>JAABUN010003296.1_pt1 | contig 25444 bp, 19 predicted proteins | sample 5559311 | NCBI WGS metagenome assembly JAABUN01 (sample SAMN10711877, study PRJNA513370) | rock metagenome | isolation source: Antarctica rocks | place: Antarctica: Victoria Land, Siegfried Peak sud
GCGCCTGTCACAACTCGCCCATCAAACCCAAACGACCCTCTACCAACTCAAGCACAATCTCCTCCGAAACTTCCTCGTCCAGCAACTCAAATCGCCCACCATACCAATGGCGTTTGCGTAAGTCCTATATTGTTTGGACAGGGAAGGGCAGCCACTTGACATTCATCTCGATAACAGATGTTGTAAAGGGTTCTGCAAATTCTTACTTCTATTTCGCTTCCGTGGGAGCGCATGATATTTGTTAGTTGCCACATTCTTTTGATGTGTTCGGTGGCATTACCAACGAACCAAAAAACAGCTTTGATTTCGTTATCACGAAGAGTTGGCACTTTTAAATTGTCGTTGAACCAATCGAACATCTCTTCGATATATTTCTCATCTACCTCGCTTAAATCTCTTTTCAAGACCAAGGCATTTGCAGCTCGAAGGATGCCCTGAAGTTGTCGAGATTCAGGATCAAGTTCCAACGAGACAAAGCGAATATACACGCAGAAATTTTAACCCATGCCCCACATCCACGACAAAATCGACTTCACCGTTGCTATCTTCATCGTCCACGACGCGAAAATCCTGCTGATTCATCATCGCAAACTCGAAAAATGGCTGCCTTTGGGCGGGCACGTCGAACTCGATGAAGAACCGGAAACTGCGGCGATTCGGGAGGCGCGCGAGGAAAGCGGACTGGAAATCGAACTTTTGGGCGAGCGTCCGCCGACGAGTGAAGACGGCACGCGCGCTTTGATTGCTCCGCGATTTCTCGATATTCACCGTATCTCCGATTCGCACGAACATATCGGCATGATTTATTTCGCGCGCGTCAAAAGCGGCGATTTGGCGCTCGCCGAAGCCGAACATCACGCGATTCGCTGGGTTTTCCAAGCCGAAATCGACGATTTACAGCCGCCGCTTTCGGGCGCGATTCGCTGGTATTGCCTCAAAGCGTTGGAAGAAATCGACTAATGGCCACAAAAGACACAAGAAACACAAAAGTTGGGCTGATGAAACTTCTCTTTTTGTGTTTCTTGTGTTTCTTGTGTCTTTTGTGGCCATTAATTTTTGAAGTGGCACGCGTCGTGCCGTTTGGCGCGCGATTTTATGCCGTTGCCGTCTCTCGATCTCCACTATTTGCAAGAAACTTTAACTCGACTTTTGCTGATGCCTTCGCCGGTAGGCGACACTGAAGCTGGCGCGGCGCTTTGCGTCGAATTCTTGTGCGCGCTGGGCGATTTGCACGTCGAAATCACCCGCCAAGGCGTCGTCGTGGCGCGCTGGAAAGGCGAAAAAGACGATGCGCCGCGCGCTGTCACCGCGCATATCGACACTTTGGGAGCGCTCGTCAAAGGCATCAAAGAAAGCGGGCGTTTGTCGCTCTCGCAGCTGGGCAATTACTCGTGGAACAGCGTTGAAAATGAGACCGTAACCGTCGTGAACGAAGCGGGCAAGTCGTTTCGCGGCCTGATTCAAATTTCCAATCCTTCGCACCACATTTACGCGGCGGAAAAGGGCAATCAGGGCGTGCCGCGCGATGAAAAAACCATGGAAGTGCGCCTCGATACGCGTGTTTCGAGCGCCGCAGAGGTCAAAAAACTCGGCATCGAAGTTGGACGACAAAGCGCTAGTCGCCTGTCTTTTGACCGCCGCCAAAGCGATAATTGATGCCGGTTTGACACCGGCGCAGGACACCGCTCTGCATATCGCCAATTACGAGGAAGTCGGGCACGGCGGCGCGGCGGGCATTCCCAAACAAACCGCGCAGGTGTTGGCGCTCGATATTTTGCCGACCGGAATCGGGCAAAACGGCGACGAATTTTCCTGCACCCTCGCCATCAAAGACTCCGATGGGCCGTATGACGCGAAAATGCGCCGCCAACTCCGCGATTTGGCGAAAAAACACGGCATCGCGCTCAAAACCGACATTTTTCCCCGAATACTGCTCGGACGGCGACGCCTTGTGGAAAGCGTCGATGGCACGCTACTCAGCGAATTTATTCGCTGACAATCTGTGAAAAATTGCACAATCTCGCGGTTTGGGGCAAAATAGCTCGCTAAGGAGATAAAAAATGAAAGCTTTAATCATTGTCGATGTGCAAAACGATTTTTGCGAGGGCGGCGCGCTCGCGGTGCAGGGCGCAGGTCTGGTGGTGCCGGTCATCAACGCGATTTTGCCGGCGTTCGATGTCGTGGTGGCGACGCAGGATTGGCATCCGGCCAATCACGGCAGTTTCGCGGCAAATCACGTCGGTGCGCGGGTCGGGGATATGGGGGTTTTGGGGAGTTTGCCGCAGATGATGTGGCCGGTTCACTGCGTTCAAAACACGCGCGGCGCCGAGATTCATCCCGGTCTCGATGTGTCGGGCCTCGATGCGACGATTCAAAAAGGCACCGATCCGAATGTCGATGCCTATTCGGGCTTTTTCGACAACGGGCGCTTGCACGCGACCGGCTTGGCCGGATTTCTTCAAAGTCGCGGCATCGGTCAGGTCTTCATTTGCGGTTTGGCAACCGATTACTGCGTGAAATGGACGGCGCTCGACGCGATCTCGCTCGGTTTCGAGACGTTCGTGATTTCGGATGCGACGCGCGGCGTGAATTTGTCGCCGCTCGACAGAGAAAACGCGTTGTTGGAAGTGGTTGCGGCGGGCGGTCATGTGGTTTCGAGCGCGCAAATTTAGATTTCAAAGCGAGGAAATAATGCGGGTGGATGCCTTATCGTGCGTGGAGCAGTTGGAATCGCAAAATCGGCTGGGCGATGGCGATGACCGGAAGTTGTGGATTTTTGCGCTCGATGTGTTGTTGCGCGATGCCGAATACGACATTTCTCAGGGCAAACGGCGCGCGGTGTGGATTCATCTGGGCGCTTGTTCCCATTGGCTCCGACCGCACCAAACGCGTTGGACGGCGGATGGCGGTTTTGCGTATCCCGCCGGTTACGACGATGGAATCTATGGTGATGATGGCTTGCCTCAATTCGATTGGTCGGTTTATCTGGCGCGAAATGAACTCCATCAATGGCGAGTTTTCTCCGGCGCTTTCGGTCGTAGATCGCCTCGCACTTTGGATTGGCGGGTGACTTTTCCCAGCCGCACGGCGCGGCACCAACAAGCTGTAATTCATACCCTTTGGCGTCCAGGAACACCAGCCAATCCGCGTCAAAAGCGAGCGCGATTTTATGGATTTCGCCGCCAAGAAGATGGTTGGGAGTTGCGAGCTACTGCGGACTTTCCCAATTTAGCAGGTGAGGACTAATGCAAAACCTCTTTTTCCCCGGTTCGAGCGCGCTGCTCACCGATTTGTATCAACTGACGATGGCTTACGGCTATTGGAAAAGCGGGCGCGCCGATGTGCGCGCCAATTTTCAGTTGTATTTTCGCAAATTGCCTTTTGGCGGCGGCTTTGCGGTCGCGTGCGGCCTCGCTCCGGCGCTGGAATGGATCGAAAACTTCGGTTTTGACGCTTCGGATTTGGAATATCTCGGCACTTTGACGGGCGCCGATGACAAAGCGCTGTTCGAGCCGGGGTTTTTGGATTATCTGGGGGATTTGAAGCTGGAAATCGACATCGACGCGATGAGCGAGGGCACGATTTGCTTCGCGCAGCCGCCGCTTTTACGCGTGCAAGGCCCGATTTTGCAGTGCCAGCTTTTGGAAACCGCGCTGCTCAACATCATCAATTTTCAGACTTTGATTGCCACCAAAGCGGCGCGGATTTGCCTGGCGACCAAGGGCGAACCGGTGCTGGAATTTGGCGCGCGGCGCGCTCAGGGCATTGACGGCGCTTTGTCGGCGAGCCGCGCGGCGTTTGTGGGCGGCGTGGCGGCGACATCCAACGTTTTGGCGGGCAAACTCTTCGGGATCCCGGTCAAGGGCACGCACGCGCATTCGTGGGTGATGCTTTTCGACTCGGAACTCGAAGCCTTCGAGACGTATGCCGATGCTTTGCCCAATAACGTGGTTTTTCTGGTCGATACTTACGACACGCTCGAAGGCACGCGGCGCGCCTGTGAAATCGGGCGCAAGTTGCGCGAAAACGGACATGATTTGCTGGGAATTCGCCTCGATTCGGGCGATTTGGCGTATTTGTCCATCGAAGCGCGCAAGATTTTGGACGAAAACAGCTTTCCCGACGCCACGATTTTCGCTTCCAACGATTTGGACGAGCATTTGATCGCCAGTTTGAAAGAGCAGGGCGCTCAGATCGCGGTGTGGGGCGTGGGGACGCGTCTGGTCACGGGACACGACCAGCCCGCGCTGGGCGGCGTTTATAAGTTGACGGCGATCCATGATGAAGCGGGAAATTGGCAGCCGCGCGTCAAGTTGTCGGAGCAGAGCGTGAAGATTTCGACGCCGGGAGTGGTCGGCGCGCGGCGTTATTTTTCGAATGAGGGCGACAAGTGCCAAAACGTTGCTGACGCGATATACGAAGTTGGTGCCGAGCCGCAGGGCGATTTCGTCATCGTCGATCCGCTCGATCCGCTGCACCGCCGCAAAATCGCGGCGGAGTTGCAAGGGCGGGAACTGCTCGAAAGCGTGGTTCGCGGTGGAAAACGGGTGGCGCAATCGCCGGAACTGGCCGATTCGCGCGCTCGAACGCTGCTGGAATTGCGAGATTTCGCGGCGGGAATCAAACGTTTCGTCAATCCTCACACTTATCCGGTGGGATTGGAAGCGGGGTTGCACGAGCGCAAAATGAGTCTGATTTTGCGAGCGCGCGAAACGCCGGGCGAAGCGGAAAGCGAAGTTTCACAGCGCAGCGCGGTGGGGTAGTCAACTTCCGATTTACCAAAATCAATAACAGGGCCGATGGCGCGCCAACACCTGACCAATTCCATTGGCAGGGGAAGGCGCGTTAAAATAGGTGCTGTGTGAGAATAAGGCTTAAAATAGAGAGATTCGAGATTTCAAATCGAGCTGGCATCGGCCACTGCGATTGGAGATGAAATTTCTGCGATTTCCAGCCCGTGTCTTTGCTTTGGAGAAGTTATGTCCCTTTTTTCTCGACTCGACCGCGTGCGCGATAAAGACCAGTCCGGCGCCGAAGATGGCGTGTTCGTCGTGCCCGATTTGACAAGTTCCGCCGCTGGCGAGGACGCGCCCATGACCGCGTCCATGACCGCGTCCATGACTGCGCCCGAAGTTGGCGCGCAATCAGCCGCGCCTTTTCAGCCCGCCACAATTGCAGCCCCATCGCGGTCTGCGCTCTCGGAAGACGAGGCCGATGGCGAGATGGCGCCATCAATGGAGACGGATTCTCCGGGCGCAACTTCTGGGGGGCGCACGCCGTTCGACCGCTTGATGGTGGAGCGGAGTGAGGAGCCGACCAGCGCCTCGCCGCTTCCGCCCATGGCTTCGGCACCGGTTCCCAGGCCCACAACGGTGCCGGTTACGCCGCCTCACACCAGAACGCTGCAAGAAATCCGCGCCAAGCGGCAATCGGCGGCGCCTCAACCTGGGGCGACGGAAGAAACGGGCGAGAAACTGCCCGATTTCTTGGAAAGTGCGCCGTCCGCTGCGGCTGCCGAAAAGCAGGGTAAGCCCGCAATGTCGCCTTCGCAAGGCGCCGAAGCGCGGCCTTTTAGCGACCGCTTTGCCGGACGTGCGGGGCTGGACAGCGATGTCGAAGCCAGCGCGATTTTGGCGCGGGGCAGCGAAGCGCCGCCCCAAAACGAACCCTCACGCGCGCCTCTGGCACGCATCGAGAGCGGCGACGATGCCCAGACCGAGCGCGAGGCCAAAAATCGCGCGCTTTATCGCCGCAAACACCTGATTTTCGATTCGGTCTTGGGTTCGCTCGACCCGCGACTGCTGCAAAGCCCAACGCGCGAGGCGCTGCGCCCTGCGGTTGAAAAAAGCGTCGATGGCGCGCTACGCGAGTTCAATCTCGCCATCGAAACCGCGGAAAGAAATTGGCTGCTCGAAGAGTTTCTGCGCGAAACCACCGATTGCGGGCCGCTGGTTCAGCTTTTGGAAGATCCCGGCGTCAACAAAATCCTGGTTTCGGGCGCCAATGACGTGGCGATTGAGAAATTGGGCCGCATGGAGCGCACCGGCGTGTCGTTCCGCGACGACGACCACTTGCTTTCCATCATTCGCCGCCTCGCCGAAACGCTGGGCGGGCGCATCGACGCCAAAGTGCCGCTTCTCGACCGGCCTTTGCCTGACGGCGCGCGTTTGCGGGCCAAAATCCCGCCGATGGCGCCGCATCCCACGCTGACCATCGAAAAATCGACCGGCAACCCGTTCGTGGCGCTCAAACGCCAAAACGCCGAGCGCGGGCGCGGCGATAACTTGCCTTACGCCCAACTCCGCGAGCGCATCCAGCAGCGTTTGGTGCGCGAATTCGAGGGCGACGCGCTTTCGATGGGCAATCACGATCGGCTCCGCACCCAGGTCGAGGAGATGATCAACGCCGTCGTGTTGGAAGAGCGCGTCGCGGTGACCCGCGCCGAACGCGCCCAACTCGTGATGGATTTGCTCAACGAAATCGTCGGGCTGGGGCCGATTGAACCGCTGCTCAATGACCCCGAAATCGATGAAGTGATGGTCAACGGGCCGTATCAAATCTATGTCGAGCGCAAGGGCAAATTAGAGCTTTCCAACCAGCGTTTTCGTGACAACGCGCACGTAATGCAGGTCATCGAGCGCATCGTGGCGCCGCTGGGACGCCGCATCGACGAAAAATCGCCGATGGTCGATGGCCGACTCCGCGACGGAAGCCGTTTCAACGCGGTGATTCCGCCTCTCGCTTTGAGCGGCCCGACGATGACGATCCGCAAATTCGCGCGCGATCCGCTCACCATGACCGATTTGGTCAATTTCGGCACCCTCACGCGCGAGGCCGCGCAGTTTTTGCAGGCTTCGGTCGAAGGGCGGCTCAATATCGTGGTTTCGGGCGGCACCGGATCGGGAAAAACCACCACTTTGAACGTGCTTTCCTCGTTTATTCCGACGACCGAGCGCATCGTGACCATCGAAGACGCCGCCGAATTGCAGCTGCGTCAGGAACACGTGATTCGCCTCGAAACGCGTCCCGCCAACATCGAAGGCATCGGCGAAGTCGGCATCCGCGACCTGGTTCGCAACGCGCTGCGAATGCGTCCCGACCGCATCGTGGTCGGCGAGTGCAGAGGCGGCGAAGCGCTCGATATGCTGCAAGCGATGAACACCGGACACGACGGCTCCTTGACGACCGGACACAGCAACGGGCCGCGCGACACGCTCAAACGCCTGGAAACCATGGTGATGATGGCCGGTTTCGATTTGCCCATCAAAGCGATCCGCGAGCAGATCGCCATGGCGGTGCAAATCATCGTGCATCAAGAGCGGATGCGCGACGGCAAGCGCCGCATTACCGCCATCACCGAACTGGTCGGCATGGAAGGCGATGTCGTCACCATGCAGGACATTTTTCGCTTCGAACAGGAGCGCATCGACGAAGAAGGCCGCATCATCGGCGCCCTGGTGCCCACCGGTCTGCGGCCCAAGAACTTCGACACGATTTTGGACAACGGCGTCGAGCTTTCGATGGAGATTTTTCATCCCCGCGTGGCGGAAATCGGCGTGCGCGGCATGGGAAGAGCGCATTAAGGCGCCCCGGCCCGCGCCCCTCTTCCTGTTCAACTGCAAAAGGTTCTTATGATTTGGATTATCGTCGTGATGGTTTTGGCTGGCCTAAGCCTGATCGTCGTCGGATTTTTCGAGAGACAGGCAGAAGCGCCCGAAACCAACATCGCGCGGCGGATCAATCGCGTCGCCAACGCGCCGCTGACCGGCGCGACGCTGCCGGGTCAACTCCCGCAGGATGTCCAACGCGACATCGACCGTCAGTTCGCCAAAGAAGAGGAAAAGCGCGAGCGCGCCGGAAAACGCCGCACCACGTTTTTGCCGACGTTTTCCAAATATGCCGACGCCTACGTCTGGCTGGGTCGCCTGGAAAACGACTTGCTCCAGGTGCGCTCGCCGTGGCGCGCCACCGAAGTCGTCGCCGCCAGCGTGATGCTTGCCGCGGTTTTGCTGGTGATTGGCGTCGTGGCGGGCCTTGGCATCTGGGCGTTTGCCCTCGCGCTGGTGACGCTGCCCCTGCCGCGTTTTTACATCAAATTGCTGCGCGCGGCCTATTTTCGCAAGTTCGATGACCAACTCTCTGACTCGCTGCTCTTGATGAGCAACAGTCTGCGCGCCGGGTTTTCCTTCATGCAGTCGATGGAAATGGTGGCGCGCGAGGCGCCGGCGCCAATTTCCGACGAGTTTTATCGCGTCACCCAGGAGATTTCCATCGGCGTGCCGATCAGCGACGCGCTGACTTCGATGACCGAGCGCATCAAAAGCGTCGATCTCGCGCTCGTGGTGACGGCGGTCATCATTCAACGCGAAGTCGGCGGCGCATTGGCACAATTGCTGGAACTCATCGCCAGCGTCATCCGCGAACGCCAACGCATCAAAGGCGAAATCCGCACCTTGACCGCGCAGGGCCGACTCACCGGCGCGATTTTGGGCGCGATGCCCATCACCGTCGGCATCGCTATCCTGGTCATTGGCCGCGTTTCTCAGCCCGGCGAACCTTCGTTTATCGAGCCGCTTTTGACCACTCAGTTGGGCCACATGATTCTGGGCGCCGCGTTTCTGTGGCAGCTCGTGGGCGTTGCCATTATCAACAAAATCGTCAGTATCAAAGTGTAGTGGTTAGTTTTTAGTAGTTAATAATTAGAGGGTGGAAAACCCATCGCTTAACTACGAATTTCTAATCACTAAGAACTCACTACTAACCACTAAAACACCATGCGCGAAGCACCCAACAAGCCCCCTCAAAACGCCCCCGCCCCGCCCCGTCCGCGGCGCGGCGGGCGCGTGACCGACCGCATTTTGCCGCCCGAAATGCGCTATCGGGCACCGCAAGAAAGTTTCGTGACGCGCGTTATCGCGCCCAAACTCGAAGCGCTCGCCGAAAAACCGGGCGCTTTCGCCCGCGTTTTCAACATCGCCGATATCCGCGTGCGTCTGCTGCGCGGCGGGTTTCCGATGGGGCTGCGCGCGGGCAACTTCCTGGTCATCAAGGTGTTTGGCACCGGTTTCGGCGCGCTGCTTTTCATGCTGTATCTGCCGATTTTGAACAGCCTGGTTTTCGTGCCGATGATGGGATTCGCGTTTCCGCCGGCGTTTTTGCCGGTTTTCGCCGCGCTGGGCGCCTTCTACGGTTTTCGGCTGCCGGACATCTGGCTGGCGATGAAAATTCGCGCCCGGCAAAAAGAAATCCAGCTGGTTTTGCCCGATATGATCGATTTGATTTCGGTGTCGGTCGAAGCGGGCCTGGGCCTGATGTCGGCGATTCAGCGCATCTCCGAGCGCTTCGACAACGCCCTCTCCGAAGAATTTCTCCGCACTTTGCAGGAAGTGCGCCTGGGCCGCGCCCAGACCGACGCGATGCGCGATATGGTCAAACGCGTCGATGTGCCCGATCTTTCCACGCTCCTCACCGCCATCGTGCAGGCCGAACTGCTCGGCCTCGCCGTCGCCAACGTGCTGCGAATCCAGAGCGAACGGTTGCGCGAACGCCGCTCGCAGCGCGCCCGCGAAGCCGCCCAGAAAGCGCCCATCAAGATGACGTTTCCGCTCGTGCTTTTCATTTTTCCGGCGCTTTTTGTGGTGATTTTAGGCCCGGCGATGATCAAAATCTTCCTGCAACAAGACACGTTTTGATTTCGCCAAATCATACTGAAGGCCCGCAGCGAAATTTCGCTGCGGGCCGTTTGTCATCGCTTTGCTTGCTAACCTTCCTTTTGAAACGGTGGCCCGCTTTGTCTCGTCTCTGCTTTTATGGCCTTCCCCGCGCCTTCCCTCCTGCCGCTTTCGGATGAAACCGGCGCTCCCGACGCGATTTCCGCGCTCGCCGCGACCGATTTCGCGGCGACCGATTTCGACGCGAGCGATTTCGCGGCGAGCGATTTCGCCGCGTCTCTGGCGCCCGATCCCGTCGTTTTGCCGCCAAACGAGGAGCCATCGCAGGCCGCCGACACCGCCAAACGCCGCGTCGAAGAACTCGTCGCCAAAACGCTCTCGGCGCGCCCGCACTTCGACGCCCAGCTTTTGGAGCGCGCCTACGCTTTCGCGGCGGAAAAGCACCAGGGCGTCACCCGGCTCACCGGCGAGCCTTACATCGAGCATCCCATCGCCGTGGCGGGCATTTTGGCCGAACTGGGCATGGACGATGTGTCGATTGCCGCCGGATTTCTCCATGATGTGCCCGAAGATTGCGGCGTTTCCATCGAAGAAATGACCGAGCGCTTCGGCGCCGATGTCGCGCATCTGGTTGAAGGCGTCACCAAACTCAAGAAAATCAACTTCGATACCAAAGTCGAAAAACAGGGCGAAAACCTTCGCAAACTGTTTTTGTCGATGGCGGGCGACGTGCGCGTCATCATCATCAAACTCGCCGATAGGTTGCACAATATGCGAACCATCGACCCGTTTCCCGAAGCCAAACGCCGCGAAGTCGCGGCGGAAACGCTGACTTTTTTCGCGCCGATTGCCCATCGCCTCGGCATCTGGCGCGTCAAATGGGAACTCGAAGACCGCTCCTTCAAAGCGCTCGAACCCGACGTTTACAAACAAATCTACGCGCTCGTGCAGCGCACGCGCGCCCAACGCGCCAATCAGGTCGCCGAAGCGACGGCGCAATTGCAAGAACTGCTCAAACAGGAAGGCATCGAGGCCGAAGTCAATGGCCGGCCCAAGCATTTCTATTCGATTCGCCAGAAAATGATCAAGCAGGGCCTCAAATTCGACGCGATTCACGATTTGATCGCGCTGCGCGTGATTTGCAACACCAAGGGCGACTGTTATCACGCTTTGGGCATCGTTCACGCCTTGTGGCAACAGGTGCCGGAGATGTTTTTCGACTACATCGCCACGCCTAAACCCAACAATTACCAGTCGCTGCACACCAAAGTTCTCGACGGGGGCGGCGAGTTGTTAGAAATCCAGATTCGCACCAAAGAAATGCACCGCGAGGCCGAATTCGGCATCGCCGCGCACTGGCGCTACAAAGCCGAACCCGGAATGGAATCCAAGCCGCAAATCACCGAAAAAGCCTTTGGCGACCGCCTCAGATGGCTGCGACCCGTCGTCGAAATGGGCCTGGAAACCGAAGGCGACAGCGCCAGTTTTTTGTCCAATTTGCGCCTCGATGTCGGTTCGGAGCAAGTTTTCGTCATCACGCCACACGGCGACGCGATTTATCTGCCGCAGGGTTCGACGCCGGTCGATTTCGCTTATCGCGTCCACTCGCAGATCGGCTCCACCTGCACCGGCGCCAAGGTCAACGGGCGCCTGGTGCCGCTGAGTTACAAGCTCCACAACGGCGATATTTGCGAGATTCAAACCTCGCGGGCCAGCAAAGGCCCCAAACGCGGCTGGCTCGAATTCGTGGTCACACCGCACGCCAAAGCGCGCATCAAAGCCTTTCTTCGCAAGCAAAATTTCGACGAAAATTACCGTTATGGACTGGAAAGATTGGAGAAATTCGCGCGTTCGGAGCGCCTTAAAATCACCGGCTTGGCAGCGAGCGAAACCCTGGAAAATCTGGCTTTGGAGTGGGGTCAAAAAGGCGCGGCGGAGCTGATCGCGGCGATTGGATACGGCGAATTTTCCGCCGAAACCGTCATCAACCGCGTGCGCGCCGAATGCACGCCGCAGCCCAAAACCTCGGAACTCACCGATGGACTATCGAGCGCCGCCGCAAGTTTGCTCAATCGCCGCGTCAAGGAAACCGAAAAGGACGCGCCCGGCGAATCGGGCGAAATGGAATTCGCCGCGCCCGGCGAACTGATGCTCGATCCCGAAAAAACCGGCGATTTGCTCTACACGCTCGCCAGATGCTGCGCGCCGATTCCGGGCGACGAAGTGCGCGGTTACATCACGCGTGGACGCGGCATCACGGTTCACCAATCGGGGTGCGCCAACCTCAAAAACTACGAAAAGCGCGAACCGGATCGGCTTTTACGCGCCAACTGGAAAGGCGAAGGCGAAAAGCCCTATCAAGCCCTCATCGCGCTCGAATCTCTGGAAAGAACCGGACTTTTGGCCGATGTCACAGCCTTGATCGCGGCCAAAAAAATCAACATCGAATCGGTCAACACCTATCCGCTCAAACACCATCGGGCGCGCCTCAATTTGGCCGTCACCATCGCCAATTCGCGCGAATTGGAAGATTTAATCGGCATTTTACGCGCGGTCGAGGGCGTAACCGAAGTGCATCGGGTTTAAGATTTCCCAATGAAAAAGCTCTCGTGGCGTTGGAAAGTGCTTGTCGTCGTTGCTTTGTTATTGCTTCCTGGAATCGAGCATCTCCGTAAAAAAGCACTTATTATCGGTCGATGGCAGTCCCTGAGCAACTTTTCCCGATTAGAATACGAACCTGGCGGAAAGGGAACCGTGAAATTATTTTACGAAAGCGAGATGATCGAGGAATACAAAATAAAGGGCGCGTTTTTTATCGAGGAACAATGGACGTTTGAGAAATCAAATGGAAAGCTGATGCCATACGCTGCGCCAGGATCAGGGCTTGATCCTGAAAACGGGCGCAGCGTTCATTTTATTCATATATCCATAACCGGCCAAAAGCTAACGACTTGTTCGAAAATTGGATGTTCGACTTACGAAAGATATTGAAGAAACGGGCATAATTCTTCATCATGCAACGCCTCCAATACCAACATGACCGGGCAAAAAGTAGCCAGCGGATTTTAGAGCTATTCTCTTCTCTGCTGCCAAAACTCTGAGCGCTCAAAAACGCCCGCCGCGAAAAGATCGCGGCGGGCGTTTTTCATTATCGGGATAGCCGGATTTGAACCGACGACCTCTTGACCCCCAGTCAAGCGCGCTACCAAGCTGCGCCATATCCCGAATTGCAACTAAATCTTAGCGGCCAGGTTCCGTTTCGTCAAGCATGAGTGCGCGCGTTCAATTCCGACTCGAATACGTCAGATTAGCGATTCGTGGCTGACGGAGGGTGGGGCGAGCGTTATACCTTTAATCAGCCCCAGTTTTCTCTCATGTCCGACCAACAATTGCCTCGCAGCGCGCGTTTTTCGCGTTTTTCGTGGGGTTTGCTCGCTTATATGCTCCTCACTATCATCTGGGGCGTGTTTTTGCGCGCGAGCGGTTCGGGCGATGGCTGCGGCACGCATTGGCCGCTCTGCGGCGAGGTTTTGATTCCCAACGCGCAAACCGCGCACAAAACCTGGGTCGAATGGCTGCACCGCGCGATGTCCGAAGGTCTGGGACTTCTGGTGTTGGGACAACTGGTGTGGGCGTTTCGCGCCTTTCCCAAAAAGCACGCCGCGCGTTTAGGCGCGACCTTAGTGATGCTTTTCACGCTGTCCGAAGCGTGGTTGGGACGGCAACTCGTCGTTTATAAATACGTGGCCTATTCCGAGGCGCCGCAGCGCATTTATTGGATGGCGGCGCATCTTTGCAACACGTTTTGCCTGGTCGCGGCCCTCGCGCTCACGGCGTGGTGGGCTTCGGGGCACGCGCGGCTCAATTTGAGGAATCAGGGGCCGCTTTTGGCCCTCGTTGTGGTTTCTCTGCTTGCGACACTGGGGCTTTCGATCACGGGTTCGATTTCGGCGCTGGGCGATATGCTGTATCCGGTTTCGAGCCACCTCGACGCGATGCAACAGGCGAGTTTGCCGACGGCCAATGCGCTGATGAAAGCGCGCCCGACGCATCCTTACACCGCCGTCGTGGTGGCAATGCTGCTCTGTTTGACGGCGGGATTGCTCGATCATCTGCGGCCTTCGCCGCAAACGCGGCGCTTCGCTTATAGCGTATGGTTTTTGCTTTCGGCGCAGATGGTGTTGGGACTGCTCAATATCTGGCTTTTGGCGCCGATTTGGATGCAGGTGGTGCATCTTTTCGCTGCCGATTTGCTGTGGGTGAGCGTGGTTTTGATGAGCGCGTCGGCGCTCGCGGTGGGCGTGCCGCAAATCGAGGTCGAACACGTTCCCAAAGCGGTTTTGAACGGCGCGGGCGCGGGCATCAAAGATTATGTCGCCCTCACCAAGCCGCGCGTGATTTCTTTGTTGCTCTTTACGACGCTGGCGGCGATGTTTATCGCGGCCAAAGGTTGGCCGGGTAGCTCGTTTGGTCATGGTTTGTGGCTTTTGATTGCGACCGGAGTTGGACTTTACGCGGCGGCGGGCAGTTCGAACGCGATCAACATGGTTTGCGAGCGCGATTTGGACGTTCGGATGGAGCGCACCGCGAGTCGCCCGACCGTCACGGAAAAGATTCATCCGCGCAGCGCGCTGTGGTTTGCTTTTGGTTTGGAAGCGTTTTCCTTCGCACTTTTGTGGCTCAGTTCCAACCTTTTAGCGGCAACTATGGCCTTGGCGGGCCTCGTCGTCTACGTCATTATTTATACGTTGTTGCTCAAGCGCCGCACTTGGAGCAACATCGTGATCGGCGGCGCGGCGGGCGCATTTCCGCCCCTTGTCGGCTATGCGGCGGCGGCGGGCGAGTTGAATTTGCTGGCGTGGACGTTGTTTGCGCTCATTTTCGTGTGGACGCCGGTGCATTTTTGGGCTTTGGCGATTTTTCTCAAAGAGGATTACGCCAAAGCGGGTGTGCCCATGCTTCCCGTTGTTAAGGGTGACAAGCATACGGTTTCGCAAATCGGGGCGTATGGCATTGTAATGATTGCCTGTTCGTTCGCTCCGATATGGATGGGTGCAGGCTGGGCTTACGGAGTCGTCGTTTTTATTTTGAATGCGTTTTTAGTGCGCGACTATCTTAAATTTCAACGACAAATCGACCGAACTCAGGCTATGGCATTTTTCCATTACTCGATGATTTACCTTGCTCTGCTTTTCCTTGCGATGGCAGCAGATATATCTGGTCGTTGGGCGGAGTGGCTCGTAGTGGGCGTTGTTTGTCGGGTGATTTATTGGATGAAATTTTCACGTAAATCACCTGCTCTTAGTTCGAATTCAGGTATTGTTTAAACCAATATCTTTGGTTGTTAAAAAAGGGTTTGCTATTACATGGCGCAACTGTTTCATCCATCATCCAACACGGTAGCCAAAATGGTTATCGCGGGCGGCGCGCTCGGCGTTCCGGGGCTTATCGGCGCCGGTTATGCGGTCAACATGACCTACGGCTATCAGGTCTATAAACCCATCGAGCAGCCGATCCAGTTTTCCCACAAGCATCACAACTGGGACGACGGCATCGACTGCCGCTATTGCCACACCGCCGTCGAGAAATCGACGCAGGCCGGAATGCCCGACACGCACACCTGTATGTCGTGCCACTCGCAGATCTGGTCGGACAGTCCCGAACTGGCGCCGGTGCGGGCTTCCTATGTGGCCAACAAGCCTATCGCGTGGAACAAAGTCCACGATTTGCCCGATTTCGTCTATTTCAATCACTCTTTGCACATCAAAAAGGGCGTGGGCTGCGAATCGTGTCACGGCAGAATCGATCAGGCTCCTCTGGCGATGAAAGTCCACACCTTTTCGATGCAGTGGTGCCTGGATTGCCATCGCCATCCCGAAAAATTCGTGCGTCCGCGCGAAGCGGTGTGGACGATGGGCTGGAAAGCCTCCGACGCGGGCATCAATCCCGACACCAAAAAGCCCTTCACTCAAGTTGAGTTGGGCAGCAAACTCGTCAAAGAATACAAAATTGGCCACGAGCGCCAAATCACCGATTGCTACACCTGCCACCACTAAAGTTGGCGTGTTCTTATGTCTCCATTGATTCAGATTACGGATAAAGCCGGAAAAGCCATCGAAGTCGAGCCGCTCGATCTGGCCGACGCGCGCGCCAAACTCGCCACCAAAAACGGCCAGGGCTACTGGCGTTCGCTCGAAGAATTGTCCGAACAGCCCGGTTTTAGCCAGATGCTCCAGCGCGAGTTTCCCGGTCAGGCGCCCAAGGATTACGCGCCGCTGGCGCGCCGCGATTTCGTGAAACTCATGGGCGCGGCGCTCGCTTTGGCCGGACTTTCGGGCTGCGCGTTTCAGCCGCCCGAAAAGATCATTTCCTACGTCAAAAACCCCGAACAGCGCGTTTCGGGCATCCCGCTTTTTTACGCGACGGCGATGCCCTTCATGGGATACGGCATCGGACTTTTGGCGGAAAGCAATGAAGGCCGTCCCACCAAACTCGAAGGCAATCCCGACCATCCCGCTTCGATGGGCCGCACCGATGTGTGGTCACAGGCGTCGGTATTGAACCTTTACGACCCCGACCGCTCGCAATTCACGCGGCAAAGCGGTCAATCGAGCGACTGGGACACCTTCGTCGGCATCGCCGCGCGCGCGATTTCGCAGGTTCAGCCCAATGGCGGCGCAGGTCTGACGATTTTGACCGAAACCATCACCTCGCCGACCGCGCTGGCGATGTTGAGCGAGATCAAAGGCAAATTACCGCGTGCGAAATGGCATTCGTTCGAGCCGATCAACCGCGACAACGTGCGTGAAGGCGTGCGCCTGGCGACGGGAAGCGATTTGCATCCCGTCTATCATTTCGACCGCGCCGATGTGATCGTTTCACTCGACTGCGACTTTTTGCTCGAAGAGCCGAATCGTGTCGCGTATGCCAAAGAATACATCTCCAATCGCAAATTGACGGGCGGGCAGCGCAAGATGAACCGGCTTTACGTCGCCGAATCGACGCCGAGCATCACCGGCGCCCAGGCCGACCATCGCATTCCGATGAAAGCCGCCGCAGTCGATGGTTTCGCGCGCGCTCTGGCGAGCGCGGTTGGCGTTGCGGGCGTGACGGGCGAGGCGTCCGCAGAATTAGCGCCTTATGTCAGCGCTATTGCCGATGATTTGAAATCCAATCGGGGCCGCGTCATCGTTTGCGCGGGCGCTCACCAGCCGCCCGCCGTTCATGCTCTGGCGCACGCGATGACCGCGCTTCTGGGCGGCACCGGCGCATCCGGCACGATTTCTTATCACGCGCCGGTCGAAGGCAACACGGCTTTACACGGCGCGGCTTTGCAGGAAATGGTCGATGATATGAACGCCGGGCGCGTTCAAACCGCGATTATCATGGGCGCTAATCCCGCTTATTCGGCGCCCGCCAACCTCAATTTCGCTGCCGCGCTCAAAAAAGTGCCGCTCAAGATTCATCACGGCCATTATGAGGACGAAACCTCGGTTTTGTGCGACTGGCACATCCCCGAAACCCATTATCTCGAAGCGTGGGGCGATGTGCGCGCCGTCGATGGCACTACCACGGTGATTCAGCCGCTGGTGCAGCCGCTTTACCAAGCCACCAAATCGCCGCTCGAAATGCTGGCGGTTTTGAATGGCAATCCCAACGTGACACCTTATGACGCGGTGCGCGGCCATTATCTGACCACGCGCGGCGGCAAAGACGACATCGCCTTCGAAAAATACTGGCAGAAAATTGTTCACGACGGCGTTGTGCCCGCAACTGCGGCGCCCGCAATTGGAGCGAGTTTGAAAGGCGGTTTCGCGGCAGGTTTGCCCGCCGCAACGCCCGTTAATGGCGGTCTGGAAGTCTCGTTTCGGCCCGATCCGACGATTTGGGACGGGCGTTTCGCCAACAACGGCTGGCTGCAAGAATGCCCCAAACCGGTCTCGAAAATCACCTGGGACAACGCGTTTTTCGTCTCGCCCGCGACGGCGGAAAAGAATGGCTGGGCGACCAACAACGAAGCCACGCTGAGTTTGGGCGGCAAAAGCGTGACGGGCGCGATTTTCCTCTTGCCCGGACAGCCCGACGAAACCGTGACGGTTCATCTCGGTTATGGCCGCACCAACGCCGGAAAAATCGGGACGGGGCCGGGTTTCGATGCCAACCAACTCCGCACCATGGCAAATCCGTTTTTTGCGTCGGGCGCCAAATTGGAGAAAACGGGGCGCGTTTACAAAATTGCGACCACCAGTCACCACAACCTCATCGCGCCCGAAGGCAAAAACACCGGTTGGGGCAGCGCGATCTTGGGCAACGACGACGCCAAAACCAAGGCCATCGACAACGTTTTGGTGCCCGAATCGCGCGACCTCGACATCGACGGCACCCATGGCCGCGATGTGGTGCGCGTTGGGACTTTGGTGGATTGGGTCAAGCATCTCGAAGGCGACGAAAAAGCCCAGATTCCCACCCATAACATCCGCGACAAGCGCGGCGTGCCGCTCGCTTATCCGCAAAATCCCGAACCGTTTCGCTCGGAAGTCAAAAAGTTGGAAGAGCGCGAAATTCAGGAAAACCGCGATCTGATTGGGCAACCCGGCTTTTATCCGCGCGACAACGACTTTTTTGCGACCGATCTCTACCGCGACAATTCGCTCAACGTCGCCGCGCAAAAAGAAGCCAAACGCGAAGGCCGCGACAACGCCGCGCACGCCTGGGGCATGACCGTCGATTTGCAGTCCTGCATCGGCTGCAACGCCTGTGTCGTCGGCTGCCAGAGCGAGAATAACTCGGCGATTGTCGGCAAAGATCAGGTTTTGATGGGCCGGGAAATGCACTGGATTCGCATCGACACCTATTATCGCGGCTCGTATGAGAATCCCGAAGTTTATTTCGAGCCGATGATGTGTCAGCACTGCGAAAAAGCGCCCTGCGCGCCGGTTTGTCCGTTTAACGCGGTGATGAACTCGCCCGAAGGCGTCAACGAGCAGATTTACAACCGTTGTGTCGGCACCAAATACTGCGAAAACAACTGCCCTTACAAAGTGCGCCGTTTCAACTTTTTGCAGTATTCCGACCAGCAGACGCCGGTGATTCAGCTGATGGAGAACCCGGATGTCACGGTGAGAAGCCGCGGCGTGATGGAGAAATGCACCTATTGCATCCAGCGCATCACTGAAGCGAAATGGCAGGCCGGAAAAGAGGAGCGCAACGTCCGCGATGGCGAAATTCTGGTCGCTTGTCAACAGGCGTGCCCGACCGACGCGATTGTGTTCGGCGATATCAACGACCCGAACTCCAAAGTCTCCAAACTCAAGCGCGGGCCGCTCACTTACGGGATTTTGACCGACTTAAATACCTTGCCGCGCACCAGTTATCTGGCGCGCTTCAAAAATCCCAATCCGGCATTGGAGAAACTCGACAAACCCGCCGTTTTGCTGGGCGAAGTTAACAGCGAAGCGCATGACAGCGAAGGCCGCGACAGCGAAGCACACGCTGAAAAAGCCGAATCGACCGAAGGACACTGAATTGGCTTGTAGTAGCGCCGCAAGACGCGTTTGGAAAGTCTGTTAAGCCTCCGAAACGCGCCTTGCGGCGCTACTACCAACCTACGGAAAACTAACCAACACAAAGTTGGACAAAATTATGGCCGCAATATCACCGCGAGAATTAGGAAAAAGACTGCCTTCGCCGGTTGTCGATGCCGACGAAACTTTCGATGTCGTTGGCGGGGGCAACGATCTCACCAGCGTGGGCGGCAGAATATCGGATGTCGTTTTGCGCGACCGGCTGCGTCCCGGCTGGGTCTTGTTTTTGATGTTTTCGCTCGCGCTTTTGGCGTGTCTGGCGATTGCGGGCGGCGCGTTGCTGCTCATGGGTGTTGGCGTCTGGGGCATCAACAACACCGTCGCCTGGGGCTTAGACATCGTCAACTTCGTGTGGTGGATCGGTATCGGTCACGCCGGAACGCTGATTTCCGCCGTTTTGCTTTTGCTGCATCAGAACTGGCGCACCTCGATCAACCGATTCGCCGAAGCGATGACGATTTTCGCGGTTATCTGCGCCGCGATTTTCGTCGGATCGCACGTCGGACGCCATCAATACGCTTACTGGCTCTTTCCTTTGCCCAACTCGATGGGTATGTGGCCCCAGTTTCGCAGTCCGCTGGAGTGGGACGTGTTCGCGGTGACGACTTATGCGACGGTCTCGATTTTGTTCTGGTATGTTGGCCTGATTCCCGACCTGGCGACGCTGCGTGACCGCGCGGTGCGGCCCTGGGTCAAAAAAGCCTATGGCATCGCCGCGCTCGGCTGGCGCGGCTCGAACCAGCACTGGCACCGCTACATGGCGGTTTATCTGGTTCTGGCAGGCATCTCGACGCCCCTCGTTTTGTCGGTTCACTCGACGATTTCGTTCGACTTCGCTTATTCACAGATCCCCGGTTGGCATACCACGATTTTCCCACCTTACTTCGTGGCGGGCGCGGTCTATGCCGGTTTCGCGATGGTGTTGATTCTCGCCATTCCAATGCGCGAGATCTTCGGCCTCAAAGACATGATCACCATGCGCCATCTGGAAAACTGTGCCAAAGTGATGATGGCGACGGGCATCTTCGTTTTCTACGGTTATTGTATGGAGGCGTGGACGGCCTATTATTCGGGCAACATCTACGAGCGCTTCATGGCGATGAACCGAGCCTTCGGGCCTTACGGTTGGTCTTATTGGGGTCTGATTTTTTGTAATGGTGTGATGCCCTGGTTCTTATTCATTCGGAAACTTCGCACCAACTTGATCTGGTTGTTCACTATTTCCGTGATGGTCAATATCGGCATGTGGTTGGAACGCTTCGTCATCATCGTGGTCTCGTTGACGCGCACGTTCTTGCCTTCGGCGTGGGGTTCTTACACGCCAACCGGTTGGGACTGGCTGCTTTATATCGGCACTTTCGGCCTGTTTTTGACCTGCTTCCTGCTGTTTTGCCGGATGTTACCGGTGATCGCGATGGCCGAAATGCGCGAACTGGTGCATCACGAAGCGCATCATCACGGGCACGCGGGCGCTCATGGCCATGACGACGCCGAGCCAAACGGCGGTTTTTCGGGCAGCGACGCTTCGGTCGCGCACGCTTAATCGTAAAGGAATTTCGATATGGCACTGGATTTAAAACACGCAATCGAGGTTGTGGATCGCGCGAACCGCGAGCCGCAGGAACTCACTTCACGCAACAACCAGGGTTCAGACATTCGCGCGGCGGAAATCGCGCACGCGCAGGGCAAAAAAGAGGTTTGGGGCATCGCCGTCGAGTTCGACGACACCGACAAACTCGTCGCCGCCGCCAACGCGATTCGCCAGGCCGGTTATACGCGCGTCGATGCCTACACGCCGATGCCGGTCGAAGGGCTTTCTGACGCGATTGGGTTTCGCAACAAGCAGATGCCGGCGCTGATGTTTTGCGGCGGGCTTTTGGGCGGCGTGACCGGCTATTTCATCCAGTGGTTCGCCAACACGCAGTCCTACATCCTTAACCTGGGCGGGCGGCCTTATCACACTTGGCCCAACTTCATCGTCATCACCTTTGAAATGACGGTTCTGTTTTCGGCGCTGACGGGCGTGTTCGGGATGCTGGCGCTCAACGGTTTACCGACGCTTTATCACCCGATTTATAATGCGCCCGGCTTCGACCGCGCTTCGCAGGACCGCTTTTTCATCGCGGTTGAGGCGCGCGACAGGAACTTCGATTACGACAAAACCCTGGCGCTTTTGCAGAGTTTGGGCGGCCTGAACGTCACGCCGGTTGAAAAGTAGGAATTGCCCGCAGGCAATGAGCAAAATGATTCGAATTTCTTTTAAAAACCTGATTTTCGCCGCGCCGCTAATTTTGGCGGGTCTGTCGGGTTGCACGCGCGACGGCAAATTTCAGCCCGTCGATATGTGGAATGGCGCGCGGCTCAAGCCCAACGAAGGCGTCAACTTCTTCGCCGACCAGTCTTCCTCGCAGCTTGACCCCGCCGGAACCGTAGCGCGCGGTCAGGAGCGCTCGGACGAGCCGACGTTTTATGGCACCCAGAACGGCGCGCTCATCACTTATAACCCTTTGATGCGCCGCGCTTCGACGCCGCAAATTCGCAAAGCCATCATCGAACGCGGCCAGGAACGCTTTCAGATCTATTGCCAGCCGTGTCACGGTCTGGGCGGATATGGCGACGGCATGATCGTCAAGCGCGGTTTTTCTAAGCCGCCGTCCTATCACATCGCGCGCTTGCGAAATGCGCCCGACGGTCATTTCTATGACGTGATTTACAACGGCTACGGCTCGATGTATTCTTACGCCGCGCGCGTGCCAACCAACGACCGTTGGGCGATTGTGGCTTATATTCGCACGCTGCAACGCTCGCAAAACGCGAAAGCCAGTGATGTTCCGAGCGGCACCAGGTTGGAGACCACGCCCGAAATCGTGCCGCCGATTGGCGAAGCGAAGAATTTCGGGCCTTCGGCGGGCGGCGAATATCACGGCACCGGCCCGACCGGGCGCGAACAGGACTCGGAAGGTTTGAACGAAGACCGCAGCACGCAGAAAGCCGAAACTAAGCCGGGCGGTTCGTCGATTCCTTCAACGGGAGTTCAGTGAATCAGTCGGAGTGCGGGCGGGATGCCCGCGCTCCGACGGTTGCAAAGCAAAAGCGCCGCCGCGCTCATTTGAGAAATTATCGTGTCACCTACCATTCAAGATCAAATCGCCCACGTTGAAACTTCGCCGCGCACCGACACGCGCATTGGCGACCTCATCGGGCCGCGGCTGGCGGTTCTGACCGCTAAAGCGCCGATTTTCGCCGCGATTGGCGCGGTTTTAACCGTCGCGGGCCTGCTTTTGTCGCCTACCACGTTTTTCCAGTCCTACCTCTTCGCCTTCATGTTCTGGTTCGGCGTCACCATCGGCTCGATGGCGTGGCTGATGACACATCACGTCACCGGCGGCGGTTGGGGCTTTATTTTGCGCCGCCAACTCGAAGCCGCGACGCGCTGCTGGCCTTATGTTCTGGGAATGTTCGTGCCGATTGTCATCGCCATGTTTTTGTCGATGGCGGATGGGCATCACGGTCTGTATGAATGGGCCGACCCCAACATCGTCAAGGACGACAAGATTTTGACCGCCAAATACGGCTATCTCAATCCGCTCGGTTGGCTTTTGCGCGCCGGAATCTACTTCACGATTTGGTTCACACTCACCCATTTTCTCAACAAATGGTCGCGCGAGGAGGATTTGAGCGACGCCCCGATTATCCGTCACCGTTTGAGTTTGATGTCGGGTTGGGGCTTGATTTTGTTCCTTTTGACCACGACGTTTGCCACCATCGACTGGGTGATGACGATTGAGCCGCACTGGTATTCCTCGCTGTGGGGCGCGATCTTTCTGGTCGGGCAGGGGCTTTCCACGCTGTGCCTGATGATTATTCTGGTGCGCCGCCTGGGGCATGATCTGCCAGTCATCAAAAGCATCGAAAAGCGCTATTTCCGCGACATCGGCAACTTGATGCTGGCCTTTACGCTGTTCTGGGCCTACACCAACTATTCGCAGTTCATGATCCAGTATTCGGCCAACATTCCCGAAGAAGCGAGCTGGCAGATCCACCGCAACCAGTTCGGTTGGCAATATGTCGGCCTGGCCAACATCATTTTGCACTTCGCTTTGCCGTTTACTTTTCTGTTGATGAGTTTGACCAAGGTCAATATTTACAATCTGGCGAGACTGGCGACTTTTCTCATCGTCGCCAGACACATCGACCTGTGGTTTTACGTGGTGCCGACCTTCCGCCAGCATTTCGGCGACAGTTTTCCCGGCGGCGCGACGCCTTTCGCGTTTGTCGCCGACCTCGGCGTGCCGCTGCTTTTAGGCGGCATTTGGTTGTGGCAGTGGAGCGTGCAGATGAGAAAGGAAAACGCGCCCATCGTGCCGCAGTTCGATCCGCGTTTGGACGGTTTTTGGCCGCTGCCCGAAGTGGGCGCGGATGGAAAAGTCAAGGAGCAAGCACATCATGGCTGATTTCAAGCCGCAAGGCACCCAGGATTATGGAGTCGAGTCGGGATATGAAGCCGGCGATGTCAATGTCCGCGCCGTGGTTTCGGGTTTGAGCATTATTTTCGCCTCGACTTTGGTCGTGATGGCGGCGATGTTCGGGATGTTCAATTATCTCAACGGTCAGGCCAACGTTGCCGCGAGCAAGGTTCCGGTTGCGCTCGCCTCGCGCATCGTGCCGCCCGAACCGCGGCTTTTGCCCGAACCTTACACCGACGAGCGCCGCGAAGCCGCACAACTCGGCTCCAGCACGCCCGACGTTTTGCCGTGGGACAAGCGCAATCTCGAAATCGTGCTGCAATACGACGAGGCCAATGCCTATGCCAAATATAAGGGCGAAGGCGGGCGCGACGCGATTCGGATTCCGATGCAGCGCGCCATCGAACTCGAAGCGGGATTGAAACCGCAAAAAGAAGCCAAAGCGCCCGCCGCGATCATGAGTTGGCAGTCCGAACACCCGATTTTGGTCGCGGGCGAGAAGAATGGCACCATGAACCTCATTCCGGGCCAGAAAAATGTCGAACCCAGCACTTTCGACGACAAATGGACGTGGGAATCGCAGGACGAGAAGTTCAATAACGGATCGAGTGGCGGAGTTTTGCTCAAAGAAGGGCAGATGAGCCGCTGAGTCGTGCGTCTGGAGCGAAAAAGATGCAAAGAGGCGTAAAAATGATGAGTTTTTTCCGTAAATTGGGTGGAGTTTTGCTGCCAACGCTGGGACTTTTGGCGATGATGGCACCGGCGTGGGCCGATGGCGTAGGCGGCGGCGCGTCCGCTGCCGTGCCCGATGCCGAGCCGCAGGGTCTGCCCAATCCCGCCGAGAAGAACGGCAAGAACCTCTTCGATTTCACCGGCCCCGACAAAGGCGTGCCTAAAGATTTGGCGCAACGGGTTCGCATCGAACAAAAAATCGACGCGCCTTTGCCGCTCAATCTGGAATTTAAGGATGAAAGCGGCAAAAAAGTGACGCTGGGCCAGTATTTCGGGCGCCGTCCGGTGATGATTTCGATGCTGCAACTCACCTGCGACCAGATTTGCTCGGCGCAGATGGAAGCGATGACGGCTTCTTTCAACGAGTTGCAGTTCAGCGCCGGCCAGGAGTTCGAGGTTTTGACGGTCTCGATTGACCCGCGCGAAGGGCCGCTCATCGCGCAGGACGTGAAAGATGAGCGCTTGAAGCAGTATCAAAGGCCGACGGCCAAAGAGGGCTGGCATTTTTTGACCGGCGACGAGAAGAACATCAAAGCGCTCGCGGCGGCGCTGGGCATCAAATACATCTGGGACGAAGGCAGCAAACAGTTCATTCATCCCGACGGCATCGTGATGGCGACTTCGGACGGGCACATCGCGCGCTACTTCATGCGACTCAATTACGAGCCGCGCGCGCTGCGTTTTAGCGTGATCGAGGCTTCGAAAGAGCGGGTCGGGACGGTGGTCGATCAGATCGCGTTGTCGTGTTTTCACTACAACCCGCAGACCGGCAAATACTCGTTTCAGGTGATGTCGTTTGTCAAAGTCGCGGGATTGGCGACGGTTTTTGGCGCGTTATTTGGCATTGCGATGAGCGTGATGCGGGAGAAAAAACGCGGGCGCGGCGGAAAAAAAGCGCCGGGCGGCGCGCAACTGAAAGAAGCGTAGAAGTGAAAGAAGAGGCAGTGATTCAGGGTGAGCGCGGGTTTGTAGTAGCGCCGCAAGGCGCGTT
>JAABUN010003297.1_pt1 | contig 25432 bp, 24 predicted proteins | sample 5559311 | NCBI WGS metagenome assembly JAABUN01 (sample SAMN10711877, study PRJNA513370) | rock metagenome | isolation source: Antarctica rocks | place: Antarctica: Victoria Land, Siegfried Peak sud
CGACTTGACGACGCTGCTGTACGGGATCCCGAAGAAGCTGCTCGGGTTGCCGGCGGACGTCAAGCCGACGGCGGAACTCAAGGCGGCGCAACGGGAATACTTCGTCCTGCTCTACCGGCTGCTGATTGGCAAGGAGACCGGCCCGCGGCTGCCGACCTTGCTGCTGGCGGTCGGCCAGGACCGCGTCGGGCACCTGCTGGGGCGCTGAGGGCGACCGACATCGGCGCGGCGGCACCGGTCGCCGGCTGGGGCCGGGGCGCGCTGACCACCACGCCTGCGCCTGGCCACCCGACCGCTTGCTAGGGCTGAAGGTTGATGCCCAGCAACGCATCCGCGTCGTTCGCCACCGCGGCTCCCGGCAGCGAATCGTCCGCCGCCCAGGCGTCCAGCACAGCCAGCGCCGCCGGCGTGTCCAGGTCGTCGGCGATCGCGGCATGCAGATCGGTCAGGACGGAATCGACCGACCCGCCGGACATCCGGCCGGCCGCGGTCCGCCAACGCCGCAGCCGGTCGGCCGCCGCCGTCAGCAGATCGTCCGTCCAGTCCCGATCGGCGCGGTAATGGTCGGCCAGCAAGGCCAACCTGATGGCCATCGGATCGGTGCCGCCGGCCAGCAATGTCGACACGAACACCAGGTTCCCCAAAGACTTCGACATCTTCTCGCCCCGGTAGGCGAGCATCCCGGCATGCACGTAGTGACCGGCGAACCGGGCGACGCCGGTGAGCGCCTCGGCGTGCGCGGCGGAGCATTCGTGGTGCGGGAAGATCAGATCCGATCCGCCGCCCTGGACGTCGACGGTCGGCCCCAGGAACTCACCGGCGATCGCCGCGCACTCGATGTGCCAGCCGGCCCGCCCGTCACCCATCGGACTCGGCCAACTGGGCTCCCCCGGCCGGGACATCCGCCACAGCAACGGATCCAGCGGGTCACGCTTACCAGGTCGATCCGGGTCGCCACCCCGCTCGGTGGCCAACCTGATCATGGTGTCCCGCTGGTAGCCGGATTGGTAGCCGAACCGTCCGGTCGCCGTGATGTCGTAATAGATGTCCGGGTGATCCGGGTCGCCGACGGCGTAGCCGGCGCCCGAATCCATCAGAGCCGCAACGGATTGCGCTACCTCCGCCATCACCTCCACCACGCCGATGTAGCGGTCCGGCGGGATCACCCGGAGCGCCGTCATGTCCGCGCGGAACAGGTCGATCTGATCGGCGGCCAGGTCCCGCCAGTCGATGGCGTCACGCTCGGCCCGTTCCAGCAGTGGATCGTCGACGTCGGTGACGTTCTGCACATACCGGACCTGACGGCCGGCTGCCCGCCAGTACCTGAGAACCAGATCGAAGGCCAGGTAGGTGGCGGCGTGGCCGATGTGGGTGGCGTCGTACGGAGTGATCCCGCAGACGTACAGCCTGGCCGTATCGCCGGGATCGGTGGGCCGAACCCTTCCGGACGGTGTGTCGAACAGCCCCAGCGGAACTGCCGGCCGGAGCGTGGGGGCCGGGACAGCAGGCCAGGACCATGAGTGCACAAGAAAAACCCTACGGCGGGCACTCCGCGCCGCACCGAGCCGGCTACCACGGGCCACCACCGTTTGTGATACCTGGAACTGGGATACGGCGGCCGCAGTACCCCCTGCGTCGTTTGCGATACTCGAACGCGAAAACGGCGCCGGCAGCACCCACCGCCACCACCGCTTGTGAAACCTGCACGCGATTGCGGCAAACCAGGGTGCGGCGCTCCCCGCATCCGGGCGGCACTTACAGCCGGCGACGACTGTCACAGCGGCCCGGTCCGTGCCATCATCCCTGTCATGGCTCCGGTTCAGCAGCAGATCACCGAACAGACCATCGCGTATCCAGCGCCGGGCTCCCGCCCGCACCGCCGGGAGACCGAACCACTGGCCCCGCACGCGATCGTGCTGTTCGGCGCCACCGGCGACCTGGCCAAACGCAAGCTGCTCCCGGGCCTTGCGCATCTGGAGCAGTCCGCGCTGGCACCGGACGTGAGAATCATCGGAACCTCGCTGGAGGACATCAGCGACGACGAGTTCCGTGCCATCGCCCGCGTCGCCGTCGAGAACTTCGGCACCCATCGGCTGGACGAGCAGGCGTGGGCGGAGTTCGCCGAACGCCTGAGTTACGTGCCGCAGAGCGCGGGTCCGGGCGGATTGACCGCGACGGTGGCGGCCGCCGAAGCGGCGCTCGGGCCTGGCGTCAAACGCCTGCACTACCTGTCCGTGCCGCCCAAGGCCGCTGAGGCGGTGATCGCCATGCTGCGGGATTCCGACCTCGTGGAGAACTCCAGAGTGGTGATGGAGAAGCCGTTTGGCACCGACCTGGCCAGCGCGATCCGGCTGAACGACTTCGTCCACCAGACCTTCGACGAGTCGCAGATCTTCCGGATCGACCACTTCCTCGGCAAGGAGGCGGCGCAGAACATTCTTGCCTTCCGGTTCGCCAACGGGCTGTTCGAGCCGATCTGGAACCGCAACTTCATCGACCACATCCAGATCGACATCCCGGAGAGCCTGGGCCTTGACCAGCGGGCGAACTTCTACGAGGCGACCGGGGCCTTCAAGGACATGGTGGTGACCCACCTGCTGCAGGTGCTGGCGTTCGTCGCGATGGAGCCGCCGACCGCGCTGGAACCGCGGGCGATCAGCGAGGAGAAGAACAAGGTCTTCCGCTCCATGCTGCCCATCCAGCCGACGGATGTGGTCCGAGGCCAGTACAGCGGCTACCGCGAGGAGGTGGGAGTCGCCCGGGACTCGGACACCGAGACGTTCATCGCGCTGAAGGTCGGCATCGACAACTGGCGGTGGGCCGGCGTTCCGTTCTACCTGCGCACCGGCAAGCGGATGGCGGAAGGTATGCGAATCATCTCGATCGCCTTCAAGGAAGCGCCGCGAACGATGTTTCCGCAGGGTTCCGGGGTGGGCGCGCAGGGGCCCGACCACCTGACGTTCGACCTGGCGGACTCGTCGAAGGTCTCGCTGTCGTTCTACGGCAAGCGCCCTGGACCCGGCATGCATCTGGAGAAACTGTCCATGCAGTTCTCCACCCAGGAGACCGAACGCGCCGGCGACGTGCTGGAGGCCTACGAGCGGCTCATCCTGGACGCGATGCGGGGTGACCACACGTTGTTCACCACCGCCGACGGCATCGAGTCGCTGTGGGCACGGTCGACCCCGCTGCTGGACGATCCGCCACCGGTGAAGGCCTACCCGCCCGGCACCTGGGGACCGAATGCGATTCATCAGCTGATCGCGCCGAACGCCTGGCGGCTACCGTTCGAAAGGGCATGGCGGGACGGCAGGCGGGGGCCTGGTCAGAGTCCCTGACGTTGCCAGGGCGGACCGGTCCGCACACCCGGCAAGGTGTGCCGGTTGGCGTTGAGCACCAGTCGCTGCCATGGCCTCAATTCGGTGCCCCGCAGGCAGTCCGGCGGCGATGAACTGGGGAACATCAGATTCTGCCGGTCCGAGTGGTGCGGCAGATTCAGCGCATGGCCCAGCTCGTGCGCCAGCACCGTCTCGTCGTAGCCGGCCGGGTTGCCCGCATCGAACAGCGACCGCTGGCAGACCACCCAGTCGGCGGTCATCCCGAGTGAGCAACCGGTGGTCCGGCCGTCGATGTCCCGGACTACCACCACGGTGACCGGCGCCCCGATGGTACCGGCGGCCGGCAGGTGTCCGCGGAAGAATCCGGTATTGCCTCTGATGTCGTCGAGCAGCAGCCGTTGGTTGGCCCGAGGATCCAGCGTCTCGGCCGGCGCCGGATCGGTGATCACCTGCACTGCGACGGTGCGCACCCTGATCCCGGCCTGCTCCCGCAATATCGCGTCGGCCCGATCCAGTGCCGGGCGCACCTGCTTCTCGGTGCACAGTGGACCGCTCGGGTCGGACAGGATGAGCACCGCCACCCTGAGCACCGCATCCCGCGGCTGACGATCCGCGAGGCGGTCGGACACCAGTTCACCGACGTGCGCTCCCCCGGCCACCAGGTCGGTGACGGCGGCCTTGGCCGTGACGCCGACGTTCCGCAGCGCACCGCCGAGAACCGTTGCGATCACGAACGTTCCATTTCGGTCGGCCGTCCCCCGGTGGTCGGCCGTCCCCCGGTCGGCCGTCCCCCGACGATCTGCGGTTCCTCGATGATCCGGCCGCTCGTTGCATCGCCGGTGTCGCTCACAGGGGCGGCCACGGGATCGGGGTCCGGTCCGCGGGTGGCTGCGGGAACACCGGGTCGGCCAGTAGAGAGGCGATCCGGCGTTCCAGATGACGCCGCTCAGAGCCGGTCAGCAGGCTGTCGCGTTCGTCGTCGGGTTGGGCCACCCATCGCCGCAGACGCCGCAAACCGTCGACCACCGCTGCCGGCAACGGCTCCCCGGCCCAACCCCAGAGGATGGTGCGGAGCTTGTCCTCGACGTGGAACGTGAGACCGTGGTCGACGCCCAGGATGCGACGCTCGGCCGTGGGCAGCAGGTGTGGCGCCTTCCGGTCGGCGTTGTTGACCACCAGGTCGAAACCGGCGATCAGCGCCAGCCTCGGGTCGTCTGCGTGGCAGACGGCGAGCACGGTCCCGTCGGTGTCCAGGGCCCGGAACACGGGCAACCAGCCGACTGGCACCTGGCTGCTGGGGAGCAGCGCGACGAGGTCCTCCGGCAGCTCGAGTGCCTGGGACGCCGCGTCTGCCTCCTTCACCTCCTCTGCCGCTTCCACGTCTCCGTCGCCGCCGTCCGCGTTCCCGGCTTCCTCCTCGGGGTGGTCGTCCTCCGCGTCGTCCCAGTCATCACCGCGGAATTCGTCGTCCTCGGGATCGTCGTCGGGCTCCAGGACGGAGTCCGGCGCAGGCCCGATCCATTCCTGCACCATCCCCTCGCCGAGGGGGCCGGGTCGCAACACCGTTGTCGGCACGCAGTGCCAGCCGGCCACTTCCGACACCCGGTAAGCGAGCACCTCGCGGTAAGCCAGGGTGCCGCCCGGGAAATCCCACAACGGCTTTTCGCCGCGGATCGGCTTGTAGATGCAGTGCATCCGGGCGCCGTCCAGCTCCAGACGGCCGAGCAGGGTGACGTTGGAGGCATCGGTCAGCCGTCCCACCACTTCCAGGCTGCCCAGGGTGAGCAGGGTCAGGACATCGGGTGAGGCGGCATCGCTCGGGGCCGTCTCCGGAGGCGCGCCCATCCGCTAGCCCAGGACGCCGCGGTGATAGCCGTTCAACCGCGGGCAGATGTGACCCTCGGCGTCCAGCGGGTTGCCGCACAGCGGGCACGGTGGCCGACCGGCGGACACGATCGCCTCGGCGTGCTCGGCGAACGTGCGGGCCTCGGCCAGGGTCAGGAAGACGCGGAGCGCGTCCGGGCCCTCTTCGGCGTCTTCCAGCACGACGTCCTCGCCGACCTCCTCCTCGGTGAGCGCCAACAGCTCGACGATCACCAGCGAGCCTTCGCCGTCCCAGGCCAGGCCCATGGTGCCCACCTTGAACTCGGCGTCGACCGGAGTCATCAGGGTGCGATCGGCGACCGGGGGAGCCGGTGAATCACCCTCGGCGGCGCCGAACCGCTTGGCCACCTCGGTGATCAGCGTGCCGAGCTTGTCGGCGAGGACGGCCACCTGCTGTTTCTCGCAGGCGACCGAGATCACCCGACGCCCGTCGGCGGCCTGCAGGAAGAACTCGCGTTCGCCGGGGATCCCGATGGTCCCGGCGAGGAACTTCTCGGGTGAGCGGAAGACGTGTACCTGGCGTGGCATGGCAACTCCAGCCTATGACAGTGCCGGGCGGGCGGTTCCGGGGCCGGTGGCCGGCCCGCTGCTGTTCGCAGCGGCGTTCGGGCCGACCGACGACTCGGTGCCCGGCCCGGCCAACGACTCGGCGTTCGGCCCGGCCGACGACGCGGCTTTCGGCCCGGCCGACGACTCGGTGTCCGGCCCGGCCTGTGGTTCGGTGGCCCGGGCGGGACTCCCCGGGTCGCCGCCCGGCACGGCGTCCGATGACGACCCTGCCGACGACCCTGCCGAAGACGACGCGCCGGGTTCCGCCGCGCCGGCCGGATCCTCGGCGGGTGGCGGCATGACGATCCCGGCCAGCGACCCGGACTCACCGAGCAGCTCGACAAACGTCCGGTGCTCGGTGTACCGGACCACCGACACCGACGCCGGGCCCACCGAGATGCGCTGGAACTGGTCCAGGTGCATCCCCAGCGCGTCCGCGAGCAGCGCCTTGATCACATCGCCGTGCGAACAGATGAGCAGCGCGCCGTGCCCGGTCGTCGTCCTGGCGAGTCTGCGCACCGCGGCGACCGCCCTGGATGCCACCTCGGCCAGCCCCTCCCCACCAGGGAAGATCGCCGCGGACGGCTGACTCTGCACGACCCGCCACAACGGTTCGCCGCCGAGGTCCGCGAGCGGCCGGCCGGTCCAGTCGCCGTAGTCCACCTCGGCCAGCGCATCCTCCACCTCGACGGTGAGGTCCCGCGCCGCGGCCAGCGGCTGCAGGGTGAGCAGGCAGCGCTGCACCGGCGAACTCACCAACCGGGCGATCGGGACCTCGGCGAGTCTGGCGACCAGCCGGGCCGCCTGTTCGGTGCCGGTGTCGTCCAGCATCACACCGGGCATCCGGCCGGCCAGTTGCCCGTTGGCGTTGGCCGTGGACCTGGCGTGCCGCAACAACACCACGGTCCTGGAGGCCGGTGGCGCAGCCGTGGGTTCCGCGGACTGCTCCGCCGACTGTCCGGGGTGATCCGGTGCGTGCGCGGCGGGGTGCGGCGGCTGCCCCGGTTGATCGGGTGCGTGCTCGGCGTGGTGCGACGGCTGCCCCGGGTGGTGCGGCGGCTGCGAGTGGTGCCGCGGCTGCTCCGGGTGTTGCGGTTCCCCCTGCGAGGGCTGCTCCGGAAGCTGTCCCGGCGCCTGCGTCTGCGGCCCGGTCACCGTGCCGCCCCGGCGGTCGCGCGGACGCCGGCGGCCTCCGCGGCTCGGGCGACGGCGGCCAGGATCTCGGCCCGCTCGGCGGGCACGTCGCCGAACGGCTGGACGTTCGCCGTACTCACCCCGGCAGCGGACAGCGCCCGCAGGCGGGCGGCGATCGACGACTCGTCACCCAGCAGGGCAACCCGGTTCAGGAATTCGGTGGGCACCGCGGCCGCGGCGCCGGCGTAATCCCTTGCCAGGTAGCGGTTCTGCACGTCATCGGCCTCCCGTTCGTAGCCCAGCGATGCTGCAACACCGTGGTAGAAATTCGTTTTCCGGGAACCCATACCGCCGATGTACAGGGCGGCATGCGGCCGTACCCGGTCGGCGGCTCGTTCCAGGTCGTCGTCGATGGACACCGGCAGGGACACGTTCACATCGAAGCTGTCCGGGTCCCGGCCGGCGGCCGTCAGACCCGCCCGCAGACGCGCGATCGGCCCAGATGCAGGGTCCGACAACGGATCGACGAAGAACCCCAGCCAGCCGTCGGCGATCTCGGCTGCCAGGTCCAGGTTCTTCGGCCCGACCGCCGCCAGCAGCAGTGGAATTGTCCTGCGCACCGGTTGCATGGCCAGGGCGAGCGGCTTTCCCTGGCCGCCTGGCAGCGGAAGGGTGAAGTGCCGGCCGTCAGCGGTGACCCGTTTGCGACCGATCACGTCCCTGACGATGCCGATGTATTCCCGGGTGCGGCCCAGCGGGTCCGCGAATCCCACACCGTGCCAGCCCTCGGACACCTGCGGGCCGGAGACTCCCAACCCCAGGCGAAAACGCCCGTGCGACAACGCATCCAGCGTGACGGCCGTCATCCCGGTCATCGCCGGGGTGCGCGCCGGGATCTGCATCACCGCGGAGCCGATCCCGATCCGGCCGGTGCGCGCCGCCAGCGCGCCCAGCATGCTGACGCCGTCCGCGCCGTAGGCCTCGGCCACCCAGAGGACGTCGAAACCCAGGTTCTCCGCGTCGGTCGCCAGCCCCAGAGTGGCGTCGACGGCTTCGACGTCGGTGGGGTAACCGAGGTCGAGTCCGATTCTCATCAGCGTCCGTTCTGTTCGGCGTCCGTTCTGTACGGTGTCTGTTCTGTACGGTGTCTGTTCTGTACGGTGTCTGTTCTGTACCGCGCTGGGTCCATCCGGTGGCTGGACGACACGGTACCCAGGCGGCGCGGCGGGCCGGATCACCGGCCGTAGGTTGGATGGATGCAGAATCGCCGGCTGGGCAGCAGCGGGCTGACCGTTTCCCGGCTGGGCCTCGGCACCATGACGTGGGGCCGGGACACCGATGCGGACGCGGCGGCCGGCCAACTGGAGTCCTTCGTCCGTGCCGGCGGCACCCTGGTGGACACCTCCAACGTCTACGGCGACGGGGACGCCGAGTCGATCATCGGCACCCTGGTGCCGGACGTCATCCCGCGGTCGAACGTGGTGCTGGCCACCACCACCGTCGGCGTGGGCTCCGGCCGGGGCCGGCTGCTCAGCGAACTGGATGCGTCCCTCCGACGATTGGCCACCGACACCGTCGACCTCTGGCAGGTGCACGGCTTCGACGCCACCATGCCCATCGAGGAGACCTGCTCCGCCCTGCAGACGGCGATGTCCAGCGGGCGCGCCGCCTACGTCGGAGTATCCGGGCACAACGCGTGGCAGACGGCCAGCATCGCCACCTGGATGCGGGCGCAGGGGCTGCCGCTGGCCGCCGTGGAGATCGAGTACTCGCTGCTGGACCGGTCCCCGGAGAACGAGCTGTTCGACGCAGCGGCGGTGCACCGGCTGGGCGTGCTGGCCTGGGCGCCGCTCGGCCGCGGCGTGCTCACCGGCAAGTACCGCCACGGCACCCCGGCCGACTCCCGCGGAGCATCTCCGCACTACGCGCGGTACGTCGGCCGGCACCGGACCGCGACCGCCGCCCGGATAGTGGAGGCGGTGGCCACCGCTGCCGACGGACTGGGCACCTCGCCGTTGGCCGTCGCCTGCGCCTGGGTGCGCGATCGGCCGGGGGTGACCTCGGCGGTGGTCGGAGCGAAGGACCCCGCCCAACTCATGGGGTCGCTGGCCGCCGAGGAGGTGTCGCTGCCCCCAGAGATCAGGTCGGCTCTGGATGACGTCTCGGCCGGATTCGCCGGTACCGACGATCCGGACCACGCCGCTGATCGGCTCGGCGCCGGTTCGGCGGGGTCGGCCGGCGCCGGTTCCGCGGGGCCTGGCGGCGCCGGCCCGGCGGTGGATGCCGATGACCCGGACGATACCCCGAGCTGAGGACGGCAGCGGTGCCCGACATCTTCGCGGAGTTCTGTGCCGCCGGCCTGTGGCCCGGTGTCGGGCCGGGCGTCCTGGCCGCCATGCGGGAGGCGGGAATCACCACCCCGTCGAAGGTGACGGTTGCGGCCCTGGCCGGGTTACCGCGGTTCAATATGCGACGGGCCGACCGGCTGTACAACTCCTGGATCGGCGCCGGTCACCTGTGGGAACTCGCGCAGATCCTGGTGCCGCTCGAGCTGCCGGCCAGGTGGGCAGGGCGGCTGGTCGACACGCTGGGTGACGGCGCCACCGCCTCCCTGCAGATCGACCCGTGGCGGCTGCTCGTCCTGCCAGAGGCGACAGTTGCACAGGCGGACCGGTTGGCCAAGGTCCTGGATCCGGCCATCCGCAGGGACGACCCGCGGCGCGGCGCGGCGCTGGTGGACTGGACGCTCGCCCGGTTCTCCCGGGACGGACACACCGCGGCACCCGTGGCGCTGGTGGCCGACGCGCTGCGATCCTTCGGCGTCGACGTTGATGCCGGTGTCCGGGCAGCAGTCACCGCCGGTGACGTCGCCGATGTGCCCGATCCCGCCGGGTCCGCAGAGCCATGGCTGGCGCGAAAAGTGTTGTGGCAGGCGGAATCCGCGATCGCCGCCGGTGTGAGTCGGCTGACCACTGACGCCTCGCCGCTGGCCGCTCCGTCGGCGGTGCAGGCTGTCGTCGGCGGGCTGGACGCGGTGCAGGCCGGCGCCGTCGCCCGCGCGGCAGCACACGGAGTCAGCCTGCTCACCGGGGGTCCGGGTACCGGCAAGAGCCGCACCGTGTCGGCGATCGTGGCGATGTGCGAGCGGGCCAAGGTGGAGGTGGCGCTGGCCGCGCCGACCGGTAGGGCAGCGAAGAGGTTGGAAGAACTGGCCGGGCATCCGGCAACGACGATCCACCGGCTGCTCGGCGCCCGGCCGGGCATGCCGGACTTCAGTTACCACGCGGACAACCCGTTGGACGCGCAGCTGGTGGTGGTCGACGAGGCGTCGATGCTGGACGTCGAACTGGCGGCGGCCCTGGTGTCCGCCATCCCCGGTAAGGCGCATCTGGTGGTCGTCGGCGATCCGGCACAGTTGCCGTCGATCGGTCCAGGAACGGTGCTCGGTGACCTGATCGATTCCGCGGTACTGCCCGTCACCGAACTCCTCACGCTGTACCGCCAGCACGAGGGCGGCGCCATCGCTCGGCTGGCCACCGCGGTGCGGGCCGGCGGGCTGCCGGCGGTGGACGACCCGGACCGCGAGGTGGTGGTGGTGCCGGCCCGGAACTCCGCTGAGGGCGCGCAACGGGTGGTCCAGCTGGTGACGGACTCCATTCCGCGGGTGTTCGAGGTGTCCGGCAGCGAGCTGCAGGTGGTGACGCCGGTGCACGCCGGCCCGGCCGGTACCCAGGCCCTGAACCGGGAACTCAAGAAGGTGCTCAATCCGGGAGCGGGCCGGGTCCGCGGCTTCGACGTCGGCGACCGGGTGGTGGCCACCGCCAACCACATGGATGCGGCGCCGTTCGGGTACGCCAACGGCGAGGTCGGCACCGTGGTGTCGGCCGGGGAGAAATCACTGCGGGTGGCGTTCACCGGCGGGGACGCCGACGTCAGCGGCAAGGCGCTGGGCGATCTGCTGCACGGCTGGGCCATCACCGTGCACCGCGCGCAGGGCTCGGAATGGGACGCCGTGGTGGTGGTGCTGCCGCCGGAGGCGGCCGCGATGATGTCCCGGCCGCTGGTCTACACCGCGCTCACCCGGGCCCGCCGGCACCTCTCGGTGGTGCACGCCGCGGGGCCGGCCCTGGTCCGTGCCGTGCGCCAGGTGGGTGCCCGGCCGCGCCGGACGTTGCTGGAGTCGTTGATGCGGGCCGCATCTCCTTCCCGGGCGGAGTGACTCAGTTCGGAGTTGCGCTCCTCCGTGGATGCCAGCTGTGCCGATGGGTGCCAGCTGTGAGGTGCCTTGCCCGCTGAATCGCCGCGAATTCATTGCGGCAGATAGCGTCCGCGCTCGACCGTCAGGTCCAGACCATCGATGTCTCCGGGCTGTAGATCGGCAGGCAGCTCTGAGCCCTCGTCGACGGTCACGGCCAGAACGGGCCGGCCCTCACGCATCTTCACACCGACCGCCGAAACTCCCGGTAGCGCCAGCAGTCGCTGTTGGTGGCGATTCTGGACGGCCACTGCCCGCTCGTAAGACATGTTCATCACACCAGTGTGAACCCGCACCGTCCATGCGTCACCCGGCGTCCGGGTGAACCGCGGCAGTGTCAGTATCCGTTGCGGCAGTGCCACATCTCTTCCTCCACACACACAGTTGCGTCGGCAGCTGCCGACGCGCCGAAAGGAGTGGAGATGGCCACAGTCGATGATCTGATCGCGATCAAGCGTCAGGTCGAACAGCAGTACCTCGGGCAGCCAGGGGTGACCGGCGTCGATGTCGGCTACAAGGAAGTCGGCGGCGTACGCACCGATCAGATCGCGATTCGGGTGCACGTCGAGGAGAAGAAGACCCGGGTTCCGGCCGGGGAGAAGGTGCCGACAGAGATCGATGGTGTCGTCACCGACGTTCTCGAGCGTCGCTACGAGTTGCAGGTGGTTTCCGAGCCCCTCGAGATCAGCGCGCAAGGGGTCGACACCAACAACTATCCGACCCTGCGGGGTGGTATCAGCATGGGCCCGAGCCGAGACATCGGCGGGTTCATCTTCGCCGGCACACTCGGCGCCATCGTGGTCGACAACGTCAACAATCAGCATGCGGCCCTGACCAACTTCCACGTCGCATGCGTTGATGCGTCATGGGCGGTCGGCAACCGGATGGTGCAGCCCAGCCGCATCGACACCGGTGTGGTGCCAGGGGACGAATTCGGGGCCATCGGACGAGCGGTGTTGTCCTCCCATGTCGACGGTGCTGTGGTCTCGATCGATTCCGGTAGGGCCAATGCGGCCGAGGTCGCCGACATCGGCACGGTCAAGGGCACGAAGACAGCAACGCTCGGCATGGCAGTACGGAAGCGCGGCCGCACAACCGGTTTGACGTACGGCTCGGTGGACGGGTTGTCGTTGTCGGTCAAAATCGACTACGGCGACGGCATCGGCGTGAAGCTGCTGACCGATCAGGTCAGCATCGCCGCGGACACGACGAAGAACCCGATGTTCTCCGACCATGGCGACTCCGGATCGGTGATCGTGGACGGCGGCGGATACGTCGTCGGGCTGTTGTTCGCCGGTGCCGGCGCCGGCACTGTTGCCAACCCGATCGCCTCGGTGTTGTCCGAACTGAATGTCTCGATGGTCATTGGCAAGTCGGTCCTCAAGGATCTCAAGGACGGCCACAAGGATCTGATCAAGGACAAGGAGTTCGCCAAGGAGCGCAAGGAACTCATCAAGGAACACAAGGAGTTCGCCAAGGAGCTCCGCAAAGACGTCGGCAAGGAACGTGTCTTCGAGGGCAAGGCGCTCAAGGACATTCGTGACATCGTCCATGTCCCGATTCCGGATCTTCCCGGTGGCCCTGGCCCGATCGAGCGCGGTGGCCATTCGATGGATGCCCGGTTGGGGGTGATCGAAGAACAGCTCGCCGCCTTGGTGAATTTCATCGGTACCGATCAACGGCCGGACCTTGCCAACTCGGCGTTCGCCGGGGAGGCCGAACTCGGCGCCGACGACCTACAGGCGCTGCGCGCAGAACTCGAGCGGCAGGTCGCGGATGCGGCGGCGGCGAAGGCCGAGTTCGACGGGCCGATGGCCTGAGTTGACAGCGGATCGTCTTATCCAGGTTCCGATTAGTGAACAGGCACACCATGCTCTTGATCCTGTGTCCGCTCGATGACCTCGACACGCTGGCTTTCGCCCACCGTGTCATTGCAGACGGTGTGCCCTGCCAGGTGCTGACCGCCGAGGCACTGTCCTTCGCCCGTCGGCGATCTCAGCGGCTCAGCGCCGTGGATCGCGCCGGCCACCGCTCGATCGCCGTCCGCACCGAGATCGAGCTGGTCGGCGCGCCCCCGTTGCTCGAGCACCACTTCACGGGGGTGCTCAATCGTATGGTGGAACCGCCGACGGCGGCGTGGCACAGAGCAGACGCGGTCGAGCGTGATTACGCCGCCGCTGAGCTGTTCGCGTTCACCCTGAGCTGGCTCACCGCCCTGGCCTGCCCGGTGCGCAACCGTCCGCTGCCGGGCTGCCTCGCCGGGCCTGTTCCGCATCCGCTCGCCATGCTGGTCGCGGCACGGCGGGCCGGTCTGCAGTGCCCGCCGATGCGCTATCGGAGCCGATCCGATCTTCTCGTCGGCGATCTCGGCACCGCGGCGTTTACTGCCGCCGGGCCGGGCGCGCACGTCGAACAACTGGCGTGCCTGGACGGAACAGTGCTGACGCCCGGTGTGCCGGCCGGCCTGGCCGAGCTCGTCAGGCGATTCGTTGCTGCCCTGGATGGCCAACACTCGTTGATCGGAGTGGACTTCGCTGTCCGAGGTTCGCGCTGGATCTTCGCAGGCCTGACCCCGTTGCCGGCTCTGGCCACCGCCGGCCAGCCGCTGTACCGCGCGCTGCTGGACAGCCTCGGTGTATCCCGAACGGATGTGGCCCGATGACTGTGCTGATGTGGGGCGTGCCATCGGAGTCGCCGGTGCGAATGGTGGCCGAGGCATTGGCGGCGATCGGTGCCGACATGGTTGCGGTTCCGCCCGATCCGGTGAACGTCGAGGTGGAACTCGGGGTCGACTCCCGCGGCCGACTGGACGGCGGGTTGCGGGTCGATGGTCGGACCCTCGAATGGCCGGAGATCACTGCGGTGTACGTGCGTCCCGTCGAACCAGACCTCGCACCGCGACTACGAAATCTCGACCCTGCGGCCCCGGCCCTCAGGCACGCCAGAGTTGTCCATGATGCTCTGATCGGCTTCACCGAAGTGGCTGCCCTCGACGGGCGACGCGTGGCGAATCGGCTGTCGGCCATGGCATCCAACATGTCCAAGCCCTTTCAGGCCCAAACCGTCAGCCGACACGGGTTCGCCGTTCCGGACACGTTGATCACCGACAGTGCCGAGGAACTACTTGAGTTCTCGGACCGGCACGACAGCATTGTGTACAAGTCGACCAGTGGTGTCCGATCGATCGTCACCACTTTCGACGCGGTCGCCGACCGTTGGCGGCTGGCCAGGCTCCGCTGGTGTCCGGTGCAGTTCCAGGAACGCATCGAGGGCCCCGACGTTCGGGTGCACGTCATCGGCGAGGAGGTGTATGCGGCCATCGTGCAGACCACTGCGGTTGATTATCGGTACGCCCGGCGCCAGGTCGGCGAGGACGCTCTCCTGCAGTCCTACGAATTACCGGACGTGTGGGCCGAACGTTGCGTGTCCTTGTCAGCCGACCTCTGTTTGCCATTCGCCGGAATCGATCTGAAACTCGCGCCCGATGGGCGGGTGATCTGCTTCGAGGTGAATCCGTCACCTGGCTACCCGTGGTACGAGGTCGAGGCAGGCCTGCCGATCTCTGATGCCGTTGCACGCTGGCTGACGGCTGCTTGAGCGCCCGTACGCCCGATGACCACGAGTACCCGGTCGGCAAGACGGGCGACGGACCGGCGCGGAGCGGACTGAGAGCCAAGATGATCGCGAGGATGGAGGGCCGAAGGGCACACTGGTGGCTCGACCCCGGCCACTGACCGAGGAGGTGCCATGGCCCGCTCCGAGGATTACGAGTACGCACCGTTGCGCATCGAACCAACGGTGTCCCCCTCGGCGGCCGCCACGATGCTGACGATCCATGCAGAGTTCTCCGGCTGGGAGTTGGCCAGAGTGCTGAAGTTCTCGGACGGTTCTCGGCAGGTATGGCTGCGCCGTCGACGCCCGCGCGGTCTGGTTCCGGGGCTGACTGCCTGAGCCCCGTGCGTCCAGGCCAGCATCCGCCTGGTGACCCCTCGGACGGCTGGCTGCAGAACGCCGCCGGATCCTGCATGACTCGATCGGGGTCGAGGACGACGCCGGAGACGCTGCATCGGATGGCGGACAACGTCGAGGTGCAACGAGGGTGAACAGTTGCCGTCAGCAGCTGCGGAGCAGCCGATCGAGCACCCGGGTGCCGAACTTCAGGGCATCGACCGGCACTCGCTCGTCCACCCCGTGGAACAGTGACGAGAAATCCAGATCCGCAGGCAGCCGCAGCGGTGAGAAGCCGAAACCAGCGATGCCGAGGCGGGAGAAAGCCTTGTTGTCGGTGCCGCCGGACAGCATGTACGGGATCGGGTGGCCGCCCGAGTCCTCGTCGCGGATGGCGGCCTTCATCGCCTCCACCAGCGGCCCCTCCCATGGGTACTCCAGCGGCGGCGAGACGAACCAGTCGATCTGCACGCCGTCGCCGACGATCTGCGCGACCTCGGCCTGGAACGACTCCAACTCCCCCGGCAGCACCCGGCAGTCGACCGTCGCCTTCGCCGTGGACGGGATGACGTTCATCTTGTAGCCGGCGGTCAGCGTCGTCGGGTTCGCTGTGTTCCGCAGCGTCGCATTGACGATGCGGGCCACCGGCCCCAGCTTGCCGATCGCGCCTTCCAGATCGTCGTCCGGGAACTCGAGTCCGGTCAGCTCGGTGATGCCGGTCAGGAACGCATCCACGGTTGCGGTGCGGACGATCGGGAACTCGTGCCGGCCCAGCCGGGCCACCGCCTCGGCGATCCTGGTGACGGCATTGTCCTCGGCGATCATCGACCCGTGGCCGGCCCGACCGGTCGCCTGTAGGGTCGCCCAGGCCACGCCCTTCTCGGCCGCTGCGACCAGATAAGCGCGGCGCTGCTGGTCGATGCTGATCGAGAATCCGCCCACCTCACTGATCGCCTCGGTGGCGCCGGTGAACCACTCGGGGCGGTTGTCGACCAGCCAATCGGCGCCGAACAGGCCACCTGCCTCCTCGTCGGCGACGAAGCAGAAGATCAGGTCGCGGGGCGGAATCACGTTCTGCCGCTTGAGATTTCGGGCGACCGCCAGCGTCATGGCGACCATGTCCTTCATGTCGACGGCGCCCCGACCCCAGACGTATCCGTCCTGTACCGCGCCGGAGAAGGGGTCGACTGTCCACTCGGACGCATCGGCCGGCACCACGTCCACATGGCCGTGGATCAGCAGCGCGCCACGCTCGGGATCCGCGCCGGGCAGCCGGGCGACCACGTTGCCGCGCCCGGGAACCGACTCGACATAGTGCGTCTGGTAACCGACCTCATCCAGCTTCTGCTGCACATACTTCGCGGCTTTCGCCTCCTGGTCGCCGATCGTCGACGGGTCGCCGGTGTTCACCGACGGGATGCGGATCAGGTCGCTGCAGAACTCGACGACCTCGTTCTCGGCTGTGCTCTCGGCTGTACTCGTCATCCGGTGATCCTAGGTCGGCCGATCCGGCCGCCCCCGCCCACCAACGTTCAGCGAACCAGGACGAGCCAGACGCCGAGGCAGTGGCATAGGGCCGCCAGCGAGACACAGGCGTGGAAGAACTCGTGATAGCCGAAGGTTCCGGGCCAGAGATCGGGCTTGCGCACCGCGTACATCACCGCGCCGACCGTGTAGAACAGCCCGCCGGCACACATCAGCATCACCGGCGCCGCCCCAACCGAGTCCAGCAGGGCGGGAATGATGAAGACCGCTGCCCAGCCGAGCGCGATGTACAGCGGGACGCCGAGCCAGCGGGATGAATGCGGCCAACCCATCTTCAGGGCCACCCCGACCGCCGCGCCGATCCACACCACGAGCAGCAGCAGGCGCGCTGAACCCGGAGGCAGACCGAGCAGCGAGTACGGCGTGTAGGTGCCGGCGATGAACACGAAGATCATCGAGTGGTCGGCGCGCTTCATCCAGGTCCGGGCCGTTGCGGATACCCAGGTATGCCGGTGATAGGTGGCGCTGATCGCGAACAGACCGACCAGGGTGACGGCGTACACCGAGCAGGCGAAGACCGCTCGGCCGTCCCGGGTGTCGGCGGCCACCGCGACCAGGGCGACGCCGGCGACGCCGGCGACGATCGCCGAGTAGTAGTGGATCCAGCCCCTGGTCCGCGGCCTGAGCCGGACGTCGAGTGCCTGTTCCGTCGCCACGCCCGCACCCTACGACACCTACCGGCCGGTATCGAAGGGCCGAACGCCGGTCCGGACTCGGCCACTTGCCCAGTCGGTTCTTGACACACACACCGATGACCGTCTTGCCGAACGGGAACACACGGCACGCCGCGGGCGCTGTACCCATCATGAGATGGCCCTTCGGAAAGGAACGCCCGGTGGACAGCACCCGCAGCTACCCCGTACAGAAGTCCGACGAGGACTGGCGACAGCAGTTGTCGCCGGAGGAGTACGCGGTGCTCCGTCGCGCCGGCACCGAACGCCCGGGGACCGGTGAGTACAACGCCACCACCACGGAGGGCATCTACGCCTGCCGCGCCTGCGGCGCCGAGCTATTCCGCTCCGAGGCGAAGTTCGACTCCCATTGCGGTTGGCCCAGCTTCTACCAGCCGACCAGCGAGGACAACGTCGAGCTGATCGAGGACCGGACGATGGGGATGCGCCGCGTCGAGGTGCGGTGCGCCACCTGCGGCAGCCACCTCGGCCACGTCTTCCCGGACGCCCCGCAGACACCGACCGGCGATCGTTATTGCATGAACTCGGTGTCGCTCAAGCTCGTCCCGGGCGGCGGCTGAACCGGTGCGCTGCGGCCAACGCACTGCGGCCAACGCACTGCGGCCAACGCACTGCGGCCAACGCACTGCGGCCAACGCATTGCGGCCAACGCACAGCGACGACGCAGGTGCGTTCGAGTGCCCGCGAATGGTTCCAGAGCGCCCCGCGGCGGCAGGTGGTGCGAACCGCCCGCGACAACTGCGGGTCGCACGGTGATTGTCACGTTTGCTCTGCCGTGCACTGACTTGTTTGTGCACTGACTCCTCGGTGCTCTGATTCGGCTGTGCCTGATTCCTCGGTGCCTGATTCCTCGGTGCCTGATTCCTCGGTGCCTGATTCCTCGGTGCTCCGAGCCGATCAAGTCTTTCGACAGAGCTGTCAGGGCCGGTCCGCCAGGGCGGCAGCCAACCGCGAAAGGAGCGTCGCGACCGCGGCACGGAGTTCTTGCCCACCATCGACGCGGAAGGCGAACGGCACGGCCGTCGCGCCGGGCGGGTCTGGAGGATGTTCAGGGCACGCAGAGCTCGCGCAGTGGGGCTGAGATCGGTCGGCACCCGAGGAAACTAGTGACCACGAGATCAACCGGAAGTAGATCGTCCGGAACTGGTCCTAACGTGAGGCCATGACGGAGTTCCGCGAGCAGAACCTCACCGGGGCACGAGCCGAGCGGGTGAGCCTGCTGGGCGCCACTTTCACCCGAGTGTTCCTCAATGACGCCAGCATGCACGGGTCGAGGAGTGGGCGCACCGGCGCTGTGCCGAACTGATTTGACCTCACTACTGGAGAAAGCGAACTGATCATGGACATCCTGCTCATCGCCGGCCTGTGGCTCGACGGATCCGCCTGGGACGATGTCGTGCCCGCGCTCGAGGAATTGGGCCACCGCCCCGTGCCGCTCACCCTCCCGGGTCAGGGTGACGGATCTGCATCCGCCACCCTTGACGACCAGCTGGCAGCGGTGCTCGCCGCCGTCGACGCAGCGTCCGAAAAGCCGATGGTGGTAGGGCATTCCGCCGCCTGCACACTGGCCTGGCTGACCGCCGACGCGCGACCGGAGAAGGTGGCCAGAGTCGCTCTCATCGGCGGCTTCCCGTCCGCCGACGGGGAGTCCTACGCTGACTTCTTCGAAACCAAGGACGGCGTCATGCCCTTCCCCGGCTGGGGCCCGTTCGAGGGACCGGACTCGGCCGACTTGGACGAGGCGGCCAGGCGCAGCATCGCGGCTGCCGCGATCCCCGTCCCCGAAGGGGTGACCAAGGGCGTCGTACGGCTGGCGGACGAGCGACGTTTCGACGTCCCGGTCGTACTGGTGTGCCCCGAATTCAGCCCTGCCCAGGCTCGGGAGTGGATCGACGCCGGTGATGTACCCGAATTGGCCAGGGCCAAACACCTTGACTTCGTCGACATCGACTCGGGCCACTGGCCCATGGTCAGCAGGCCGATCGAGCTCGCCCGGCTCCTTGCTGCAGCGGCTGTCGAGGCCTGACATGGCGCGCCGCGTCGAACTCACGAGCCGGGAAGAAGGAAGCACTCGCGCTCGAAAGGATTCGACCATGCCGTCCACGATCCGACCACTCGACGCATCCACCTGGGAGGCGTTCGCGGAGCTTGTCGAGCGCAACAACGGGATCTTCGGCGGGTGCTGGTGCATCGGTTACCACCCGGAGTGCGGCCAGAAGGGGATCAGCCATCGCGCGGTCAAGGAGGACCGGGTCCGGACCGGTCGCGCGCACGCCGCGCTCGTCCTCGACCAGGACGGCGCCGCACAGGGGTGGTGCCAGTGGGGCAGCCCCGAGGAACTCCCGGGCATCAAGCACCGGCGCGAGTACGACAAGGACGCGCCGCCGCGCCCGGACTGGCGGATCACCTGCGTCTACGTCGACAAGAAACATCGCGGCCAGGGCATCGCCCGGGCGGCGCTGGAAGGCGCGCTCGACCAGATCGCCCATGCCGGCGGCGGCCTCGTCGAGGCCATCTCCGAGGTGACCGCCGGCCGCGAGGCGCCGGGCCGTTTCCTGTTCAGCGCGACCGTCGAACTCTTCGATCAGTGCGGATTCGCCCGGGGCCGGCAGGTCGGCAAGCACGCATGGATCGTCAGCAGGGTGGTCGATCCGGGGTGAGCGTCACTCGCCCTCGGCGAGCGCGCCGAGTCGGTCCAGCGAGGCCTGAAGCTTGTCGGCCGTGGTCGCCCGAGCTCGCGGAAGGCGCCTCTGGTCAGTCAACTCCGTCCAGTCATAGGTGTGTGTGACGCGCGTTCGGGACGAGTCGATCGGCTCGAGCGCCCATCGCCACAGGTGCCCCGCTGGTTGCTGGCCGGGCTCGGCGGGTCTCCACGCGATGAGCCGGCCCTCGTCGAACTCGACCACGTGGTTCTCCCGGACGCTGCCCTTCGTGGTCGTCATGGTGAACACCTCACCGAGAGCTCGGACCCGCTGACCCTCCGGCGCCCCGGCCAAGTTGTCGTTACCGTCCCAGCGAGGCTGTTGGGCGGGGTCGGCAATGAGTTCGAAGATCCGCCCGGCGCTGGCAGCAATCTCCCGGCTGGCGGAAACAACGCGGGTAACTTCCTCGTGCTGGGTCATGCCCTCATCGAAGCACTTGGCAGCTGAGACCACCCATCGAGCGCGCCGTCAGCCATCTCCCACCGCGCTTTCATGCCCGGATGGCGCGCGTGGAGTCTCGCACGAACCACCGTTCGCTCGTCGGCGCGGCGTCCAATACCCAGGTTCGCCTCACTGTGGCTGCCGTGCGGTGGATGACTCTCGAAAGCAGTGCCGGACGCGCTCGCGGTTGCCGGTTCACCAAGCGGCACCCGACAACCGGACGCAATGCCGCGCAACCGATGGCGTGGTCCTGATCGTCCTGCGGGAAACCACTTCCGCGGAGGACGACATGAGAGCAGCCAAGCCCCACACCAGGTTCGGCATCGCGCTGCTCGCAGTGGGCGCGCTCACCGTGGCCGGCTGCTCGGCCGCCGGGCCGGCGGCAGGCGCCGCGCGGTCCAGCGTCCAGACGCCCATCCCGTCAGTCCCGAGCGTGCCGACGGTGGCCGCGACGGCCGCACCGGACACCATCGCCTCGGACGTGCCGGTCGCCGTCGCGACCGCCACCCGCAGCTCGGGCGCCGCGGATGTCGGACGGCGGCTGATCACCGTCCGGGGGGTGGGTGAGGTGACCGGCACGCCGGATACCGTGACGATCGTGCTGGGTGTCGAAACCAGGGTCGCCTCGGCGAGCGAGGCTCTGGCGTCGAACAACACCAAGGCCTCCGCCGTCATCGCCATGCTGAAGGACAAGGGCGTGACGTCCAAGGACCTGCAGACCAGCGAATTGTCGATCACCCCGACGTACAACAAGGAGACCATCACGGGTTATCGGGTGACGAACGCGCTCATAGTGACCCTTCACGATATGACGGGTGCCGGCCCGATCATCGACGCCGCCCAGAGCACCGCGGGTGACGCCATCAGGGTCAATCAGCTCGGTTTCTCGATCGGCGACGACAGCACGCTGCGGGCATCGGCCAGGACCGACGCCGTTCGGAAGGCGAAGGCCCAAGCTCAGCAGATGGCCGACGCGGCGGGGATCGGACTGGGTCCTGTTGTGTCGATTGCCGAGAGTCCGCGGAACGTGTCGCCGGTGATGGCCAGCGCTGCTGGAATGGCCGATCGGGCCGCGGCACCCATGCCCGTCGAGGCCGGTAGTCAGGATCTGACTGTGACGGTGGAGATGGTGTTCGCCATCTCCTGATGGCCGGCCGGCGGCACCTGCCGGAGCAATTGGTGGCCCCGACTCACCCGGCAGGTGCATCGGCGGCGGGTGCCGTAGCGTTTGACCGTCAAGGGTCATCGGGACACCACCAGCCGCACACCTCGGTTCGGTCCGGTCTGATCCCGCCAGATGGCCAGCGAACCCGAGGAGACCCATGCCGGATGACGTGAGCCCCAGCGAGTCGATCGAAGCTGCTGAATCTTCGCCCCCCGCCGCGGCGGATGCCGGCACCGATACCGATGCCGGCAAGTCCGCAGCGGCGCCCGCGGACCCACTGCCCGGCGAGACCGATGCCGCAGTCGACGCCGCGTCAGCCGACTCCGCCGCCGCGCCGGACGCCCCGTCGGCATCGCCGGGCGAGCCGACCGCGGAGGCCGGCGAGGAGTCCGGACCGTCCCTTCAGCCGGCTCCGCCGGCTTCTGCTCCGCCGGCTTCTGCTCCGCCGGCTTCTGTAGCGCCGGCTTCTGTAGCGCCGGCTTCTGTAGCGCCGGCTTCTCCGCCGACGGCTTCTGCTCCGCCGGCGCCGGCAGCGCGGGGGCTCAGCTACGCCGTCGACATCGTGTTCTGCATCGACGTCACCGGCAGCATGACGCCCGTCATCGACGCGGTGAAGGCGAACGCCCTGCGCTTCTACGAAGACGTGCAGACAAACCTGACAGCCAAAGGTAAGAACGTCGATCAGCTCCGGGTGCGGGTGATCGCGTTCCGCGATTTTACCGAGGACGCCGAGACGGCGGTACAGGAGTCCTCGTTCTTCCCGCTGCCGGACGAGCAGACCGCGTTCAGCGCGTTCGTCAGCGGCCTGGCCGCCGAGGGCGGCGGCGACACGCCTGAGTCCGGGTTGGAAGCGTTGGCACTGGCCATCAACTCTCCGTGGACCTCGCGCGGCGACCGACGCCGCCAGGTGATCGTGGTGTGGACCGACGCGCCGGCTCATCCGCTGAACTTCGCGGAGCTTCCGCCGGATCTCGCCAGCTCGGTTCCCACCAACTTCAGTGCGCTCACCGACCTGTGGGAGGACCCGCAAGGGCCGGTCGGGACCAGCAGCAAGCGGTTGATCCTGTTCGCGCCCGACGGTGCCGGCTGGAGCGACATCTCCGCCAACTGGGAGAACGTGGTGCATCACCCGTCGCAGGCAGGTGGCGGGTTGTCCGATGTCGACTACGGCACCATCGTGGACTCGATCGGCAACTCGGTGTGAGCGACAGCTCGGCATCGAGCGAACCGACGCCACCGGACCAGCTGTCGGATGCGCCGCCGCCCGGTACATCGGTGCTGTTCGCGGCCGCAGAGCCAGGGCCTGAGGAGCCAGCCGCGGCCGCTGAGTCGGGCGCCACGGAGCCAGCCGCGGCCGCTGAGTCGGGCGCCACGGAGTCAGCCGCAGCCGCGGAGTCAGACGCACCTGCTGAGCCAGCCGCGGGCGCGGAGTCAGCCGCACCTGCTGAGCCAGCCGCGGGCGCGGAGCCGGCCGCGGCCGCTGAGTCAGACGCCGCGGACTCGTCCGCCGCCGAGCCGGCGGCAGGCCCCGACCTGGCTCTGGCGGACGATCCGGCGTGGACGGTGCAGCCCGGGGTACGAGCGGATGTGCCGCCCTCAGCGGAGCCGGCGCCCGCAAGTGAGCTGGCGGACAGTCCGGATGACGCAGCGTCCGCGGCGGATTCCGCGTCTCCCGGCTGGACCGTTTCGTTCGGCTTCAACCTCGGGAAGATCCCCGGGCAGGGGGAAGATTCGGACCCGATCCTGCACAACGGTCGGGACGACGTGGGACTCGTTGCGGTGTTCGACGGGATGGGCGGGGCCGGCGGCACCGTCTACCAGACACCGGACGGTCCGCGCACCGGGGCGTACCTGGCGGCCCGGGTCGCCAGGGATGTGGTCGAGCGGCGAATGCGGGAGCTGTTGGCACCCGGCGGGCATCTCGACGGTCCGGCAGCCGCTGAAGGCCTGCACCGGGCCGTCGAGGAAGCCCTGCTGGCCCGGCTCGCCGAGTTGCACGCACCGCGCAGTGCTCTGCGGTCCAAGCTGCTGCGGGCCCTGCCGACCACGATGGCGATGGCCGCCGTGCAGCGTCCCGAGCCCGATGGCCGGCCTTGGACGTGTCACCTCATGTGGGCCGGTGATTCCCGCATCTATGCGCTGGACCCCACCGGTGGCGCCCACCAACTCACCCTCGACGACATCCGCGACGGGGGCGATGCGATGGCGAACCTGCGGGAGGACTCGGTGGTGAGCAACGCGATGTCCGCCGACACCCCCTTCGACGTTCACCATCGCGAGGTGCAGCTGACGCCGCCGTTCCTGCTGATCGCCGCGACCGACGGTTGCTTCGGATACTTCCCTTCCCCCATGCACTTCGAGCGCCTGATGCTGGCGACACTGCAGGACGCATCGGACGTTTCGGCCTGGTCCACCACCGTGCAGACCCAGATCACCGCGATCACCGGGGACGATGCGTCCATGGCCGTGCTCGGGGCCGGCGCCGACCTCGACGGCTTCCGCAATCTCTTCGCCGACCGGCTGTCCACTCTCCAGCAGCAGTGGGTGGGGCCGCTCGACGAGCGGACAGCGGAGATCGACGACCTGGAAGCGCAGCTCTCGCTACTCCGCGACCGGCAGCGGCAGCAGACCGCCGAGTTGTGGGCGGCCTACAAGCCGGACTATCTGCGTTGTCTCGGCGAGCCCAGTGCTGAGGAGGAGCCGTCATGAAGGCTGGAGATGTCGTCGGTGGCTACACGCTCCTGGAGGACTTCCGGGTGGTCGGTGCCGGGCTCAGCGAATGGACCTTCGCCGAGCGGGATGGTCGGGAGTTCTTCATCAAACGGTTCCTCAGTCCCACGTATCCCGACGATGACGCCCCGGGCAGTGCCACGACCAAGGCCCGCAAGCGAACTCGCTGCGCCGCTTTCGAGGCGCATCATCGCGGGATACAGGTGGCGCTGGCGCCGGTCACCCGCTACGGCGGCAACCTCATCACCACAGTGGATTTCTTCCGGCAGGGCGCCAAGTACTACAAGGTCACCGAGAAAGTCGACCTGGCAGGGCTCGACGTCACAGACGTTGCGAGACTGGACTTCCCGACCAAGCTGGTCCTACTCAAGACGGTTGCACACAGTCTCAAGGTGCTGCACGATCTTCACATCGTGCACAGTGACCTCAAGCCCAGCAATGTGTTGATCAAGCGGACCGAGCTGGGCTACACCACCAAACTGATCGACTTCGACAGCTCCTACATCGTGGGGAGCCCGCCGCCGGCCGAGGACATCGTCGGGACCATGAACTACTACTCCCCCGAGCTGGTCCGCTACATCCAGGGCGCTGACAACGGATCCGAACTCACCGGGGCTTCCGATATCTTTGCGTTGGGTCTGATCTACGTCGAGTACCTCACCGGTTCGCAGCCCAGCTTCGACCCTGCTCACCACGAAGCGGCGGTCGCCGTCCTGAACGGCGCCCGGCTCCAGCTGCCGCCGGCCGGGATACCTGCTCCCATCCGGGAACTGGTGGACCGGATGCTGCTCGCCGACCCGGCCGCCCGGCCGACGATCGACGAGGTGCATGCCACCCTCATGGGACACCGGTCCGGCGCCTCGACGACCATCGGCCGTGCACCGCGCCGCGCCGCTCCGCCCGGCCGACCGCCTGGGTCCACGTTGCGGGGCAAGGGCCTGCGCATTGCCGACGACACTGGCACCGGGACTGCGCCGACTGCGACCTCCATCGGTTCACCGGCCGACGACGGACGTCCATCTGCTGCCGCCCGCGGCGCGGCGACGGCG
>JAABUN010003298.1_pt1 | contig 25415 bp, 19 predicted proteins | sample 5559311 | NCBI WGS metagenome assembly JAABUN01 (sample SAMN10711877, study PRJNA513370) | rock metagenome | isolation source: Antarctica rocks | place: Antarctica: Victoria Land, Siegfried Peak sud
ACGATGGTCCCGGAGACGATGTCCCCGTCGTTGAAGTACTTGATCGTCTCGTCGATGGCAGCGAGGAAGTCCTCGGCCGAGCCGATGTCGTTGATGGCGACCTGGGGCGTTCTCGACGTCGTGGTGCTTGCGGTCATGTAGGGGGGGCTCCGTTTGCGGACAGGTGGTCTGGACGATGCACCATCGGGATGCGCCGTCGTGCGGACACGCCAATTGCGCACACGTTGTGCGCGGGTCGAGACTACCCGGGGCGACCAGCGCCGGTCAAAGAGCGTCTCGGCGCCCCGGCGCCGCTCTGGGGCATGCTGCCGCCATGACCGAGCACCTGCCTGAGCACCCGTCCGGACCGTCGCCGCTTCCGGACGCGGGGTACCACCTGGTCCCGCCGGGCGCGTCGGCCGGCGCCAACCGCGCCTGGTGGGACGCGGATGCGGAGCGTTACTACGCCGAGCACGGCACGTTCCTGGGCGATGCCGACTTCGTGTGGTGCCCGGAGGGCCTGCGCGAGTCGGGGGCGGGCCTGCTGGGCGACGTCGCAGGCCGCCGGATGCTCGACCTCGGCTGCGGGCAGGCGCAGACGACGCGCTGGCTGCGCGCCCAGGGTGGCGAGGCGATGGGCCTCGACCTCTCCGGGGGGATGCTCCGGCTCGGCCGCCGGCTGGACCACTCGCTCGGTACCCGCACCCCGCTCGTGCAGGCCGAGGCCTGTGCCCTGCCGTTCGCACCGGCGTCGTTCGACACGGTCTGCTCCGCCTACGGTGCGGTGCCCTTCGTGGAGGACGGCGCCGCGCTGATGCGCGAGGTGGCGCGGGTGCTGCGCCCCGGTGGCCGGTGGGTGTTCGCCGTTCCCCACCCGCTGCGGTGGGCCTTTCCCGACGACCCGGGCGAAGGCGGGCTGACCGCGATGCGCCCGTACTTCGACCGCACCCCCTACCTGGAGGCGCAGGACGGCCGGCTCACCTACGCCGAGCACCACCGCACGCTCGGTGACCGGGTCCGCGAGCTGGTGGCGGCCGGCTTCGTCCTCTCGGACCTGGTCGAGCCGGACTGGCCGCAGGGGCACGAGAGCACCTGGGGCGGTTGGAGCCCGCTGCGGGGGCGTCTGCTCCCGGGAACCGCGATCTTCGTCAGCCGGCGCGGCTGACGGCGCGGTTCGCGCCCTGCTCAGCCCTTGGTCAGCAGGACGGAGCTGCGCTCAGACTCGGCCCTTGGGCCGTAAGCCTCCCCGTCGGTGTTCTCGTCTTCGGTCCGGCGAGCCAGCAGGACTCCCAGGACCAGCAGGATGAGCCCGAGGATGACGGCCACGGTCGGGCCGGTGCTGTTCACCAGGCTCGCAGAGCTCTTGCCCTCACGGGCCGCCTCGGCCTGGGCCGTGACCGTGGCCTCGTTGAAGCTGAGGTTGGCCTCGGTGATCGTCAGCACGTCCTCGTCGCCCTGGCGCAGCGTGGAGAACTGCTCCTCCTCGCCGCGGACGATGACGCCGGTGACCGGCTCCACCCAGACGTGGCGCGTGTTGGAGTAGTAGCGGTCCACCGCGACCGACTGCTCGTCGCTGCCGATCAGGTCTCCCGGCACGTCGAGCTCTGCGATCTTGGTGGGCTCGATCCGCTGCTCGAACTCGTAGACGTCCAGGTCCTCGATGGTGTCTTCGCCGACGAAGACCATATCGGCCGCTGCGGCGATGGACGTGTCGAAGTACTGGTAGGTCCTCTGCTCGGTGCCGAAGGGGAACTTGTACTCGATGCCCTCGTGCACGACCGGCTCGCCGTTCAAGTTCTCGTCGCAGCAGTTGATGGCCTCGGACGTCTGACGGTCGAAGGCGACCCTGTCCGTGTTCGCGCTGACCAGCTGCTCCTCCCCGCTGCCCGGCTTCTCCGGGTCCATGATCTTGACGAAGACGTCGTAGACCGCGCGATCGTCGTCGCCGGCGCCCACGTCGCCCCGCACGGTCCGGGTCGCCTCGAAGGACCGCCCGGTCCGGACTTCCAGAGCGCCGATGTCCAGGTAGGTGACGTCCTCTGCCTCAGAGACCGTCTGGCTGAACTGGTCGAGCGGCGCCACCAGCAGGCGCGGAGCGGCGTAGAAGCGCAGCATCGGCCCCAGCACCAGCAAGAACACTCCCAAGCCCAGCAGGACCAGGCCTACGATCCGACGCATCTCATGCCTCTTTCTGGATACCGCCAACCGGGCGCCTACTCTGATGGCGGTCCCACGATGGTGTTCAGTCGTGCCGAACTTACCAGCAGGTAACCCGCGATCTGAGGTCTTTGCAGGACATGCCCCCGTTTCCGCCCAGACATCTCTTCCTTGCTCGCGCCCTGTGACGGCTGTCAGCAGCACCGAGGTCGGCTCGGTCGACGGGCTGCGCGGGCGCGAGCCCGCACTGGACGGGCTGCGCGCGCTGGCGGCGCTGGCCGTGGTGCTCACCCACGTGGCCTTCCAGACCGGCCTGGTGGGGCGGGGGGCGCTGGGTGTGGTGCTCGGCAGGTTCGACTTCGGGGTGACGGTCTTCTTCGCCTTGTCGGGGTACCTCCTGTACGGGAGCCACGTCCGGGCGGCGGCTGCCGGCAGGACGGCTCCGGACACCGTGGGCTACTACGTACGCCGGGCCGTCCGCGTGCTGCCGGCCTACTGGCTGGTCCTGGTGGTGGTGCTGGTCACGACGCGCCCGCCCCTGCCGGACGCGGTCGCCAACCTCGCCCTGGTGCAGATCTACCTGCCGGGCGTCTTCCTGCCCGGCTACACCCATACCTGGAGCCTGGTGACCGAGCTCAGCTTCTACGCCGTCCTGCCCCTGATCGCGATCGCCCTGCGCCGCACCCGCCGGCCCACCGTGGTCCTGGTCGCGATGGTGCTGACGGGCTGGGCGTCGGCCGGCCTGTCGGGCCTGGTGCAGTTCGACGCGGGGTCGCTGCAGTTCGCAGGCGAGAACCTCGCGGCCCGGTGGCTGCCGGCGCACCTGGCCTGGTTCGCCGTCGGCATGCTGCTGGCCCAGATGACCACCGAGCGGCAGACACCCTGGGTGCGGCAGGTGATCGCGCTGGCACAGCGCCCGGGCACGTGCCTGGCGGTCGCCGGAGCGGCCTTTGTGCTCGCGACGACGAACCTGGCCGGTCCGCTCACCCTCGCACCAACGAGCGGTCCCCAGGCGGCCTTGAAGGAGCTGCTGGGCACCGTCGTCGCCGCCTTCTTGCTGCTTCCGCTGGTCCTGGGCCGCGGCGACGACCTGTGGTCCGCAGCCATGGGCAGCCGGCTGGCTCGCCGGCTCGGACTCATCTCGTACGGCATCTTCCTGTGGCACCTGCCGGTGCTGGAGGGCTTCTACGTGGTCTCAGGCGTGCCACGCTTCTCCGGGAACCTGGTCCTGGCGCTCATCGCGGTGCTGCCGATGACCGTCCTGCTGGCCTCGTTGACGTACGTGCTGGTGGAACGACCGCTGATCCGCCGCGCCGCGAGGTTCCGCGTCCGCGCCGCAGAGCCCGGCTGACCAGCACGACCAGCGCGACCAGCACCAGCACCCTGGTGGCCGGGTCCACCCAGTCGGCACGTGCTCCCGGTATCGGAGACAGTGCCCGTAGCGCTGCGGCCGCGACGACGAGCCCGCCCACCAGGACACCGACGTGCCGTGCCCGTGCGCCGGCCGCGGCCGCCACCACTCCCACGGCCAGCCCGACCCACCCGGCCAGCAGCAGGCCGAGGGCGGCACCGGCTGCCCACGGTGACCACCGCGGCAGGCCTCGGTGCGTGGAGGCGGGCAGCAGCAGGTCCCGGCGGCGGTCCGGCACCACCAGCGCAGGCAGCAGGCCGAGTGCCAGCAGCCCACCGCCGAGCAGCCCGACCCGGTAGGAGCTGTCAGGCGCGAAGGACATGGTCACGGTGCCGCTGCCGCCGGCCGGAACCACCCACCCCTGCCGCCACCCGTCGACGACGACGGGCTGCAGCTCGCGACCGGCCATCTCGGCCCGCCACCCGAGGTTGACGTTCTCGGTCGTGGTGAGCAGAGTGGCGACGCCGGCACCCAGCGCCACAGTGCGCCGCGCCGACTCCCAGGACGTGGTCTGCACCGTCCGGCGCACCACGTCAGCGGCGGCATCCGTGCCAGGGCGAGACGGCTCGAGCACGGCGGAGGAGGGCGCAAGACCGACGACCGGGTCGACGGTGATCCGGGCAGCACCTGCGTCCAGAGCCACGGGCTCGCAGGCCTGCCAACGCATCTCGGCCAGGCCGTAGACGCCGTCCGGGCTCCAGCTGGCGCTGGTGGGCACCTCAGAACCGTCCACGATCGTCGGTGGCCCCTGGCCGCAGGGCAGCCTCCCGCCACCGCGAATAGCCTGGTTCGCAGACCCGTTCAGCTCCAGCTCGCTCACCTCGAGCAGGGACACCGGTGCGTTCTCCAGGCCCGCGAGCACCTCGATCCGGATCTCGCGACCTGTGCGCGGGGAGATCGTGATCCTTCCCGACTCGTTCGGCGTCGCGAACTGCTCCGAGCCGTCGACGACCACCCGCACCGTGGGCGAGGTCCGGGAGAACCACCCGTCGCGCGCGACCAGTCGCAGCTGCTCGATGGGCGCAGGAGCGGCGAGGGTCACCGTCAGGGTGGGGCGCCGGTCCAGCGGGCCCGGGCTCCATGCCGTACGGGGATCACCGTCGAGCACGGCGCCCGGACGCCCCGCCGCAGCCGCGACGCGCCGGCTGCTCGCTACCACCGTGGCGTCGGTGCCGCTGTCCAGCAGCTGGTCCAGCGCCTCGCCGGGGACCGCGGTCAGCGCCCCGCCCAGTGCCCAGCTGCCGGGTGCAGCCACGTCGAAGGAGCGATCAAGCCCGGTCGACTCCTCCGCGGGGTGCTCGAAGTCGCGATGGCACCGCAGCACGGACAGCTGGAGCAGGCACCCGTCGCTCCCGCCGTCAGCGGCGGCGAACGCAAAGGTCTGCGAGCCCTCGACACCCTGGCCCGTCCCGGGGACGGTGAGCGACTCAGCGACGAGGTCGGGCAGCGCGAGGTCGGCTATCCCGGTCACCGAGCTGTCGGCCGCGAACCCGTGCAGGGTCAGCCGCAACGACGTGGTCTGTCCCGCCGGCACCTGCAGGGTGGTGCGGGCCGGCCATGGCTCCAGCCGTGTCGTGCTCTCGCCGGCGTCGGTCCGCACCGTCACCGAGGCGGGTGCGGCCAGGCCCCTGCCCCAGCTGTCACGGTCGGCCAGCGGCAGCAAGGAGGTGCCGGCCAGGTCCATGGGTCCGTCCAGCTCGAGCTCCAGCCACGGGTCCGCCCCGGAGGTAGCCAGCGCGACCCAGGCCGTGCTGTCGTCCTGGTCCAGGGCCGCGTACGGCCGGTGGGCCGGGGCGTCGGACAGGGGCGAGCTCGGCGGGCCGGCGAGCGTCGATGACGACAGACCCACCAGCCCGTCGTAGGAGGCCACCGTCCGCAGCTGCGGGTCCGGCCACGGCAGGTAGTCGCGGGTGTCGGAGCCGGCGATCTGGGCGGCCGTCTGGGTCGGGCCCAGGTCCTCGGTCCGGGGGGCACCGAAGGACCGTTGCCTCGAGCGGAAGGTGTCGGTGACGATGCTGTCGGCCTTCTGCAGCCCGTCCTGAGGGGCATCACCAGCGAAGACCACGGCCTGGTCGTCGAGGAGCCCCGCGTCGCCCAGCTGCACCAACGCCTCGCTCGCGCCGGACACCACACGCGCCTGCCCCGCCGGGTAGGCCACGACCCGCTCCTGGGCCGGACCGAGGTCGAACACCTCCACGGCCCGGACGACCAGCCGCACCGGCAGCGCCACCTGCGGACCGAAGGCCGCCACCCGGACCACGCCGGGGGTGGCCAGGATCGAGGCCCGCGCCGCTGCGGGGGTCGTCCCGTCGGTCAGGCGCGCGTCCAGGTCGTTGCGCAGCACCAGGTAGCGCACGCCGGACCGGCGCAGCGTCTCGGCCGCCCCGGCCAGATCCGAGCCCGTCCTCAGCCTGGACTCGACCGCATCCAGCATCCTGATGTTGTTGGCCGGGGCCAGTGGCACGCCGTTGCGGACGGCCCAGGGGGTCTGCGCCAGCACCTGGAACGGCTCGTCCAGCGGCCGGCCCCAGAAGTACTCGGCGAAGTTCGAGGCCGGTACCAGCAGCGAGCGCCCCTCGGCGCCGTCCTCGGCCAGCCAGGCAGCGGTCTGCGACCAGTACGGCGGCACCTCCTGGAACGTCCCGGGCGGAGCCAGCCGACCTTCGACCGCGGGTACCAGGCTGAACGCGATCGAGCCGACCGCCAGCACGCTGACAGCACTGCGCAGTGCGGTACGCGCTGCCACCGCCACCGAGTCCCCCGCCCGCGTCCAGCCCACCAGCGGGCCGGCCAGCGCGTCGCTGCGACCGAGCAGGTGCGCCAGCCCGAGGCAGAGCGGCAGCCGGACGAGCGGGTCGAACTTGTGCACGTTGCGCAACGGCGCGAGCGGACCGTCCAGCAGGCCCCGCAGGTCCTGGGCCCACAGACCCGACAGGGTGCCGCCGTGCGCCGCACCGATGACGCAGACCCCGAGCAGCAGGCAGGTCACGAGGTACCCCCGGTGCGGCATGGAGCCCAGCACCAGCCCACTCATCCCCAACGCCGCTGTGACCGATGTCGCCAGCACCAACCAGGGGTCCGTCGCCAGGGTGAACCCGGCATCCCACCAGGGCCCGCCCGAGGTCACGACGAAGCCCAGCCAGTGCGATCCGCCCCGGACGGCGTCCAGCAGCTCGATGTTGGTCGTCACGACGCGGGCGTCCTCGATCCAGTCGAGGAACGGCGGGCTGTACCTGCCCAGCACCAGCAACGGGGTCAGCCACCACAGCGTCGCCAAGGCGCACGCGCCCACCCACCAGTACGTCAGCCCGGCGCGCCAGAACCTGCGCCGGGACAGCAACCAGAGTGCGGTCGGCACGACGGCGACCACGGTGGCCGTGGCGTTCACCCCACCGATGAGCAGCACCGCCAGGGCGGACCGCGCGGCCGCCCGCCGGGGGCCGGTGGCTCCTGAGCACGCCTGGAGGACGGGCAGGAGCACCCACGGGGTGAGCAGCAGGGGGGCTGCCTCCGAGGAGATGGGCCCCAGCGTCGAGAGCACCCGCGGTGACAGCGCGAACGCCAGCCCGCTCAGGTGCTGGGCCCACGCCGGCCCGATCCCGAGCTCGGCCGCGACCTTCCTCATCCCGAGGTAGCCCGCCACCAGCAGCGCCAACCACCACAGCCGCTGGGCCACCCAGTCGGGGAACAGCTCGGTCATCACGCCGAAGAACGGCCCCATCGGGAAGAGGTAGCCGTAGCCCTGGTTCTGCAGCTGGCCGAACGCCGCGGTCGGGTCCCACAGGTGCAGCGCCCGGGCCATCAGCCCCCACGGGTCCTGGGTCAGGTCCAGCTTGGTGTCGGCGACCACCCGCCCCGGTGCCTGGGCTGCCACGACAGCGACCAGCAGCAGCACCGCGGCGGTCGACCGGGCCAGCTCCAGGACCCGGGTCTCCGATGTCATCCGGTGGCGCGGAGGACGAGCAGCAGGTTCCAGGTGAAGAGCTCCCGGGCCCCCGGCACCGCCACGACCCGGCAGGCCCAGCTCGGGTGGTAGCGCGGCACCGACTCGATCAGCTCAGCAGCCGGGTGCTGCCTGGCCCACTGCAGGCCCTGGCGCACCGAGACGGGGAAGAGGGTCTGCCCGAAGCGGTTCTTCGGCTCGTGGCCGTGCCGTCGGGCGTACATCCGAGCCGCCCGGTCTCCTCCCAGGTAGTGCCAGGGCGCGGTCTCGTGCCCGCCCCACGGCGAGAGCCAGTTCGTGTACGAGACCACCAGCAGCCCGCCCGGACGGACGATGCGCGCTGTCTCGTCGGCCACCGCGAAGGGGTCCCGCACGTGCTCGAGCACGTTGCTGGAGATAGCCACGTCGACCGAGGCGTCTGCGAAGGGCAGCGTGTGGCCGCTGGCCATCACCCCCCTGGCCCGCTCGTCGGAGACCGAGTGCGCATCGACGTCCACACCGACGTACCGCGCCCCGGCCTGCCGGAAGGCCAGGGCGTACTCCAACCGACCTGCACCGACGTCGACGACGGAGCGGTTGCGCAGGTCTGTGTGCCGCTGCACGAGCCGGACCGTGTCCGCTGCCACCGCGCCGTAGAACACCTCTGGCTCGCTCTGCTCCACCAGGAAGCACCTGAACAGGTGCAGGGATCGCCGCAGATTGCGGGAATCGTCGGAAACGGGCGTTGGCACTAGGGCATGCTAGGCCAGAGCGTTCCTGGATGGTCCGCTGGGCCGCGCGGCTGCTGGCAGCTCGCCTCGCCACTCTGACAAGGAGACCACCGTGCCTGCAGGCCGTCCGGTGCCACGCGTCCTGCTGCTCTCCTGGCGCGACATGCACCACCCTGAGGCCGGGGGTGCGGAGAAGTACCTGCAGGAGATCTCCTACGGTCTGGCCGCGCTGGGTCACGAGGTCACGGTGCGGACGGCGATGTACCCCGGAGCGGTCCGCGACGAGCTCGTCGACGGCGTGCGCTTCATCCGTCGCGGCGGAAAGTTCAGCGTCTTCCCCCGCGCCATGCTGGCCCTGGCGCTGGGCAGGCACCGGTCCGAGGTGGTGGTGGACGTGCAGAACGGCGTGCCCTTCCTGTCGCCGCTGGTGACGAGCCGGCCGGTCGTCAACCTCGTCCACCACGTCCATCGCGAGCAGTGGCCCGTGGTCTTCAGCCCCGCCGTGGCACGGTTCGGCTGGTGGCTCGAGGCCTGGGTCGCGCCGCGCGTCTACAGACGCAGCCACTACGTGGCCGTCTCCCGCTCGACCCGGTCCGAGCTCGCCTCGCTGGGCGTCAGCGCGAGCGGGGTCTCCCTGGTCTACAACGGCACGGACGCGCTGCCGGATCCGCACGTCAGCAAGTCGGCGCACCCGACCATCGTCGTCCTGGGGCGCCTGGTCCCGCAGAAGCGCGTCGAGATCGCGCTGGAGGCTGCGGCGGCGCTGCTGCCCGCTCACCCTGACCTCGAGGTGCTGGTAGTCGGCTCCGGCTACTGGGAGAGCCATCTGGTCGAGGAGACCCGCCGGCTGGGGCTGGAGCGGGTCGTCCGCTTCACCGGCCACGTGTCAGAGCAGGAGAAGCACCGGCTGCTGGCGAGCTCGTGGGTCCTGGCCGTGCCCTCCCTCAAGGAGGGCTGGGGCCTCGTCGTGGTGGAGGCCGGCACCCACGCCACACCCACCGTGGCCTTCCTCGGTGCGGGCGGTCTCGACGAGTCGGTGCGGCACGGGAAGACGGGGCTGCTCATCGAGGGCGGGGTGGAGGAGTTCACCGTGGCCATCGGCTCGCTCCTGGACGACACCCGGCTGCGGCAGGAGCTCAGCGACACGGCCGGGATCTGGGCCCGGCAGTTCCGCTGGGCCGAGACCGTCACCCGGTTCGCGCAGGTGCTGCGGCTCGCCGGCGGCAGGGCCAGCGCCATCGAGGACCAGTGGCCGGAAGAGCTGGAGAGCGTCGAGCTGCTGCTGGAGCGCTGAGCCACTGCGAGCCCTTTGTGGCAAACAGATGCCGTGGGTTCTGGGCAGCGTCCAGGACGCCTGCCTCGGTCAATCGGTCTCGGGGGAAGTGTCTGCGTGCGGAGTCGTGCAGCTTCACGCAACGGGCGCCCAAGCACGCACGGCCTCGCGGATCGCCTCTGAGCGGTTCGTCAGCCCTTCGGCCTGCGCACGCTTGTGCAGTGCGGCGAGCATCGATGCGTCAAGTCGCACGGTCACCACAGTGCCCGGCCCGTCGCCCACCGTCGGGCGACCTCGGCGGCGCAGCGGGGACACGTCGTAGCCGGCTTCGGCCTCGTCAGCCCACGCCTGGATCTGTTCGTCGCTCACGCCCTGCCCACGCATCTTCGGCTCGCTCATCTGAGTATCGAATACGTAAATGGTGATGCGGTCGAGGGTCACTGCATGGCCGTCTCCCGCTCGAACCGGTCAGCGCTCGGCTCGCTGGGCGTCAGCGCGAGCGGGGTCTCCCCGGTCTACAACGGCGCCGGCTGGGGCTGGAGCGCTGCACCGGCCACGTGTCTAGGCACCCCGAAAGACACCTGAGGAGGTGCGGGGGCGAAGCTCGACCACAAGCACAGGATGGCCGGCTGCTCGAGGGCGACTGTGTTAACGATGAAGGCAATGCGTGGGGTAGTCCGCGGGCACCGTCGCCAGCACCGCGTCGGCATCCACGTTCGTAGCGTAGGTCGCTGGAAGCGTGAACAAGCGGTTCTTGGTGGTCCGTCCTCGGCGGGCGAGAGCGGCTCTTCCCAGTTGAGGGTGTAGCCCTGACCGGCGTGGCGCTCGCGGGTGGCCTCGCTCCCGAGAGTGCCAAACTTCTGCTCGAGCGCTGAACTCTGCCAGAACGCTGAGGCACGGCTCGTCGAGGGCGGCGCCCCCGTCAAGGCTCAGGAGCCGTCGTAGTTGACCAGCGGCTCGGAGACGGGCAGCGGGGCTGCGGACCGTGCCTCGGTGAAGCCTGCCACGCCGACGACCGCCAGGGCACCTGACATCAGCACGATCACGATCGTGAGGAGACCGGTGGCAATCTCACCGCTGTCCCGAGGGCTCATAAGACGAGTCATGTCCTCAGGGTAGCAAGGGTCAACGCCTGGTAGGTCCGGAACGGCGCAAGACACGGCTGCGCAGCAGCGCGGTCCCCAGCAGCGCCGTCAGGTACGACGCGGTGAGAGCCAAGGCTCCCGCGGCAGGCGCCGACAGGTCCGCCACAGGTGAGGCTGCCCGCGGCGGCAGAGCGCCGAGGTCGATCAGCGCCAGGTGCTGTCCCCGGTACAGGGTCTGCGAGCCGGCGGGAGCGGTGTCGGCGAGCTCCGGGGCCGATGCGAGGTCCACGACCATGAAGCGCGCCCCCGCCCCGCGCAGCGCTTCCGGCAGCTCCGCACCGCGCTCGAGGGCGGCACCAACCTGGGCAGCGACCGGGTCCTCACCGGCCACCGGCCCGTCCTCGAGCGGCAACGAGTCGTCGAACAGCACCCGCCGGTCCAGTGCCCGGGGCAGGATGTCGAGGCTGACGCGACGCCCGTTCCAGGCATAGCGCCGGTACTGGCCCCACGGGACGCTGGCCACGGCGCCTTCGGGGGCCGACCGCAGCGCTGCCCGGACGCGCTCGTAGTCGGGCGGCACCGGCACGGCCTCCACCCGGCCCGCCGCTCCCCACGCCAGGCTCGGCAGGGCCGCCACCGGCAGCAGGACGGCGAGCACCAGCAACGGCGCTGCCTGCACGAGGCGCAGCCCCGCCATCCCCAGCAGCCGGTCCGTGGCGGCACCGGCCAGGACGGCGAGCGCGACCACCCACCACGCCAGCAGCTTCTGGCCGTCCCGCAGCAGGCCTCCCCCCGGCACCTCGACGAGCAGCTGTGCGACCGGCTCGCGGGTGCCTGGGACCGCCTGCAGCAGGGCGAAGCCGATGGACAGGACGCCGACGCCCAGCACCGCGGCTGCTCCCGTGCGGTGCCGGCGCCAGATTAGGGGGGCGCCTGCGACCGCGGCGGTCAAGACGGCCAGCACACCCAGCAGCGCCGTGGCCAGGAGGTCCCGCTCCGGCGGCACGACGGAGGGGTTCCAGACACCACCTCCTCCCAGAAGCGTGGCGAAGAGCCCCAGCGAGCTCTCAGGACGCGCGGCGAACGCGGTGGTGGGCTCGGCCGGCACGGCGTCGGCGAGCGCGAGGACGGCTGGGAGCCACCAGGCGGCATTGGCGGCCACGACGGCCAGCACGACCGCACCCCACCGGCCCGGCCCCAGCGCGCCCGCTCCCGGCTGCCGGCCGCAGGCCCACAAGGTGACCAGCACCGCAGGCGTGACGATGAGCGCGGTGGAGGCGCCTCCCAGCGCCGCCAGGGACAGCCAGCCGCACACCGCCAGCACCGAGCCGCCTGTGCGGGCACGCAGCGCTGCCCGCAGACCCCAGGGCAGCACGGCCAGCGCCACCAGGACGGTCCACTGGCCCAGCACGAGCCTCTCGGCGACGAAGGGGTTCCACTGCGCGACGGAGACGGCCACCAGCTCAGTGCCGACGACCGCGCCGCCCGCTGCGACTGGGCCCAGCAGCTCGCGGGTGAGCCTGGCGCAGCCGAGCCCGGCACCGACCAGCGCGCCGACCAGCACGAGCTTCTGCACCAGCGAGGTCGCCAGCACGGTCGAGGCGAGGGCGACGACCAGGTCGCTGGGCACCGCTCGTGGTGCCAGCACCCCCGCCCCGAGCGCGAACGGCGTGAACCCGGCGTCCGGCACGAAGACCATGTCGTAGGTCAGGACCACGCCAGGGCCGAGCGCGGGCCCCAGCACGATCAGGGCCAGCAGCACCGCCCAGCCGGGCACCAGCCACCTGCCCGCCCACCCAGGAGCGCTCGCGGGAACCACCTCGGACGTGCTCTCAGCCCTGCTCGCGACCACGCATCCGCCAGGCACCCGCGCCATATGCCACAGCCTCGGCTGTGCGCAGCACGAGCAAGCCGGCGGCGTGGCCAGGGTCGCGCACCAACGCTGGCATGTGCCGCAGGTACGCCCGCGCCGTGGCGACGCCCTGACGGCGGATCGCTCCGGGCTGGGCCCGGTGGTAGGCCGGCAGCGACTGACCGTAGTAGTAGCGCTTCGACAGGACGGAGCGGAACGTCAGCCGGCCCTCGTCGTGCAGGATGACGGCCGAGGCGTGCGCCAGGGTGACGCGCTCGTTGAGCAGCCTCATCCGCAGCTCTGCGTCCTCCTGGCCGGCGACGTCCGCCACGAACCCGCCCGAGCGGTCGAAGAACTCCCGACGCACCAGCCGGGGAGCCTCGATGAGCTCCTCGCCCACATAGCAACGACGCTCCAGGGCCCGGCACCGGGTCCAGAAGCCGTCGCCGATGCTCTCCTCCGGCACGAAGACCGCGACGGCCTGGACCGCCGTGGCCTGCTGCACGGCGTCGCGGACGACGTCAGCGGTCAGCACCATGTCGGCGTCTATCCAGAGCACGTACTCTCCCGTGCTGCGCTCGATCCCCAGGTTCCGCTGGGCGCTGCGCTCCGGGCCGGCCTGGAACGCGACGTCAGCCAGCTCACGAGCGATGTCGAACGTGTCGTCGTCGCTGAAGTTGTCGACGACGATGACCTCGAGCGCCGGGTAGGTCTGGTCCCGGATCGACTCCAGGCACCGCCGCAGCGTGCGTGCCGTGTTCTTGGTAGGGACGACGACCGAGACCAGCGGCGTTCGACCAGTCGGGTCACCGACCGTCACGGAGTCCTCCCTCAGCCCGGTGCCACCTGCACCAGCGCAGGGGCAGAATCTACAACGTCGACCGCGCGCCGGGCGCCCGCCCTGCGGCCGATACAGTCGACGCAGCCGCCGGACGCCCAGATCGAGGTGACCTCAGCATGCTCCTGATGACCGTCAAGGACCTGGTACGACGCCATCTCGGCGTGGACGTGCGACGCGTCCACGTCCGGCGTGGCCCGGGGCCGGGCACGGCAGGGAGCAACTTCGACGAGCAGGACGTCATCGACGCCCACCTGGCTGCACACCCGCCGGCCTCGCGCTTCTTCGTCGACATCGGGGCCGCCGACGGGGAGGTCTCCTCCAACACCGCCCACCTCGTCCGCGGGGGCTGGCAGGGGCTGTCCTTGGAGCTTGACGGGGACGAGTTCGCCCGGCTCGCTCGAGCGACCGCCGCGCACGACGGAGTGCAGCTGGCGCGTTGCCGTGTGACGCCCTCCAACGTGGTCCCGCTGCTGGCCGCCTACGGCGCCCCCTCCGAGCCGGGGTTCGTCAGCCTGGACATCGACGGCTACGACCAGGAGGTGCTGGACGCCCTGCTCAGCGCCTACCGACCGGCGCTCGTGTGCACGGAGATCAACGAAAAGGTGCCACCCCCGGTGCGTTTCCACGTGCACTACAGCGACGACTACGCCTGGTCCAGCGACCACTTCTACGGCCACAGCCTGGCCACTGTGGCCGATATGGCCGAGCGGCACGGGTACGCGCTGGTGGCACTGGAGTACAACAACGCCTTTCTGGCCCCCCGCGAGCACGGCGTCATCGGTCTCGGCCTGGAGGAGGCCTACCGCAGCGGCTACCTCGACCGGTCGGACCGGCTCAAGCGACTGCCTTGGAACAAGGAGGTGGACCACCTGCACGACCTCGCACCCGCGGAGGTGGTCACGGAGCTGCAGACGATGTTCGCCGGGCGCGCAGGACAGTTCACCGCCTACGTCGGCCCCGCTTCCGCGACGGCGTGACGCGGCGCGGGACACCCGCCGGGGCCCGCTCGGGCTCGCCCGCGCCACGACGCGCGACGTACACCAGGCCCGACGCCCACGACACCCGCCTGCACATCAGGCGGTCCACCAGCGCGAGCAACCCCGGGAAGGCGAACGGCGTCCCGAAGGACTGCTCCACCACGTACCCCTCCCGCTCGAGGATCTCGCGCAGCGACCGGGACGTGAAGACCTTGAGGTGTCCCTGGACCTCGTTGCCCTGGCCCAGCGCCTTGAGCCGGCGGCCCAGCGCGACGTCGCTGCTCGTCTCGGTGAACAAGGGTTGGACGCCGAGGGGGACGAGGATGCGGTTCGCCCAGCAGACCAGGTTGGGCGTCGAGATGACCAGCACCCCGTCGTCGCTCAGGACCCGCCGGATCTCGCGCAGCAGCGAGTCGGGGTTCGGTACGTGCTCGATCACCTCACCCGCGATGACCACGTCGAACTCCCCGTCCGAGGCGGGCAGGCCAGCGGTGAAGTCCGCCGACCGGTAGGTCCACCCTTGGACGGGCACCACCGGCATGGCGTCGACCCCGACATAGGTGGCGGGGTGCCGGCGGACGAGCTCGTTGAGCACCAGTCCTCCGCCGCACCCGACGTCAAGCACCGAGCCGGGCCGCAGCTCGGTCACCAGCGCGATCATCAGGTCGAGGCGGGGAACCGCCTCGTCCACGTACGTCACACGGTCGCTGTAGAAGCCCTGGAAGCTCATCGGGGGTTGCCTTCATGGTTGGGGGTGGTGCGGGAACGCGGCCGCTCCTGCACATACAGGCCCACGGCAAGGAGCGCCAGACCGGCTGCGGCCAGGCGGTGCGGCCACAGCGGCTGGCTCACCAGATCGAAGGAGACCGTGGACAACCGGTCCGCGTTGACCGTGAGGTAGACGACTGGCGCTGCCGTCAGCGCCGCCGCGCCCGCCCAGAGGTACCACTGGGCAGCAGGTGGCCGTCCGGACAGCTCGAGCGAGGCCACCACCGCCGCAGGGGCGGCGGCTGACAGACCCGCGACGGCGTAGCAGACCCCCACGATCACGGCGTACACCAGGGCAGCCCGCAGCATCGGCCTCACTCCTCGACCCCGGCGCGTCGCCTGAGCAGGACCGCGCACACGACCAGGGCGATCGCGGACAGGCCGATGGACAGCCGTGTGGACGCCGACGGTGCGTAGACCACGTCGATGCGCTGCGCGTCCCCCGGCTCCATCTTCCACCCGGTGGACCACCCGTCCACCGCGATCGGCCTCCCGAGGTCGGCGCCGTCCACGCGGGCGCGCCAACCCGTATCGAAGGCCTCACCGAGGACGAGGTACCACGGGTCCCGCGTCTGCGGCGCGGACACGACGAAGCTGGTGGAGTCGGGCCGCGCCACCGTGAGCTCCGGACGCTCCTGGCCGCTCCGACCGGCCGGAACCTCGTCGGCCAGCTGCACGCTGTCGAGCAGCCACCCCTGGTCGGCACTGACCCGGTGCGCCCCCGCATCCAGCTCCAGCGGCTCCGGCGAGCAGGACGCGAACGGTACCTGACCGCCGCTGGCCACCTGCTGGGCCGACCCGTCGACGCGGACAGCCAGGGGCCTGCTGTCGACGGTCCCCACAGAGGTGCACACCTCCTGAGCCCTCTCCGGGTCAGGGGACATCCGCAGCCCGGGCACCTCGACGTCGGTGAGCCGGATGACAGCACCGGTGCCGGCACGTCCGGTGATGGTGAGCTTGAGGCTGCCGGTCACGCCGCTGGGGACCTTGACGACCGTGCCCCCCTGCCCCACCCGGGCGACCACGGAGCGACCTCCGTCCACCTCGATCCGAACCTCCGTGGCCAGGTCGACGAGCTCGCTGGCCGGGCTGTCCTGCCGCACCACCACCTCGTCCAGCTGCTGGGGCGGGAAGGTGAAGGTCACCGACTCCCGCACCCCTGCCTCCCCGGGGAGCCAGGCCGTGGCCGGGTTCGCGTCGAAGGCGCCCGATGCACGGGCGTTGAGGTCACCGAACCAGCGGGAGGTCGAGACTGCTCGCAGCTGCGGGTCCACGCCGGCGAGTCGGTCCAGCGTCTCCTCCGGGACGGAGGGCCCCGCGCGCAGCACCCCGCCCACCCGGTACCGGCGCGTGTCCGGTAGCGAGAAGATCCGGGCCAGGACGCGCTCCTCGTCGTCCGCCGCGATCGTCGGGTCGCCCTGCGCACGTGAGAGGAGCACGTCCAGCGGCAGGTCGCGCAGGCGTTCCCTCGCCTGCGGGTCGAGCTGCGGGTACATGGTGGCCAGCGTCTGCGGCAGCCGGACGCCGGGGGTGATCGGGGTGTCAGGCAGGCTGAGCTCAGCCAGGCCCACCGCGTTGTCCCCTGTGCCGCTGGTGCCCGTCACGACGACCTCCACGGCACTGGCGTCGGTCGGCTCGATGACCACCTCGGTGTCGCGTGCTGCGGAGACCTCGACGTCCTGCTCCAGATCACCGACGCGGATCCGCACGGAGGTCAGAGACACCGGGCTGGTGGGGAGCGCCCTCAGGCGCAGGCGGTCGACGCGTGCTGGCTCGGACAGCCGGAGCGTCAGGGACTGGCCGAGAGCCGTCCCGAAGTCGCCGGTGGTCCAGCCGCTCGAGGTGTCGCCGTCGAGGACGAGCCCAGGATGGCCGTACGGGACCGGCCCGAACTGGGTCCCGGACTGGCTGGCCGAGATCGAGCTCGCTCCGTCCAGCACCGCGACGCTCTGATGGCGCTGGTCCTGGTACAGCGCCCGGGTCGGCGAGGGCGTCTCGTCCGCCGTCAGCGTCGGCCCCGTGCTGGAGGACAGCCGTGCCGGGTTCGCCTCCCGGCGTCTGTTCGTGTCGGTCAGGACGAGTCGGACCGGCTGGTCCAGCACGGCCTCCAGGTCGTCGGTCGCCATCCCGCCGAGCAGACGGAAGGCAGGGCGGTCCTCCAGCAGGCCGGTCGCCAGCAGCTGCGGCACGGCGGAGTTGTCCCCCACGACCAGCACCGTGCCCGCCACTGGTTCTGCGCGGACGCGGGCGGGCGCGTCCGCCACCGCGTAGACCAGGAGCGGGGTGATGCCCTGCTCGATGCGCCCGGCCTCGGGGTCTTTGCGGGCGAACCTGTCCGAGGAGACCGTGTTCTCGCCCGGGTCCCCATAGGCGCGCACCGGATTCAGACCCTCGTCCTGTCCGATCTGCGCCAGGACAGCCGCCGGCCTCGCGCCGCCCTGCGACTCCCACAGCGTGTCGCTGCGGACCAGCACGTTGTCCACCCCCAGGTAGGCTGCCATCGTCGACACCCCGCCTGCGGGCATCGCCGCCTCATTGAGCGGCACGTCGAGGGCGCCAAGGTAGTTGGCGGCCTCGGGTGACCCGGCAGGCACGGTCTGACGCAGCACCGTGGAACCGGAGAACAGTGCTGTGATGATGTCGGCGGAGCTCGTGTAGCCCCACCGGTAGGTGGCTTGCGCCTCCCCCGGCACGACCAGGGTCCGTTCCTGCTCCGCGTTCAGGTCCTCCGCGGCCTCGCGCCAGTACGAGGGCACGTCCAGCTGTACCGGGTACATCGTCCCCATGACGGCCGGCCCGGTGGCGCCCACCGCCACGGCCACCAGCGCCACGCCGGCCACACCCCGGTGCGTGGGCCGGCTCAGCCGGGTTCGCACCTCTTCGGCCAGCAGCGCCACCAGCAGCACGAGGCCGAGCATGAGGACGGACCCTGCCTTGTTGGTCGTGCGGAGGGCCAGCAGCCCCGGGACGTGCTCGAAGCCCCAGCCCAGCGCCCGGCCGAAGACCGTCGGTTCGCGCTCGAGTGCGAACAGACCCACCATCACCGGGGCACTCAGGACGACCATGGACAGCCCCAGCAGCCGCAGCCGGGAGCGGGACATGGCCACGCCGACCGCGGCCAGCACCGGTAGGGCGGCCGATGCCAGCACGACCAACGGGTTGGACAGATAGGCGGAGAAGCCGGGCTGGAATGGTCCCGCCGGACCTGCCCCGTACATCGTCCACATCCCCAGCCCGCGCAGCACCTCGGCGTAGCTGGACGGTCCGGCGATGGCCTCGAGCGACTCGGTGCTGCCGGCGACCGCGGACCCCGCCTGCAGGCTCAGCAGGCCGGGCACCAGCCAGTACAGGCTGACGGCCAGGCACAGCACCCCGCACCGCCCCAGAGCCGCCAGGCTGCGCCGCCACGAGACCCGCTCCGCAGCACGCAGGTGCAGCAGCAGGCAGGGGACAGCGAGCATCTGCAGGAACGGCACCACACCGACCTGGATGCCGCTCATGGCGAAGAGGGCCAGGGCACTGGCGGCCGCCCACCGCCATTGTGCCGTCCGCGCAGCCAGCAGCAGCGCGACGAGGAACCACGGCAGCAGGGCATAGGGCAGCAGCACGGGGGTGGTCGAGCCGCCGACAACGAAGTACGGGTTGGCGATGTACAGAGACGCGGCGACCACCCGCCCGGTCGAGCTCCCACCGGGGGACAGCTCCTGGTAGAGGCGGTGCGCGCCGAGCGCGGCAACGACCACCAGGACCGAGCGCCAGACCCTGACCATGGCCCAGGTCGGCAGCCCCAGCGCGTCCAGACCCACCATGAAGGCGTCGACCGGCAGTCTCCCGACCTGCATCTGCGGTGATCCCAGGAACGGGTCGACCTGCCACACGGACAGGTCGGACACCAGGAGCCGGAGCGGGGACTCGTACAGGTCCGGGACCGTGTCCGGGGTGAAGCGGCCCCAGTCGTTGGCCCAGACGGCGATCAGGGCCGCGCCGAGGACCAGCGCGAGAACCACCCACTCACGGGATCGGGCACACCTCACCGTGGCCTGGGACCGTACCCTCACGCGAGGTGCGAGGACCGGCTCCGGGACCGCGGACGCCCCGCCGTGGACGCCTTCGACGGTCCCGCTCACCTGCGGTCGTCCGCCCCACCCGGGCCAGGCCGACCGGGTCCGGTGCGTGGGCTGCCCTGGGGCTGCCTCACCGCCGGTTCGGCCCTGGCTCCGGGACGGACGTGCCGCCGTGCAGATACAGCCTGCGCAGCACCTTCTCGATCCGGGGCACGCGCGGGAGCGTCCGCCAGGCCACGTTCATGATGGGCTCCTGCCCGTACAGGTGCGCGACGCGACGCCACCGCACGTCAAGACCGGTGGGCGGGCGCCAGCGCGGGGGCCGACGCCAGGCATAGACCTTCACGCCGTTGCACCACCGGGGGTCGTACTGCTGCTCGGCGCGGATGTCGAACAGGAGCTCGTACCCCGGGTGGGCGTCGATGTACGACTGCGTGCTGGAGGCGACCTGCGGCCAGGTCGCGTCGTCGATGATCACCAGGGCCTCGTCGGCGAGCAAGGCCTCCGCGGAGGCGAGCCCGAGATACTGCGCGAGGCGGGAATGCGCTCCGTCGTAGAAGTACACGCCCACTGGTCCGGGGGCGCCCATCACCGGCAGGACCCGGAACGCCTCGCCGCGAATCAGCCGTACCCGATCCCGCACGCCCCAACGAGAGAGCGTGTTCATGAGCGTGCTGTGCCCGATCTCTGGGTCGAAGCCGAACTCGCGGAAGTTCTCGATGGCCAGGAAGCGGTCGTGGTCGTGGTCCAGCATGGCGCCGACCAGCGACCGCCCCCGGTAGCTGCCGACCTCCACGTACCACTCGCCGTCCCCCAGGCAGCCGACAGCGGCGTTGAGCAGGGTCAGCGAGTGCTCGGTCGACATGCCGTCGATGTCGTCCAGAACCGCTCGGAACCGTCGGTCCGGCGGGGCGTCGGCATACAGGTCGCCCCCGAAGTGACCTGGCAGCTCACGGACGAACTTCTTCAGATCCATGCGGGGCATCTCCAGGTGACGGTCGGGCGGTGGCTATCAGCGCGTCTACCCCACCCTACGAGTGAGGGCCGGACCTGGAGACAGGACTGGCGAAACGCAGCCCGGCCGGCCAATCCAGACGGCCACGCGCCGCTGCCCGACGTGGGAGGATCGCGGCATGTCGGAGGCCGTCGGCGGCACCGGGGGGCGGAGCGCGGACGGCCCGGATGACGGATACACCGCTGTGAGCCGCCGGGCTCGCGACCTGGCCCGCTCCTTCGGTTGGTTCGGTTCGGCGAACGTCCTCGCCAATCTGCTCGGCTACGTGGCCACCATCGTCCTGAGCCGGGGCCTGTCACCGGCTGAGTTCGGTGCCGCGGGTGCCCTGCTCGCGGTGGGGATGCTGGCAGCGGTCCCTGCCTCCACGCTGCAGCTGGTGGTCGCCTCCCGGGTCGCGCGCGCAGTTGTCGACACCACCATCTCGGTCCGGCAGGTCTCCCCGACCGCGCTCCTGATCGGCGCGTTCCTCACGCTCCTGGCCGCCATCGGGCTGCGCCCGCTCTCCGACTACCTGCACCTCGCCTCGAGCTGGCCGGCCCTGATGGTGGTGCTCACCCTCGGGCCCACAGCCGTGGGCGGTGCCTACCAGGGCCTCCTGCTGGGGCATGGGGCGTTCAACCGGCTGGCGGTCGCCATCATGGTCACCGCGACGAGCCGCGTCGTAGCGATGGTCCTGGCACTGTCCCTGGGCGCCGGTCTGACGGGTGTGCTCGCCGCGATCTGCGCCGCGTCCGTGCTGAGCGCCCTGGTCACCGCCTGGCTGGCCCGCGCCCGGTCCGAGCCCGCACGAGCAGTGGCCCCCATGTGGCGCGACCTGGCGCACGGGTCGGTGCTCCTCACCGGGTTCTTCGTGCTGTCGAACCTCGACATCCCGCTGGCCCGCCACCAGCTGGGTGGGAGCGAGAGCGGCCTCTACGTGCTGGGGGCCATCTTCGCCAAGGCGTGTCTGTGGGGTCCCCAGTTCTTGGCGGTGCTGGCCTACCCGCGGCTGGCCCGCAGCAGCGACCCCCGACGGGTCCTGCTCGTGGTGATGGCGATGGTGGCGGGGCTCGGGCTGCTCGCAGCGGCCGCAGCGGCCGTGGCGGGCGGCTGGCTGGCGGTGGCCATGAGCGGGCCGGAGTACGCGGGCGTCGGTCGCCTGGCGGCTGGGTTCGCGGTGCTGGGAACGCTCTGGGCGCTGCTTCACGTGGTGGTGCTCTCCCACATCGCCAACGCCGGTCGCCTGGCGTCTGCGGGGGTGTGGGTGGCGGTCGCGGCCGAGGTGGCTGTGATCCACCGGATGGGTGCGTCCGCGACGCCTGGCTCGATCCTCGCCGTCGCCGTCGGGGCTGCCGCCGGAGCGGTCCTGCTGGCGTCCGTGCCGGCCCTCCGCGGCGCGTGGCCCCCCGACCGCGAGGCGCCGGGAACGCCGGACCTCGCCGAGCTTGCGCTGCCCGACGGTCCGCTACCGGCAACCGCTACCGGGCCACGAGCTCCGGATGCTGGCGGAACCACTCCACGGTGACCTGGAGGGCGTCGTCCAACGGCACCACCGAGGTCCACCCCAGCACCTGCTCGGCCAACGTCGTGTCCGGTCGGCGCACCTGCGGATCGTCCTGCGGACGGGCGACGAACCGGATCTGCGACGCCGAACCGGTCACCTCGATGATGCGCTCGGCGAGCTTCAGGATGCTCGTCTCGTCCGAGCTGCCCACGTTGACCGGCCCCGGGTGGTCGCTGAGCAACAGCGCCAGCAGCCCGCGCACCTCGTCGTCGACGTAGCAGACCGAGCGGGTCTGCTCGCCGTCTCCGGCCACGGTCAACGGCTCTCCGCGCAGGGCCTGGGTGATGAAGGTGGGGATGGCCCGCCCGTCGTCGGGGCGCATCCGCGGACCGAAGGTGTTGAAGATGCGGGCGATGGTCGTGTCCACCCCGTGCGTCTGGCGGTACGCCGTGGTCAGCGCCTCGCCGAAGCGCTTGGCCTCGTCGTAGACCCCGCGCGGGCCGATGGGGTTGACGTTCCCCCAGTAGGTCTCCGGTTGCGGGTGCACCTCCGGGTCGCCGTAGACCTCGCTGGTGGAGGCCAGCAGAAACCGCGCCTGCTTGCTGTGCGCGAGGTCAAGTGCGTGGAAGGTGCCGCGCGAGCCGACGTCCAAGGTCTCGATGGGCAGCTTCAGGTAGTCCACCGGCGATGCCGGGGACGCGAAGTGGAGCACGTACTCCAGGTCTCCCTCGACGTCGAACGGCTTGGCGACGTCGGCGCTGTGGAACACGAACCGCGGGTCGGGACGCAGGTGCTCGATGTTCTGCAGGCTCCCTGTCAGCAGGTTGTCCACGCACACGACCTCGACACCGCGGTGCAACAGCTGCTCGCACAGGTGCGACCCGAGGAACCCCGCACCACCGGTGACGGCGGCGCGCCGTCCGGTCAGGGACCCGGCGAGGTCGCTCACCTGTCGAGCTCGGCGGGCCAGGCAGCCGGCTTGTAGTTCGGCTCGTAGCCGTTCTCGTCGCCGAACGCCCTCCGCACGGCGGCCGCGGCGGGATAGACCCCGTCCCTGGCCCAACCGTCCAGCAGCGCGATCATGCCGAGCCGCTCGTCACTGCTGAAGTTGCAGTGCCCGGCGCCGTACGGCGCGCCCTCTACGGGGCTGTAGCTCGCCGGCGGCACTGAGTAAAGCTGCACGAGGTCGCTGCTGCGCTCCTCGTTGGCTGCGGACCGCGCCGCGAACACCGACTCGTTCTGTACCAGCACCAGGGGGTCGGCCACCGTGTGCAGCGTGATGGTCGGGTCCTTGACCGCCCCTGTCGGCGTGCCGGAAGTGGCAAAGGCCTCCCGTGCTGCCTCGTCGGCCACCACCCGCTCACCCGTCTCCAGCTCGGCCAGGAGCGCGTCGGTCGTGCCGGCTCCACCCACCGAGTCGATCAGGGTGCGCTCCTCGTCATCGATCCTCGCGCCGTAGTCGGCGCCCACGTTGGTCGAAGGGTTGCCCCCGAAGCGCTGCTCGATCTCGTACCGACCGTAGGTGCCGTAGCCCAAGGCGGTCAAGGAGGCCTCGGCGCGGGCCCGGACCTGGGACTCGATGTCAGCGCCGTCGAAGTCGCGGGTCCTGGTCGGTGCGTCCGTCAGGGCGGCGATCAGCAGGATCTTCGGCACGCCGGTCTCCACGTCGCTGCCAGCTGCGATGACCGCGTCATAGGCGCCCTCCCAGTTGGCGACGGCGTCGTCCCAGTCGCTGTAGCCGGTGAGCTCGAGCTCGGGATCGAGCAGTGTCTTCGTGGCGTAGGAGACGTCCAGCGACAGGTCCAGGTTGGCGGTCGGACCTGCCAGCACACCGCACAGCGGGGCTGCGCCCGTGACCCACTCGGGGTTGCGCTCGGCGATCAGCTCGGTGATCAGACCCCCGAGGCTGTCGCCCCAGACGTAGGTGCGGTCCGGGTCGGCGATGTTTTCCACGAAGTACTCGTGCAACGCCTCGCCTGCCTCGACGCCGTCCTCGACCGCCCACCCGTTGCTGGCGTAGGCGGAGCCCGCCAGGGCGTACCCCTGGTCCAGCAGTGCCTGCGCCACCTGCTCGTCACCGGTGGACCAGCCGGGGGCCGGCTCGGCCTTGGTGCTGGGCTCCTTGAACTCGGGAGGGGCCGGCTCGGCCTGCCGGTAGCCGTGGGAGTACAGCAGCAGGGTGCCGTTCCAGGCCTGCGGCATCAGGATCTCGTAGGCCGCACCGTCGATCTCCCCGGCGCACGTCGCCTCCTGGCAGGAGGTGAAGTCGACGTCCTTGTCGGAGCTGCGCTCACGTGCCGAGCGCGGCTCCTCGCCCCCGCTGCCGCCTCCGCAGGCTGCAGCCAGCAGGACTGCCGACAGCGGAAAGACCATCGTTCGGACCATGTGGCGCGTACCGCGCCGAGCACCAGGCATGGTTGGAGTCTGGCACGGGCGGCAGCCTCCGGGAGGGACAACGCCGCAAGATGGTACCCATCGGTAACGTCGGTGCCCGGTGACGTCAGTGCCCGATGACGTCAGTGCGCGGCGCCGTCCCAGCTCTGCCCGACCCCAACCGAGACCTCCAGCGGTACTGACAGGTCGGCGGCCGCAGCCATCTGCTCACGCACCAGCGCCTCCAGCTCGGCTCGCTCTCCCGGTGCCACCTCCAGAACGAGCTCGTCGTGCACCTGCAGCAGCATCCGGGACGACGACCCGCGCTCGCGCAGGGCGCTGTCCGTGCGCAGCATGGCGACCTTGATCAGATCAGCGGCCGATCCCTGGATGGGGGCGTTCAGCGCCATCCGCTCCGCCATCTCGCGTCTCTGCCGGTTGTCGCTGGTGAGGTCCGGCAGGTAGCGGCGTCGGCCCAGGATCGTCTGGGTGTAGCCGTCGCGGCGCGCCTGGTCCACCACGCCGCGAAGGTAGTCGCGCACCCCACCGAAACGCTCGAAGTACTCGTTCATCAGCTCTTTGGCCTCGTCCACGCCGATGCGGAGCTGCTTCGACAGACCGAAAGCGCTCAGCCCGTAGGCCAACCCGTAGGACATCGCCTTGATCTTCGAGCGCATCGCGGGCGTGACCTGCGAGGGCTCGACCCCGAAGACCCTCGAGCCGACGAACGAGTGCAGGTCCTCTCCTGAGCGGAATGCCTCGATCAGAGCCTGGTCCCCCGAGAGGTGGGCCATGATGCGCATCTCGATCTGGCTGTAGTCGGCCGTCATGAGGGACTCGTAACCCTCCCCCACCACGAACACCTCGCGGATGCGTCGACCTGCGTCGGTGCGCACCGGGATGTTCTGCAGGTTGGGATCCGTCGAGGACAGCCTGCCGGTGGCCGCGATGGTCTGCACATACGTGGTGTGGATGCGTCCGTCCTCGGCCACGCTCTTGATCAGCCCCTCGACCGTCTGACGGAGCCGGATCACGTCGCGGTGGGCCAGCAGGTGCTGCAGGAACGGGTGCTCGGTCTTGAGGTACAGCTCGGACAAGGACTCGGCGTCGGTCGTCCACCCGGTCTTGATCTTCTTGGTCTTAGGCATCCCCAGCTCGTCGAAGAGAACCTCCTGCAGCTGCTTGGGCGAGCCCAGGTTCACCTCCCGCCCGATGGCGGTGTACGCCTCCTGCGCCGACTGGGCGACCCCGGCGTCGAACCCGTCGGCCAGCTCGCGCAGCAGCTGCTGCTCCGCTGCGATGCCGGTGGCCTCCATCTGCCGCAGCACCTCGACCAGGGGCAGCTCGAGGTCGCGCATCAGCGCGTCCCCGCCCCGCTCGGTGAGCTCGGCGCTCAGGACCACGGCCAGCTCGAGGACGGCCGCCGCCCGCACCGCCGCCGGCTCGCCGTCGTCCACCCCGTCCCCGGTGTCCAGGGCGAGCTG
>JAABUN010003299.1_pt1 | contig 25414 bp, 26 predicted proteins | sample 5559311 | NCBI WGS metagenome assembly JAABUN01 (sample SAMN10711877, study PRJNA513370) | rock metagenome | isolation source: Antarctica rocks | place: Antarctica: Victoria Land, Siegfried Peak sud
ATACTTTGGGTACCGCTTTAGGTGATTTTCTGGCAGAAGATTCCGGATTGGGCTTTGGGAGGAGTGCCCTCTTAATTACTGGAGTATTAATAGTAGTTGTCCTTGCATATTACTTTACAAAAATTTCACGGGTTATCTTGTTCTGGATCGCATTTATTTTAACCCGTCCTTTTGGCGCAACCTTTGGTGACCTACTTACAAAATCACATGAAAAAAGCGGCCTTGGTTATGGAACCAAGGGGTCATCGCTGATTCTAGTTAGTCTTCTTATAGCCTTGATTATTTATGAAACGATAAAACTAAAACAATACAAATTAAAAAAATGGAACGCTGATAATAAAGACTTGCAAGCAACGGTACCAAAATAAACTTTTGCACTTAACCAATGAAAAACTTCCTTTTTTTGTTTATTAATTTTTCTGCCCGGAGTATAAACAGTACTAATTGAAGGAAGTAAGAAAAATATGAACTATGTACAAAATGTATCCATGTTGAAAGCACATAAAGGTATGTATGGACCTTATCTGAACAAACGAATTTAAGCAGTTCTAACATTGGTACAGTCAAAAGAATTACGGTATAAAAATGTTCAATCAATCAAAGCTGAAGCTTTAGAAAGTAAAAATTAATTTGCATACTTTAATGCAGTTGTTAATGAGGTAAAAGTATCATTTGAATTTGAAGTATTTAAAAGTCTCATTTTTCTTGAAGAAAAAATACGCAGAGTTTCTACACCTGAAAGACCGGATAGCAAACCAAGGTTTGATGATATGCTTGACAAGATTAATAACGGTTACAATTATTACAACAACGTAGGGTATATTGAAAATACTGTTGTTACATTATCTGCTAAATTTGAACTCCTCCACTATCTTAGCGACTTCAATAATGCAAATATACAGTACTTACCGAATTAGAAATGCTCATTGAAACTTATGAATTAAAGGAAATTAAAAGGCGGCTTGAATTTTTGAAAATAAGGGAACTACACATGAAAAATTTAAAGCATGGATGGATGAAATATTTTCTGAAGTAGACAACCAGAAAGCTGAAATAGAAAGGTTAGTTCAGGATATGAAGTTGATGGACGATAAGGAAAGAAGTATAAATAAAAGCATTACAAATCCCTTGCACATTCATCTTTTTCCTATAGGATATTTTCAATTTCCTATTGATAAAAAAGAAAAGATTTATCAAGTTCTGAATATAGGTGAACAGGCAAAAGCATCTTTTAATCACCTATTTGATCAAAAGGTTATACCTGTGGCAAACATTTATCATTGTAGCATTTGTGAAGAAGGATTTGTAAATGGTAAATATGATAACAAAGGGATTGAAAGCTGGAGAATATTTATAGAATTCGTAAAAGTTTTTATGAGAATAAGTTTTATCGCAATGAAAATATTGGATTATATGTTAATGGATAGTAAGCTGTGTAGCAATAAAATTCTAAATTAATGTTTTCTTAAACGAAAACGCGATTTGGTATATATTAATCAATTAATCTTCTCAATAACCTTATAAAAAAATTCTCTTGCTTTGATTTTCTAATTTGTTTGTGTTGGCTATATACTTTCCCTGACATCCTTAATCCTCTGGCATTAACAGCTACATTGTGCATTCCATAAACGGTAATTCCAGATAAATCACCCCTGCCAATTACCGACTGAAAAAAGCAGTTTTCATGACACTCTTTATTTCCGTTAATATCCATTGTACCTAAAACAAAATAATAGAGTTGTTGCCCTACATTGTCTATGCCAGAAGGCGCAATAAAAAGCGTCAGCATCTGCAGTATTTACATAGAAGCCAGGTGGGAACTAAAGGCAAAAACGTTTTCATGAGCATCTAAAAATTTGGATTTGTCCAATCCTTTGATGTATATGATGTACCCTAATGTTAGGACAGGTAGCTTGATAAGTTAAGATCAGATACAGGTGAAGAACAAAGTCAGCCATTAGTTGTTAACTTCAACTTCTAAATATAAGCAAGCTGCAGCTCCGGGCGTTATCTCCCGCAGCAATACCTAAGCGTTAGCATGTAAAATATTATAAAATGACGGCTTTAGAAATTTTAAATAATAATCTCGAGGGAAACTTCATACGAAGATTTAGCATTGGTGATACCTTTGATTTATACTTTGGAGATTGCTGGCTAATCACTCATGATTTAATTTCAGAAGATGAAGTTCAACTGAATCGATGGTTGGAAGAAAATTACCTTTCATATAATAACACAGTTGATAAAGAAAATATAAGTAAATCTGCCATTTTAGCTGCTCATTTACAGAAAGAAGTTATTGGAGTACAATTAGATAATTTATGTAATCTCTCCATTGAATTTGAAAATGATAGTAAGTTAATTCTAACTACTAATGTTGGAATTGTAGATTGGCAATGGTGTTTAAATGAAACTGGCAATAACCCGTATAGTGATTATCTAGTAGCTTGTTTTTGGAAAGGTGAAATTCAAATAAATAACGATAAGTTTTAAACACTTGCTAGCAAGGTATAGTCAATACTGGTCAGAATCCTTAAAGTTGAGGGTGTTCTTATTATTTATAATTTTTTTATGAAAGAGAAAGATTTCAGTATTGAGATGGTTCTAACTTTATAAGACTTCGCCCTCCTTTTCTAGCAATATGCCTGTTTCATATTAACAATCAAATAAAGTCTTCCAGCGCAGTGACCCCTTCATGTCCTGCTTGAACAGCGACATCATCTTTGGTCGATTCTTGAGCTTGGGTATGTGGATAGCCGTTTCTTCAACAGAAAACAGCATTCCATTACGGTATTAGATGTCCTTACCATACTTGCGGTTATACATATGCCGCTTGTGATCCCACCACATATGGCACCCCTGGCAAAAGGCAGCCAGGTTACTGAAGCGGTTGTCAGTACGATTGTGATTTAAATGCACAGTGGCAAGGCTCACCCTGTAACCGGTTGAGGAGTGAGGTTTACCATGCTGGCAGCTGCAACGCTCACATTTACCTTCAGCACGCTTGAATCGGATCAGGTGCGTGATCAGCGGCCACTTAGGATGATACATAGCATAATTGATAGCCATGGTAACAGACAAATTACTTTTTATTAATAGGTAGTTCTTCCATGTGGATGTAGTTGTACAGCGTTCGCCGGCTTACACTTACTTTCTTACAGATAACATCAATGGTGAGTGAACGGTCCTCATAAAGCTTTTTAGCATACTGGGCTTTCAACTGTGCTTCCAGGCTAAGTCTTTTGGCCTTCCTCCTCTCCTGCCCCTGGCTCTTGCTGCACTAAGGCCTGCCTGGGTTCGCTCACGGATAATGTCGCGTTCAAACTCTGCAAGGGAAGCAAAGAGGTTAAAGATGAATCTTCCTTGAGCGGTTTGCGTGTTGATGTTATCTTGCAGGGAAATAAACTTTACTTTCTTTTCTTCAAAGCTTTTTACCAGGTCGATCAGGTGCCGGAGGCTCCTACCCAACCGGTCGAGCTTCCATACTACAACGCTGTCTCGTTTTTCAAGCAAGCCGGTCATCTTTTCCAGCTCCGGACGTTCCTTTGCTGCAGAGACCTTTTCTTTGAAGATTTTAGAGCATCCGGCTTTCCTGAGTGCATCAAGCTGCAGGTTCAGTTTCTGGTCTTCGGTGCCTACCCTGGCGTAACCGTATATCATGAGGCTCCTCTCCTTTCAAACCCGTAAATATACTTAATTATGCTTATAATGAGTACTTTATACGAAGATTTATTTTACAGATAAGTATACGGTGTTTTGAGCGTAAAGGCAGTCTGGGCAAAAAAACGGTCGTTTAGGTAAACTGATAAAGCGTGTATTGTACTGAAAATGGTTTACACTTTTTAGCGTATTCCTAACATAGGTTGACAGTAAAGATGTGGTTGTCAGGGTTTAGGTAAATAAGTATATTCGTGTAATACGGTAATACAAACGTTGGGCGTCATGCATACTGACCCATTAAACCAAATTCATGTCTGACAAATTAGTTTTCTTGAATACGGGATGGATGGACTTTTACAAAGGTTTATCCGAAAATGATACAATAATTGGTGGCGGAAAGCATGTTGACAATGTGGGTTGGGGCGGCGAAATGTATAATTTTCAACCATTTGAGAATTTCATGTATGGTTATGTACAACCTGTTATTGACAGGAAGCATAACAATCCATGTACAATTAAGTTAGAGAAAATTGGAGCTACCGAAGAAGATGAAAGTTTAGAGGGAGTAACTGTAGTTTGGTCGGCGACAGACCCTGACAATGGTGGAACATATATAGTTGGCTGGTATAAAGATGCTACCGTATATAGATATTATCAACTTGCACCAGTTAATTCGAAAAGGCGCCACAAGAAAGAATCATTGGGCTTTTATATAACAGCAAAAAGAAAAGATGTTACTTTATTGCCAAAAGATGAACGTATTGTTCGTATCAAGCGTAAAACACCAAATTGGATGGGGCAAAGCAACGTTTGGTACGCTGATAATAATCCAGAGTTTATTCAGACAGTAAAAGCATACATTTTTAAAGGAGTAATTCCAATAGAATTTTCAAAAGGTAATCGCAGGAAAAGTGGTAATCGTCAGTTAGACCTTTTGAAAAGAATAGAGGTCGAAAAGAAAGCAGTTTTACATGTGACAAAATATTACGAGCGACTTGGTTTTAAAGTCCAATCGGTAGAAAAAGACAATGTCGGTTGGGATTTAACCGCTACTGATACCAAAACACAACTTAAACTTGAAGTCAAGGGACTTTCCGGTATCGTAGTTGCAACCGAACTTACACCAAATGAATTTACGCATCTTAAAAAATACACTAAATTTTATAGGCTTTGCATTGTTTCAAATGTATTGATTAAACCTGACATAATGATTTTCTATTACTCAAAAGATATTAACGAATGGACAACTGACGAAGGGATTATTTTGAAATTTGTAGAAGTAATTAGTGCAAAAATTTTTGTCTGACAAATGTGACTTGCACGAACGCCCAACATGGGTTTTGTGTTATGGTGGGCTGACGAACAAAGGCTTTTCATTAGTTTTTTAATCGGGCTTTTGGTTATTTGTTGGGCTGACGTTTCTTGATTCCCACCACAACACAAAGCCCCAAACCGTTACCAGCAATGCTAAGGCGACAGTCTAAAATGCACATAACACGGAATAAAACATTATTTTGCAAATATGGAACCTTTTTTAAAGTGGGCAGGAGGAAAGCGGTGGCTTTTATCTAAGGGTGACGAACTGCTCCCAGATCTACAAAAATTAAATAACTATCTTGAACCCTTCTTAGGTGGGGGGTCAATTTTTTTCCATATTAAACCAGAACAAGCATTTTTAAGTGACATTAATGAGGATTTAATAAATGCATATATAGTTATACGTGAAAATTGGTTTGACTTATACGAAATACTCAAAAAATATAACAAAAAGCATTCAGTAGATTTCTATTATAAAATAAGAGCATCTAAACCTAGTACTAGCCTAAACAGGGCCGCCCGGTTTATTTATTTAAATAGAACTTGTTGGAATGGATTATATCGAGTGAATAAAAAAGGAGAATTTAATGTTCCTATCGGAACAAAAACAAATGTAATTCTTGAAGAGGATAATTTTGAGAGATTATCCACCATACTTAGTTATGTAAATCTAGATGTTTGTGATTTTGAGTTAACTATAAATAAAGCAGAAGAAAATGATTTCATTTTTGTCGATCCCCCTTATACTGTGAAGCACAATCTGAATGGTTTTATCAAATACAACGAAACTATATTTTCTTGGCAAGATCAAGTACGACTTAAAAAAGTAATTTCTAAAGCAATTGATAGAGGTGCTAAAGTATTAGTCACAAATGCACATCACAAATCAATTGAGGAATTATATGAAGGGTGCGGTAAAATGTATCTCTTGAATAGGGCAAGCGTTATAGCTGGGAAGCCCGAAGCAAGAGGCATTTATAGCGAGCTAATAATAAAGAGCTGGTAAAAATGAGAAGACTAAAGATAAATTTTAAAAGCCGGTTTTGGGTTAGCGGCGGTGAACTATTAATATTGTTGACATTTACATTTTTGCCATTAATACTTAACTTAATTGTTGCTTTAATTCCAGCTATTGATACATCTTCAGCAATTGAATCGAAAATAGTACCGGGTGAAATGTTAGCTTATTGTCTAAGTTTGATTGCACCTCTATTTCTTTTTTTATTAAAAACACATGGAAAAAGCTTCGGAGCTCCTGCTTTGAAACCAATGTTTATTATTGCGTTCGGTATTTATTTACTTGCTATTATTTTGACTTTAATAGCAAAGAATGGATTAATGCAAGGCGTTGATTTAAAAAGCGGGCATCGAGATCATTATTTATGGATCTCAGTGATAGCTTTATCAATTGCGATTTTGCTCCGTTTCTATACAGAATACCAAAACAGTCGCTTTTCAGATTATAAATCCAACCTTGATCGGCAACAGCAGGACTTTAATAAATCTTTTAGTAATAGCATAGGTTAATATGAGTACGACAGAATTAATATTACCAGTAATTGAAGTTGCTCAACGCATTGGTACATTTTATGCTGCTTCAATAGGTGCCAAAGACCTTGTGCAAATTTCCTATTCCGATGTTAGAAGAATTGAGGAAAGAGATGTTGAAAAATATTTGGGTATTCAACGTCCACTTGACGAAAAGCGAGTGAAGCAAATAAAAAAATATCTTACCTCGCCAGACGCAGCATTTCCGACAGGAGTTGTTTTATCAGTAGATCAAAAATGTACAGTGTTTGACAACGCAGGCGAACTTATTTTAAAACCCTATGTAGGCGAATTTGCTGACGACAATCCTATACCAATAAATAAAATAGCTAAAATTCTTGATGGGCAACATCGTATTGCTGCTTTCATAAATGAGGTTGGAAATTTTGATGAGGATCTTTGGAATGAAATCGGAGGCAAATTTGAAATCAATGTTAATATATTTATTGGTATTGATATAGATGAACAGGCAAACATTTTCGCTACTGTAAATCTTGCTCAAACAAAAGTAAATCGAAGTCTAGCATATGATCTAGAAGGTTTATCAAAGACTAGAAGTCCATTTAGGACGTGCCATCAAATAGCAGTAGCTCTTGATAGTGCTGATTCACGGAGTCCGTTATTTGAGAGAATAAAACGACTTGGTGTAAAAACTAAAGGGCGTGAATCTTACGAACCTTTAACACAAGCTGCTTTCGTTGAATCATTGGTAAAATTAATTTCACCTGATCCGTTCTCAGATAGAATACTTTATTTAAAAGGAAAGGAGCCTAAACTTGCAACAGAAGAGGAACTAAAAAAATTCCCATTTAGAAACTTGTTCATACAAAAAAAAGACAATGACATTGCATTAATAATTTATAATTATTTCTCCGCTATTAAAGACAGATGGCCTCTAGCATGGGAAGGAAAAGATGTAGAAGGCAATATCCTTCCAAGGTCCAATGCTTTCAAAGCATTTATGCGATATTTAAAAAAGGCTTATATCGAGATTGCTGGTAATAATATTGGAATGATACCATCTACTGAAGCGTTTAATACTGTTTTTGCACACGTAAATGCTGTCGACGTAGACTTTACATCGGGAAACTTTAAACCAGGTTCTAGTGGTGAGTCTGCGTTTTATAAATTATTGATTAAGGAAACTACAATTCAAGATCTTAAAAATTAAATCAAAAAGCACTGCTGATAACGAAAGGTTTTGTGCAACAGAGGCTGGACGGAAGTACAATCATCGGGTGAGTGTAATCTCATTTGCTAACTCCAACTCTCATGGCCGAATTTTGAGAAATAAGACATCGGCTTCATATTCGGCGGACGGAAATCTACTGGGCAGCATTACTAACAATCAACTTTTAATTATAAATTTAGGATCGGTTTCGGGCGGACAGTTGGTCAATTCCCCTACTGCACAAAGCCTCGGTCGTTAGCGGCAAGCAAAAAAACCAAAATGGCCATAACAGAAAAGACAAGAAAGATTTTGTGGACTCGTTCAGGGAATCAATGTTCAATTTGCAAAACAAATTTGGTAACTGCTAAATCAGAACCCTTTTCAGCAACAATTGTTGGACAAGAATGCCATATAATTAGCGAAGCCTTTAATGGTCCAAGACATAAAGATGAAATTGAAAATAACAATTATGATCAAGAAGACAATCTAATTTTGCTATGTTCAAATTGTCATAAAGTAATTGATACACAAATTGATTACCACAGTATTAAAAAACTCAAGGGAATTAAGGATCACCATGAAGCAGAAATCAGGACCAAGCTTGAAAGAAAAGAACCAGATAATAATTTTAAAAAAGTGGACCAATTACTGTTTTACCCAAAGTGAAAACAGGCAAAGAGCTACTAAATTTAATAGATGATGCTATGGCGTTCGAAACAGATCATGAGGACATTAATGATGAAGATGAAATTAATTTCATAGCAAGAATATTAGAAACCTTAACAGACTACAGCGACTCAATTTCTTTTCAACCAGAGATTGGTTATAAGATTTCGCTAATTGTGGAACTCAACAAAATATTAAAAGAGATAGAGGATAGAAGTTTTGCACTGTTTGGCGAAAAGAAAAAGAGAAAAATGAAATTTTCCGATAACTCGACCGATATATGGGAGGTCAGTTCACTATACTTAATGAAAACTGGCAATAAAAATATAGTCGATTTAACGAAGCTGTAATAGCAGCCGCTAACATTCAGCTTTAAGTAAGTGGGGCGTAAGACGGGTCATAAAGCGATTGAACTTTTGTCCGAGCAGACGAACAAAGCCAAGCGTTAAAATAAAGTATCAAATTACACTTATAATTCGGCATCAGTATCGGGCAGATTTAAGGAATGCCAGCCCTACTGTACGCCATACTCGTGGTACGTCACCAATTGACAGTCCAAAATTTTCATCTTCCCATATCTGACTTAATAAGAAAATACTTTCATGACACGGCTGACAACATAAACTGAAGCTTAAACGGCAGGCAACACAGATTTTGTACAATTAGCGCGGATTGTTACTGAAAATTAAGCATTGTATAATTTTGATAGTATATAAAAACGTTCGTTTTAGTATACGGATAATACAGTTTAGAAAACACATGCAAAGATTGAAAATACCCAGAGGATGAGGATTTCAGATCTGAACTGCGGTGAATATCTGAAGAACAAAACAGCGAAAGAGATAGGATTGAAGCCCTTAAAAAAGAAATATTAAAATTAGCAGATGATTTTCTAAGAATACCCATTAATATAGAGCGCCTGTGCTTAGCCAGAAAGCATTTTGAAGAAGGTTAATTTCACTACTGACCTGCAGGAGCGAGGCAGTGTAGACTTGAGCGAATTTTTTATTGACGGCTCATTCTGCATGGCTAAAAAAAGGGCAACCCATGGGAAAAACCAAGAAAGGTAAAGGCGTCAAAGTCATGGCCATCAAAAGATTGGGCTTTAACAAAATTCTACGGTTGTAAGCCCATTTCACTGCTGTTGCGCAGGTTTGTTGATTAAACAAAGAAATCCAGAAGTGCAGTAATAATAGAGGCTAAAGCAACCGATTAGTTTTTAGATCTACGATTATCTTTTTGTCAAATGGCGATTTCTTATTTTGACCTACCTGAGTAAAAGATAATGTTAATTGTTGAGCCGTGACTGTTATAGTAAGATACCCATAACCTACTAGTGAACTATCAAAAGTATGATCACCATCACGCGCTCCGCTGGCTTGAGGAACCCCAATTATACCCCGACCGCCAGTACCAGCAACAATAAAGGGTATCTCCATATTCTTGCCATTAAAGGTGGTAAACCGGGTAAAACGCTGATAGTTATGTGCATGTGCTGCCAGCAATGCATCAGGCATAATGCCAGCTTTATTAAAAGCATCATCAATATCTTTAAGCATATCAACACTGGAAGCATGACCGCCATAACTTAAAGGAGGGTGATGAACAGCGATCAGTAATGCTTTATGATCACCCTTCATTCGCGCTTTATTAATGTTTGTTAATGTTTTGATCAGCCAATCCTTTTGTTTCTGACCAATTGTAGGACCAGAAATAAAGCCAGGCCCTTCACCAATATTTGAGTAAAGGCCTATTATATCCACAAAAGGTGCGGTCAGTAGCCAGTACACAGCTGGCTGGCTAACCATCTCACGATAAATTGTACCGGCAGCCCGAGGAACACCAGTTTTCTGCCGACAGAAGTTTTTCATGAAGGCTTCCAGTGTTGTTTTTTGTCCGGTGCTTGTTCCATCAAACTTGAATAATTCACCATCATGATTACCGGGAATGGCAATAATTTTCCCAGGATAATTCTTGTAGGGCACATAAAATTGTGACTGATAACCTAAGTCGGTATTATGATAATATATCACATCTCCTAAATGCAGGAAGAATGCAGGTGATTTTGCAGGATGGGCAATATCATAATCTGCTGCCATTGCATCAGCGACGAGTTCTTCCATCAACCCATTTTCATGTCCCGTATCACCTGCAGCATGAAATGTGATCACTTGTGCATTTTTGATGTCAGTAACACCTTGGGTTCCTATAATTTCTTCCAGCATCATTGTTGGATCACGCAGGGGGTCAGGAATTTTTTCAAGCTTCGTTACAATATAATCAATCATCCTTTTACCGATACCAGGAACGGTTGGTCGCAAATCCATAGGAGTTGTAGTAAAAAAAGGGTGGGCAAATCGTAGCGGGGTTGACTTTTTTGTCATGTCATATAATTTAATGCTTATCAGAGAAATATACAAAACCAGAAACATACCAATGGAATCATCGAATTGTCTTTAAAGGGCATTAAATTCAAACGCTAATAAAAGGAGCATGAAATTCAAGAAATCGGAGAAGCTAACGCTTTAAGGATACAAATTAATCAAAATCCGGAATATAATAAGTTAATCAAATTAAGTTGCCAGTTGTAACAGATACTACTTCATTCATGGTCTTTCTTTCTTCGTGCCCTTTGCGTTTTTGGCGATACTCCTTTGGTGCTGCACCCAATGTATCGCCAAGAACGCAAAAAGGGGAACGCCAAGGGCGCGAGGAATATTTACTGGCAACTTTGGTTAATTAACATCAGAGTGTATCCATTCTTGTGAAAATTTCGAATTTTTATGGATGTTTATTCCCTGGCAGTTTAGAAAACCGCCAGGGAATAATAAGCTGTAATGATTACAAAAGGATAAGATGTGCTTACTGCATCTTATAAACCAATACCTCGAAGCTATCAGGCTCTGGCGTTCTGCTGCCTTCTTTGAATTTAGCAACGCTCAAATAAATTTTATGGGTTGTTGGATCCAATGCCAGTGTTTTGGCTCTAACCTGTGTCGCCAGGGTTTGTACAACATTATACTTGTCGGCAGATAACTGTTTTATTATAGTCGTTGTTCCATCACCATTAGAACAGAAAATAAGTTTTGTACCTGGATCATATGCTACCGCGTCAACTCCTGCACCAATTGGTAAAGTAGTAATGACTTTACCTGATTGTATATCTACTACGCTTACGCCTTTATTCAAACGGCAGGCAGTAAAAAGCCGCAGATGTTGTGCATCCAATGCTAAACCGGTAGGTCCTCCACAAGGAGCTAAATCATAGGATTTGATCACTTTCTTAGCTTTGACATCTATAACATCCAAACTGTTTTTATCTTCCAGATTGTTGTATATCAATCCCTGACCGTCGGCCACTGCAAATTCAGGAGCGCCATGTAAAGCTATGGTTCCTACTTCTTTATCAGTACTTGCATCAAGCACCGTTGCATTATTGCTATCACCATTGAAAGCATACACTTTTTTGGAAGAAGGATCATATAAAATGGCGTCGGATTTTTGTCCGCTGATAGGAACGATCGTTATTGTTTTTAATGTTTTTAAATCAAATACTACAATACTATTGGCCTTTCCATCACTGATAAACCCTTTGTTAAATTCATTGGCTATAGCTATGCCATGATTTCCCTGCATGCCTTCAATAGTGCCGATCACTTTATCAGTGTTTAAATCAATCACATTTACAGCTATACCATGAGAAACATATAACCGGTTATTGGTTTTATCTATGCTTAAGTAATCGTATACTCCGTTTCCAGGAACTGAAATCTTTTTATCATGAATGTAAAGCGCATTATCTTGGGCAATGATTTGATTTGTGCTTAATAACCAAAACGCTATTAAATATGATACTGAAATTATTCTTTTCATCTTTTTTATCTTTTTAAAACTTACTTTTTGAACTTTGAATACAACGCTTGCTACAATAACCTTTATTAATGCTTTTTATGTCACTTTATAATGTCACATGCTTATTGCCTTTACCGTCTGTAGTATAAGCGCCTAAATCATGGTTAAATGCAGGGTTTCCACTTCCATAAGCAGGTGAACCACTTTGTAAATTGAAGTTATCCCGTAACAAGGTGCCATTGGGAACAGCTATCTTCCCATCAAACTTTACAAACAGTGGGTTTAAATTGTCGGGGCCAGTTGAAATAAGGTCAGTTGGTTGCGGCTTGCCCACGCCATCGCCAGGATAATAATTGGCATGCAGATCAATGTTAATATTTGGAGTAACCGTCTTATCAGAGTAACTATTTACTGAAGCATAAAACAGATTATTGCCATAAGTGGTATGGGTAACATCAGCATCCAGAAATAGCTCTAATCCCTGGTAACAGTTTACGATGATATTGTTATAAACATGACCTATTGCATTTAGCCCGATGGATACGCCCCTGCCAGGTTCTGCCGCCCCTCTTCTCCATCCGTTCGATACCAAAGTGTTGTTATAAACATTAACTTCCGTTTGAGGAAATGGCGCTCTTTTACTGGTTTCTAATTTTATTCCGGTTCCGGCCTGGCTATATATTACATTATATGCTACATCACCTGTTACGCCTGATTTAAGGTTAATGGCTTCTCCATCAGTGGAACCTGACGAACTAATCGTGTTTCTTAATATGGTTACCTTGGCATGCCATAAACTCAACATATCATCCTGTCCGTTAGTGAACCATGAATCTTCAATATCTACTTTTATCGGGGCATTTACAAATACAGATCTTCTGGCACTGCCTGAAGGGTCAGGGCCGCCTGTATTTTCAATGTGCGTCCATTTTATCGTTACAGCTTGTGCACTATCACATTGAAAGCCGCCCCATGAACCGGGCACATTTGAATCGGAATTGAAAAACACCGGTTGATCCAGGGATCCTGTTATTTGGAGCACACCCTTAATATTTACCTGCGCGTTATTCTTTACAATAACAGTTGAACCTGGCTGCGCATACAGCGTATCGCCTTTCTTCACTACTACATCATGGGTAATGTAATAGGTTTTGCCGGTTAATAACGTTCCGGTTGCAAAAGCAGGAATGGTATCCGTATCGATTGGGTGTGACGATAAAACTTTGATTTTATTGAAGGTTGTCACTTCCTGTTTAGTACATGAGGCGAGCATACCGGCAACTGCAATACCTGTTATTAGAAAAGATAAATATTTAGTATTCATACTTAAATAGCATTAATGTGTTAACGTGAATAGCGAATGCCCACCAAAAAGTTGGCTTTGTAAATATCCCTCCCAACCGTTATGTTATTAATCTTAATAGTAGTAGGTGTATTTAGCAGATTATTGAATTTTCCAAAAGCTGTGAAATGATTGTTTAGCCCTTTTTCAGCCGATAAAGCAAGGAACGATTGAGGCTGCTGATAATAATCGTAACCATAATTAGGGTACACTTCAGACAATGTTTTACCTATATATTCATAAGCTAATTGTACAAAAGCTTTCTTTTTATCATTCCTATACAGCAAAGAAAGATTGATAACATTGTTTGACTGCCCCTGTAATGGCCTGCTTTGCTGCTGGAAAACAGTTTTACCGGATGAAGAAACGGAATCAGGAACAATTTTAGAAGCTTTAACATTTGAATAGATATAGGTATAGTTGCCTGTTACTCCGAAATTGCCTATGTATTTTGTATATACTAATTCTGTTCCGATAATTTTGGCATCAGCAAAGTTTTGCGGTGTAAACACTAATTGGCCGCCGGTTAGCGCAACCAATGCATTTTCAATGGCGTTTTTCAGATTTTTATAAAAACCACTTACCAGAATCTGTTCTTCATCTCCCGGATAAAGTTCATACCTGAGGTCGAAATTGTCTGCTATTGTATGCATCAGGTTCGGATTACCCACTTCATCATAATCCTGGCCTCTGATGGTATATGGAACCAGTTCATAATAGTTTGGACGAGATATGGATTTATAGTACGAGGCCCGGAGGTTTGTTTTTTTATTTAAGATATACTTAAACTGGATACTTGGCAGTACATCTCTGTACGTTTTGGTAACGCTGCTCAAAGCAGTTTCAATAAATGTACTGATATCATATCCCTGTCTGGTATCCTCTATCCGGACACCGCCGAAGACATCCAGGTTTTTTAGGGACATTTTTGCTTCGCCGTAACCTGCTGTAATATTTTCGTAAGCGTGGTAATTATTTGCATCATAGCTAAAAGTTCCCGAAGGATTGTATACAATCCATTTGGCTGAATAAATATCCGTAAATACCTGCTTTACACCGTTGGTATTAGCAACCGGCCGCAAGGTGTATTGGTCCTGCTGGTTATATCTTGTTTTATGCCTGTATAAACCACCGGCTTTCAATTCAATGGCAGTGTTACCGATCGTTGATTTGTAATTAAGGCTACCTAAAATGTTATAGTCTTTATCTTCATTATGCTGCCATATCCTGGTAATGTTATCAAAATAAAATGGCGTGCTGGTAAAATCTGCATTCACTTTATGGTCAATAGCAATATCAGCCCTGTCTGGAGATTTCTTAGTAGCTGTTGACATTACGCCTGCCCAATCAAAAAGGAAGTGTTTAGACAATATGTGCTGGCCTTCTACTTTCAAATTCTCCAGATACTGATGATTGATAAATGACCGGTTGTTGTTAAGGACAGAACCGGTTCCGGGGCCAATCCTGCCACCGTTTCCACCAGTTATCGACGTGTCAATACTCAAACGGGCCTGCGCTGTATAACTGTATAAGAAGACGTTATTAATGATAATCTTATTACGCTCATTAATTTGGTAATCGGCATGCAGCGTTAGCCCGTTATTTAACTGTTGCGTAGAAGACGTCCTGTTGGCAACATCTGTTATACCGGGTTTAAAATGGTTGGTGATATCAGGTGCAACAATATTAAACTGAGAATTCGAACCATAATACTGGTTCTGAAAATTATCTGAAATCAATATACCCAATTTACGATTAAAAAACCTTTTACCTAATGTTAATCCAAGCACACCTGAAGGTAAAGCGGTCCGTTTAGTGAAATCAAGATTTGACCTGCTGAAATCGGATGGCTGGGCAACATAAGCCGGGCCTGATTTTTCAGAAACACTTTTTTGCTGAATACCGGATGTAGAAAAGCTGCCGTACTTTCTATCAAAGAATATATTGCTGTAGCCAATTGAACCAATAGCTTTAACAACTGATGTATCAGGTGCATCTTTCATAATAAGGTTCACTGTTCCACCAATAGCATCGCCTTCCATTTCAGGCAACAAGGATTTACTTACTTCTATCCTCTGCAACAAATCCGAAGGAACAATATTCAGAGATACAAATCTGGATTTTTCATCAGGACTGGTGATTTTCACACTATTAATCAGCGTGTTATTATAACGAGGCTCCATTCCCCTGATAATAGCGTAAGACTCATCTGCACCGCTACTTTTTTGTAGCGTAACGCCCGACATTCTTTGCAGCACATTTGCCGCATTGATATCCGGTGATCTTTCCATAGCCCTTGCAGAGATTACATTAATGATATTGTTGGCATTTCTTTCAGAAGTTCTTGATGCATTCTCCCTTTCCTTATCTAATCTTCCATAAACATTTACCTCTGACAAATTTTTTGCTGCTACTGTCAAAGCAATAGTCAATTGCAATGACTGGCCTGTTTCAAGCACTATCCTTCTGGTATCGGATGCATAGCCAACATATTCTACTGATAGTTCATACTTACCAGGGGTAATATTATTCATAATAAAAGATCCGTCGTTATTGCTAATCGTTTTAAAACCGGTATTTTTCAAACTGATAAATGCTCCGGTCAGAGGCTCTTTTGAATTGCTACTTACTATTTTACCCTGTATGTTAGCAGTTTGTGAAAACATGATTTGAGAGGATAAGATAAAAAGATTAAACAACAGCATCTTCAAACTGATTCGCTTCATATTGAAAAATTTTAGTGAAGCTATTTTTAAAAAGTATCAACTGGTTTAGCAGAGATTTATTTAATATAAGAGTAATTATCTCTTAATAATTTTATAATTTGATTTGTCATGATTTTAGTTTAGCATTTAATGTGCAAGATGATAACTTAAAACGGTCATTCGATCATTCCGCTGGCCGGCAACCCTCCTTTGTAATTGTGTAATTTATAAATATAAAAGTACCGAACTATTGCACCAATACGAGTCTGAGGAATCACGAATCTGAGGAGTCAGTACCGGCTGCGCAATAAAGCTGTATCAGTTTCATTGGAACATAGTTCTCAATTTTTTCAATCCACTCTTCATCCATGATTTACCATTTCAACGAGTTAAATTGCGAAGAATTTTTAACTAATGCAATGAGTTTGGCTATACACTCCGACTTTTTCTTGCGGTCATATCCATACGTTACATTGAGCACACTTGCATATTTTCTTCAGCTTTGGCTTTGTAATTGTTTTATTTATTTCGTCCAGTAATTCTGTACTAAAAACAAATTGCACTTTTTTCAATGAAATTAGTGCATCTAGTCTCTTCTGACGGTCTGATATCAAAAAGCTAATCCAAAGATTTGTGTCTACTACAAGTCGTAAAGGCTTACTTTTTTGCATAACGTTCAGCCCTTACTTCTTCTACAATTTTAGTGATTTCATTTAAACTTGAAGCAGTTGCAGCATTGCGTCTCATTCTTTTGAGGTAAGCCTTAGCTTTTGAAGCTGGTGCTTCACTTACTTTAATTAGGTTAAGCTCTTGCATGCCTTTTATCAACTTCATGGCTTTGCGATTTAATATTTCAATTTTTATGGCTTCCATACCCCGAATTTAAGCAACTTTGTCAAACTATAGTAATGATCGCCAAGCATTCTGACTAACGTCACGGGGCAGGAGATTTTAAATTAGGTTCCAACCCGATATCTTGAGGTTTAATATCAAATTTAACTATTGATTTTTTGATTTGGGCGACTAATTTTAGCTTCCTCTTTTGATCAAGAAACATATAGTCATCTGGTGATTTGTATGCGACTTTTTTAGTTACCATATTATAAATGATTACTCCAAGCTTTCGTGCTGTGGCACTTATGGCAGCAGCCCTGCCTTTTTTAAAAGCTACTCTTTTAAAAAAGTGAGACAGGTGCGATTCTTTTAGATTACCAACTGCATTTGCGGCATTAAGTAGCGCAATTTTAAGTCGATTGCTACCTTTAGGCACCTTGTTGCTAAGTACTTTGCCTCCACTGATTTTATTATTAGGCGCAAGCCTAAGCCAGGATGAAAAATGTTTTGCAGTCTCAAATTTTTGAAAGCCATCCGGTCCTACTTCGCTCATAATACTTAGAATAGTTGCATAGCTTATACCTTCGATTTGCATTAAGTCAAAATTTTTAATGGGGGTTTATTTTTGGGGGCTTGCGGCTATTGTTCTTAATGTTAGCGGTAGTGGTTTTGTTAGTCAGGCAGTTTTATTTGTCAATTAAATGACTGCCTGAATTCCAAAGGCGAAAAATTTGTCTTACTCTTAAATAACTTGCTGAATGATTGTGGATGTTCAAAGCCTAAATTATAAGCAATTTCGTTTACGGATAAGTCAGTAGTTGATAGCTTTTCTTTTGCTAAGTCAATTAACTTGTCGTGTATAAATCGTTTTGTGCTTTGTCCTGTCAATATTTGAAGTAAACGGCTTAGGTAGTTGGCTGAAACGTGTAAATGTTCGGCAATGAATTGAACAGTTGGAATTCCTTTGTTTGCTAAATTATCACTATTGAAATATTCTGTTAGCAAAACTTCTAATTGGTTTAGTATTCTATGGTTGGCTATCTTTCGAGTAATAAATTGTCGCTGATAAAAACGTTCAGAGTAGGTAAGCAACAACTCTATTTGAGCAATGATTACATCTTGACTGAAATTGTCGATATTAGTATGATACTCTTGTGAAATGTTTTGAATAATGTCCGTAACCAAAATTTCTTCTTTTTCTGAAAGATGCAATGCTTCGTTTACTTGGTAGCTAAAATATTCATATTGTTTTATTTTTTTTGATAGTGGGGTATTCCAAAGAAAATCCGGATGGATAAGTAATAGCCACCCTGAATGCTTAACTTTTTCGTCTTTTGTGGCTTGAATAGATAAAACTTGTTTTGGCGACATAAAGTGCATAACCCCTTCATCAAAATCAAAGTCCTGTTGTCCGTATTTCATTTTTGCATTAAAGTTTTTTTTCAATGCAATGGAATAAAAATTATGAATGATAATTTTTGGACAACTGTTTGGCTGGCGTTTTATATCTTCAAATTTTACTACACTAACCAATGGATGTTCAGGTTTTGGCAATTCCATTAACCGATGATATTCGGCAATGGTCTTTATATGATACGGGGTTGATGCTGTCATTACACAATTTATCTTTTTATAAATTAAACAAAATCTTTAACCCCTCTTTGAGTGTAGCAGGTTTACGTCCAAGTTTAATTTCCAAATCATTTGTAATCACTGATTCTTGTCCATTTTTCATATCTACATTAAAATTAACGATTTTATTAACGACTACTTCCCGAAGTCCTTGTTGCTTCATCATCTCCTTATAAACAGGAACTTCAACAGGCGTATAGGTTACTTCTTTCCCTGAAAGTTCCGTTAACTCATTAGCCACGTCATATAATGAATAAGCTTTACTTCCTGTAAATTTATACACCTGATTGTCGCAAACTTCATTCAATAAAACATTTGCCATAGCTTCACTCTGGTCTTTTCTCAATGTAAAAGCAACTTTGCCATCGCCAGCTACCTGAACAAAACCTCCTTCAAACACATTTTTACCAACATAATATGGAAGAACCTCCATATACAAAGCATTTTGAAAAATAATGTACTTCAAGCCACTTTCCTTAATGTAATCTTCTGTAGCAAAGTGTTCTTCCATTAATTTATTAGTTAAAGTGGTTCTATCTAGCAAAGAACGGCTTGTATAGGCAATAGAAGTTACTCTCAATTTCTTTGCCGTGTCCACCACATTCTTGTGTTCTTGCATACGGTCACCTTGGTCGCCCGATGAAATGAGTAAAACGGTATCTACTCCCTCCATTGCCTTTTCAAGCGATACGACATCTCCATAGTCACCCAAATAGGCATTAAATCCTTTGGATTGAAATTCTAATTGTTTTTCCTCTTTTCGAGTGAGAACATTAATTTGTTGAGCTGAAATCTTTTTCAACAAAGTTTCAATGACTGCGGTACCCATCTGACCGGCAGCACCGGTTACTAATATTTTATTCATTTTTTTATTTTTAGTTGATACAAAGGTCTGCAACTACTAAAAAATATTTGTGTTCAAATCTAACCTTGTATAAGTCAAATCTGATATTGTCGAAAATAACGAGTTGGTGGGTTATGTCATACCATTACCGCTAACGGGTACGCATTTAAGTATTCTAGGATACTTAAATTACCAAATTTATCTTTAAATCAAGCCACTTTGTTATAGTTATCCACATACATTTCCCCTTTTTTAACTACTGCAAACATCCTTAAAATCAATTTGAATTTAATGTTATTCAATACTATCTTATAGCATTTTGTTTGCAGATTTCTTTGTCCGTAGGTTTTCAATTCTTTATCCCATTGCAACGCACTACGTGCAGCCTGGTTTAGCTCCTGCTTCAACTCCTTATTAGCTATGTGGCTTACTCTTTTCCTTCCCTTTATGCTCGTTCCGGAACTATGGTCAAATGGAACAACACCAACATAAACAGCATAGCTTCTCGGGTTGTCAAAACTAGTGAAGTTTTCTGTATACGCTATTGTCATTAATCCATTCACTTTGCCAATACCTCTTATGCTGGTTATAAGCATATAGTTGGAATTAATCTTTTCATCCTTTGCCACAATTTTCATCATTTCTACTTCCACAGCTTCAATGCTTTTTATATTCGCCTTTTGTTTTTGTTGGAGAGTTTTTACAACGATATCTTTCTTATTAACATCATACATATGCTCACGTTCTTTAATGCTGGATTGATACCCGGCATTTTCTCTAACTAATCTTTTTCTAAAGCTAAGTAACTCCTTAAGGCTCACTATTGCTGCATTTACCGGCTTTGAAGCCTTTAATGACTTGTGCTTTTCTTCTCCATACTGAGCTATCCTCGCTGAGTCAACCTTATCATTTTTACCTCTTGTAATGCCCAAAGAATTTTTGATTGCTAAACCGGATATTCTTGTATACAGGATTTTTTGCGCCTCACAGAATTGCAATAGTTTGTATTCATAACCACCTGTGTATTCCATTACTAAAAAACTCTTTTGCAGATCAATCTTAAAATCTCTGCACCATTTTAAAAATAGTACAAAACCCTCTGTTCCATTCTTAATCTTAATGTGCTCACTAAGTTCAGAGCAACTGATATCCAGGGTGTTTTTGGATACATCAACCCCTAAAGTAAATTCCCATTGTTTCATGCTTTTATACTGATTAAATGTTTAAAAAAACTTGCTCTTGTCAAAAACCTTTGATAGTTCAAAGACATAATTCTAGCTGGACCCGGAGCAAGGAAAGTAAAAGCAGGGACTAATACTTAAAAAAGTCCTTAAGACTAGAAGTTGGGTAAGTTCACCCTGCCCTTAACTTTCAAAATTATTAACATTATTGGTAATTGTTAACACCCCCTAGAACCCCCATTATAGTAGTAGTAATATTATAGGAAATATTAAAAGAAAAATCCAAAGGAAGTTGGGGCAATTTATATTCGTCCGCCCAACTAACAAATGCTGATGATTAACCTACTGTTCAAATATAATTCAAATGCTCATTATTATTCGGTCTGCCCGGACAGATGTTCAATGATGTCCTACTGATAATATTTATTACATCAGCCCCAATTTTTTAAATGCAGCTGTTATGGGCCGCCGTCTCACTTGAGGTAACATTGTCATCTAAGATAAGATTGTAAGAATTAAAATAGGCAATGGATCTCAATGAATGAAAAGTTGTTTAATTAAAAGCGCTCTAAGTTTTGTTGATGCAGCTGAGATTTATTTATGTTGTCCAACTCGCCCAACTAACGTTGAGTTGAAAACAAATGTATCGGAGTGGGTCTGCTGTCACCGATGGTATGTTGTAAATCTGCAAACTGTAGTTGATAGTGAATGGTTGCACAATCCGCCCAACCGATGCCCAATTAAAAAACAAATGTATCGGAGTGGGCACTGTCTCACCTCATGTCTTTTATTAAATTCAAAACCTACTGTTAAAAAAACATTCGTCATTCAAATCGCCCAACGAAAGGTGAGTAAAGAACAAATGTATCGGAGTGGGTCTGTCTAATCATTTAACATCCTAAAAATTTAAGCTGCCTACATTTTCCCGAGTGTTGGGTTCCAATTGTTTCCATTGTTGTAATTTGATTTACAACCTTATCAATCTACACTTCGAATTGAAGACTGATTAAACTTTAGTGGCCCATAACGTTTTGGGGCTTTATGTCAGGTGGGGAATTTGAAAAACGTCTGCCTAAATATAGCAGAAAAGTTCAATAGTATTTCAAATGTTCAATTACTTCCGTCTGCCCCGCTTGCATAAAACCCTTGTTGTACTAAACCTTTCGGTAGTTTATAAGCCTCTTTAAGAATAAAGAGGCTTTGTTTTGCATAACCTAATACTTTTTTATGCAAACAAAACAAACTACCGGTCTGCGCTCGGCAGCCAACGATTATGTAACCATTGTAGCACAAGCGAGTGCTAAGATAAGTGGCTTTGACGAGCTCTACAAAGAGATGGAGCGTTCTATTTCTGTCAGTGGCAAAAGCCGCAGTACACTCACCAATTATGGACGTCAGCTGGCACATCTTGCCTTGCATTACAATTGTCTTCCTGTTACCCTGGACAAGGAGCAGGTGCTGGATTATCTTCACTTTGTAAAAACGAAGGGCACACCGTCGGCTACTTTTTTCAAGTTCACGGTCTATGGTATGCGCTACGCCTGCAAGATGCGAGGGCTCAGCTATCTTCAGTTTAGTCTTCCGGAGATAGAGCGACCGATAAATTACCGGTGGTACTCAGCCAGCAGGAAGTGCGTGATCTGCTAAAAGCCTGTACGCTTTTAAAACACAGCATTCTACTGGCAACGGTTTACGGCTGTGGACTCCGGTGTGCGGAGGTACGCCAGCTGGCTATTGCTGATGTGGATCTTGGGCGCGGGATGGTGCATGTGAGAAATGGCAAAGGTGGTAAAGACCGTTATGTGCCATTAGGAACGATGCTTGTCCGCGGCATTAAAAAGTATCTTGAAGCCGAACACCCTCACCGGTGGCTCTTTGAAGGAACCAACGGTGAGTGCCTTTCACAAAGAGGAACCCAATGGGCAGTAAGCCAGGCGGTAAAAAGGGCCGGAATTATTAAAGAAGTTTCCACACATACCCTGCGTCACAGTTATGCCACTCACTTACTGGAACAGGGTCTTGATATAGTTACCATCAAAGAACTGCTGGGTCATGCGGCGATTGAAACCACGATGATCTATTTGCATATTGCGAAACCTTCTGCAAGAACTGCTTTTAGCCCGCTGGATAATTTATACAAAAAGAGTTGATGCAGCCGGCTTTCCAAGTAGCTGATGTGCTGGAAGCTCATTGGTCACAGGTTCACCAATCAGGCAGCTATAACAGTTGGCAGATGCGTACGCTGAATGCTGTGAGACGTTGCAGGACCGCTGCCCTGGGCAGCCATGTGGATGGCTGTACCAGTTGCGGTCACTTGCGCATCAGCTATAATAGTTGCCGGAACCGTCATTGTCCAAAGTGCCAGGGCACGGAACGTGAGAAATGGATACAGACAAGACAGGCGGAGCTGTTGCCTGTTCCATATTTTCATGTGGTCTTCACCTTGCCGGATGCATTAAACAGGTTATGCCTTTTTAAACCGGCGATTCTTTACGGGCTGTTGTTTAAAACAACATGGAGCGTGATAAACAGCTTCGGTTATGATCCAAAGTGGCTGGGAGCACAAACCGGTATGATCAGCATACTGCATACCTGGGGACAAACGATGACCCTTCATCCGCACCTGCATTGCATAGTACCGGGGGGCGGATTGACAAAACAGGAAAAATGGAAGCAGGCAAAAAGCAAAGGAAAATACTTGTTCAATGTCAAGGCCATGAGCACTGTTTTCCGTGGCCGCTTTATAGCAGGTCTCAAGGAACAATTACCAAAAGAACTTAACCCGGAACTGCTTTCAAAGTTGTATAAACATAAGTGGGTGGTCTATGCCAAACGTCCATTTACAGGTCCTGGGAGCGTAGTGGAATACCTTGGCCGCTATACTCATAAGATCGCTATTAGCAATCACCGGATCATTAGTCATGAAAACGACAGGGTAACATTTAGTTACAAGGATTACAAGCAGGGGAGTGTTAAAAAAGAAATGACCCTGGATGCACGGGAATTTATCCGTCGTTTTTCAATGCATATATTACCAAAAGGTTTTGTCAGAATAAGACATTACGGTATCGTAAGCAGCAGTTCAAAACACGTTAGCTCGGTAATGATAAAAGAGCAGGTGTCTGAAAAAGACATTGCATTGTCTGCTGTTATTAGTAAAATCGAACCTGTTGTTTATAATCCGAAGCAATGTCCGTGCTGCAAAAAGGAAACGATGGAAACCATCATGCGCTTTAACCTGCGCGGGCCACCTGTTGACTGGAAAGAAATGGCGAAAAATTTATTGGAATGTATTGCTAACAGCAGTGCAACAGTTGAATAAAAGTTTACTGCATCATGCGGCAAGACATAACCATGCTATACCTAAAGAAAAACAAATATAAAGACCCTGTTTAAGCAAATAAATTTACTTCATGCTTTAATCAAAACAGATAGAATGAAAAAAACGTTCTATAAATACCAACTTCAATACCTGCAATCCCGCGCTCATCCTATGCTTTTATAAAAAGCAAAAACACAATCCCCATATCAAATCGTTTTCCTACCGTGCGGTTCCGTACAACATCGGCTTCATCGTTGGTGCTACGCACCCGACGAAGCCTTGTTTGTTTTTTAGCGGCAGGCATTCATCCACATTAATAATAACGCACATCAAAGAGTCCATCTTTTATTTCAATAAACTCTGGTGAGTTAGGATAAATGTCTTGCGTATTAAAATTCCAAATTATCGTTTTTCTTAATCTTGCTTGAAATATTCCAGATACAATTTTATTGGTCGTGTCTAATTTACTAATGGTTAAGCTGAAAGATGTATTTGGTCCACAAACATTATCATAATAGCCACCATTGCGAATGAACATTCCGTTACTGTCGTCAAGCGATATGGTGCAGTTTGATGTAAAAGTGCCAGTGGCATATAGATTATAAATATAAAGCCGGAAATAACTTATTTTACCATTGATTTTTATTCCAGCTGATAATTGAAACGGTTTATTGAGTGAATTAAACTGTGCATTAAGTTTTCTACCGCCGCCTTCCCCCGGTGTATACTTGTCCCATTTAGGTACCCAAGCTTTTCCTTCAACTAAAAAGCCCAAAGTATTTTGTCCACTACTTGTCATTTGGGGTAGCGAAGTAATTAACTTCTCCTTTTTGCAAGAATACAAGAATATCAGAAAAATTATAATTGTAAATTTATGCATGATGTTGTGTTTGCAGCTAACGTAAAGCATTTAAGAAGTTAGGGCAATTATATTCGTCCGCTGACTAACAAATGTTGATGATTTATCTATTGTTCAAATATAATTCAAATGTTCAGTATTGTTCCGTTGACCTGAACAGATGTTCAATGATGAATTACTGATGATATCTATTGCGTCGACCCCAATTTTTTAAATGCAGCTGTTATGGGCTGCTGTTTTACCTGAGGTAACATTGTTATCTAAGATAGGAACCGCCAAGTTTAAACTAGACAATGGATCTCAACGAGTGGGCAATGTTTCACCTCAGGTCTTTTGTTACTTCCAAACCTACTGTTGAAAAAAAGTTCATCAGTTCAAATCGCCCAACTAAAGGTGAATAATGAACAAATGCATCGGAGTGGGTCCTTGTTACTATTCAATGTTTGGAAAAAATAAGCAGTGCAAATTCTTCCAAGTATGG
>JAABUN010003301.1_pt1 | contig 25412 bp, 25 predicted proteins | sample 5559311 | NCBI WGS metagenome assembly JAABUN01 (sample SAMN10711877, study PRJNA513370) | rock metagenome | isolation source: Antarctica rocks | place: Antarctica: Victoria Land, Siegfried Peak sud
CCGTGTCCTGCAGCGGATGCTCGCGCTCACCACCGCGATCTGGCACAACGACCACACCGGACAGCGCGTCCGACGCTCGCTACTCGCCTACGACCACTGATCAGGCTTGGAATCGATCATCTAGGAGGCGCTTGTGCGCGCGCTGCACGTCGTCTCGATCCCGCTACGGCTGCCGTTCCGGGGCGTGACCCACCGTGAGGCCGTGCTGCTGCAGGGACCGGCCGGCTGGGGCGAGTTCGCCCCGTTCCTCGAGTACGCCGACGCCGAGGCGGCCCGCTGGCTCGCTGCGGCGCTGGAGGCGGCCGACACCGGCTGGCCCGAGCCGGTACGGCGCACGGTGCCGGTCAACGCGACGGTGCCGGCGGTGCCCGCCGCAGCGGTCGACGCGGTGCTCGACCGCTTCGACGGCTGCACCACCGCGAAGGTCAAGGTCGCCCAGGCCGGCCAGCGCCTGTCCGACGACCTGGACCGGGTCGCGGCGGTGCGGGCCCGGCTGGGACCGGGCGGGCGGGTGCGGGTGGACGCCAACGGCGCCTGGTCGGTGCCGGAGGCGGCCCGGGCACTCGCAGCGCTCGCCGCCTACGACCTCGAGTACGCCGAGCAGCCGTGCGCGACGCTCGACGAGCTGGTCGCGCTGCGGGTCGCTCTGGCCCGGGCCGGCCTCGACGTGCCGGTGGCCGCCGACGAGAGCGTGCGCAAGGCCGACGACCCGCTGCGGGTCGCGCTCGCCGGCGCCGCCGACATGGTGGTCCTCAAGGTCGCCCCGCTCGGTGGGGTGCGGCCGGCGCTGTCGGTGGCCGCGGCCTGCGGCCTGCCGGTGGTCGTGTCCAGCGCGCTCGACACCTCCGTCGGCATCCGGGCCGGCGTGGCGCTCGCCGCTGCGCTGCCCGCGCTGCCCTACGCCTGCGGCCTCGCCACCGTCCGGCTGGCCGCGGGCGACGTGCTCACCGCACCCCTGGACGGGCGGGGCGGCGCGCTGGCGGTCGGGCCGGTGCACCCCGACCCGGCACTTCTCGAGCGCTGGGCGGCGCCGCCCGAGCGCCAGCAGTGGTGGCGTGCGCGGGTGCGTCGCTGTGCTGCCCTGCTGCCTGGCCAGGCAGACTGCCCGCCGTGAACCCCTCGACCGCGCTGGCGCGGGTGCTCGTCGACGAGCTGCTGCGCGGCGGGGTGCGTGAGACGGTGCTCGCCCCCGGGTCGCGCTCGGCGCCGCTGGCCTTCGCCCTGCACGCTGCTGAGGTCGAGGGCCGCCTGCGGCTGCACGTGCGCATCGACGAGCGGTCGGCCGGCTTCCTGGCCCTCGGCCTCGCGAAGGGATCCGGCTCGCCGGTCGTCGTCGTCACGACCTCTGGCACCGCGGCGGTCAACCTGCACCCGGCCGTCGTCGAGGCGTCCCACTCTGGTACGCCGGTCCTCGTGCTCACCGCCGACCGCCCGCCCGAGCTGCGCGCGACCGGGGCCAATCAGAGCATCGAGCAGACCCGCCTGTACGGCGACGCCGTCCGCCTCTACGCCGAGATCGGGGCCCTGGGCGAGCGGGCCGGCGACAACGCCTACTGGCGCTCGCTGATGTGCCGGGCGTTGGCCGCGTGCCGGGGCGAGCTGACGGGCGCGCCCGGTCCGGTACAGCTGAACGTCGGGCTGCGCGAGCCGCTCACGCCCGACGACGACCCCGCCTGGGTCGAGCCGCTGACCGGACGGGTCGACGGCGCGCCGTGGACGGCCCGCGTCGCCGCACCGGCTCCCGGTCCGGTGCCGGGCGACCTGCCGGCCCGCACCGTGGTCGTGCTGGGTGACGGCGAGCCGGGCCCCGCGCGGGCCGCGCTGCGGCTCGCCGAGGCTCGCGGCTTCCCGGTGGTCGCCGAGCCGAGCGCGGGCGCCCGCGACAGCGCGTGCCTCGTCGCGGCGCCCGACCTGTTGGTGGGCGTCGAGGCCTTCGTCGACGCCCACCGCCCCGACCGGGTGCTCGTCGTCGGCCGCCCGACGCTGAGCCGCCCCGTCGGCCGGCTCATTGCCGGGGCCCCGTGCGACGTCGTGCAGCAGCGGTGCTCGTGGCCGGACACCTCGCGCACCGCGATGCGGGTGCTGCCCGGCGTGCCCGTCGCCGGCGAGGACGTCAGCCGGGACGGCAGCTGGTTGGTGACCTGGCTCGAGGCCGGCCGCACCGCGGCCGCCGTGCGCGACCGGCACCTGGCCAGCGTGAGCGGGCTGGTCGAGCCGGCCGTCGCCGCCGAGCTCACCCGCCTCGCGCCGCCGCTGCTGATGGTCGGCTCGTCCAAGCCGGTCCGCGACCTGCTGCTCGTCGGTGCCCCGGCCCGCACGCGGGTGCTGGCCAACCGGGGCGCCGCCGGCATCGATGGGCTGGTGTCGAGCGCCATCGGGATGGCGCTCGCCGACCCGCACGTGTCGGCGCAGGCGCCCGCCTACGCGCTGCTCGGCGACCTGAGCTTCCTGCACGACGTCAACGGCCTGCTGCTCGGTCCGGACGAGCCCCGGCCGCACCTGACGATCGTGGTCGTGAACAACGACGGCGGCGCGATCTTCGGGCTCCTCGAGCAGGGCGCACCCCGCCATGCCGAGGCCTTCGAGCGGCTGTTCGGCACCCCGCACGGCGTCGACCTGGCCACCTTGTGCGCCGCCACGCACACCCCGCACGCGCGGGTCGAGACCGCCCGCGAGCTGGCCGAGGCGCTCGCGCCGGCGCCCGGGCTGCGCGTCGTCGAGGCGCGCACCGACCGCACCCGCGCCGTCGCCTTTGACCGCGAGCTGCGCACAGCCGTCCGGCGCGCGCTCGGGGCCGCGTCGTGACGGCGGCCTGGGCCGAGGCCGGCGTCGAGCTCGTCGCGCCCGGCGTGCACCGGGTGCCGCTGCCGTTGCCGAACGACGGGTTGCGGGCGGTCAACGTCTACGTGCTCGAGACGGCAACCGGGCTGGTGCTCGTCGACGGGGGCTGGGCCATCCCGCAGGCGCAGCAGCTGCTCGAGTCGGCCCTGTCCGGGCTCGGCGCGACCGGCCACGACATCGACCGCTTCCTCGTCACGCACGTGCACCGCGACCACTACACGCAGGCCGTCGAGATGCGGCGGGCCTACGGCGCGCGGGTCGGCCTCGGCGCCCGGGAGCGTCCGACGCTCGAGCTCATGCTCGACGACGGGGTGCACACCCTCGAGCTGCAGATGGACCTGCTGCGTGCCTACGGGGCTGTCGAGCTCGCCGAGCTGATCGCCGCCGGCGCCGGCGACCTACAGGTCGACCTGCGCAGCTGGGAGCCGCCGGACGACTGGCTCGAGCCCGGGGTCGTGGCGCTGGCGGGCGGCCGCGAGCTCGAGGCGGTCGCGACGCCCGGGCACACGACCGGGCATCTCGTCTTCCACGACCTCGCCGGCGCCCTGCTGTTCGCCGGCGACCACGTGCTGCCGCGGATCACCCCGTCGATCGGCTTCGAACCGGTGCCGCACCCGAACCCGCTGCGCGCCTTCCTCGACTCGCTGACGCTCATGCGCCGGCGTCCCGACGCGCTGCTGCTGCCGGCCCACGGCCCGGTGGCGCCCAGCGTGCACGCCCGGGTCGACGAGCTCGTCGAGCACCACGGGCAGCGCCTCGCCGAGATGCAGGCGGTGGCGGCCGGGCGCACCCTGACCGCTGCCGAGGTGGCCGGGCAGGTGCGTTGGACCCGGAGGCTGACTCCCTATGCCGAGCTCGACCCGTTCAACGCGATGCTCGCGACCTTCGAGACCGGCGCGCACCTCGAGCTGCTCGCGTCACAGGGCTCGCTCACCCGCACCGACGAACCGGCCGGCGACCGGGTGCGGCGCTACGGCTAGCTTCGGCGGGCCCGCAGCTGGCTGAGGGCGAGGACGACCACCGACCAGACGACCATCTGGAGCACCAGCCGCGGACCGCCCTCGACCAGCCGGCCGTCGTAGGCGCGCCTGAGCGCCGGCCCCAGCGCGGGCACCAGCGGCCACACCGCAGCGCTGCGGGAGGCGCCGAGCACCGCCGTGAGCAGCGGCGCGACGACCAGTACGACCAGCGAGGCGGCGCCCGGCCCGGCGAACCGTCGCGAGGCGAGCCGGCCTACCGCAGTCGCCGCCAGTGCCGTCGCGACGGCCAGCGCGGCGCCGACGACGAGCTCACCGGCGCTGATCCCGTCCGCGTCGACGCGGACGGCGCCCCAGCCCAGGCACCCCGCCGCGAGCCCCAGCACGACAGCGCCGGCAGCCACCAGCGCGCACGCATGCGCGCGACCTCGCGAGCCCAGGGCGAGCGCGACGAGGCGCTGCTGGTCGTCCGGCGGGGCGTCGAGCACCTGGCGTGCCGTCCAGGCGAGCAGCGGGAAGCCGGCGGCGAGCGCGGTGACGACCGACACCTGAGCCGGGGCGTCCGCCCCGGCGAACAGGATCAGCTCGACGGCGATCAGCGTGGTGACCGGCGCCAGCAGCGTGCGCGGTTCACGGGCCGCGGCGAGCCAGAACCAGACACCGGCCGCCGCTCTGCTCACGTGGGAGCCGGGTCGTCGGGGCGCAGCGAGGCGTCCAGGCCTTCGGCACGCAGCCGCGCGACCAGCGCCGGCGCGTCCGTCGTCGGCACCTGGACCTCCACGACCGAGCGTCCGCTGGCCGGCGCCGCCTCCGGGCGCACCCGGCCGCCCACGGCGTGCCAACGGGCCGTCGGCGCCAGCCGATCGACCTGACGTTGGTGGTCGGTGACCACGACCGACCCGCCGCCGTGGACCACGGCCGCGACGATCGCGGGCAGGTTCTCGCGCGCAGCGGCATCGAGCCCCGCCCACGGTTCGTCGAGCAGCAGCAGCGCGGGCGGAATCAGCAGCGCCTGCATGAGGCCGACCTTCTGCGCCGAGCCCTTGGACAGCTCGGCCAGCCGGGTCGACAACACTGCTGCGGCGTCCCAACGCTCGACCTCGCGTACCAGCGCCTCGTCGGCCGCCCGCGAGCCGAGCCCGCGCATGCGGGCGTGGGCGTACAGGTACGCCCGCACCGTCAGGGGCAGGCGCACGTCGAAGCGCTCCGGCGCCCAGCCGACGGCCGCCGGCCGGCCGGCGACACGCCCGGCGCTCGGGGTGAGCACTCCGGCGATCACGCGCAGCAGCGAGGACTTGCCGGCACCGTTGGCACCCGTCAGCTCGACGACGGCGCCGGGTTCCAGCGCAAGATCGACGTCGCGCAGCACCCACGAGCCGCGGCGGCCGTAGCGCAGCCCGACGCCGCTCAGTTCCACGGGCGGCGTCGGCTCAGCTGCGCGCGGTGGCGTGCCGGTTCGGCGAGGAGTCGCCGCAGCCGACGTCGCCGCCCTGCAGGCACATCCGCAGGTGCACCCACCGCCCGCCGGTGGCCAGGCAGTCTCTGCAGCCGTCGGCCGAGGACGTGGCGCTGTCGTTCCTTGCGTCCAGGTGCGTGCACGTAGCCAGGCGTCCTTGCTTCGGTAGCGGGTCGGGATCGAGCCTGTCAGCCGTCCTGTGACGAGCGGTGAGCGCGGGCCCATATCACTGTGCTGGTTGCCTGTCGGGGTGTATTACGGTGCTCTCGTTGCCTGATGCCGGTGAGCAGGGAGGCATTTCCACGTGGCTCTCCCAACCGATGGCATCCCACCACAGGGCGTACTGCGTGTCGCGAGCTCGGGTAACCGATCGCACCTTTCTCGGCTGTCCCGGGCCGGACGGGCGTGGCAGTTGGCTCCGAGGCTCTACGTCGAGGGCGCGGTGCTCCCACCGGAGAGCGTGGCCCGCACGCACGCCCTCGCGGTCATCGATCACGTATGGCCGGGCGGAGCGGTGCTGAGCGACCGCTCCGGCCTGTCCGGACCGGTACCCGTCGAGGGGTGGCTCTTCCTGTGTCATCCCGACCCACCGCGCCGCAGCGACCTCGTGCTGCCCGGGCTCGTGCTGTCGCCGCGGGTAGGGCCGGGGCCCCTGCCGGGGGACATCCCGTTGCCCGGCGGCCGGGTCCACCAGGCGGGGGTCGTCCGTGCACTCGTGGAGAACGTGAGCGTGCCCGGTCGCCCGGCGGTGAGCCGGCCCAACCGACGGGCCGGCACTGCCGTCGTCGAGGACCGCCTGGACGAGCTGGCCCGCACCGGCGGCAACGGTCGCATCCAGACCCTGCTCGCCGAGCTCGACGTCATCCGGGGTGCGCTGCCGAACCACCCGGCCGAGCTCGTCCGAGAGCGCTTGGCTGAGCTTCTCGGGACCCGGAGCGGCACGCTTGCCGCATCGGCGCGGCTCGCGGCACGGCTGTCGGGAGCGCCGTACGACGCCCACTGCCTCGCCCTGGTGCAAGCGCTGGTCACGACGCTGGGACGGACTGCCCCTCGACCCCGCGCGGCACTTGGTGACGGATGGGAGTGGGAGCCGTTCTTCGAGGCCTACTTCTCCAACTACATCGAGGGCACCGAGTTCGGGGTCGAGCAGGCGCGGCGCATCGCCGTCGAGGGCGACATCCCGTCGTCCCGACCAGCCGATGCCCACGATGTCGCCGCGACGTACCGGCTGGCGGTGGACGTGCAGCTCGCTCGTGAGACGCCAACCGGCAGCAGCGAGCTGCTGGAGCTGTTGCTCGAGCGGCACGCGGTGCTCATGTCCGCGCGTCCTGAGAAGCGCCCGGGGCAGTTCAAGGCTTCGCCCAACTACGCGGGCGGACATCAGTTCGTCGCTCCGGACCTCCTCGTCGGCACGTTGCGCCGCGGCTTCGAAGTGCTCGCGATCCTGACCGATCCGCTGCACCGCGCGATCGCGCTGATGTTTCTGCTCACCGAGTGCCATCCCTTCGACGACGGGAATGGCCGCGTGGCCCGCCTGCTCGCCAACGCCGAGCTCAGCCGTGCTGGACAGGTACGCCTGATCGTCCCGACCGCCTACCGCAACAACTACCTGGCTGCCTTGTCGGGCACCAGCCAGGGTGCCGGTCGCGGCGAGTCCTTGGTTGCCGTCCTGGACTTCGCCCAGCGGTGGACAGCCGCCATCGACTGGAGCAGCTACGAGCGCGCCCGCAACGACGTCGAGGCCAGCCACGGCTTCCTGGACCCGGCCGTCGCCGAGAGCACCGGCCGGCGGCTGCGGCTCCCGCCGTGATGCCCGGGTCATCGCACCGAAAGGCGTGGACCGGTCCGGGTCGGAGCCGACTGTGAGCAGCGTCGATGACCGGATCGCGTTTCTCACCGTGCCCGGGCTCGGACGAGGCGCCTTCGCGACCCTGGCCGACGCGGTCCTGCGGGCACTGCAGCGGGCGGTGACGCGCGCCTGGGTCGACGCCGTCACGGACGGCGACTGGCGACCGGAGCAGCAGCCGGACCTCGACAGGCTCGCTCGGCTGGAGACCGACCAGCTCATGGCCGGCACGCGCCGCCGACGCACCGGCATGGGCATCGATATCGACCTCCGCCGCGAGAACGAGCTGGCCCTGCTCGCCCGCCTGGCGCCGTTCACGATCCACGCCGAGGGCTGGGCGCGGGACGCGTCGGTGTTCAGCTTCGACGACTGCGGTGATGGCGCCTGGTGTGCGCTCACCCCCGCTGAGGCCGAGCAGATCGCCGGTCGGCTGCGTGCCCACGGGCTGGAGTTCGAGGCGCTGCTCGAGCCCGACGTCGGTTGAGCAGCGGGTGCATGTCAGGGTGAGCGACGTGGACGTGGCGCACCGGTTCTTCACCGCCATGCATGCCCGCGAGTAGGAGCGCGCCGGGGCCTGCCTGCACCCGGACGTCGAGATCGACTGGACCGAGACGCCCTGGCGCGACGCCTTCACCGAGTAGCGCAGTCCGCACCGGCCCGTGCTCCTACGATCGCCTCGTGGACGACTGGATCGAGATCACCGACCAGACCGCGCTCGACGCTGCCGTCGGGGCGTCCTCCGCCCGCGCTCGCGACAAGGAGCGCACGACGCTGCTCGACATCGACCGCACGTGGCTGTCGGCCACGACGTTCTGCGTGCTGGCCACCGCGGGCGCCGACGGCACGTGTGACGCCTCCCCGAAGGGCGATCCCGCCGGACAGCTCGTCCACTCGATCGACGAGCGCACCGTCGCCCTCGCCGAGCGACCCGGCAACCGCCGCACCGACGGCTACCGCAACATCCTCACCAACCCGCATGTCGGGTTGCTGTGCGTCATCGCCGGCCGTGGGGACACGCTCCGGATCAACGGCCGCGCCCGGCTGGTCAGCGACGCGCCGTTCTTCGACGACCTGGTCGTCGACGGGCACCGGCCGCTGCTGGCCGTCGTGGTCGAGGTCGAGCAGGTCTTCTTCCACTGCTCCAAGGCCTTTCTGCGCGCCGGCACCTGGGAGCCGACGACGTGGGCGCCCTTCGCCACCGTGCCCCGACGCGCGGTCATCGCCCGCGACGTCGAGCCCGACGGCCGCACCCTCGACCAGCTCGACACCTACTACGGGGCCAGCTACGCCGAGCGGCTGTACCGCTGACCTGACGACGTCTGCGGCAACGTGCGCTCGTACGGCCGCACTCGCGACGCGTCACTCCCTCGGCGGTCTTGTCGGCGGGGTGGCGGACCCGTGAACACACAACCGGCTCCGCCGGTGCCTCGACATCACCGCGCAACCGGCATACCGACCCGGTCGTGATCAGGTTGTGTGTTCTTGTGCTCGCCGGCGGTCAGGCACTCGGTCCGACCGGTGCGGTGGACCGCCTCGATCGAGCGGGACGGGAGCCCGCGCGGGGCCGCGTCAGCCCTGCAGGGCGTCGCGCATGGGGACGAGCTTGGCGACGCTCTCGGCCAGCTCGTCCGCGGGCACCGAGCCGGCCACGATGCCGCAGCCGGCGAACAGGCGCATCCGCCGAAGGTCGTGCGGGTCGCGCTCGCCGCAGCGAAGGGCGATGCCCCATTCGCCGTCACCGCGGGCGTCGACCCAGCCGACCGGCCCCGCGTAGCGCCCCCGCGACATCCCCTCCAGCTCGGCGATGAGCTGGCCGGCCCGGTCGGTCGGCGTCCCGCAGACCGCCGCCGAGGGGTGCAGCGAGTCGACGATCGACAGCACCGTCGAGGCTCGGTCCACCCTCGCGCGCACGTCGGTGGCCAGGTGCATGACGTTCGGCAGGTGCAGCACGAAAGGTGCGTCCGGCACCTGCACCGCTCGGCTGTGCTCGGCAAGCGCGTCGGCCACCGAGCGCACCGCGTACTCGTGCTCCTCCAGGTCCTTGCTGGAACGGGACAGTGCCTCGGCCTCGGCCGCGTCTCCGGCGGGGTCACCCGTGCGACGGAAGGTGCCGGCCAGCACCCGGCTCGTCGCCCGGTCGCCCACGAGCCGCACGAGGATCTCCGGTGTCGCGCCGATCAGGCCATCGACGGCGAAGGTGCGGCAGTCGGGGTAGCGCTCGGCCAGCCGCGCAAGCGGCCAGCGCAGGTCGATCGGCGCCTCGGTGCAGGCCTCGAGATCGCGGGCGAGCACCACCTTGTCGAGCGCGCCGGCGCCGATGCGCCCGACAGCCGACGCGACCACGGCTGACCAGTCCGCGCTCTTGCGGGCGCCGTCGGCGAAGCGCACCGGGCCGGGTGCCTCCGGGGCGCGGACGGCGACGTGGTCGCGCTCGTCGCCGTCGAGCGTGCTCACCCAGCAGCGGCCCGCTGAGCGGCCGACGACCACGCGCGGCACGACGAGCACCGAGGGCTCGCGCTCGTCGAAGGCGAACGAGCCGAAACAGACCGGCCCGGTGCCGGGCAGGGTGACCTCGTCGTCGACGAGCAGGTCGGCGAGGACGGCCTGCCACCACCCCTCGGCCTCGGCGAAGCGGTCCGGACCGGTGACGACGAGACGGTCGTGCTCGCCCCAACCGACGAGACCTTCTCCGTCGTGCAACCAGGTGACGACCTCGTCCGTGGGCGCCAGGGCGAGCAGCGCGCCCGGGTCATCGACCTCGCGCGTGTGCACGGTGCGCAGGCCGAGCGCCGGGGCAAAGGTCACGCCTCAGCGTACGAGCGGGCACCCGCTCCGGCTGGGCGAAGTACGCATGACACCCGCCACGCCGACGACCCCCTGCGAGGCCAGACATCGGGGAGCTCACCGGGCGGGCACCCTGTGCACTCCCCGATGTCTCGGAGGGCATCAGGGCGGCGCGTCGCCGCGGGCGTGCTCCTGCTCGAGCAGCGCGTCGAGGTCGCGCAGCCGGTCCAGGCCCCGCAGCGGCTGGCGCATCCGCAGGTTCGGCTCGAGCCGGGCGCGGTTGCGGTGCAGGAACGCCCAGTACCCGGCGGTGTACGGGCAGGCGGTCGGGCCGACGCGCACCTTCGGGTCGTAGGCGCACGAGCCGCAGTAGTCGCTCATCCGGTTGATGTACGCGCCGCCGGAGGCGTAGGGCTTGGTCGCCATCAGCCCGCCGTCGGCGTGCTGGCTCATGCCGGTGACGTTCGGCAGCATCACCCAGTCGTAGCCGTCGACGAATGCCTCGTGGAACCAGGCGGTGAGCTGCGCCGGGTCCCAGCCGCGCTGCAGCGCGTAGTTGCCGAGCACCATCAGCCGCGGGATGTGGTGCACCCAGCCGCGCTCGCGCAGGTCGCGCAGCACCGACGACAGGCAGTTCGCGGTGACGGCCGCGTCGTCGAGGTCGGCGAACCAGTCAGGTAGCTCGCGCGTTGCGTCGAGGGCGTTGCGTCCCCGGTAGTCCGGCGGCACGTGCCAGTAGATCGACCACACGTACTCGCGCCAGCCGATGACCTGCCGCACAAAGCCCTCGACGCTGTTCAGCGGCGCGTGGCCGGCGCGGTACGCGGCCTCGGCCGCGCGCACGGCCTCGAGCGGGTGCAGCAGCCCGAGGTTGATCGCGGGCGAGAGCGCGCTGTGCGCCATCCACGGGTCAGCGGCGAGCATGGCGTCCTCGTGCGGTCCGAAGGCGGCCAGCCGGTGCTCCACGAAGTGGCCGAGCGCGGCCAGCGCCTCCTGGCGCGTGACGGCGGCCCAGCGCGGCGCGTCGTCGCCGACGAACTCGGTCAGCCCGTCGCGCTGCCAGCGGTCGAGGTCGGCGCGGACCTCGGCGTCGATGTCGTCCTCGTCCGGCCACCACGGCTCTGGCACGCCGAGGGTGGACCGCTTCGGCGCCGGCTCGCGGTTGTCGTGGTCGAGGTTCCACTGCCCGCCCGTCGGCTCGCCGGCGTCCATCAGCAGGTCGAGGCGCACCCGCTGCCAGCGGTAGAAGTCCTCCATCAGCAGCCGCTTGCGGCCGGCCACCCAACCGGCGAACTCCGCACGGGTGGTGGCAAAGCCGCGGCCCTCGGCGACTACCTGCAGGCCGCGCGCGCGCACGAACCGGTCGGCCGACCACGACGTCGGCTGCACGACCGACAGCGGCTCACCGAGCTGGCGCAACGCCTCGTCGTAGCTGTCGACGCGCAGCACGAGCGCCTGCTCGCCCAGCTCGCGGGCCCGGTGCCGCAGTCCCGACAGCAGTAGGTACGCCTTGGCCCTGTGGAAGCGGCGGCGGCGGAAGACCGCCCGTGACTCGACGAGCAGCGCAGGCTGGTCAGGGGCGTCGAGGAACTGCGGGCCGAGCTGGTCGGCGAACAACCACCGACGGGTCGAGTGCTCGACGGTCACCGGCGCAGCCTCTCACGCCACGGCGCTGCTCACCCGGTCGGACGAGCACCTCGGAAACGCTCTACGGCAGACCTTCTCACTCGTCCGACGGCACACACAGCACCGGCCGGCGCGACAGGTGCGTTCGCCACCCGACCGTCGGTGCCGGGTCAGCTCGGCGTGCTGCCCCGGTCCTGGATCGAACCGCCCTGCGGGTCGTCTGTCTCCCCGAGCGCGGCGTCCTGCTCGAGCTCGGCGCCGTCTTCGGTACCCGCAGCCTGATCGCGCTCGCCCAGGTCCTTGCGCAGCTGCTCGCGGGCGCCTGTCTCGCCGTCGGCCCCCGCCTGCATGCCGCCGGTACCCGGACCGGCCGGATCCATCCGGTCGGCGTCACCGCCGCTGACCTGCCTGTCGGCGGCGCTCTGCGTGCCGGGGTCCATCGGACCGGCGGGCGTCTCGACGGGGGCAACCTGCGGGCCGCCCAGCGGATCGGTTCCTGCTGCTTCGCTCATGGCTCGACCACTGCCCCGATCGCGACGTCGCCGAACGCCCGCAGGGCCGGCGGACGACACGGGCCCGCGGCGTCGGGATAATCGACAGGCATCTCCCGCTCGCTGTACGTTCGGCGGGTGCGAGGGCTCATCGACGCGGCGCTCGACAACGGCGTATTTGCGGTCTTGCTCATCGCCCTCTGCCTTCTCGTCTTGTTCCTCGTGATGCTGGCGGCCGTCCGCATCGGCGTGCAAGGTGCGCTGAAGCCGGACCTGCTCGCGCCGCCGGTCGTCCGCGACCCTCCCTCCAAGAACGAGTTCGGGCACTAGCCAAGCGCAGCCAGCCGCGCCTCGAGATGAGCCCGCTCGACCTCGTTGTCGCACCGCTCGACCGCTACGAGGTAGGAGGCGCGGGCGAGGTCCACGTCACCGGCCCGGTGCGCGAGGGCGCCGCGGACGGCGGCGAGCCGGTGGCTGCCCGGCAGCAGGTCGTCGAGCCCGTCGAGCAGGGCGCGGCCAGCCTGCGGGCCCTGTACCTCGGCGACCGCGACCGCGCGGTTGAGGCGCACGACCGGCGATCCGGTCAGTGCCTCGAGGGCGGTGTAGTAGCTGGCGATCGCCTCCCAGTCCGTCTCGTCGGCGGTGGCGGCTCTCCCGTGCTCGGCGGCGATCAGAGCTTGGAGCCGCAGCTCCTCGGCGTATCCCTGGTCCGGTGGCAAGGCTCCGACGAGCCTGAGCCCGGCGTGGATCTCGTCGTGGCGCCACCGGGGTCTGTCCTGCTCGGCGAGCGTCATCAGCCGGCCGTCCGGTGCGCGGGCGTCGCGTCGTGCGTGCTGCAGCAGGAGCAGCGCACGCAGCGCTCGCACCGCAGGAGCGTCGGGCACGAGCTCGTGCAGCACGCCGGCGAGGCGCACCGCTTCGCCGGCGAGGTCTGCCCGCAGCAGGTCCGGCCCGGCGCCGGGGGTGTACCCCGCGGTGAAGGCGAGGTAGACGGTGCGGCACACCTCGTCCAACCGAGCCCTGAGCTCGTCGTCGACCGGTCCGGCAAGCGGGATGCCCGCGAGCGTGATCTTCTTCTTGGGCCGGGTGAGGCGCGCCGCCATCGTGGCCTGCGGGACGAGGAACAGGCGCGCGATCTGCTCGGTCGGGGTGCCGATGACCAGGCGGAGCGCCAGCGCCGAGCGCGCCTCCCGCGGCAGCGCCGGGTGGCAGCACAGCAGGAGCATGTGCAGACGGTCGTCAGGCAGCTGGTCCGGCGCGTCGGAGCAGGGCGCCCAGTCCGGGCGCACCGCCAGCAGCGGCGCCTTGCGGCCGGCCATCGCCTCGGCGCGCAGCCGGTCGAGGACCAGGCGGTAGCTCGTCGTGTACAGCCAGCCGACGGGATTGGCCGGCACCCCACCGGCCGGCCAGCGCTCCGCCGCTCGGACGAAGGCCTCGCCGAGCGCGTCCTCGGCGAGGTCGAGGCGCCGGGCCCGCCCGACCAGCACCGACAGCAGCCGGCCCCACTGCGACCGGTGCAGCTGCTCGAGCGCGTCTTCAGCCGACGTCGACGACGGGTCGGATGTCGATGTCAAAGCCAGGAAGGATCCGGCACAGCTCGATCACCGTGTCGAGGTCAGGGGCATCGACCAGGTAGTACCCACCGATGTGCTCGGCTGCCTCGGCGAACGGGCCGTCGGTGACCGCCAGCTCGCCGCCATGGGTGCGCAGCGTCGTGGCCGTGGAACCGCCTCCGAGCGCCTCCGAGCTCACGATCTCGACGTCCACCCGGGCGGTGCACGCCTCGCCGAACGCGACGTGCTTGGCCATGCCGGCTTCCTGCTCGGCAGGCGTGAGCTCGCTCCAGCTAGGCAGCTCGCCGTTGCCGGCGAGCAGGACGAAGTACTTCATGGCCATCTCCTCTGCTCTCGATCCCGGCGCCCACCGCCGGCACCACCGTGACGCGCCGGACCGGTCTGGATCGACAACCTCCTTCAGTTGATCTGGCGCTCGCGCCCCGCCCAGTAGTCCTGCCGCAGCTTGAACTTCTGCACCTTGCCGGTGGCCGTGCGCGGGATGGCCTCGCGGAACTCGATTGAGGTGGGCGCCTTGTAGCCCGCGAGCCGCTGCTTGCAATGGGCGATCAACTCAGCCTCGGTGGCCTCCCCCGACAGCACGACGAGCGCCTTGATCGTCTCGCCCCACTTCTCGCTCGGCACGCCGATCACCGCCGCCTCGGCGACGGCCGGGTGCCGGAACAGGCAGTCCTCGACCTCGATCGAGCTGACGTTCTCCCCGCCGGTGATGATGACGTCCTTCTTGCGGTCGCTGATCGTCAGGTAGCCGTCGTCGCCGATCGAGCCGCCGTCGCCGGTGTGGAACCAGCCGTCCTCGAGGGCGTCGGCGCTGATGTCGGGCTGCTCCCAGTAGCCCTCCATCACCACGTTGCTGCGGGCCAGCACCTCGCCGGTGTCGCTGCTGCGCAGCCGCACCCCGATGGCCGGTAGGCCCGCGCGGGACAGCCGCTGCGCCCGCTCGGTGGCGGGCAGCTCGTCGAACTCGGCCCGGTTGCGGTTCACCGTCAGCAGCGGCGCGGTCTCGGTCAGGCCGTAGATCTGGATGAACTCCCACCCGAGCTCGGCCTCGATGCGCTCGATGGTGCGGCTCGGCGGCGGCGCGCCGGCGCAGACGACGCGGGTCGTCCCGCGGCCGGGGATCTCGCCGTCCCACTCGGCTGCGGCGTCGAGCACCGAGGTGACGACGGCGGGCGCCGCGCACATCAGCGTCACCCCGTACTTCTCGACCCGGCGCAGGATGTCGGCGCCGTCGATCTTACGAATGACGACCTGCGGCACGCCCATCCCCGCCGTCGCGAACGGCATGCCCCAGCCGTTGCAGTGGAACATCGGCAGCGTGTGCAGGTAGACGTCGCGGTCGGTGACGCCGGCGTGCAGCGCGAAGGTGACGGCGTTGACCCAGATGCTGCGGTGCGTCAGCTGTACGCCCTTGGGCCGGGCGGTCGTGCCGGAGGTGTAGTTGATCGTCGCCGTCGCGTCCTCGTCGGCCTCCCACGGCTCGGGCTCGACGTCGCCCCGCAGCAGCGCCGCGTCGGACTCGCGTCCCAGCACGAAGCGGTGCTGGGCGGTGACGTCGGCGAGCGACTCGTCGAGCTCAGGGTCGACCAGCAGCACCGACGCGCCGCAGTGCTCGACGATGTAGGCAACCTCGTCGCGACTGAGCCGAAAGTTGATCGGCACGAGCACGCGGCCCCAGGCGGTGACGGCGAACATCGCCTCCAACAGCCGGGCGCTGTTGTGGCTGACGATCGCGACCCGTTCGCCGACGCCCACGCCGAGGGCGTCCAGGCCCGCGGCCGTCGCCCTGGCGCGCTGGACGAGCTGGCCGTAGGTGAGCCGGCCCAGGCCACCGTCCTGGTAGGGCCCTGGCTCGTCGACGGCGCCGGTGCGGTGCGGGTAGCACTGGGCGGCCCGGTCGAGAAAGTCACTGGTCGAGAACGGCACCTTCACGGGGTGGCTCCTCCTTTGTCGTGAGGGAAGCACCGTACGACGCGGGGCCGTCCGCCGCGGGCACGGAGCCCTACCGTCCAGCGCATGAATCTAGGACTGGACGGTTTGGTCTTCGTCGTCACCGGCGGCTCGCGCGGCCTCGGGCTCGCCGGCGCGCAGGCGCTCGTCGGTGAGGGGGCACGCGTCGTCGTCTGCGCGCGCGACGAGCAGAAGGTGCGGGCAGCGGTCACGGCTCTGGGCGAGGACCGAGCGCTCGGCGTCGCCGGAGACCTGAGCGACGCGGCACTCCCGCAGCGCCTCGTCGACGCCGCCCGGCAGCGCTTCGGCCGGCTCGACGGCGCACTCGTCAGTGTCGGCGGGCCGGTCCGCGGCGGTGCCCTCGAGGTCAGCGACGAGCAATGGCGGGATGCCTTCGAGTCGGTCTTTCTCGGCGCGGTGCGCGTGTGCCGCGCGGTCGTCCCGGCGCTGCCCGCGGGTGGCGGCGCACTGGCCCTGGTGCTGTCGACGACGGTGCGCGCGCCGATGCCCGGCCTGGCGACCAGCAATGCCCTGCGCCCCGGGCTCGCCATGCTGGCCAAGACGATGGCCGACGAGCTCGGCCCGCAGGGCGTGCGTGTCAACGGGCTGCTGCCCGGCAGCGTCGAGACCGACCGGCTGCGCGAGCTCGACAGAGGGGATGCGGCCGTGCGCGGCGAGCGGGAGGCGACGATCCCGCTGCGCCGCTACGGCACGCCGGCGGAGTTCGGGCGGGTGGCGGCGTTCCTGCTCAGCCCGGCCGCGAGCTACCTGACCGGCGCGATGGTGCCGGTCGACGGCGGCGCGACCCGGGCCCTGTGAGCCCGGGGTCGGCACCGCTCTAGGTTGCCGCCATGGCCCGCTACGTGATCGATGCCCGCACCTTGCTGCACCTCGTCACCAGCGAGGTCACGGTGGATCCTGGCCACCAGCTCGTCGCCCCCAGCCTGATCCGCTCGCACGCGCTGGCGCTGCTGCTCGAGGGGGTCCGCAGCGGCGAGCTCAGTGAGCAAGAAGCACTGCAGCAGCACGACGCGCTCACCGGGCTGAAGATGCGCCTGCTCGGTGACCGGGTGTCGCGCCGTGTCGCCTGGAAGATCGCGCGGGAGCAGGGCTGGGAGACGACGTACGAGGCGGAGTACCTGGCCGTGACCATGCTGCAGGCCGACGGCCTCGTCACGGTCGACCCCGTCCTCGCCGACATGGCGCGGAACCTCGTGCCGCTCGTACCGCTCGACGCCCTCGCCGTGCCATGACCCGCGGCCGCGCCGGGGGCACGACCGATCGGGTACCGGCGCCGCTGATGGTGCTGGTCGCTATCGCGAGCGTCCAGACCGGCAGCGCCGTGGCGCGCGGGCTGTTCGACGAGCTGGGCGCCGCCGGGGTCACCCTGCTGCGCCTCGCGCTGGCCGCCGTCGTCGTGCTCGCCGTGACCCGACCGGCCGTGCGGGGCTGGCAGCGCGCGCAGTGGCAGGCTGCGGCGCTGCTCGGCGCCGCGATGGCCGGGATGAACCTCACCTTCTACCTCGCCCTGCGCACCGTGCCGCTCGGCGTCGCCGTGACCGTCGAGTTCGTCGGGCCGCTGCTGCTCGCGCTCGTGCAGACCCGACGCGCGGTCGACCTCGCCTGGGCAGCGCTCGCCTTCGGTGGTGTCGTGCTGCTCGGTGCCGACAGCCTGGGTGCGGCCTCGACCACGCCGCTGTCCGGCCTCCTGCTGGCGCTGATCGCAGGGCTGTTCTGGGCCGGCTACATCCTCGCGAGCGCCCGCCTCGGGCAGGCGGTGCCGGGCGTCGACGGGCTGGGGGTGGCGCTCGCTGTGGCGGCCGTGCTGGTGCTGCCGCTCGGCGCCGGCGGGGCGGTCGGCCTGCTCGACCGGCCGTCGCTGCTTATGGTCGCGGGGCTGGTCGCGCTGCTGAGCTCGGTCATCCCCTACGGCCTCGAGCTGACGGCGCTGCGGCAGCTGCCGACGCGGGTGTTCGGGGTGCTGATGAGCCTGGAACCGGCGGCCGCGGCGGCTGCCGGCCTGGTGCTGCTCCGCCAGGCGCTCGGGACCCGCGAGCTGGTGGCGCTGCTGCTCGTCAGCGTCGCGAGCGCCGGCGTCACGCTCGGACGCCGCGGGCGGCGGGGCGCGGCGCCGGTACAGCCCCTCGACTGATCACCCGCGTACTCTCCGGCCCGTGACCGTGGCCTTTTTGCTCACCTCGCTGGTCATCGTGGCAACGCCCGGCACCGGCGCGCTGTTCACGATCTCCGCGGGCATCTCGCGCGGCGCCCGCGCCAGCCTGGTGGCCGCGGCCGGCTGCACCCTCGGCATCGTGCCGCACCTGGCCGCGGCGATCAGCGGTACGGCGGCGCTGCTGCAGGCCAGCGGCGTCGCGTTCGAGATCGTCCGCTTCCTCGGCGTCGCCTACCTGCTGTACATGGCGTGGTCGACGTGGCGCGACAGCAGCCCGCTCAGCATCACGTCCGACGCCGCGCCGCGCTCGACCGCGAGCGTGATCCGCAGCGCCGTGCTGGTCAACCTGCTCAACCCCAAGCTGACCCTCTTCTTCTTCGCCTTCTTGCCGCAGTTCGTGCCGAGCGGCAGCCCGCACGCGCTGACCCGGTTGCTGAGCCTGTCGGCGGTGTTCATGGTCATGACCTTCGTCGTGTTCGCCCTCTACGGCGTGTTCGCCGCCGCCGTCCGGACGCACCTGGTCGAGCGGCCGCGCGTCGTCCAGCGCGTGCGGCAGGCTTTCGCGGTGTCCTTCGTCGCGCTCGGTGCGCGGCTGGCCATCACCGAGCGGGCGTGAGGGCGCCAGCCGGGTACGAGTGGGCCATGAGCACCCCCGACGACGGAATCACCCTGCGCCCCGGCACCGACATCAGTGTCCCGCCGGAGGAGCTCGACGCTCCCGAGCAGCCGGACCCCGGCTCGGCCGAGGCTCAACCCTCCGACGAGGAGGCGATGGGCGGCACGGGCGGCGGCGACGCCGGCGGAGCCGGCTAGGAAAAGACAGCCGGGCTGGCTAGGAAGGGACAGCCGGGCCGGCGGCTGCGGTCAGCCGAGCTGGCGCGACTCCCACGTGACGTGACGGGGCGGTCCGCACCCGGCTGGCCACGTGCAGGCCCGAGTCGATCATCAGGATCGCGCCCCGGCAGGGGACACGCCGGCGTGTCCCCTGCCCACCCGCACACCAGAAGATCACCCGTCCCACGCGGGCCAGCGGGGCGACATGGCGCGGCGAGAGCGGACGTCCACGCCGGCCGGCCACGGGCGCACCCCCAGGTCCGGCTGACCGCGTGCAGGCCCGAGTCGATCATCGGGATCGCACCCCGGCAGCCGACACGCCGGCGTGTCCCCTGCCCACCCGCGCACCAGAAGATCATCCGTCCGACGCGGGCCGTCCGACGCGGGCCAGCGGGGCGACGTGGCACGGCGAGAGCGGACATCCACCCCGGCCGGCCACGGGCACACCCTCAGGCCCGGCTGGCCACGTGCAGGCCCGCTCGGCCGGGCCACGGGCGCACCCTCAGGTCCGGCTGGCCGCGTGCAGGCCCGCTCAGCCCACCCGCGCCGGCGGAGCACGGGCGCGCGCTCAGTCGGCCAGCGCCGGCTCGGCCTCCTGACGCGAGAACTGGGTGCGGTACAGCTCGGTGTAGAGGCCGCCCCGCTCGAGCAGCTGCTCGTGTCGGCCCGACTCGACGACGCGCCCCTCCTCGACGACGAGGATCTGGTCGGCCTCGCGCACGGTCGACAGGCGATGTGCGATGACCAGCGAGGTGCGTCCGACCAGGGCCGTCGACAGGGCCCGCTGCACTGCGGCCTCGGACTCGCTGTCGAGGTGCGCCGTCGCCTCGTCGAGCACGACGACGCCAGGTGCCTTGAGCAGCAGCCGGGCGATGGCCATCCGCTGCTTCTCGCCGCCGGACAGCCGGTAGCCCCGATCGCCCACCAGCGTGTCGAGCCCGTCAGGCAGCATCCGCACGAGGGTGCCGACCTGGGCCGCGTCCAGCGCTCCCCACAGGTCGTCCTGGCTCGCCTCCGGCCGGGCGTACAGCAGGTTGGCGCGGATCGTGTCGTGGAACATGTGCGCGTCTTGCGTGACGACGCCGACCGTGTCGCGCAGCGACTGCAGCGTCAGGTCGCGCACGTCGGTGCCGCCGAGGCGCACGGCGCCGGCGTCGACGTCATACATCCGGGTGACGAGCTGGCTGATCGTCGTCTTGCCAGCGCCGGACGGGCCGACCAGGGCGACGAGCTGGCCGGGCTCGGCTCGAAAGCTCACGCCGCGCAGCACCACCGCGGAGGGCGCGTTGTCGAGCACCGCCACCGACTCGAGCGAGGCCAGCGACACCTGCGCGGCCGTCGGGTAAGAGAACATGACGTCCTGAAGCTCGAGCGAGGTGGCGCCCGGCAGCAGCGCGCTGGCGTCCGGTCGCTCGGCGATCATCGGTTCGAGGTCGAGCACTTCGAAGACGCGCTCGAAGCTCACCAGCGCGGTCATCACGTCGACCCGCACGTTCGACAGCGCCGTGAGCGGCCCGTAGAGCCGGGTGAGGTAGGCCGCGAGCGCGACGACGGTGCCGACGCCGAGCGAGCCGGACGCGGCCAGCGTGCCGCCGACGCCGTAGACCATCGCCGTGGCGAGGGCGGCCACCGTCGTCAGCGAGACGAAGAAGATGCGCCCGTACATGGCGGTGGTGACGCCGATGTCGCGCACGCGGCCGGCCTTGTCGCGAAACGAGGCTTCCTCCTGCCCGGGGCGGCCGAACAGCTTGACGAGCAGCGCGCCCGAGACGTTAAAGCGCTCGGTCATCTCGTTGGTCATCTGTGCGTTGAGCCCGTACGACTCGCGGGTCAGCGCCTGCAGGCGGGTGCCGATGAGCTTGGCCGGGATGACGAAGACCGGCAGCAGCACCAGCGAGAGCAGCGTGATCTGCCACGACAGCACCAGCATGGCCACCAGCGTCAGCACGACGCCGATGACGTTGCTGACGACGCCGGACAATGTGCCGGTGAAGGCCGACTGTGCACCGAGCACGTCGTTGTTGAGCCGGCTGATGAGCGCGCCGGTCTGGGTACGGGTAAAGAAGGCGATCGGCATGCGGGAGATGTGCGTGTACACCGCCGCACGCATGTCGTAGATCAGACCTTCGCCGATGCGCGTCGAGCACCAGCGCGACCACAGCGACAGGGCGGCGTCGACGACCGCGAGGCCGGCGACCAGCAGGGCGAGCTGGATCACCAGCGCCCGGTTGCCGGTCTCGGGCGGGTTCGAGCCGATCCCGTCGTCGATGATGAGCTTGAAGATCAGTGGGTTGAGTACGGCGATGAGCGCGGCCAGCGTGATCAGGACGAGGAAGATCGTCAGCGTGCGCTTGTAGGGCGCGGCAAAGCGAGCGATGCGCCGCACCGTGCCCTTGGCCAGCTTGGTCGCCTTGACCGACGGGTCGCGCCGGAACGAGCGCATCATCGAGAGCTGGGACTGATCCTGGATGGTCGACCTCCGGCGCCCGGCAGGCCGACCCCAACGGCCGGCCCTAGAAGGCGGAGATCCCCGTCAGCGCGCGACCGATGATCAGCTGCTGGATCTGCGAGGTGCCTTCGTACAGCGTGGTAACCCGCGCGTCGCGCAGGTACTTCCCGGCGGCGTACTCGTCGATGTATCCGTAGCCCCCATGGGCCTGGACGCAGGCGTTGGCCGCCCGCACCGAGGCTTCCGAGGCGTAGTACTTGGCCTTGGACGCGGCGAGGGCGTAGTCCTCGCCGCGTGCCTTGAGGTCGGCGACGCGCCAGGTCAGCAGCCGGGCGCAGTCGACCTCGACGGCGGTGTCGGCGATCAGCGCCTGCACGAGCTGCTTGCCCGCGACGGCCGAGCCGAACTGCGAGCGCTCTTTCGTGTAGGCCACCATCGTGTCGAGGGCCGCCTGGGCGAGCCCCGTGCACGAGGCGCCGAGCGACATCCGGCCGTCGTTGAGCGCGGTCAGCGCCACCCGGATGCCTTTGCCCTCCTCGCCACCGAGCAGCGCCTCGGGCCCGACCTTGACGTCGCGAAGCACGAGCTCGGCGGTGTCGCACGAGCGAAGCCCGAGCTTGCCGTGGATGGGCTTGGACTCGAAGCCGTCGGCGTCGTTCGGCACCAGGAACGCGCTGACACCGCGGGCGCCCGGCCCGCCCGTGCGCGCCATGAACAGTGTGACGCCGGCGATGTTGCCGTTGGTGATGAAGATCTTGTTGCCATTGAGCACGTAGCCGCCGTCGTCCTGCTTGACGGCGGTGGCCTGCAGGTCGGCTGGGTTGGAGCCGTAGTCGGGCTCGGTGAGCCCAAAGCAGCCGAGCACCTCACCGGTGGCCATCCGCGGCAGCCACTGCTCCTTCTGCTCCTGAGTGCCCCAACGCTCGATCGAGCCGGCGACCAGACCCAGGTGCACGCTGACGATCGAGCGCACGTTCGCGTCGCCCCGCCCCAGCTCCTCGATGAACAGCACGTAGGACATCGGGTCACCCCCGCCGCCGCCGTGCTCCTCCGGGATGGACAGGCCGATGAAGCCCGTCTCGAGCAAGCCGTCGAGCGCCTCCTGGGGAAAGCGCTCGGTGCGATCGTTGGCCAGGGACGGGGGGACGACGACGTCGTCCACCCATTCCCTGACCGCCTTGCGCACGGCGTCCTGCTCGCTGGTGAGGCTGAGGTCCACGAGAGCTCCTGGGGTCGGGACGGGCGCTCCGGTGCGCTCGTCAGGCCTTCTTGCGGGTCGCTCCTCCACGGCCGCGCAGCGTGGCGCCCGACTCGTTGAGGATGCGGTGCACGAAACCGTACGACCGACCCGACGACTCGGCCAGCAGGCGGATGCTCTCGCCCTTCTCGTAGCGCTTCTTGAGCTCGCCCGCGAGCTTGTCGCGGTCGCCACCGGTGACCCGGCTGCCCTTCTTGAGCTCTGTCACGTGATCGTTCCTCTCCGTTGCGGTGCCCGTAGCCCGCCCTTGCCCCGACTGATCCAGAACAACCACCTGGTGCCAGGGACTTCCGGCAAAGCGCCGCCGTCGTGCCCGCCCCGCACGCGGCGCGACGGCGCGACGGCGCGACGGCGCGACGGCGCGACGGCGCGACGAGCTAGGCGTGGGCTAGGCGGCGACCCGCGCGCCGTTCGCGGCGTCGAACCAGTGCAGGTTCTCCGGCCGCGGCACCAGGTTGACCGTCTCGCCCTTGCGCGGGGGCGACCTCGGGTCGACCCGGGCGACGAGCATGTCGGTGTCGGAGGGGTTCTTTCCAGCGATGCTGGCGTGCACAAAGGCGTCCGAGCCGAGCTCCTCGACGAGCTCGACGACCACCTCGACACCCTTGCCGTCCGAGGCGAGGCTGAGGTCTTCCGGCCGCATGCCGATGGCGACCTCGTTGCCGGTGAGGGACTGGTAGCCCTCGCGCGGCATCGGCACGCCCAGGGTGCCGACCTGCGCAGTGCCGTCGCTGTCGACCGGCACGGTGAGAAGGTTCATGGCCGGTGAGCCGATGAAGCCCGCGACGAACATGTTGGCCGGCCGGTCGTACATCTCGCGGGGACTGTCGACCTGCTGCAGGACGCCGTCCTTGAGCACCGCGACCCGGTCGCCCATGGTCATGGCCTCGACCTGGTCGTGCGTGACGTAGAGCGTCGTGACGGCGAGCCGGCGCTGCAGCGAGGCGATCTGCGTGCGCGTCGCGACACGCAGCTTGGCGTCGAGGTTCGACAGCGGCTCGTCCATGCAGAACACCTGCGGGCTCCGCACGATGGCGCGGCCCATGGCGACGCGCTGGCGCTGCCCGCCGGACAGCGCCTTGGGCTTGCGGTCGAGGTACTCGGTGAGGTCAAGGATCTTGCCGGCCTCCTCGACGCGACCGCGGATCTCGTCCTTGGGCGTGCCGGCGATCTTCAGTGCGAAGCCCATGTTCTCCGCGACGGTCATGTGCGGGTAGAGCGCGTAGGTCTGGAAGACCATGGCGATGTCGCGGTCACTGGGGTCGACGTGGGTGACGTCGCGGTCACCGATACGAATCTGCCCCGAGCTGACGGGCTCGAGCCCCGCCAGCATCCGCAGCGTCGTCGACTTCCCGCAGCCCGAGGGACCGACGAGCACGAGGAATTCGCCGTCGCCGACCTCGAGGTCGACGCTGTCGACCGCCGGTCGCTCGGCTCCGTCGAAGATGCGGGTCGCCCCGTCGAACGTGACTGTGGCCATGCTGGTCCTCCTCCACCGGCAGGTACGTGCCGGACGATCCGAGTGGGTTCGGTGCAGTTGTAACAGTCGGGACACATCTAACGTCCAGACGGCTGTCAGTGTTGCACGTCACTGCTGCAAGCGTTATCACTGGCAGCAAGCCACCACGACACCGGCGCGAACGACGCCGGGCACGGTGCCTAGCAACCCAAGGAAGGCAGGCACATGGCCTTGCGCGCCCTGACCACCCGCCGCACCGCACTGCTGGCCGGAGCTCTCGGACTGTCGGTGACCCTCGCCGCCTGCGGCGGCAGCGACACGAGCAGCAACGCCGGCTCCAGCGGATCTGGCAACACGAGCGACAACTGCGACGCCTACACGAGCTACGGCGACCTCAAGGGCAAGTCGGTAGGCGTCTACACCGGCATCGTCACGCCTGAGGACACCCCCCAGATCGACTCCTACAAGCAGTTCGAGAAGTGCACCGGCGCCACCATCAACTACGAGGGCGACAAGGCCTTTGAGACCCAGGTGCTCGTGCGGGCCCGCGCCGGCAACCCGCCGGACGTCGCGATCGTGCCGCAGCCGGGTCTGCTCAAGCAGCTCGTCGAGACCGGGAAGGTCGTCGAGGCGCCGGCCGAGACCGCCGCAAATGTCGACAAGTTCTGGGGCGAGGACTGGAAGAACTACGGCACGGTCAACGGCAAGTTCTACGCCGCGCCGCTCGGTGCCAACCTCAAGAGCCTGGTCTGGTACTCCCCCGCCGAGTTCAAGGAGAAGGGGATCGAGATCCCCAAGACGCTCGACGAGCTCAAGTCGGTCTCGGACAAGCTCACCGAGGGCGGTCGCAAGCCCTGGTGCGCCGGCATCGCCAGCGGTGAGGCCACCGGCTGGCCGGTCACCGACTGGATGGAGGACTGGATGCTGCGGCTGTCCGGACCGGAGACCTACGACAAGTGGGTGAACCACGAGATCCCGTTCAACGGCCCCGAGTCGACCGCGGCCCTCAACGGCGTCGGTGAGTACCTGAAGAACGACAAGTACGTCAACGGCGGGCTCGGCGGCATCGACTCGATCGCCAGCACCACCTTCCAGGACGGCGGCCTGCCGATCCTCGACGGCACCTGCTCGCTGCACCGCCAGGCCAGCTTCTACGCCGCCAACTGGCCCGAGGGCACCAACGTCGCCGAGGACGGTGACGTCTTCGCCTTCTACCTGCCCGCCAAGACCGAGGACTCCAAGCCGGTGCTCGGCGGTGGCGAGTTCATCGCTGCTTTCAACAACCGGCCCGAGGTCGTGGCGTTCCAGAACTTCCTGTCCTCCGACACCTGGGCCAACGCCAAGGCCGACGCCACGCCCAACGGCGGTTGGGTCAGCGCCAACAAGGGCCTAGACCCCGACAAGCTCGTCAGCCCCATCGACAAGCTGGCGGCCAAGACGTTCCAGGACGAGAACTCGGTTTTCCGCTTCGACGGCTCGGACCAGATGCCGGCCGCGATCGGCTCGAACGAGTTCTGGAAGCAGGCCACCGCCTGGATCACCGGCCAGGACACCCAGGCCACGGTCGACAACATCGAGAAGGCCTGGCCCAAGTAGGCCCGCAGCACGATCGACTGCTCGACATGATCCCCCCTCAGGTCTAGGGTCCGCCCGGACGCAGCGTGATCACTTTGCGTCCGGGCGGACCGTCTCCT
>JAABUN010003302.1_pt1 | contig 25401 bp, 23 predicted proteins | sample 5559311 | NCBI WGS metagenome assembly JAABUN01 (sample SAMN10711877, study PRJNA513370) | rock metagenome | isolation source: Antarctica rocks | place: Antarctica: Victoria Land, Siegfried Peak sud
TGATCGCCAACAACGAGGGGCGGATCGGCAAGACCCTGCGCTCCGGCCGCAACGACGCGCATGGCGAGCAGGTCAACGTCGTGAGCCTTTGGGACTCCGACGAGGAGGCCCGCATGGTCGGCGACCGGATCGAGGCGCTGCGCCGGGACGGGCACAAGCTGGCGGAGTGCGCCATCCTGGTCCGCACCAGCGCCCAGACCCGCGCCTTCGAGGAGCGGATGATCACGCTCGGCATCCCCTACCGCGTAATCGGCGGCCTGCGCTTCTACGAGCGCGCCGAGATACGCGACGCCATCGCCTACATGCGCATCCTGCACCAGCCCGCCGACGACCTGGCGTTCGAGCGCGTGGTCAACGTGCCCCGGCGCGGCGTCGGCGAGGTCGCGCTGCGCTCCATGCACATTTCGGCGCGCGAGCAGCAGATCCCCTTGGCCCTGGCGGCGGAGCGGCTGGCGGTGTCCGGCGCGCTCAAGGGCCGCGTCGGCAGCGGGCTGCGGGAGATGTTCCAGTCCTACGCCCGCTGGCGCGAGGCGCTGCCGCGGGACGGGCACGTGCTGACGCTGGCGACCATGCTGGACGAGAGCGGCTACACCGACATGTGGAAGGCCGACAAGTCGCCGGACGCGCCGGGCCGGCTGGAGAACCTGAAGGAGCTGGTGCGGGCGCTGGCCGACTTCGAAACCTTGGCCGGCTTCCTGGACCACGTTTCGCTGGTGATGGAGAACGAGCAGAACGCCGAGGGCGACCGCGCCAGCATGATGACGCTGCATGCCGCGAAGGGGCTGGAGTTCGACACCGTGTTCCTGCCGGGCTGGGAGGAAGGGCTGTTCCCCAGCCAGCGCACCCTGGACGAGGGCGGGCAGAAGGGCCTGGAGGAGGAGCGGCGCCTGGCCTATGTCGGCCTGACCCGTGCCCGCAAGCTGGCCGTCGTGAGCCACGCCGCCAACCGCCGCCTGTATGCCAACTGGCAGAGCAGCATCCCCAGCCGCTTCGTGGACGAGCTGCCGGAGGCGCAGGTGGTCCGTGCCGGCAGCGCCGCCATGCAGCGGGAGACGCGGATGATGTCGGCGCCCAGCGTGTTCACCAACGGCCCGCTGGCGGCACGGCGGCCCCAGGCCATCGCGGCGTGGGAGCAGCCGGCCCGGCCGGCGCGGGAGGAGCTGTTCGCCGTGGGCACGCGGGTGTTCCACCAGAAGTTCGGCTCCGGCGTAGTACTGGCGGTGGACGACCACAAGCTGACCATCGAGTTCGAGCACGCCGGGCAGAAGCACCTGATGGACAGCTATGTGGAGAAGGCTCCGGCGGAGTGAGGGTCCGTCGCCCGCCCCCGCCCCCGCCCCCGTCATTGCGAGGCGCGCAGCGCCGCGGCAATCCAGGGCCGCAGGGGAGGTGCCGGACACCGTGGATTGCCGCGCCGGAAGCGGCTCGCAACGACCGTGCTGGAACGGCGCGGACCGCCCGGCGCGAACGGCTTCCCGCGTGAGGCGCCGGGCCGGGCCGCTGGAGACCGTATCGGTCGAGGTGCCGGACTCGGCGGTCGAGGCGTACGAGGCCGCGCTCAGTACGGTCTGCGAGACCGTGGGCTTCTTCCTGGCCGACGAGGACGCCCGCATCTGGCGCGTGGAGGGCGTGCGCGACGTGGGGGCTGGCGACGACGCCTTGCAGGGCGCGTTGGCCCTGGCCGCGTTGCTGACCGGCATCGCGGCGCCGCTGGGCCGCGCCCCGACCGAGGCCGATGGCTGGCTGGCCCGCACCTACGACGCCTTCCCGGAGCAGCCGGTCGGCCGCCGCTTCGCCGTGCGCGGCACGCACCAGGAGGGCGGGCGCACGCCGGGCCGGCTGGTGCTGACGCTGGACGCCGGGCTGGCGTTCGGATCGGGCGAGCATGGCTCCACCCGCGGCTGCCTGCGCGCCCTGGAGATCGTGGCCCGGCGGCGCCCGCGACGCATCCTGGACCTCGGCACCGGCTCCGGCATCCTGGCGATGGCGGCGGCGATGCTGCTGCGCCGGCCGGTGCTGGCGACGGACATCGAGCCGTGGTCGGTCCGCGTCGCCGGGCAGAACGCGGCGATGAACGGCGTGCGCCGCCTGGTGCGCCCGGCGCTGGCGGACGGCTGGCAGGCTCGCGCCGTGCAGGCCGGGCGGCCCTATGACCTGGTGTTCGCCAACATCCTCGCGCGTCCGCTGTGCCGCATGGCGCGGGACCTCGCGGCGGCCCTGGCGCCGGGCGGGACGGCGATCCTCGCGGGCCTGCTGGCGACGCAGGCGCGCATGGTGCTGGCCGCGCACCGGCGGCAGGGCCTGCGGCTGGAACGGGCGCTGCACGAGGGGCCGTGGACGACCTTGGTGGTCCGCAAAGTGCGGTAGCAGCCGCTGCCTCCTCTGCAATGCGGGGAAAGCAGGGGGTCTGTGTCGATTTCCTTTATGATACGTGTGCCTGCGATTGACCCGGCCTCCCCCCATTTCTAGCTTGCATCCATGTCCGACACGCACCGCGACCCCTCCGACCCGATCCCGAAGGCATGGCCGTTCGAGGAGGCGGCCAAGGTCGCCGCCCGCGTGCAGGCCAGCGGCAAAGCGGTGGCGCTGTTCGAGACGGGATACGGCCCGAGCGGCCTGCCGCACATCGGCACCTTCGGGGAGGTCGCGCGCACCACCTGGGTCCGCAACGCCTACGCCGCGCTGACCGGCCAGCCGTCCCGCCTGCTGGCCTTCAGCGACGACATGGACGGCCTGCGCAAGGTGCCGGACAACGTGCCGAACCGGGACATGCTGGCCGCCCATATCGGGCAGCCGCTGACCCGGGTGCCCGACCCGTTCGGCACCTATCCCAGCTTCGGCGCCCACAACAACGCCCGGCTGCGCGCCTTCCTGGACGGCTTCGGCTTCGATTACGAGTTCGCGTCCAGCACCGAATACTATGCGTCGGGACGCTTCGACGCCGCCCTGCTGCGCGTGGCGGAGCGCCATGCGGAGATTGTCGCCACCGTCCTGCCCACCCTGGGCCGGGAGCGCCAGGCGACCTACTCGCCGTTCCTGCCCCTGCATCCCCGCACCGGCCGGGTCATGCAGGTACGCATAGACGAGGTGGACGCCCAGGCCGGCACGGTGTCCTGGCAGGACCCAGAGGATGGCGAACGCTTCACCACTCCCGTCACCGGCGGCGCCTGCAAGCTGCAATGGAAGGCGGATTGGGCGATGCGCTGGTTCGCTCTGGGCGTGGACTACGAGATGTCCGGCAAGGACCTGATTGACAGCGTGAAGCTGTCCGCCCGCGTCTGCGCCATCCTGGGCAGCCCGCCGCCTGTCAGCCTGACCTATGAGCTGTTCCTGGACGAGCACGCGCAGAAGATCAGCAAGAGCAAGGGCAACGGCCTGTCCGTCGAGGAGTGGCTGAAATACGCCCCGCCCGAGAGCCTGGGCGGCTTCATGTATCACCAGCCCGGCCGCGCCAAGCGCCTGTTCTTCGACGTGATCCCCCGCGCCGTGGACGACTACCTTGCCAACGCCGCCAAGCTGCCGTCACAGGACGAGGCCACGCGCCGGGCCAACCCCGCCTGGCACATCCAGGCCGGCGGCAACGCGGGCGCCGCCAGCCCGGTGACGTTCGGGATGCTGCTGAACCTCGCCAGCGTCGTGAACGCCGACACGCCGGACATGCTGTGGGGCTTCCTGCGCCGCTACAGCCCGGACGCGGCGCCCGGCGCCAGCCCGTTCTTCGACGGCCTGGTGGAGCACGCCATCGTTTATTACCGGGACTTCGTGCGCCCGGCGAAGCAGTATCGCGCGCCCACCGAGGCCGAACGCGCCGCGCTGGACGATCTGGCCCGCGAATTGGAGGCACTGCCGCCGGGCACGGCGCCGGAGGCGATCCAGGACGTGGTCTATGAAGTCGGCAAGCGCCATCCGCTGCCGGACCTGAAGGCGTGGTTCGGCTGCCTGTACCAGGTGCTGCTGGGCCAGGCGGAGGGGCCGCGGTTCGGCGGCTTCGTCGCGCTGTATGGCGTGGCGGAGACGGTGGCGCTGATCCGGGCGCGGCTGGCGGCGACGGCTGCGGCCCCCGGTGCCGTTCCGGACGCGGCCTGACCATGGACCTGCTCAAGAAAGCCGCCCGGCAGCTTCCGGCGGTGCTCGGCCTGGCGCTGCTGGTCGGCGCCGTCTATGTCATCTGGAAGGAGTTCCGGCACCTCAAGGTCGCCGACATCAAGGCGGCGCTGGAGGCCATACCGCCGCGGGCGCTGGTGATCTCCTTTATCTGGACCGTCCTGTCCTACGGCGTGCTGACGTTCTACGACCGGCTGGGCACCATCTATGCCGGGCACAAGGTCAGCTATGGCCGGGTGTCGTTCGCGTCGTTCTGTGCCTATGCTCTGTCGCACAACCTGGGGTTCGCTGCTGTATCGGGTGCCGCCGTGCGCTACCGCCTGTATTCCCATTGGGGCCTGACGCCGCTGGAGATCGCCAAGGTCGTGGCGTTCTGCAGCCTGACGTTCGGGCTGGGCGGCATGGTGCTGGGCGGCATCATCCTGTTCTGGGAGCCGGACGCCGTCCCGTTCTTCGGCGCCATCGTGCCGCGCTGGGGCATGTACGCCGTCGGCGTCGCCCTGTGGCTGGTGGTGGCGGCCTATGTCAGCCTGTCCCGCTTCGTCGGCACCATCAAGCTGTTCGGCACCCAGGTGACGCTGCCGGACTGGCGCATGGCCATCGTGCAGGTGGCGCTGGCGACGGTGGACGTGGCGGTGACGGCGGCCATCTTCTACCAGTTGCTGCCGGAGGTGCCGGGGCTGACCTACATACGTTTCCTGGGCGTCTATGTCGCGTCCTACACCGCGGGGCTGGCCGCCAACCTGCCCGGCGGCCTCGGCGTGTTCGACACCGCCATGCTGCTGGGGCTGGAACCGTATCTGCAGCCGCCCACGATCCTCGGCGCCATCGTCGTGTTCCGGCTGTACTACTACATCATCCCGCTGTTCCTCGCCGGCAGCCTGTTCGCCGGCAACGAGATCCTGCTGCGCGGCGGCGCTTTGGTAAAAACGGCCGCACCGCGGCCGGGCGCACAGAAGCCCGGCACTGCCCAGGCGCTGCCGCGCTGGAGCGACCCGGGCCTGGCCATTGGCGCCTCGACCGGCGCGGTCGTGCTGTGCGGGGCGCTGCTGCTGGCGGTGGGGCTATTGGACAACCGGCCGGACTTCTCCTGGATAGACCCGGACTTCGCCGACCTCGCCGCGGACGCCGGGCAGTTCGTGCCGTCCTTGATCGGGGCGGCGCTGATCGTGCTGTCGGCCGGGCTGTCGCAGCGCGTCACGCTGGCCTGGGGCGCCACCATCGTCGTGCTGCTGCTGGGTGCGGGCTTCACCGCGGCGCAGCGGACCAACCTGTGGATACCGGGCGTCCTGGTGCTGGCGACCGTGCTGGTGGCGCCGTTCCGGGACGCCTACTACCGCCACGCCCGGCTGCTGTCCGGACCGTTGCGCGTCGGCACCGTCGTGCCGCTGCTGGCGCTGGTGCTGTGCATCGTGGCGCTCGCGGCGTTCGAGCCGAAGCTGCGCGGCCTGTCCGAGAACAGCTGGCTGGAAGTCATCCTGTCCCGCGACTTGCCCAACAGCCTGCGCCTGTCCATCGCCTTGGCGGTCGGCCTGGCCCTATTGGCGCTGTGGCGGCTGATACGGCCCAGTCACGTCCGTTGGCTGGCCTGGGCGGGGGAGGGGCGCGCGCGCTACGCCGCCCTGGGCGCGCTGCCGCCAGCCTTTGCGGACGGGATGGTAATGGGGGAGGCCGGGCGTGCCGGCATCCCGTTCCGCCGGGTCGGCGGCGTGCTGCTTGGCCTCGGAGACCCGGCGGGATCGGTCTATGACCGCTCCTCCGCCGTATGGAACCTGCGCGACCTGGCGGTGCAGGAAGGGCTGAGTCCGGCCGTGTGGCGGGCGGGAACGGGGCTGCTGCGGGTATATGCCGACCTTGGCATGACGGCGTTGCCGCTCGGCCCCGACGGGTTGCCGATGCCGCCGCGGGACAGCGCGCCGCCGGGTGGGCAATACCTCTGCTGCATCGCCGAACACGACCTGCCGCGCTTGCTGCCGCTGTTGCCGGGCCTGGCGGAAGCCGAGCTGGTGGAGGCCGCGGAGTAGGCTGTCGGGTTGGGCGGCACCGGATTGGTCAGTACGCCATCTTTGCAAACGGGCCACGCTTCATACGTGAGCAGCCTGCAACCACCTAACGAGATTGGAGAAGACGATGCTGCTGGTCCTGACGTGCGCCGTGTTCCTGCTGGTCGTGATGCCGGCCACCCTGCTGTGGCTGGGGCGGAAGATCGAGGCGAACACGGACGGGCGGCCCCGGCTCAGGGCGATCCGGGCGAGGAGGGCGGCGGCGCAAGGTGACGGCGATCCGAACCGCGCACCCTGGTTCCGCCAGCCGATGAAGCCCGCGTTCAAGAAGTCTCAGCGCGCGTCCTGAGCGGCGACGGGACGGTGAAGGCGTCCCTCTTCAAAAGACGAGACAGGAAGGGCGTGGCCTTTCCCGGGAACAAAAAGATGGGGAGGACATAGCCCTCCCCAGGAACACGAAGACGGGGAGGGCAAACCCTCCCCGTGGTCGTCAGGTCTGCTCGGTGCGGTCCGTGTCGCGCGGGGCGTCCGGGCGGCGGCGGTCAGCCATGAAGCCGTCGAACTCCGCCTTGTCACGGGCGCGGCGCAGCCGCTCCAGGTAGTCCTTGAACTCCCGCTGCTCCTCTTCCAGCCGGCGCAGGGTCTCGGCGCGGTAGTCGTCGAACGCCTTGTTGCCGCTGGCGCCGCCCATGGGCTGCGCGTCGGCGCGAAGGTTGAACCATTGCCCAAAGCCGCCGGAGCGGGGCATCGCCAAGGTCTTCAGGCGTCCGGTCCACGCCAGGTAGGCGAGCATCGCCATGCCCAGCGGCCAGAACAGCCAAAACGCGGCCAGGGTCGCCAGCGCCCAAGCCGGCCGTCCGATTTCGTCCATACGCGACAACATAAGGCGCCTCCTGTGTATGTGAGGGATACTTACACTTCGTCCGTAGGATTTCCAGTCCCCTTGAGCATGGGCACGCAAATAGATTTGCGCCGGCCCAGGCCGCGGCTACGGGGTGGCTGCAAGCCCCAGCGAGCTGAGGTAGATCAGCAGCCCTGCCTCCAGCAGGTCCTCCGGCGACATCGGCAACCGGCTCGCCGCAGTGCCCGGCGTCACGAATAGGGAGGCGATGCCATGGGTCAGCGACCATACGTGCAGCGCCACCATCTGCGCCGGCACGGCACGGCCCCGTTGCGTTGGAGCCTGGCGGACCTTGGCGCACGCCGCGTCGGCCGCACGGCGCAGCACGGCGAACGCGGCGTCGGACGCCTCCTGCACTGCCGAGTCCACGCTGCCGGTGCCGGGGTCTGTGCCCGGATCGAACATGGCGACGTAGGCGGCCGGGTCGCCCTTTGCGAAGGCGAGGTGCGCCCGGCCGCAACGCTCGATGGCGGTGACGGGATCGGGACGGCCGCCGGCCCATGCTGCCTCCAGGTCCACCGTCAGCCGCTCGAACCCGCGCCGCGCCACCTCGGCGATCAAGGCGTTGCGGTCACGGAAGTGGCGGTAGGGCGCCGCGGGGCTGACGCCCAGTACGCGGGCGATCTCGGCAATGGCCAGCCCGGCCAGGCCGCGCTGCCCGATCATGTCGAGCGCAGCCTGCACCAGCGCCTCCCGCAGGTTGCCGTGGTGGTAGCTTCGCCGTCCCGGGCCGTTCGCGCTCATCGGAACATCGCTTACGCTGCCGCCGGCCCGCTGTCGCGTGGGCGTTTGGTCAAATGCTTGTGGAACGCCGTTGGTGCGGGGCTACGCCGGGCGGCGCGGCGCCAGAATGGAGGCCGTCATCTCCTGCACCGTCTCATCCCGCTGGTTCAGCGTCGTCGTCTTCAGCGTCAGCAGCCCGCGGTCGGGACGGGAGCCGGACGGGCGCTTGGCCAGCACCTCGACGCGGGCGCGCAGCTCGTCGCCCGGGCGGACCGGCCGGCGCCAGGCCAGGGTGTCCACCTGGGCGCCCAGCGAGCCGCCGGGGAAGCGGCCCATCACGGACTCCAGTTGCAGGCGCATCGTCACGCTGGCGGTGTGCCAACCGCTGGCGACCAGCTCGCCGAACATGCTGCCGCGGGCGGCCTCCTCGTCCAGGTGCTGCGGCTGCGGGTCGAACTCCGCGGCGAAGGCGACGATGCGCTCCCGCGTCATCACCTGCGGGCGTGAGGTGACGACTTGGCCGACCTCCATGTCTTCCCAGTATAGCACGTTCGTCATGTCGCCTCTCCCTTGAACCACGCGCCGCCCGCGACGGTCGCTGCGTTCACCGCACCCATCACGAGCAGCCCGGCGCCCAGTGCCAGGAACACCGGGGTCAGCGACCCCGTCAACCGCAGCGCGACCCAGCCGCCACCGACCGCGACCACCGTGCGCAGCACGGCGGCGGCCAGCGGCCAGGCCAGCCGCCCCGCGCCCTGCGAGGCGAAATACAGCGCCATGCCGCCGCCGAAAAAGCCGAAGAACGGCCCAACTGCCCGAAGGTAGGCGCTGCCCGCCGCCAGCATGGCCGGGTCGTGCCCGAACAGGCCGAGCCACGCGCTGGGCCAGGCCGCGCCCGCAAGGCCGATGGCTTCGGTCAGGGCAAAGGCCACCGCCGCGCCGATCCAGGCCGCGCGAAGCGCCCTGGCGCGCTGTCCCGCCCCCAGGTTGACCCCTACCAGCGCCACGAGCGGCGCCCCCAGGCCGAACACCAGCGGCACCAGCAGGAACTCCAACCGCGACCCGGCGCCATAGCCGGCGATGGCGGCGGCGCCGAAGCTGCCGGCATAGGCCGTCGCCAGCGTGACGACCAGGTTGGTCTGCAGGCTCACCAGCGACGCCAGCAGCCCGACCCGCAGGATGGCCCAGGCGGGCGCCCAGCGCAGCCGCTGCCAACGCAGGCGGATGCCGGCCCGGGCGCCCGCGAGATACACGACGAACATCGCGCCGCCGGCTACGTAATAGAGCAGCAACGCCACCCCGCCGCCCGCGACGCCCAATGCCGGGAACGGTCCCCAGCCGAAGATCAGGCAGGGCGACAGCGGCACCAGCAGCACTACCCCGCCGACGATCACCATAGCCGGCACCAGCATGTTGCCGGTGCCGCGGATGCAGCTTGCCAGGCCGTTGAACGCCCAGATCAGGACAGCCCCGCCGAACACGACGTTCGAGTAGAGCAGCGCCGCCGCCAGCGCCGCGCCCTCGCCGCCCATGGTGCGATACAGCGCCGGTCCGGCCAGCAGCCCGGCGGCGCAGAACAGCAGTCCCAGCGCAACGCTGATCGCCAAGGCATGGGGCACCAGCGCGTCCGCATCGGCCTGCCGCCCGCCGCCGAGCGCGCGGGTGATGGCCGACGAGATGCCGCCGCCCATCGCGCCGGACGACATCATCTGCATCAGCATGACGCCCGGGAACACCAGCGCCATGCCGGCCAGCGCCGGGGTGCCCAGGCGCCCGACGAACGCCGCCTCGATCAGCCCGGTCATGGACTGCGCCAGCATCACCAGCACGTTCGGCCCGGCCAGCCGCAGCAGCGTCGCCAGCACCGGCGCCTGCAGCAGGGCCAGGGTGCGCGGGGCGTGGGCCGGCGGTGCCGCAAGGGGCGCTGTGGTGGACATTGAGTGCATATGCGCCTATCTTGTGCCGATGCAACAAGGATGTCCAGCTTGAACCCTGCCTCCCTCGGCACCGCCCCGCCCACGGCCTGCCACTGCCAGGCGCTGCGCCAGGCGGCCCGGCGCGTGTCGGCGCTGTATGACGCCGCAATGGCGCCACTGGGCCTGCGCGTGTCGCAGTATGGCATCCTGGTGCGCTTGCAAGCCGGCGGGCCGCGCGGCATCCAGGCGCTGGCGGCGGAACTGGTGATGGACCGCACGACCCTGGGCCGCAACATCCGCCCGCTGGAGCGCGACGGCCTGCTGACCGCCATCCCCGACCCGGCCGACCGGCGCGGGCGCCTGCTGGCCGTGACGCCTGCCGGCGCCGACCTGATTGCCCGCGCCGCGCCGGCCTGGCGCGCGGCCCAGGCCGAATACGAATCGCGCTGCGGCGCCGAGGACGCGGCGGCGTTGCGGGCGTCCCTAGCCGGCGTGGTGGCGGCGCTGCATTCCTTGCCGTAATAGCCCCGCCCGGCGGAACCCGCCCTACCCGGCGGGCGCTGTTCCGCTGCACCCCCGCCCTTCTAAGGAATGACGCTTTGCTCCAGACCATCCGTGCCTCCAGAATCACCGAAGGCTTGCCGCATCCGCTCGGCGCCACATGGGACGGGGTGGGCGTCAACTTCGCCCTGTTCTCCGGCAACGCCACCAAGGTCGAGCTGTGCCTGTTCGATCAGGAGGGCCTGACCGAGCTGGAGCGCATCGAGCTGCCGGAGTACACCGACGAGGTCTGGCACGGCTACCTGCCGGACGCCCGGCCCGGCACCGTCTATGGCTACCGCGTCCACGGCCCCTGGGCGCCCGAGCACGGCCACCGCTTCAACAACCACAAGCTGCTGCTGGACCCCTACGCCAAGGGCCATGTCGGCGAGCTGCGCTGGGGGCCGGAGGTGTTCGCCTACATCATGGAGACCGGCAACGACCTGACGTTCGACGACCGCGACAGCGCGCCGAACATGCCGAAGTGCGTCGTCATCGACCCGGCCTTCACCTGGATGCGCGACCGCCGCCCGGAGGTGCCGTGGGAGCAGACCATCTTCTACGAGGTCCACGTCCGCGGCTTCACCAAGCAGCACCCGGACGTGCCGGAGGACCTGCGCGGCACCTTCTCCGGCATGGCGTCGAAGGAGGCCCTGGACTGGATCAAGGGCCTGGGCGTCACCAGCGTGGAGCTGCTGCCGGTCCACACCTTCATCAACGACGACAACCTGCTGGACAAGGGCCTGACCAACTACTGGGGCTACAACAGCATCGGCTTCTTCGCGCCGGACCCGCGATACAGCAGCAAGCCGGCCTTTGCCCATGCCGAGTTCAAGGAGATGGTCGCGCACATGCACGACGCCGGGTTGGAGGTGATCCTGGACGTTGTTTACAACCATACCGCGGAGGGCAACGAGAAGGGGCCGAGCCTGTCGTTCAAGGGCATAGACAACGCCAGCTACTACCGGCTGCTGCCGGACGATCCGCGCTACTACATCAACGACACCGGCACCGGGAACACGCTCAACCTGAGCAACGCCCGCGTCCTGCAGATGGTGACGGACAGCCTGCGCTACTGGGTGCAGGAGATGCACGTTGACGGCTTCCGCTTCGACCTCGGCACCATCCTGGCGCGGGAACCCGGCGGCTTCAGCGAGGGCAGCGGCTTCCTGGACAGTTGCCGGCAGGACCCGATCCTGAACAGCGTGAAGCTGGTGTCCGAACCCTGGGACTGCGGTCCCGGCGGCTACCAGGTCGGCCAGTTCCCGCCGGGCTGGGCGGAGTGGAACGACAAGTTCCGCGACGAGGTGCGGCGGTTCTGGAAGGGCGACGAGGGGATGGCCCCGGCGCTGGCCGTCCGCATGTCGGCCAGCGCGGACATGTTCAACAAGCGGGGGCGGAAGCCGTGGGCGACGGTGAACTTCGTCACCGCCCATGACGGCTTCACCCTGCGCGACGCCGTCAGCTACAACGACAAGCACAACGACGCCAACGGCGAGGACGGCCGCGACGGCAACAGCACCAACCATAGCTGGAACCACGGCGAAGAGGGCGAGACGGACGACGCCGACGTGAACGAGCGCCGCCGCCGCCACATGCGGAACCTGCTGGCCACGCTGTTCCTGTCCCAGGGCACGCCGATGCTGCTGGCCGGCGACGAGTTCGGCCGCACCCAGGGCGGCAACAACAACGCCTACTGCCAGGACAACGGCATCTCCTGGCTGGATTGGGACATCCCCGATTGGGGCATGACGCAGGTGAAGCTGGTGCAGCAGCTCACCAAGCTGCGGCGCGACTACCCGATCCTGCGCCGCGGACGCTTCTTCACCGGCACGCCGATCAACGAACTCGATGTAAAGGACGTGACCTGGATCAACGCATCCGGCCACGAGATGGAGGGTTCGGACTGGGGCGAGGCCGGCATGAAGTGCTTCGGCATGTTGATTGACGGACGCGCCCAGGCCACCGGCATACGCAAGCCGGGCAGCGACACCACCATGCTGATCGCCATGAACGCCCACCACGACCTGGTGACGTTTACCCTGCCAGACTGCCCCAACAGCCAGCACTGGGAGCTGGTGTTTGACACCAACGTGCCCGAGCGGAACGACGCCCAGCGCTTCGCCATCGGCGAGACCTACGACGTGACCAGCCGCTCGCTGCTGCTGTTCGCGCTCAAGGCGGCGTAGGCCGGCGCTATTTCTTCTCCCTCTCCCTTCGGGAGAGGGGGCAGCGGGTTCGGTCTCGTCTTCAAGTTCGAGCAGCACGTCGGCCTCCTCCGCCTCAAGCGCCTCGATGCCCCTCAGCTTGCGGTTCACGCTGCGGGTGCGGGTCCGCGCGCTGTCTATGGTGTTGCTGAACGCGCCGGCCTGCTTGGCCAACTTGTCCAGCACCAGGTCCATGCGCCCCATTTCGGTCCGGGTCGCGCCCAGCAGCCGCTGTATCTCGTCCGTCTTCTGCTCCAACGACAGGGTGAGGATGCCGAGTTGGATCGTCCGCAGCAGCGCCGGCACCAGGCTCGGCCCCATCAGCAGCACGCGGTGGTCGCGGTTCAGGCCCTCGATCAGGCCGGGCATCCGGGCGGCTTCCACGTATAGGCCGTCGGTCGGCAGGTACATGACGGCGAAGTCCACCGTGACGGGCGGGTTGATATACTTGCCGCCGATCTTCTTGGCCTCCCCGCGCAGCCGCGCCTCCAGGCCGCGGCGGGCGGCACGCTCCGCATCCTGGTCCCCCGCTTCGGCGGCCAGCAGCAGCCGGTCGAAGTCCTCGGCGGGGAACTTGGCGTCAATCGCCAGCAGCGGACGCTGCGCGCCCTTCATCGGCATCAGCAGCGCGAACTCCACCACGTCGTCGCTGTCCTCCCGCAGCTTACGGTTGGTCTGGTAGGCGCCCGCGGGCAGCACATCGTCCAGCAGCGCCCGCAAGTGCATCTCCCCCCAGCCGCCGCGCGTCTTCACGTTGGAGAAGATGCGCTTGAGGTCGCCGATTTGCGCCGTCACGGCCTGAACGTCGGTGACGGCCTTCTGCACCTGGGCGAACTGGTCCACCACGCGCTGGAAGCTGCCGTGGACGCTGCGCTCGACCGCCTGCTGCAACCCCTCGCTGACGCTGCGTTGGATGTCGGCCAGGCGCTGAGCCGACTGCTCGCCCATCTCGCGCAGCTTCTGCTCCATCAGCGCCCGGGCGTCGCCGCCGTCACGGGCCAGGGTGGTCGAGAGCGTGCCCAGGGTGTGCTGCAACTCCAGCCGGGACTGCTCGGCGCGGGTGGCCAGGGCGCGTTCGGCGTCGGCCAGGCGTGCGCGCGTGGCTTCCGCCTCCGCGCGCTGCCCGGCTGCGCCCTGCTCGGCCAGCAGCAGCAGGTGCTGCAACGCCTCCGTCCCCGGCGGGCGGCGCAGCAGCAGCAGGACGGACAGCGCGCATAGCGCCACGAGCAGGACGCAGGCGATCAGGAGCAGCGAATCGGAGAGCATGGGGATAGCTTATATCAGCCGTTCTCGCCTCTGACCGGTCCAACCGTCATCGCGGGCCGCTTCCGCAACACGAAGACCGAGGGACCGCCAGCACGGCGCATGGTACTGCGCCAAGTGACTGGCCTTGCATCGTGGCCATTTGCCCTGACCGTTTCCCGCCGTCGTTGCGAGCCGCCCTTGCGGTGCGGCGACGGGGACGCAGCGGGGACCGCGTTTGCGGCGCCTGGGTTGCCGTGTCGCAACGCCCTTTGCGGCGACTGGTGCGGGCCAGGCGCAAAGTAGTTAGAGCGAGGAGCGGCTGGTATCAGGCGGGGCGGTAGCCGACCTCGTTGCAGGTCGTCTCGACTGCGCCGGCCCGGCCGCCCATCGCCTTGCGCCAGTGCCGCGCGTCGAAGTTGCGGGTCTCGTGGACCTTGTTGGCCTGGGCGCTGACGCGGAACTCCGCCCATTCCAGGTCGTCGGGCAGCGCCGGGTCGGGCACGTCATGCAGGCTGCCCTGGCCGCTGTCCTGCGCGACCCACATCGCCCGCACGCGGTCCAGCATCCCGTCAACCGCGTGCAGGGCGTCCTGCAAGCCGGGTTGCGGGGTGTAGGAGGCGGCCCAGGGGTCCCAGACCTGGAAGTCGAACCGGGCGGAGCCGTCCTCGGCGTCGTGGCGGATGATGCGGAGGGCTGGGCGGCTCATGGAAGGGTCCTGGGTCACGATGCGCCCTTATCGGCAGGGCCGGGCCGGGGCGCAACCCGAAATCCCGGACTTGCGGCGGGGCAGGGGGCGGGACAGGGTTGCGCCATGGAACACAATTTGCGGCGCGTGGCGGTGGTCGGGGCGGGCATGGCCGGGTTGGCGTGCGCCGGAGCGCTGCATGGGGCGGGGCTGGAGGTGGCGGTGTTCGACAAGGGGCGACGCGCGGGCGGGCGGCTGGCGTCGCGGCGGGTGGACTGCGTGGCGTTCAACCACGGCGCGCCCTGGGCCGACGCGCGCGGCCCGGAGTTTGAAGCGGTGTTGGACGGCATGACGCGGGCTGGGACGATTGCGCCCTGGCCTGCGGCCGGGCCGGGCCGCTGGGCCGGCGTGCCCGGCATGTCCGCCCTGGCCCGGTACATGGAGGCGCAGGGCGCCGGCACAATGCACGTGATGCGTCACGTCGCCCACCTCGACCGAGAAAGACAGGGCTGGATGGTGCGCCACCTGGATGCCGCGACGGCCCGGCCGGGCCTGGTCACACGGGAGGGGGGCGAGTGCGCGGGGCCGTTCGACGCCGTGCTGCTGGCCCTTCCGGCCCCGCAGGCGGCGGCACTGCTGCGTGGCGTGCCGCACCCTTTTGCAGATAAGGCCGGCCGTGCCAGCATGGCGCCGTGCTGGACCCTGATGCTGGCCTTCGCGGAGCCGGGCGGCGGTGCCAGCCTGCTGCTGCCCGGCGGCGCCCTGGCGTGGGCCGCTCGGGACTCGTCACGCCCCGGCCGGGAGGCGACGCCGGAGTGCTGGGTGGCCCATGCCAGCGCGGACTGGTCCCGGACGCATCTGGAGGACGATGCCGCCACGGTGCAGGCGGTGCTGCAGCGGGAGTTCGCGGCTGCAACCGGGATCACGCAGGCGCCGGCCTACGCAGCCGTGCATCGCTGGCGATATGCACTGGCCGATGCGCCGCTGGGCGTGCCGGCGCTATGGGACGCGGATGCCGGGCTGGGAGTGTGTGGCGACTGGTGCTTCGGCGCGCGGGTAGAGGACGCGTTCACGTCGGGCCGCGCCCTGGCCGCGATGGTGCTGCCCTGACATGCAGAAGGCCCCGGGATCGCTCCCGGGGCCTTCACATTGTTCGACAGCTAACGCTGCCGGACTCAGGCGTTCAGCCAGCCGCAGCCGGGTGGGTTGCAGCAGGCGTCCAGGTCACGGTGCGAAGCTGCTGGGTCAAACAATGAGACACTGGATCACCTCCTTTCTGTAAGTTGAAGCAGTAGGATGGGGGCTGTCCCGCGGTCCTGCAAGGCTGGACTTCCGGCTGCGCCCTGCCCATTTGCGGGCCATGGATGACAGCAGCATTTCAGCCACACCGGCACCCTGGCAGCAGGTCGCCCTGGTGTGCGGCAAGTGCAGCCGCAAGCTGGGCGGCGGCTTCGGCAAGAAGGGCAAGCACGACTTGGTGGACGTGCTGAGGGATGCCGCCAAGGCGGCCGGGCAACGGCGGGCGGTTCGCGTGCTGGAGGTCGGGTGCTTAGGGCTGTGCCCCAAGCGGGCCGTCACGGCGGTCAGCAGCGCACGGCCGGATCAGGTGCTGGTGGTGCCGGCTGGCGCCGAAGGAGCGGCGGTGCTGGCCCGCTTGGTAGGCGTACCTTCTCCCTCTCCCTCCGGGAGAGGGAGCAGGAAGCAGGCGTTTACTTCGTCGGCAGCATCAGCCCTGCCGCGCGCCCGCCCTTGATGATGTGCGCCTGCAGCACGGCGTCCACGTCCGCGGTGCTGCCGATGCGATACCAGACGCCCTCCGGGTAGATCACCACGCACGGCCCCAGCTCGCAGCGGTCCAGGCAGCCGGCACTGTTCACGCGCAGGTTGGGGATGCCCAGCTCCTTCGCACGCGCCTTCATGTAGTCCCGCAGCGCCTCGCCGCCGCGCGCCGCGCACGACCCGCGGCGGTGCCCGTCCGGGCGGCGGTTGGTGCAGACGAACAAGTGCGTGTCGAAGAACGGCGGCGGGTCGGATGGCAGCGGGACGCCCATGGATCAATCCTAGAAATAGCGCAGGGACAGCCGCATCCGCCCGCCGCCCGCGCCGAGTTGGAATGCGGCATCGCCATATGACGGCGGTCCGAAGCGGAACGGGGCGTCGTTGCTGAACCCCAGGCCCTCGGTCGGGAGGCCGACGAAGTTGCGGTCCACCTTCTCGTTGTCGTTCTCGTCGAGGTAAGCCTGCACCGCCCAGGTGCCGGCAGGCACCTCCAGCCGCACCACCGTCTCCCCGGCGCGGGCGGGGGCATTCCCGTTATACTGACAGAAATCCTTCAAGAAGTTCTGCTGCGTACAGACGGCGACGCGGACGTGGCCCTTGGCGACGCGGACGTTGGCCACCACCACCTCAAGCGTCGCAGCCTGCGCCAGGCCGGGCAGCAGCAGCGCTACTGCGCCGTATAGGCACGCCCGCGCCAGGTGGCCGGGCGCCCGCGCGCCGCACGGACCAGGGCGGACCACTGCACCACCAGCAACGCCAGCACGCCCAACGGATGCAGCGCCGCCGCGACCCACGGTTGCCGGAACCGGGCCGCCAGCAGCAGCCGCAGCCCGACCGACGCCACCAGCGCCAACGTAGTCGGCACGCTGGGTGCCATCAGCACCAGCACCGCCGGCAGCACTTGGCCGCCGAATAGGATGCAGGTCCAAAGTGGCAACGCCGCAGGCTTCGCCATGCCCTCGGTCGCGTTCTTGCATAGGCCCTCCCAGACTTGCGTCGCGTTGGCGTACATGCGGCAGGTGGCAAACGGCGTCGCGTCGAACAGCCCGGTCATCAGCCCGGCCCGGCGGAACGCGCGCGGCAGCATCAGCCCGTCGTGCAGGGACGCCTTGATCGCCATATGGCCGCCCGCCTGCACATAGGCGTCCCGCCGCGCGATGAACAGTTGCCCGCATCCGGCGCCCAGCCCTGCGGACCCCGACCGCAGCATGGCCGCCATCGGCAGGAAGCCCAGCAGCAGGAAGTGGATCAGCGGCAGCAGCAACTGCTCGGACCACGTCACCGTGACCTGCCGCGGGAAGCCGCTGGCCAGCCCGACCTGATGCCGCGCCATGTAGCCTGTCATGCGGGACAATGCATCGGGCGCCAGGCGCACGTCGGCGTCCACGAACACCATCAGGTCGTGCCGGGCCAGGCCGCCCAGGACGTTGCAGGCGTGCTGCTTGCCGGACCAGCCCGGCGGCAGCTTCGGCGCTGATGCCACGCGCAGCCGCGTGTCGGCGATGCCCTGCAGGATTTCGGGCGTGCGGTCGGTGGAAGCGTCGTCCAGCACCAGCAGCTCGACCTCGACCCCCGTGCTGGCCAGCACGGCGGCGCAAGCGTCGCCGATGTTGGCCTCCTCGTTGCGGGCCGGGATCAGCACGGATACGGCGGGACGGCCCTCGGCGGGGCCGGGCACGCGATACAGCGTGAGGTTCCACAGGCCGAGCAGCAACGGCCCGGCGGCAAGGAACAGCGCCAGCCAGGCGAGGGCGGTCATGAACGCAACTTGCCTCTCCCTCTCCCTCCGGGAGAGGGCCGGGGTGAGGGAAGGGCCGCAAGAGCCGACGTTTGCAGTCCAGGAAGTGACCGATCTGCCGTCGGCCGAGTTTGGGTCCTTATCGCCTCCCTCACCCCGGCCCTCTCCCGGAGGGAGAGGGAGCAGGAGCAGCATTGCCCAGGGGCCACTACTCCCGCTCCTCGTGCCGCGGGTCGAACCGCTGGCCCATGACCACGGCGCGGCCCCGGCGCCACAGGTCGTAGATGCCACCCACGCCGGCCCGACCGCGCAGCAGCCGCCGGAACAGGGCGGGGTCGCGCTGCATGGACTCGGCGCTCAGCGCGTCCATCGTGCGGGTCAGCTCCGCTTCCAGGCGCGCGGTCCACTCGGCGACGGTGCCGCCGCCGCTCTCGATGGGCGGGCCGAAGCGCACCAGGGCCTCCGGCTTGCTCTCGTTCCAGAAGGTGTACTCGACCGCGAGCGGCAGGATGACAGCGCCGGGCACGCGGCGGGCCAGGTGGGCGATGCCGGGGCGGAGCTGGATCGGGCGGCGGCGCGGGTCGGTGAACTCGCCCTCCGCGGTGATCCACAGGATGCTTCCGGGATTCAACAAGATGCCCAGGCTGGTGGACAGGAAGTGCGCTGCGCCCCGCGGGCTGTTGAGCGCGATGCCGAACACGCCCATGCGCTCGAATAGGCCATACTTGCCCAGCGCCTTGGCATCCATCGGGCCATAGCCGCGGCGGCCCGGGAACAGCAGGGTGGCGAGCAGGATATACAGCGCCGGGTCCCACCAGGACGGGTGGTTGCCGTAGATGATGACCGGACGCCCGGCGATGCCGTCCGGCAGCCCGGTGCGGGACAGCCGGACCGCATGGAACCGGCGGTAGAAATACCAGCGCAGATACCAGCCGAACGCCCAGAACATCCGGTCCGACCGGACCGCAACCGGGTCCGGCGCACTTGCGTCAACTCGGTGGGTGCGCGCCGCGGCACCCGCCGGCTGGCCGATGTCAGGCACTGACGGCTTCTGCGGTCTTCACCCCGGATGCGTCCTGGCTCAGGCTGTCGGCGGCGATCCAGCCCGACATGAGCACCATGGGCATCCCCGGCCCCGGGTGCGCCGCGCCGCCCGCGAGATAAAGGCCCTTCATGTCGCGCGAGCGGTTGCCCGGCTTGAACGCGCCGTTGACCTTGCCGTGGCTGGCCAGGCCGTAAATCGCGCCGTTCAGCACGCGGTAGCGCTCATGGATGTCCTGCGGCGTCAGGTGGTGCTCGAACTTGATCCGCTCCTCAATGTCGCCCAGCCCGGCGCAACGTTTCAGCTTGTCTAGGATCACCTGGCGGTAGGCCGGGAACATGGCGGACCAGTCATGGTGCAGGCGCAGGAACGGCGTATGCACCAGGACATACAGCGCCTCGCCGCCCGGCGGCGCCACGCCCGGCTCGGTGCCGGACGGCGCTGCGACGTAGCAGGTCGGGTCCGGCGCCGGCTCGCCCTTGCCGTAGATCCAGTCGAACTCCTCCTCCGGGTCCTTGGAGAACACGAAGTCATGATGCGCCAGGTGCTCGTAACGGCGGTCGAGGCCAAGATACAGCACGACGCCCGAACAGGCCGGGTCCCGCTTCCAGCGGCGGTCGAAGCTGGCCTGCACCGTACCGCCGATCAGCTCGCGGTAGGTGCGTACGCTGTCCATGTTGCTGACCACCGCGGACAGCGCGATGGTCTCGCCCGCTTCGGTCAGCACGCCCGTCACCTGTCCGCCCCGCGGGCCGCCGTCCGACAGGATGCGGCTGATGCCGGTGCCGGGGCGCAGGTCAACGCCCAGCTCGCCCGCCAGGCGCTCCAGCGCCAGCGGCACGGCGCGGGTGCCACCCATCGGATACCACACACCCTTCTCGGTCTGCATGTGCGCGATGCTGCACAGCACGGCCGGGGACTGATACGGCGAGCTTCCGACATACTGCACGAAGTGGTCCAGCATCTGGCTCACCCGGCCGTCCGGCACGCGCTTCCTGATCTGCGCGGCGACCGAGGTGCCCATGCGCAGGCTCAGCACGTCGCGGAGCGTCGCCAGGTTCATGCCCTTGAACTCAAGGGTGTCGGTAATGCCCTCGACCGACTTCCAAAAGAAGAATTTCTCGCTGACCTCGTGCAGCTTCTGCGACATGCCGATGAAGTCGCGGTAGCCCGCCTCGCTGCCCGGCGCGAACTTGGCGATGGTCTCCGCCATCGCCGGCACGTCCTCCTGCAGGTCCAGCACCGCGCCGTCGTCGAAGAAGCAGCGCCACTGCGGGTCCAGCCGGCGCAGGTCCAGGTAGTCGGACATGTTGCGCCCGGCCTCCTGGAACACCCGCTCCAGGACGCCCGGCACGGTCAGGATGGTCGGCCCCATGTCGAAGCGGTAGCCGTCCTGCTCCAGCAGCGCGGCCTTGCCGCCGAGCCAGGGGTTCTTGTCGAACAGGATGACCTTGTGGCCGCGCGCCGCCAGGGTGCAGGCGGCGGCCAGGCCGCCCAAGCCGGCGCCGATGACGCCGATGGGCAGCTCAGGGCGGTGATTGATAGCGTTCATGGGGCCTCGACGGTGCATGGGTGCGGGTGCCAGGACGGCGCCTGCTTCCTCTCCCTCCGGGAGAGGGCCGGGGTGAGGGAAGCGGCCAGCGCGGTCCTCGGCCATGGCAGTGCGCCATCGCGCCGCAAACGGGACGGGGAGGTCTGCGTGGCCTCCCTCACCCCGGCCCTCTCCCGGAGGGAGAGGGAGCAAAAGCCGTTCATAGGGCCTCCGCTATGGCTGGTTCGTAGTGGTCGGACGCCATGGCGGACGGGGCCTGCCAATCCGGGTCCAGGTTCAGGTCCTCCGCCATTAGGCGCGAGGTGATGCGCGCGCTCTCGAAGATTACCGGCAGGCCGCTGCCGGGATGGGTGCCGCCGCCGACGAGATAGACGTTCTGCAAGTCCTCGAAGCGGTTGCGCGGGCGGAAGTGCAGCATCTGACCCAGGTTGTGCGCCAGGTTGAACGTCGCGCCGCGGTAGATTTGCAGGTCGTGCTCCCAATCCATCGGCGTCAGCACCTTCTCGAAGCGGATGCGCCGCTCGATGTCGGGGATGCCGATGCGCTCCAGCCGCTTGAGCGCCAGCGCCCGGTAGCGTGCGACCTCTTCCGGACCCCACGCCGTCCCGCCGTCCATGCGGTGGCCCACCGGCACCAGCACATACAGCGTCGAGTGGCCCGGCGGCGCCAAGGCCGGGTCGGTCACGCAGGCGTTCTGCACGTAGAAGCTGGGGTTGGCCGGCGCCAGGCCGCCCTCGATCTCGGCGATGTTCCGCCGGTAGTCCTCGGCCAGGTAGATCGTGTGGTGCGACAGGTCGGGGATGTCGCCCTCGATCCCCAGGTACATCATGAACGTGCTGCACGAGAACTTCTTGGACGCGATCTTGCGATCCGACCAGCGGCGGCGGATGGCGTCGGGCACCAGCTTGGTCATCGTCTGCGCGAAGTCGCTGTTGATGACCAGGGCATCGTAGCGCGCCTCGCCCTGGGCGGTGCGGACGCCGACCGCGCGCCTGCCCTCGAACAGCATGTCCTGGATCGGCTCGCCCAGCTTGATCTTGACGCCCAGGCTGCGCGCCACGCGGGCCATCGCCGCCATGACGGCACCGGTGCCGCCGCGGGGATGATAGACGCCGTATTCGTATTCCATGAACGACAGGATGGTGAACAGGCTCGGGCAGCGGAACGGCGACATGCCGAGATACTTGGACTGGAAGCTAAACGCGAGGCGCACCCGCTCGTCGCGGAAATAGGTGCCGAGGTCGCTGTCCACGCTGCGGTGCGGGCGGAGCCGCGACAAGCCGCGCACCACCTCCGGGCGCATCAGGTCGCGCATCGAGTTGAAGGCGTTCTCCAGCACCGGGCGGAAGGCAGCCAGCTTCTTGCGGTTGTCGGCCATGAAGCGCGGCAGCGCGGCGGCGTCCTGGGGCGAGAACCGCGCGACCTCGGCGGCCATGCGCGCCATGTCGCCGGTGGCCTGGATGTGGCCTCCAGCCTCGAACATCAGGTGATACTGCGGGTCGAGGCGGATCAGCTCCACCTCGTCCTCCAGCCGCCGGCCGCAGGCGGTGAAGATGTCGGACAGCACGCGCGGATACAGGAAGAACGTCGGCCCCATGTCGAAGCGGAACGTGCCCACGTCCGTCGCGCCGCTGATCGTGCTCGACCGGCCGCCCACGCAATCGCGCGCTTCGTAGAGCGTCACGTCAACGCCGGCCTTGGCTAGCAGCATCGCCGACGCCAGCCCGCCAGGGCCAGCGCCAACTATGGCAACGCGGCGGGTCATCGGGACACCGGCTTGAATGGCGGGAATGGGCACGCGAATGGGGTGGCGGTGAGACACAACATGCGGCGAAACGTAGCCTCTCTCTCGATGGTCCGATAGATGCGGGCTACAGTTGGGGACATGGACCAATCTGTCACCCTGCCCCATGACGCCGATGTGACCGCTGCGGTAGCTGAGGCGCTGGCTCGGGCGCGGGCAGCCGGACGTGCCTGGGCCGCCCTGCCGCTGCCGGACCGGCTGCAGGTCGTTGCCCGCGTGCGCCGCCTGGTCGCCCGCGGCGCCGCCGCGCTGGCCGCCACGGTCGCCCGTAACCCCGCCGATACCCTGGTGGCCGAGGTGCTGCCGCTGGCGGAGGCTGCGCGCTTCCTGGTGCGCCATGCCGCGGCCATCCTGGCTCCGGCCCGATTGCGCGGGCGCGCGCCGCTATGGCTGCTGGGCATCCGGGCCGAGCTGCGGCGGGAGCCGTGCGGCGTGGTCCTGGTGCTGGCGCCGGGCAACTACCCGCTGTTCCTGCCCGGCGCGCAGGCGTTGCAGGCGCTTGCCGCCGGCAACGCGGTTTGCATCAAGCCCGCGCCGGGCTGCGAGGCGCCCATGCAGGCCCTTGCCGCGCTGCTGGCGCAGGCCGGGCTGCCGGACGGTGTCTTGCAAGTGCTGGACCCTGATGCCGGGGAGGCCGCGAGCCGTGCCGGCTTTGACCGCATCGTGCTGACGGGATCGGCGGAGACCGGCGCCCGTGTGCTGGCGGCGGCGGCGGACCGGCTGACGCCTGCGACCATGGAGCTGTCCGGGTCGGACGCCGTGTTCGTGCTGCCCGGCGCGGACCTGGACCTGGTGGCCCGCTGCCTCGCCTACGGCTTGCGGCTGAATGGCGGTGCCACCTGCATCGCGCCCCGCCGGGTGTTCGTGCCGGACGCGCTGGCGATGGCGCTGGAAGGCAAGCTGCTGACCCTAATGCCCGGCATTCCGGATGCGGCGGTGCCGGACGGGACGGCAGCGCGGCTGGCGGGGTTGGTGCGGCAGGCGGTGGCGGACGGCGCCCGGACCGCGGCCGGCGGCGCCCGCCGGCCGGTCGTGGTCGCGGACGCCCGGCCCGGGATGGCGCTGCTGCAGCAGGATGTGTTCGCCCCCTGGCTGGCGCTGGTGCCGGTGGCGGACCCGGACGCGGCGCTGCTGGCGGCGGAGGCTTGCCCGTTCGCCCTAGGCGTCAGCATCTTCGGTCCGGCTGCGGCGGCGAGGGGCCTAGCCGGGCGGGTGCGCGCCGGGTCGGTGTGCATCAATGACCTGATCGTGCCCACCGCCGACCCGCGCCTGCCGTTCGGCGGGCGGGGCCGCAGCGGCTTCGGCAGCACGCGCGGCGAGCTGGGCCTGCTGGAGATGACGGTGCCCAAGGCCGTCAGCATCCGGCGCGGTCGGTTCCGCCCGCACCTGAACGCGGCCACGCCGGACGACGCCGTCCTGTTCGCGCACATGACGGCGCTGCTGCACGGCGCCTGGCGGGACCGCTGGGCGGCGCTGCGCGGCCTCGCCTCCGTTGGGCGCCGCTGAACGGCTGGAACGGCGTTCCACGTCCAAGCCTGGGCGCAGCAGGTTTCGTCTCCCTGTGGCCCGTGTTGCAACGGCATCCCTGCTATTTGGCCGCTGTGCGTTGCAGCATCGGAGAGGAACTCACTAATCCGTCGTTGCAGCCGGGTTGTCCGGCAACGGAGTTTCCATGTCTGGTGCAGTGACACTGACCCGGCCCGCACGCGGCCGGCTCGACGTGAACCGGGTCGTCCTGTTCACCGGCCTGGCGTTGCTGGCCGGGCTGATGCTGGCCGTAACCATGCCGGACCGGGCGACCTGGCGTATGCCGGTGCTGGTGCTGGCCGGCGCCGCCATCGGTGCGGTGCTGCTGCGGACCACGTTCGGGTTTGCCGGGGCGTTCCGCTCGCTGATCGAGGTGCGCGACGCCTCGGGCTTTCGCGCCCATGCGGTGATGCTGGCCTTGGCGACGGCGCTGATGATGCCGTTGCTGGCGCTGGGCAGCCTGTGGGGACAGCCGATGGCTGGCGGCTCGACCGCCGTGGGCGTCGGCTTCGCCGTGGGGGCGCTGCTGTTCGGGGCCGGGATGCAGGTCGGCGGCGGTTGCGCGTCGGGCACGCTGTTCTCGCTCGGCGGTGGCAACGCGCGGCTGATCGGCACCCTGTTCGGCTTCGTCGTGGGGTCGGCCCTTGGCGCGGCGCACATGGGTTTCTGGTGGTCCTTGCCGGCGCTGCCCGCGGCGACGGCGCAGGGCCTGGTCGGCTACGGCCCGGCCATCGCGCTGCAACTGGCGGCGCTCGGTGCGCTGTGGTGGGCCGCACGGCGGTTCAGCCCGGCGGGCAAGCCCGTTGCTGCCCGCAGCCTGCGCGGACGGCTGGCGGCGGTGCCGGTGCTGGTTTGGGGCGGCGTCGCCCTGGCGGTGCTGAATGCGGTGGTGCTGGTGCTGTCCGGCAAGCCCTGGGGCGAGACCTCGGCGTTCGCGCTGTGGGGGTCGAAGTGGGCGACTGCGCTGGGCATTGACGCGCACGGCTGGGCCTATTGGCAGCGCCCAGGGTTCGGCGCGCAGTTGGATCGGCCGGTGCTGCAGGACACGACCTCGGTGATGGACGGCGCCATCCTGCTCGGCGCGGCGCTGGCGGCGGCGGCGGCTGGCGTGTTCCGGCCGAGCTGGGGCGGCAACTGGCGGGCCTGGGCCGGGGCGTTGCTAGGCGGGATCGCCATGGGCTATGGGGCGCGGCTGTCCAACGGCTGCAACATCGGCGCGTATTTCAGCGCCATCGCGGCGGGCAACCTGTCGGGCTGGGCCTGGATGGCGCTGGCGCTGGCGGGAAGCTGGATCGGCGTGAAGCTGCGGCCGGTGTTCTCGCTGACGCGCGGCGCCAGCGGCCCGGTGTGCTGACGGGATGGCTGGGACGGGCTTGCCCGTTCCGGCCAGCGATGCGTGGCCTGTTCAGCGGCGAGACCCGGTTTTCCCGTTCCATGCTGCGGCCAGGCCAGCCGGTAGCTTGCAGGCAAGCGTCCGGCAGCCCGGGTGGGCAGGAAAGGCGCCTGTGGTGTTCCGCCGTGGCGCCCTCCGGTCCTTTCTTGCAGCAGCGGCTGTCGCAATCCTGGGCCACCCGGCCGGGGCGCAGCCGCCGTTCGCCGAGCCGTCCACGCCTTCTGCGGTGCAGAACTACCAGC
>JAABUN010003305.1_pt1 | contig 25368 bp, 21 predicted proteins | sample 5559311 | NCBI WGS metagenome assembly JAABUN01 (sample SAMN10711877, study PRJNA513370) | rock metagenome | isolation source: Antarctica rocks | place: Antarctica: Victoria Land, Siegfried Peak sud
GGTCGGTTCGATGGTCGGTTCGATGGTCGGTTCGATGGTCGGTTCGATGGTCGGTTCGATGGTCGGTTCGATGGTCGGTTCGATGGTCGGTTCGATGGTTGGTTCGATGGTTGGTTCGATGGTCGGTTCGATGGTCGGTTCGATGGTCGGTTCGATGGTCGGTTCGATGGTCGGTTCGATGGTTGCCGTGGGTGCTGCGGACTCGGCTGGCGAAGCGGATGAGGTACTGGAGGGTGCTTCAGGCCCGACCGTCTCGTCCGGAAATATGGCAACGTCATCGACTTGGGCATCCAGAACTGTCGTGGCCGGAGCGGCGCCATTCGTGCCATCGTCAGATGCCGCGACGGTAGAGGAACGCGCCGGGATGCTCACGCCGTTGCTCTCACCACCGACGCCACGGGGGACGGCGTTGGTTGCCGTTGGTGTTGGAACGATTCGGGTGGTGGCCGACGGTGTCGCGGCGACGATCGCGACCTGACCAGACTCGGACCCTGATGGTTGCGTCAGCCCGGCGGACTGGGTGCCGCCGTTCCCACCGTCGTCTCCGGCCGGGATACCGAGAGTGAGGTACAGACCGGCGGCCACGGTCAGCGCGACGAGGGCGAAGGCCGTGACGGCCCAGGCCGCCTGGGCGCTGACCCGGCCACCAGCCAGCCGACCAAGAAAGCCCCGACGGGCGCGATCATCGTCGGATCCGGTCGCCATGACCGGGATATCGCCGATCGGGACCGGTCCAGGCAGAGGCGCCAGCGGAACACCAGCCCGGGCGCTGGCCAGCGTGACCGCGGACGGCGACAGGTCTTCGGGACGAAGCTTCGCGCCGGTGCCCTGTTTGGCAGACTGGCGCGCCGCCGCTGACGACCGGGCGGTGATGACGCTGTTTCCGGCCAGCCGCCCCGATGGGGCCGCCGAGATCGGGCGCCGGTCGCTCGCGGGGTCAGACGATTGGTTCCCCGCGGGAAGACCCGGCAACATGCTTCGTGAGCCGGGAGACTCGACTGGCCGGGCGTACGGGACCGGGTCCGAGCGCCGGAGGGAGGACGGGATCGCCATTCCACCCGATGTCGCCGGACCCGAAACAGCGGACAGCGCCCCGGCGGAGAGATCCAGAGCCTCCCCGCCTGTTGATGGAGCTGGTTGGGTAGGCGTCGGAATCGTCGGGGCGCTGGTGGACGTCAGCGGAGCGGTGGACGGGCTGGCGTCCGGCCGAGTCTCCGCGGACGGCCCGGATCGCGCCAGAAGCTGGCTCGCCAGTGTCCACCGGGTCGGGCTCTCGACCGGACGTTTTGCGGGTGCCGAGGGCGGATCAGGCTGGCTCACCGTCCCCGACGCCTCCGAATGGTCGCCGAACGCGCGGCTAATCGCGGCCACGCTGAGCGACGGAGACGGCTCAGCCGGAGGTTGAACACCTGTCGGTTCAACCGATTCCGGGATCGGGCGCGATTCAACGGAGCGACTTGGCCGGCCGGCCGGCGGCACGGAGGCGACCCCGAACGACGGCATCGGCATCGAGACTGGCGGGAGCCCAGCCGAAGGGATCCCGAATGAGGAAGGTACAGGTTGCTCCATCGGCACCGGCGGAACCGCTGGCCGGGACTCCGGCCGCGTCGGCTGCGCTCCCGATCTGGCCGACGATCGCCCGGAGGACCCTGTTGCGGGGACCGGCACGCCGCTTCCACCGGATCGGGTCGTTCGCTCCGGTGCACGCTGCCGGGGAGGGGGCGGCGAGAACGGCGAGCCACTGCCCTCCGGGAGGGTGGACAGTTTCGAGATCAGCCGGGTGGCTCCAAACTTCCCATCCTGAACCCGAATCTCGACCGGGATCGGCCCGTTGCCGTTCGGCGTGGAGATCGCGAGCGAGACGCGGCCATTCCGGCCCATGGACGGGGCCGTGTGGAGCCAGGACCGCTCGGCATCCAGTGCGATCACTCCGTTGCGAACGAAGACCACACGCTGGCCCGTGACGATCAGCCGGGCAGCGAGGTCCGCATGCTCACCGGCAATCGTGACCTGACCCTCCCAGACGATCCGTTCACTGACCAGCGACCGCCAGACCGTACCGCGCGGGCGACCGACCTCGGGCGTGTAGCCCGGTCCGGACTGTCCCATGACTGCCTCCTCACACACATTGGACGGGTTCACCGGCCAGCCGGGACGTCCCGACGCCACTGCGCCGGCTCTCGACTGCCGCGACAGCCAGCGGACATCATGTCCGCGGTGTCTGATGTGTCTGGTCCGGGATGCCGACGACCAACGCCACCCGGTCCCAGCCCGAAAGGGTGAACGCACACACTGTACGTACAGTATCACAGGACTGGACGAGGTGCGGGAAATCTGTGCGTCAGCGGGGTTTCGCGGGGGTTGTGAACGCAAGGGTGGGGGAATGACGGTTGATCGCGGAGGCTTGTGCGGGGAGCCTACCTCTATGTACGTCCATGGTCCGCAATGGTTCTCCTGGCGATGCAGGAAGAGGCAACGTAGGGGCGACCCTTGCGGTCGTCTAGCCACCGCAGCGCCCCATTCGTGGCAACGACATAACGTGCCTGATCCGCGCTGAAAGGCGTCATACGGAATCCGGGTGAATGCTCAACGGTCGCGGACCAAGTCGCCGGACGACCCGTCCCCCAGCCCCTCCTGCTGCGGCGGAGAGGGGAGCCCGGCATGTGCATGAAGCGCACAGAACGGCGTACTCATCACCCGGATGTCGTATCACGCGGTTCGCGACTTGCAATCGCGCATGTTCCCGGTGGACCGATTGCAGGCGAGGATGATTGTCGCCGTCTGGAGTGGTGGCGCCTGTGGGCACTGGGCGACCACGAGGGTCGCCCGTACGAGCGTGGCCGCACGTCTGGATTCGATAGGTCTGGACGATCGTGATGAGGGGCACCGGTCGAGGAAAGGCCATGACCCACAACGGAGCACCCTGACGTGCCAGCCCAGCGACAGACCACCCGCTATGGCGCCGCAGGCAGGGTGGTCGCCAGGAGGGCAAGGTGCAGGACGAGGCGGCAGCCCGGCTCGGTGGGATTTCGGCCCGTCAGGAGCCCGATCTGTTTCAGCCGGTACGCCAGCGTATTGCGGTGGATACCTAGACGGTCGGCCGCATCGACATGGGAGCCGCCCGTCTCCAGGTACACGAGGAGCGTCTGCCGAAGCGAGCCCTTCTTGTCGCGGAACGGCAGTTCGCCGAGCGTGTCCGCGGCGAACCGGGCCAGGTCGGTTGTGCCCCAGAGCCGGTAGAGCAGCCGGTGGGCGCCAAGATCGTCGACGACGTCGAACCGGGCGAGAGGACCGGGGATGACCTCATGCTGGAGCAGCGCCGCGACGAATCGGGCCTCTCGCAACGCGTCCGGCAGCCCGGCGACGCCAGCCACGGTCGCCGAGACCGCAAGCCAGCCCTGGGTCGGCGGCACAGTCGCCGGTGGAGACCGGTAGACCGGCCGGCTCTCGCGCTGGCTGCCCCGCCCACGGGTGGGGCTGGACGCCACCGGTTCCGGGCGGACCTCGATCAGCCCGAGCGGCAGCCCGTCGAGGGTCGTCCCGTCATGAACGGTCCCGAGTGGCCCGAGCGAGCGGATCAGCCCGGCGGTCCCGGCTTCGATGCTCGCGAGCGCCACCCGGAAGTGACCGTCCGTCGGCAGGCCGAGGGCCGAGGCCCGGGTCATCGGGTCCGGGATCGAGCCGACGACCAGCGACTGGAGCGCCATCGACCGGGCCGGGCCGCGCGGCCGGGCCTGGGATGCTCGCAGCAGGGCAGAGTCGACGGACGAGGCCACCCGCTCCCCGACCAGCCGGATCAGCGCCCGAGTGGCCCGTGGAACAGGACCAATCCAGAGCGACCGGCCGTCCGACAGGGCCACCGCCAGCCGGTCGCCCTGCCAGCCGCATGACGGCGGGACGTTCGCCGGGATTGACGGGTCCGGCGTGGTCGACATCATCACCTGGCCGCGCGAGTCCATGATCGCCAGCGGAACACCCAGCTGCCCAGCGACCGCCGTGAGCGCCTGCGCCCCTTCGGCGCCGGAGTTGGCGAGGTCGCCAAGCAGATGCTCGAGTTCCGTCCCGGAGCGATAGAGTTCACCACGGCGCTGGGTCAGGAGCCGGTTGATCTCGTTCTCGAACTCCGGGCCGACCGACGTGGTCACGAGCAGCGGCAGGGGAGCCGTCCCACTCGGGACGCCATCCAGCACGACCCCGGAGCACTGGTGACTGGAGAGTTCCCGCAGAAGCAGGGGCAATGAGACGCCGGACTCGGCCAGCACCCGACGGGGCAGCAGGACGAGCTCGCCGCCCCGGAGCGGTGGCAGCATCGGGCTGCTTGCCCGGACAGTGACCGCCCAGGTCAGTTCCCGGTCCAGGGCGTTGACCGGAGCGATCCCCGGGAATCCCTGTCGTGCCACGCCATTGTCCCCGGCCAGGGTCGGTTCGCCCTGCGCCGGGAGCCGCAGTCGTGGTACCCATGCCAGCAGATCGGCCAGCGTGATCTCGGCAGCCATCCAGCGCGCGTCCTCTCATGTGTCCGGCAATCCGCCGGCAACCGATCCACGAACGTGAGAGCCCGACGCGACGCTGCGACCTGCCTCCGTTGTCCTGAACTGTGCGAACGGTTCGGCAGCCACCGGTCTGCCCAACGAATGGGTTCTGGTCTCGCCTGACTGTTGTTAAGTCTGCGCAGTTTACGTGATCCCTCAGGCCCGTTGGGATGGGGTGGAAACGAGATTTGGCCGCTTCACTGTGCGCTATGTACAAAAATACGGCGAGTCACTTGATGCGATCTGGTAACGATGGGATACCGGCGGTCTGCGGCGGCGTGTGATCGACTGATCGCTCGGTTCGCAATGGCCAGCGCGACGATCAACCAGCAGTCGTCCTCGGGAGGAGGTAGACGGCTGCGAGTAGTCTTTCAGGAGTCTGTTCGCTTGCTATCTGAGGACTCCCGAGATGTCTCGCCTGTCTGCCACGAGCGCCCAAGTTGGACCGGCGGTGGTCCCGGCCCGCCTGGCGATTGGCGTTGCCAGCCTGATCGGCCTCCTCGGCTACCTGTGGCCCTTCCTGCTGCCAGTGGTCGGTATCGACGGGGCCAGCAGCGCCACCCAGGCCGCGCCGTTCATCCTCGCGGTCGTGACCGGGCTGTGCCTCCTGTCGATCCTGGGCGAGCTGTCCGCTGGAGAGGTCCGACCGGCCCGGATCGTGGCGCTGCTCGGGGTGCTCGTGGCTGTCAACGCGACTCTGCGCCTGCTGCCGACGTTCCTGGGTGCCTCGCCGGTCTTCCTGCTGATCATTCTCGTTGGCGCGGTCTTCGGTGGCGCGATTGGCTTTCAGCTCGGGGCGTTGTCGCTCCTGATCTCGTCCCTGCTGACCGGCGGAGTGGGCCCCTGGCTGCCGTACCAGATGCTCGGGGCCGGCTGGATCGGCCTGACGGCGGGGATGTTGCCGCGGCTGGAGGGCTATCCCCGGCAACGGCTGGCGCTGTTGGCCAGTTTCGGAGCTGGCTGGGGGTTGCTCTACGGTGCCTTGCTCAACCTGTCCTTCTGGCCGTTCACCGCGCCCGGCGTCGAGTACACGACCAGCCTGTCGTGGGTACCGGGGATGTCGTTCGGCGAGACGATCTCGACCTACGGTCGCTTCTATCTGATCACGTCGCTGCCGCACGACCTCACCCGCGCCATCGCCAACGTCGTCCTCGTCGTGGCGCTCGGTGGGCCGATCGTCCGGCTGCTGGAGCGCTACCGCTCCCGGTTTACCTGGCAGTCAGTCGAGTTCGACGTTGAACCAGTTCCGGAGCAGCCGGCCGAGCGTCGAGGGATCGAACAGGTCAGTCCGGGCCGGGTTTGAGCACGTACCCCACCCTAACCCCTCCCCACTGCGGTGGAGAGGGGCTTTGTGCTGGTCGGGTTCTCGATGTCCCGCTGTCGTGATGTGACCCGCCTGGTCCACGCCGCGATGTGCTGTGCTCGCGCTCGTCTGGCACCCGATATCCGCAGCGGTGTGACACCCGGGCGATGAACACGCTGGTTTGCGGGGTCGATCACGTGCCTGACCCCCCTCTCCGCCGCAGCGGGGAGGGGCCGGGGGAGGGGTCGTCCGTTGGGCATCCCCCCAACTTCCGCATCTATCGCTTAGGGTCTGTTTATTGGTCTAGCGTCACGGTCCAGTTCGCGAGGCCGGCCGGCAGCGCCTCTGGCCGCTCGGCCCGGCTGCCGATCTCGATCGTCCGGTTCTGCTCAGCCGACTCGATGATGCTCAGCATCACGTCGAGGACGTGGAAGGCGAGGGTTCCGCTGGCTCGCGGCGTGACGCCGGTCCGGTGGGCAACGGCGATATCCGCCAGCCCGAGCCCGCGGGAGTTGCCCCCGTGCGGGCTGACGAGCTCAAGCTCCTCCCAGCTGTCCCGGTCGGTGCTACTGGCGTCGCGGAGTTTGATCGGGCCGTGGAACGTGTTCGGGTCCCAGCCGGAGAGCGCCCCGTCCTCGCCGTAGATCTCGAAGTTGGTGTTCTGGGTGCCCCAGACGTCCCAGCTCATGAGCATGGTGGCGAGAACGCCGCTCTCCAGTTCGAGCTGGGCCGAGACCGTCGTCAGGACGTCGACCGGGACGGTCTGGCCGGCCTTCGGTCCCTTGCCGATCGTGCGTTCTTTGGTGGGCGAGAACCCCTTGGCGGAGACGTGCTTGATCGGTCCGAGCAGCGTGACGAGGTTGGTGATGTAGTACGGACCCATGTCCAGGACCGGTCCACCGCCGGCCTGGAAGAAGAAGGCTGGGTCCGGATGCCAGATGGCGGGGCCGGGGCCGACCATCACGCACATTACGGAGTGCGGCGTCCCGATCCGGCCGGCGTCGATCGCATGGCGGACGGTCTGGATGCCGGCACCGAGGAACGTGTCGGGCGCACAGCCGACGACAAGACCGGCGGCGGTGGCGGCGTCGAGGATCGCCTGGCCGTCCTCGCGGTTAGTCGCGAACGGCTTCTCGCCGTAGGCGACTTTGCCAGCCTGCAGCGACCGGATCGCGATCCCGGCGTGGGCGGATGGAATGGTCAGGTTGAGGACGAGCTCGACCTCCGGGTCCACGATTAGCTCATCAACGGACAGGGCGCGGGGGACATTGAATTTGTCGGCCTGCTCCTGGGCCCGCTCCTGAAGGATGTCAGCGACGGCGACGACCTCGTATTCGCGGAATTTGTGTGAGTTCTCGAGGTAGATGCCGCTGATGTTTCCGGTTCCAACGACGCCGACGCGTACGGGATCCACGATGACTCCTCCTCTGTTCGGCCGGTTCGGCAGTAACGGTGGCGGCGCATCTCGTGGTGGCGTCCGCCCCGCTGCCGAACACGATAGGGCACGGGGATGATGCCACAGACAGGGGACCGCAGTTCCCGTCAGGCGCCGCGATCATCCCGATCTTTTACGAGGTGTATTCACGCAGCGCGGCTGCCACGGCGGCGTGGGCATGGATCAGCGTCGTGTCGAACAGGGGACCGTGGCGTCCTCCTGGCCGACGAGCAAGGTGATCTCGGTGCAGCCAAGGATGATCGCTTCGGCTCCCCGCGCGACCAGCCGCGCCATGACCTGACGGTAGGCGTCGCGGGATGCGGGTCGGATCCTGCCCAGACAGAGCTCGTCGTAGATCACGTCGTGGACGACGGGTCGCTCCTCCTCGTCCGGGACGAGAACTTCCAGACCGTGGCACCCGGTGAGCCGGCCGCGATAGAAGTCCTGCTCCATGGTGAAACGCGTTCCAAGCAGCCCGACCCGTTGGAATCCACGCTCCACGATCGCGATTGCCGTCGTATCGGCGATGTGCAGCATCGGTATCTGGACAGCGGCGGCGATCTCGTCCGCTACCTTGTGCATCGTGTTGGTGCAGAGCAGCAGCAGCTCGGCGCCGCCACGCTTGACCGACCGGGCCGCCTCGCTGAGTCGAACGCCGGCTTCGTCCCAGCGGCCTGCATGCTGAAGCCGCTCGATCTCCGCGAAGTCGACGCTGACCATGACGATTCGGGCGGAGTGAAGCCCACCCAGTTGCTCCTGGACCGCCTCGTTGATCCAGCGGTAGTACAGCGCCGACGATTCCCAGCTCATCCCGCCGATCAGGCCAATGGTGCGCACGGTCGAGCTTCCTTCTGGTGACGTCATAACATACCGTTCCCACGTGGAATGCCGGGACTTGAGCACAACCACGATCCGGATCAAACGCCTGTGACCGGGAGCATACCCATGGAACGCACGTCGCCGGGGTGTCCATTGACCATACCTGCGTCTGTCGTCTCGATCGTCCCATTGACGACAGACTGTATCACCGGGGTCTTAGCGCTGGACGGTACGATCACGGTCAAGAACCTCGCCGTACCGCGACTCGATCACGGCGTCCTCAGCTTCGATGTCAGAGCGGTCAGACCGTTTGCCAAGCGCTACGGTCAGTCGCTCGACGACCCGGTCAAGTTTATCGAACGGCCAGACCAAGCGGGATTCGTGGCAAAGGTGGGCAATCGGATCGTCGGCTGTCTGCTCATCTCGGAGCACTGGAACCGCCGGAGTTGGATCGATGGCCTCGTGGTCGAATCGGGAAGCCGTCGGCTCGGTGCCGGGCGGGCGCTCATGGCACAGGCCGAAGCATGGACACGATCTCGCGGCCTGCCGGGCATCATGCTCGAGACACAGAACGTCAACGTGGCTGCCTGCCGGTTCTATGAGCGTTGCGGCTTCCTGCTGGGTGGCTTCGACCAGCGGCTCTATCGAGGCTTCGATCCTGACACGATCGAAGTCGCGCTCTATTGGTACCGCGATCTTGGGGAGGTGTCGGATCAGGAGAACAGGACTGATCGAGGCTGATCCCTACCGGTCTGCCCGTCCCGATCTCAGTGACGCCTCGGCCCGGGCGGTCATCTCCCGCCACTCGTCGGCCAGGAAGTCAAACATGCGGGCGTGTGTGTACTCGCCGTCCTTTGTCCCTTCCCAGAACATCCGGCCCGCCTCGCGGTACCCCTGCTTCAGGAGCGCGGCCGCCGAGCGCGTGTTCGGCCCCCAGACGAAGCTGTGGACGGAGTGCAGCCCCAACCGCTCGAAGGCGTAGGCGAGCAACAACTGCTTGGCCTCCGAGCCGTAGCCGCTGCCCCGGTAGGCCGGGTCGTGGAACCAGGACTCCGTCTCGGCGGTCCGGCTGATCCGGTCGATGTTCGTGATTCCGTTGGTGCCAATATGTTGCCCGGTCTCCCGCAGGCAGACGGCGAACCGGACCCAGCCGGGCGGGTCGGCCCTCGAGATGTCGCGGAGGAACTGGCGTTCCCTCGCAGCAGCCCACGGGAACCGGCCGTTGTCCATGAAGGTGTCGGGCTCGCGCCGCTCCATCGCGACCGAAGCCGCCGCGTCGGTCATCTCCAGCGGCCGGAGGTAGACCCGCGGCCCGACGAGCACGGTATTCGTCGGCAGTGTCCCGTTGAGGGCGCCGTAGGTCGGGTACTCCCGCGACCGCCAGCGGGCGGGGTCGTCGACGGCCATCGCGTGATCGATCCCGACGCCGGGGTCGCCGAGCCGCCGGAGCCAGGCTGGGTGATAGGCCTCGTAGAGCAGGCGGTCCCGCCACCGGCCGTCACGCCAGACGCCGTCGCGCCACATCGCGCCGCGCCGCAGCCCGAGCGCCTCGGCTCGCTCCCGCAACACTGTCTGGTCGTCATCGAACTCGACGACGACCTTTGGGATCTCACCCTCGCTGAATCCCCAGTCGACGATCAGCCCAAGCATCTCAGCCTTGATTCGATCGCTATCAGGCCGGGCAGGGTCACCGTAGAGCCCGAGCCGGTTGTCCGGCTCGTTTCCGGCCCAGCGCCGGAGTGCCAGGGAGCCGACCGGCTCGCCGTCGCTCCGGCGACAGGCGACGAGGAACCGGCTGCCGGGCTTCGGCTTCTCGACCATCTCCTTGATGATCTCGCCGGCTCGCTCGGCGTTGATCGGATAGGGGGAGTCCCGCCAGCCGCTGGCGCGGACGGCATCCTCCTCCTCAATGCCCCGCAGGAAGAGAGTCTCGCCGACGAGGAACGCCTGTCCGTCACCGCTGAAGATACGCGGATCGGGTTTGCCCTCGGTGACCGGGGGCGGATACGTCTGGATCATGGGTCTGGGCTCCATCGTGATCGGTAACGGAACGACGGCCAGTCCGACAGGATCGGGCTGGCCGTCGTTCGCACCGTCCCGGCTATCGGGCGAACGCCATCGACTCGGCAGTCGCAGCCCGGGCCGTCATCTCACGCCACTCGTCCGCGAGGAAATCGAACGTGTAGGCGTGGGTGTACTCGCCGTTCTTGGTTCCCGCCCAGAAGACGCGGCCGGACTCACGGTAGCCCTGCTTGCGCAGCGCGGCGGCCGAGCGGGTGTTCGGTCCCCAGACCCAACTGTAGACCGAGTGCAGACCGAGGCGCTCGAAGGCGTAGGCGAGCAGCAGCTGCTTGGCCTCGGAGCCGTAGCCGCCGCCCCGGTAGGCGGCATTGTGGAAGAAGGTCTCGGTCTCAGCGGTTCGATTGAGCAGGTCGATGTCGGCGATGCCATTGGTGCCGATGATCTCCCCGGTCTCGCGCAGGCAGACGGCAAATCGGACCCACTCCTGGATGTCCTCCTTCGTCAGGTCACGTGTGTGCTGCCTCCAGCGGGCGACGCTCCCCGGGAGTCGGCCCTCATCGAAGAAGGTCTCCGCCTCGCGGCGCTGCCCGGCGACGATCGTCACGGCGTCCTCCATCTCGATCGGCCGCAGGTAGACGCGCGGTCCGACCATGACGGCGTTCACCAGTGGGTCGCCGTCGAGTGTGCCGTAGGTCGGGACCTGCCGCGGTCGCCAGCGGGACGGGTCGGCGACCGGCAGGGCGAATTCGATCCCGACGCCGGGCTCGCCAAGACGCGGCACCCAGGCGGGGTTGTGCCAGGCGTAGGCGAGCTTGTCCCGCCAGGCACCGTCGCGCCAGAGCTGCTCGCGCCAGAGGGCGGAGTACCGCATCCCGAGCGACTCGGCCATCGTCCGGAGCTCGGTCTGTGTGTCGGCGAACTCAACGTAGACGAGCGGGAGCTCGCCTTCGCTGGCGCCCCACTCGATGAACAGCTTGAGCATCTCGGCCTTGATCGTCTCGCGGTCGGGTAGCGCCGGGTTGGCGTAGAGGGTCAGCGGGATGTCCAGGTCGTTGCCGGGCCAGCGGGACATCGATAGAGAGCCGACCGGCTCGCCATCACTTCGGCGGCAGGCGATGAGGAACCGGCTGCCGGGCTTCGGCTTCTCGACCATCTCCTTGATGATCTCGCCGGCCCGCTCGGCGTTGATCGGATAGGGGGAGTCCCGCCAGCCACTGGCGCGGACGGCATCCTCCTCCTCGATGCCGCGCAGGAAGAGAGTCTCACCAACCAGGAAGCTCTGCTCCTCACCTGTGAAGATACGTGGATCCGGCGTGATCTCATGGGCCGCCGGTGGGTAGTGCTGAGTAGTCATTGCTGGTCATTCCCTGTCAGTTGATCTCGACTCAAGGGTGAGCGCGGTTCCTTCTTGGGTGCGGAAGGCGGGACGTTCGTAGGGGCGATGGCTTGTCCTCGCTCGCACCGCAAGGCGCCACGTGCTTCGTCTACGCGTCGTTTCGATCATAAATTCGCGATTGCGAGCAGCAGGTGTCGCCCTGGGGCGATGGCCGCTGCGGCGACCGGACGACCACAAGGGTCGCCCCTACGAGACTGGCCGTGCGGGTCTGGCGAAAAGGGTTGCACCCGGAACGCCGGTTATCGCCTAGCGGAGCGATGGCCGCTGCGGCGACTGGTCAGGGCCAGCCAAGCGCGAGCGCACGACCCTACGACCGTGCCGCTCCCGCAGCGAGGCGTACCAACACCGTTGCCGGTCCGTGGCGGGCTCCGGCATCGAGTCTGAACGTCTGCGCAGTGACGGGTTGAAGAGTCCGGGCATGTACGGCCGGACCATGCCGCAATCTAGCGGGGGATTGCCTGTGGGTTCATCAAAACATCTCCTTCGCATGTCACGACGAACGGACCGAAAGTTCTCTGATGAGAGAGCTGTTCGTGCCCGATATCGTGGCAATGCGTCGCGGTGGCCACCAACCAGAATCGACAAAACCCATCCGACGAACGGTCGATGGGTCTGCGCTGAATGATCGCGATGCGGCCCGGCGCGAACCGGGCAATGTGGGCGCAGCATACCAGACGGCGCGACACCGGTGTCGCGCCGTCTGGTCCAGGTTGTCTGTGCGGTTGGCCTCAGGCGTTGATGCCGAGCATTCCCGGTGGGCGGACGCGCGTCCCAGTCTCCGTCGCTTCCACGGTCAGGATGACGGGCTGGCCGGGCGCCATGCCCGTCAGCAGGGCCGCCCACTCGGCCACTGGCCCGGCGACATCCTGATCGAGCCGGCGTTCGACCGTCCGACCGTTGGCGGCGCGCCCGTCGGACTCCGGCCGGGCGAGGGAGGTCAGGGCGTCCGGCTCGACCCGCAGGATGATCTGCCGCGCCCGGAGCTGGTCGGTCAACGTCTTGAGCCGCATCGTCGCGATTCGTTCGAGGTCCTCCAGCTCCAGCGCCCGGAACTGGACGATTCGGTCGATCCGGTTGAGGAATTCCGGTCGCAGCCGGGCGCGAAGTGTGGCGTGGTTGTCACTCATCGGCAGGTTGGTCGTCATGATGAAGACCGCGTGCCGGGCGTCGAGGATCTGGCCGTGGCCGTCGGTGATCCGGCCGGCGTCGAAGAGCTGGAGGAAGATGTCGAGCGCCTGTGGGTGGGCCTTCTCGATCTCGTCCAGCAGGATCACGCTCTCCGGGTGGCTGCGGAGGAAGCGAGAGAGCTGACCGCCGTCGTTGTAACCGACGAAGCCAGGGGGCGCCCCGAGCAGCCGGGCGATGACGTGCTGCTGCTGGAACTCGCTCATGTCGATCCGGAGCAGGGCTTCCTCGGAGCCGAACAGCGTCGAGGCGAGGTTCCGGGCGAGGGCGGTCTTGCCGACGCCGGTCGGGCCGCCGAACAGCATCACGGCCCGGGGGCGGTCGGTCGTCCGGAGTCCGAGGGCGGCGACCCGGACGGCGTCGGTCATGGCGCCGATCGCCTCTGGTTGCCCGAGGATACGCTCGGCAAGGCGCTCGGCGAGGTCCGTTGGCGCGGCCAGCGGGGTCGGCTCGCTGTGCTCCTGGGCGGCATCCCAGGTCGGGGCGGTGATCCCCCAGCGGTCATGGAGTGCGGCGCCGATCGCTTCCGGCGTCACGACGGGGCGCTCGCTGTTGGCCCGCCCGGTCAGCAGGGGCAGGCTGCGCTGGCTGGCCGCGATGTCCAGCAGCTCGCTGGCCTTGCGGGGCAGCCAGCCCTGGGAGACGTAGCGGATGCTGAGCGCGAGAGCCGCCTCGATCGCGTCTGGCCCAATCTCGACGTCGTGATGGCTGGCGTAGGCGCCGGCCTGCCGGGTTAGCAGGGTCCGGGCATCGTCCTCCGAGAGCTCTCCCACGATGATCGGCATGAGGAGCGGAGCGAGCTCGCGCTGTGGGCTCAGTATCGCCTCGGCGATCTTGGGGGTGGTGGTGCCGATCATCTGGCCAGCATGCTGGTTGAGGAAGCCGCGCAGGACGTCCGCCGGGACGATCTCGATCGGCGTCCCGCCCAGCAGAAGATGGAGTCCGTCGATGAAGAGGACGGTGTCCGGGTGAGCGACGACCTCGTCGAGGACGGCGCCGAAGCGGTTGGCCATCCGGGGTCGGATCATGGCGTCGCCGCCGAGCTGGTCGAGCGAGAGCTGGACGATCCGAAGCTTCGCGAGGCGAGGGTCGGCGCCCGCGGCCGCGGCCCGGACAGCGAGTCCCTCGACGATCGCCGTCCGCCCGATCCCGGATTCGCCGACCAGCAGTGGTGCGGGGCGGTCGTGACGAAGCAGGGTCTGGGCGAGTTGGAGGATCTGTTGGTCGCGACCGATGATGTCCGGCAGCTCGCCGGCCCGGGCGAGCGCCGTCAGGTCGCGACCGGCCGCGTCCAGCAGTGGCGTCGTGCTGGTGGGCTCGTCCGGAGCGTCGCCTTCACGCTCGGTCCGCTCGCCGTCGGACTGGCCGGTCAGGAAGCGAACCGTTGGGACGGCCGTTCCGCCGCGGCCCGGTTCGGAGCCACCTGGTGGGATGATCCGGCCATTTGGCCCACGGAGTCCTCCCCGGCGCTCGTCGAAGCGTGGTGGGCGGGGAGTCCGGGGTGGACGGCCAATACCGCCGTCATTGTTGGACAGTTCCGGTTCAGCGCCCGTCGGGCTGTCATCCTGGGGATCGGTGGGATCGTCGCTCATCTGCGCTCCTGTGACGGGCCAGACGATCTGGCGACGTCGGGGGGTGATGCGATGGGAAGGGGCGCCAGGCGGTGAGAAGCGGTAGCGAAGTGGTCAATCGCTGAGTCCGGGTCGGCCCCAGACGACGTCGCCGTAGACCATGAGTCGGACATGATTGGCGGCGGTATACGACGAGATGATTGCCATCAACTCGTTGTCGAAGGCATCGGCTACGGAGGGGTCCATCCGGCCGCGAGAGAAGCCGTTCCGGGCGTGATAGGAATTGACGTAATCATATATCGTCTGGTCGAACGGGACCGGGTCGGTCCGGTACCGTCCGGTCTCCCTGAACAGGCCGCGCTGCTCGAGTTCCTGCTGAAGATTGTACGGACGGTACTCCCGAATGGTCGAATACCGGTCGATCACGACCTGCGCGTCGGCCGCCCATGGGACAGGCGCGGTGCCACTGCCAGCAATCGCAAGCACGCCGGCTGGGGTTAGTGCCCCTCGAATCCGGGGCAGGACGACCGCCCAGTCCATCCAGTGGAGCGCGGCGGCGGCGTAGACGAGGTCATAGGGCAGGTGGAGCGGGGCATCCTCGACCGCGCCGAGAATCCAGGTCAGGTTCGCGTGGTCGCCGCTGGGCAGGGAGCGGGCACTGGCCAGCATCGCTGCCGACGGGTCGACCGCATCGATCCGGCCAACACGCCCGATGAGGCGGCGGGTGATCTCACCCGTTCCGCAGCCGATGTCCAGGACGGCGCCATCCGGCCCGGCCAGGAGAGCAAGCTGGTCGATGAGGCCGTCGGGGTAGGGCGGTCGCAACCCGTAATGGTCAACCACCGACTGATCGGAGAACTGTTCGCCGTAGCGGGCATCGAGGTGCGCCGGTTTCGGTTGCATGGTCTGGCTCCTCGGTTCTGCTGGCCCGTTCGGGATTTGGGATCAGTTCAGCCAGCGGACTCGGGCCGCCGGTTCCGTCTTCACGGCCGGGGCGTCGACGAGCAGCGGGGCCGGGATGTCCGGAATCAGCCCGTCGTCCGGGCGCCAGCCAGCCGATTCGGTCGGGCCGCTGAGGATCTCGATCGACTCCGGCCGCTGGATCAGGATCTCCAGTTGCCAGCGCGGGTCGTCGACGATCCGCCCCGCGATCCGGACCCACTGGTCGGGGTAGGCGTCGGGTGGGACGAGGCCCTCGATCTCCCAGTGGAAGATATCCCGGGGCCGGATCACGGCGCGGAAGCCGTCCAGCACCCGGGCCGCTCGCTCGAAGTAGAGGAAGTAGGCGCCGCCGCCAGTCAGGTGAACCCGCAGGACACGCCCCTCGAAGGCGACTTCCTCGCCAATGTGGTCCCGGACCTGATGGAGCTGGATGATTGGCCGGCCCGCCGCATCCTGAGGCGGGGTGATGGCCGTAGCGGGGCGCACCGGTTTGCGCTCGTTCGCGACCGGGATCGTGACGATTGGCGTCGGAACGGTCAGGACCTGGGCACCGACTTCGAGTGTCAGCGTCTGGAACAGCCCGGCGGTGCCGCAACTGACGCAGGCCCCGCCGGTCGCCCCGCGAATGAAGCTCATCGTCGCGAGATGATAGGCCGCACCGCAGCGGGTGCAGACGGAGACCCGCTCCCCGGCCAGCAGGACGGTCCCTTCGAGCGGGTCCGTCTGGCCGATGAAGTGGAGCGGGTCATCCAGCAGGGACGGACCGGCCGCGCCGCCCCACGAGATCGTCGACGGTGTCGGCCGGGTAATCCGCTCGGGCGTTCGCCGTGGCGGTGGCGGGGTCCTCGGAGTCGGTGTCGGGTTCGGGTTCGGCGTCCGCAGGGGTGGACGGGAGCCAGTAGTTCGGGGTCGGTCGCCGTGCCGCTGTCGCAACTCCCCCGGGTCGGGAGCTAGGGGGAGGGCCGGCTCGCTGGCCGCCTCGCGTGCCGCCGGTCGGCCGGTCATCCGGTCGATCAGGCGTTGCAGATAGGAGATCTGCTCGGCGCGCTCGCTCATCTACGGTTCCCTGCGCTGCGAGCGGACCCACTCGGTTGCAGCGACCGCCACGACCGCGACCGCCGCTCCAGCCGCCGCCGCCGCGACACGCGACCCGTAGGTATCCCAGACCGTGCGGACGGATGGGCGAGAAGGAATCTGGACGGGCAGGATCGGCTGAGCAATCGGCGCGGCGGGCACATGCGTGACGGTAGCCGGTTGCGCCCCGACAACGACCGTGTTCGGCAAAATCACGAGGTCGGAGGTGGGGATACGGCGGCTATGCGCCCCGACGAACAGACCGACCTGATCCGACACCGCCATCGGATCGACGACGATGCCGACGTTCCAGGGCTGGTTGAAGAAGGCGTGCTGCGTGTTGCGGTCCGTCCCGGAGTAGAACACGCCAAGGTTGGGATGGGTGTGAAACCACCCAACCGTGATCATGTCCGGCCAGGAGCGGTCACGTTCGATGGTGAGATGGTCCCAGGCGTCCGGCGTAAAGATGAAGCTAACCGCCGAGGACGCCCCACCAAGCGCCGGGATGGCGCCGCGCACGACCGTGACCGGCCGGTCGGTCGCCAAGTCCCGGAAGACCTCCCCGATCAGTAGTCCGCCGACCTCAATATCCGCCGACCGGGCGTGGTCCCAGAGAGCCTCCCAGGCGGCGTGGTCGATGATGAGGACCGGGTCCGTTGGAGCCGTGTCGTCACCCGGCTCGGGGAGGGTGAGGTGATACTTGGCGGCGTAGGCAGCCAGGTCGAGCGGCTCCGGGCTGAACTCGGTTGTGCTCTTCCATGCGACCATCGGACATTCCACCTGCTCGTTCGTCCGTCGTGTCGCCAATCCTAAACCAGTCCGCCACGCGTGACGGTCGGCTCGCCTCCGCCCGCTACCGGATCGGTCAGCCCCGCCAGCTCAGCCGTGGTTTCGCGTCGGCCCGCACGGGTGTTCCGGCGTTCCGCAGTCTGATCGGCTCGATCGGTAGACGGTCACGGTGATCTTCTGACCACTTCAGTGCCGTCATGTTGGCCGGGCTGCCGGGGTCGATGATCTGCGGGTCCCAGGCCAGGATTGCCCAGACACGCTGAACGAACAGATCAAGCGTTTCGGACGGGATCCAGGCCGCGCCAATGCAGATCCGCCGGGTCGTTGGGAAGACGTGCGGGTTGGCAATTGGTGACTCGACGTAGACCAGCGGTGGCTCCAGGGGGTAGCGCTGGCCGAAGTGAACCCGAAGGGTATGGTGATTGCCGAGAACCGGCTGTCCGGTCGCCGGCAGCTCGGTGATGCTCTGGCAGTTGAGCCGAAAGCGGATCATCGTCGGGGGCTCGCCCTCGACGGCGACGATCTCGATCCGGCCAGGGTTGGCGGCGGCCAGTTCGCGGAGCCGTTCGAGGTCGGCTTGCCGCCGCCGGATCATCACGCCCACGGGCTGGCTCCGACCGGGTCCAGCCAGAGCAGGACCCGGCGACGGACGACCGGGCTCCCGGCGTCGGCGATCGGCTGGATCTCGAGGATGTCGCCCTCGCGGACGCCACTTCCGATCAGCGTCGCGGACGGCCGAAGCTGGGTACCCAGTCGATCGCTGCGGACGACATAGTCGTAGTCCGTCGGCAGGGCCCAGTTCTGCATCGCGGCCTCGAGGATCTCCGAGACCGTAACGGTCGGGTCGACGGCGATCTCGGCCTTGCGATCCCGGTTGGCGGTCCGGATGTTCAGCGTCATCTCATTGGGGTTGCTCGTGTTGGGCTGCTGGGTCGGTTCGGTCATCGCTGAGCTCCTGTCAGTGCGATTTCGGGGTGGCGATGGGTGGGTCGGCTCGGACTGGATCGCCACGGCGACGACCCGCCCGTCTCCAGCCATGTTCCGGGCCGGTCGCCAATTCCGACAGCGACCAGATCGTGCGGCGGGACACCCAGGCTCGCTAGCGGCTGCCCGCCGAGTGGACCATCGAGCGGTATCCGGGTGCCACGCGCGACGACCCGCTCCTGCCGGCAGGTCGGGCAGAGGATCTCCTCCTCGTAGACGGCGACCGTCGGTCGCCCGATGTTCTCGGTCACCCCGCAGCCTGGGCAGGTGAAGCTCAGGATGAGCTCGAATGTGAGGTCCATTCTGGTCGCCTCTGGCAGCCCAGCGGCAAAGGCCAGTTCCCGGGCGGTCGTGGTGGCCGGGTCATGGTCGGTCGTGACCCAGTCCCGGACCGGCTCGGTGTGGGCCGGGCAGTCGGGGTCAACCGGGAGGTCATCGAGAAACTGGCGGTAGCCATCCAGCAAAAGCGTCTGGCGCTGGCCGGCCTGGAGCCCGGTGGCGGGATCGTGCAGGAAGCGCAGCGCGTCATGGACCATCAGCCCGGCCACGACCGATGCGCCGATCGCGGTGGTCGGCACAGTCCGGTCCGGCGTCCGGCGGACGAGCCCGGTGCAGGAGTAGCGCTCGTTGAACCGCCGCGCCATCCCCTCGGTGAAGGTGCACTCGTAGCAGGCGCCGTCGCCGGGAACGTGACGGCTGACCTGAACGTCGGAGGCGGTGATCCCGGCGTTGATCCACGGAACCCCTGCCTGCTGGCAGCGTCGGTTCAGGATCCAGCGGGCGTTGACGCTGTCCAGTCCGCCGAGCACGACATCGGCCCCGGCTAACGTCGCGAGCCCGAGGTCACGGCCGATGTCCCCGTCGATCGCGGCGACGTGGACCTCCGGGTTGATCTCCCGGGTCCGGCGGGCGGCCAGTTCCGCTTTGGGTCGGCCGACATCCTCCGTGCGGAACAGGACGGTCCGGCTCAGGTTGGAGGGCGAGACCGTATCGAAGTCGACCACGACGATCTCACCGACGCCGATGAGCGCCAGCAGCTTGAGCGCCTCGTTGCCAACCGCGCCAGCTCCGGCGACGACGACCCGCGCCGCGGCCAGCCGGTCCTGATCCCACCACGGCAGCAGCCGCTGCCGGGCGTACCGGTCAGCGGGATCGGAATCATCCGATTCACCAGGAGGCAGGAAGGAAACCGGGGGCGGCATCTCGGGCCAGTCTCCTTCAGGGATGGGGCTGCGGGAACGACAAGAACACGTGTGCGGACAATCATAGGTGCTGTCGGCGGATGTATCCACGGGCTGGATGGGCAGGGAAGACGTGATCCCGGGCTCATGACGGTGCCAGAGTGGCTTGCGCTGGAATCGCTCGGGCGCCGGAGCAGACCGCTCCCTCAGCCCCTCTCCGGCGTACCTGTCCGCTCACCCGCGGAAGGGGTTTCGGCTGCGCGTGTACCCGGAGTGGGGAGCACTCCCGCCAATCAGGCTCAGGCACCTCATCGTAAAGCTGCTGAAATGCACGCGTGTTCTCGAGCCCATCGGTCCCTACTGATCACTGACAGGACGTTCCCAGCGGGGTCTTCGAACCAGGCGATCGGTGGGCCGCCACCGCGGTTGATCCCGCGCTCGTCCTGATCCATGCCGTCGTACCGCTCGATCTGGACACCGCGCGCGACGAGGTCATCGACCGCCTGTTCGATGTCGTGGACCGGGAAGTTCAGGACCGTAAGGGTCGTCGGCGTGTGGTCGGGCTTCGGGTAGATCAGGATCTCGCTACCACCGGTGATGTGCAGGGACAGCATCCCGTCCTCCTCGATGACCTCGAAGCCCGGATCCGGGTCGTCTTCTGACGGCGACCGCGCGTGCTGGGCTGCGGAGAGGTGGAGGGCGGCGAGACTGGGGATTGCCGCGGCGTATCTGGCTCGATCGCCTGTGGAGGCGATCCGCGGCTGTCGGTCTGGTCGGCGAGGTCGGTCGTCAGGTAATAGTCGTAGATCGACTTCGTCGCCGGGGCCGCGAACTTGCCACCTTCGCCCTTGTTCTCCAGCATCACGACCGAGGCGATCGTCGGGACGGAACTCGTGTCCTCCCAGGGGCCGAATGCGGCAAACCAGGAGTGTGGCTGACTGCCACGCTCGGTCGGGTTCTCCGACGTCCCTGTCTTGCCGGCGATCGCGAATGGGTAGGCTGCCCCGAAGACCCGGGCCGAGCCGCGCTCCTGGGCGTTGCTGGTCTGGTCGCGGAGCGCCTGCTGAATCTGGCCGACCTGCGTGCTGTTCAACGGAAGTTGACTGATCTCCTTGCGCTCCCCGACGCGGGTGGCGGGACCGCCGGGGATCTGGGTGTACTCGACCATGTACGGCTCCAGCAGCGTGCCGCCGTTGGCCATCGTCGCGTACGCATTGGCCATCTGGAGCGGGGTCGCTTCGAGGAAGCCCTGACCGATCGCCAGGTTGATCGCGTCGCCGGTCGACCAGCCGTCGCCGACCACCTCGGCCTTCCAGGCCGGGTCGGGAACGACGCCGCCGGCTTCCGGCAGGTACGGGATGTTGGTCGGTCCGCCGAGGCCGAACGACCGGGCCATGTTCGGCAGGAACAGGTCGTCCTGCTGGTCCAGTTTGGCGCCGATGTCATAGAAGACGGTGTTGCAGGACTGGACGAGGGCGTCATGGAGCGTCAGCTGGCCCTGCGGTTGCTCGCCCCACTCGACGACCCAGTCGTTGTAGATGTTGCCGTTGAGCTCGTAGGACGATGGGCACTCCAGCACCGTGTTCTCGTCGTAGCCGAGGTGGGCCATCCCGCCGGCCATCGTGATGATCTTGAAGACTGACCCGACCGGGTAGAGTCCGTCGGCGGCGCGATTGAGCAGCGGCGCCAGCGTGGCGTCGTTGATTCGCTCCCATGCCTTGTCCTCGAACCCGAGCACGAAGCCGTTGGGGTCGTAGGTCGGGTGAGAAGCCATCGCCAGGACCGCTCCGTTGCGCGGGTCGATCAGGACCGCACTGCCGCGCTCATCGGTGCCCTCGACATCCGTCAGGACCTTGTCGACGGCCTTTTGAAGCCCGATATCGATGGTCAGGATCAGGTCCTGCCCCGGCACGGCCGCCCGCTCGGCGATCGTGGAGCGGGTTGACCGGGAGGTGCAATCCACGACGGAGAGCGCCAGGCCCGAGACGCCGGCCAGCAGGTCGTTGGCGCCGGCCTCGAGTCCGGTCCGACCAATCGTACTTCCCGCGGCGATGGTTGGGTCGGCGGCGATGTCCTCTTCGCTTGCGACCGTGACGTAGCCGGTGATGTGGGCCGCGATGGTGCCGAACGGATAGGAACGTCCGGAGGTGGGCTGAACCTGAACCCCGTCGATGAGGTCGAGGTCACCGAGCATCTGCGGCGTCACCTCACGCTGGGGCAGGGTCCGAATCGGGGTGAACTGCCCGGCCTCGCCGTTGGCCCAGGCCGCCGCGACCTCGTCTTCGCTCATCCCCAGCGAGCCAGCGAGGCCTTGGTTCAAACCAGCCTCATCGGTGATCGCGCCCGTGTCGACCCCGATGACGTTGAAGAAGTCGTCCTGGGCCAGGATCTCGCCATTCCGGTCGAGGATGCGGCCGCGCTCGGTCGGGTCGCTCTGAAGATCGACGCAGCCGTCATTGGCAAGCCCGTCGAAGATGGCCGACGGCGTCCACGCGACGGTCCAGACGCCGTTCTGCTGGACGAGCGGCAGGGTGTTGTCCTGGTCGAAGTCCCCAAGCGCCGTCGAGGAGTACCCGGCATTGAACGGGACGGCGGCGGCATCGGGGGCGACGGGGTCAGGACTGACCCCCACGACGACCTTCGTGATCGTCGCGCGGTCGTAGATCGCCTGGTAGCGGGCGACGAAATCGTCCTGGGAGATCGAGTCTTTGGCCGCGTCGCTGAGCAGGCCGTACATCGCCGGGAAGTCGCCGGTCTGCCACTTCACCGCCCAGTCCATGGCGAGTTCGATATTGGTCGGCCCAGCCGGAGTGGATGTCGAGGCCGGGATCGTCGGGGCGACGCTGGCCAGGGCGCTGCCATCGGACAGGCTGAACGCTGGGTCGCCGACCGACGCCGCCTCGACGGGCGAGCTGGCTGCGGTGTCCTGCGTCGCCACGCCGCCAGGGTCGGAGGCGCTGGCCTGGGAGACGATGATCATCTCGCCGTTCGGGCCAGGAATGGTCTCGGGCCCGTCATCGCCGCCTGTGAGGTCGCCACCGGAGATGATGAGTGCGCCGATCGCACCGATCGCGAGCAGCACGACAATCAGCAGCGCCCACGGCCAGCGAGCCGGACGGGAGGGTTGGGCGATGGCATAGGAGGGGCGGGGGGACTGATTCACGCGAACGATTACTCCAGGCTGGTTGAGGAACGGATGGCGCTGGCGACCCGAACGGAGGGACGCTGGACCGATACGGGCGACGATGCGGCAGTCCCGGGAGCGGTTGGCGGGTTGAGTCGGGCAAGGATCACATCCGGTGAGGAGGGCGTTTCGACCAATGCTGACAGCGTGTTGACCGGGCGTCAAGCCGACTGGCCAGTCCAGTCAGCGGATTGATCAGGGTATGGAGAGGGACACATCACTGGGGAAGATGTGCTGGCGGACACATGATTGCCTGCGGCGAAGCCCGGCCATAAATGGTCCGGGCTCAGGAACGATGTCAGGTCGACCATGTCGGATGACTATGAGATTGTTTTGTCTCCCTCGGGATCCCAGCTCCACCTGGATGAAGAGGCAAGGGCCGTCACGTACCAAAACGCCTCACGACGGCGTCCGGTTCTTCAGCGCCTGAGTGCGATTGGCGGTGTTGAGCGTTCTACTCGATGGAGTGATTGGGGTCTTCGCCCGATGGATCGTAATCGTTCCCGAGATACTCAACGATTCTTGCCTGAATACGTGGGATGTCGAGCCGGATCGCCGATCAGATGACTTCGTCGTCGATCCGAAAGTATGCGTGGGTAATGACGTTCCGCAATCCGGTGAATTCGCCGATCTCTGGAATCATATGCCGAAGACTTTCCTCGATGCGATCAGCGGCATTCAGTGACTCACCCAGAGCCTCGAACTGACGCTCAAGGGAGTACCGCATCCGTTTGTCAGTCGTGTAATCAGCGAAAGTCTTGTTGCTGGTCCATTCGATAATCTCAGTTGCGGCAAGCAGGGCGTCTCGCAGGGAATCCTCGACACGACGACCGTGGCTAGGCGGCATAGAGAAGCTCGCGCGTCTCGATGACACGTGCCAGGAAACGATCGCTTCCCTTCGAACGTACCGTTATGAGATCAGCGTCTCGATCAAATACTGCCCGTAGAGCCTCGTAGAACCGAATATAACGTCTTGCGATTTCGGGATCGTACTCACCCAGGTCAAGCATAAAGTCGAGGTCGCTTGTTTCCGGATCAAATGTCCCATGTACGGCCGAACCGAAAACGTAGAGTTGGTGTACGCCGTACTCCCGGCAGACTGCGGCAATCTTGTCCAGACGGGTGGTCAGGATCGATGGAAGGCCGCTTGTTGCCATTGGAGATTGATCCATGGCGATCTCCGTTTCATCCGGACGCTCCTGTGACGTTTGTATTCTACCGCGCGACCAATGCCGCCGATGGTTGCCGGTCCCCATCCTGTACCGAACTGGGAGGCAGTTTGCACCAGGGCCGATCGCGCTATGATCCCGGCAAACCGCAGCGACGTGGTGCCGTGCCAGGAAGCAGGAGAAGACCCGATGCGTATTACCCGCGTGACCACCTACCTCGTCGGCAACCCGTGGAAGAACTGGCTGTTCGTCCGGCTCGATACCGACCAGCCGGGCCTCTATGGGATCGGCGAGGGGACGCTCAACGCCTTCGCGAAGACCGTCGAGGCCGCCATCCACGAACTGACGCCCCGCTTCGAGGGGATGGACCCGTTCCAGGTCGAGACGATCTACCAGCGCATGGTCCGCGACGTCTACTCCGAGGGCGGCCAGATCCATATGAACGCGGTCGCCGCCGTCGAGACCGCCTGCTGGGACATTATCGGCAAGGCGACTGGCCGGCCGATCTACGACCTGATCGGCGGACAGTGCCATGACGCCCTGCCGGCCTATGCCAACGGCTGGTACGCCGGACCCCGGACACCGGAGTCCTTCGCCGAGCGGGCAACGATGGTCGTCGGACGCGGCTACCGGGCGCTGAAGTTCGACCCGTTTGGCGCGGCCTGGCGGACGATGGTGCCGAGCGAGCGGCATCTCTCCATCGACATCGTCCGGGCAGTCCGCGAGGCCGTTGGTCCGGACATCGAGATCATGATCGAAGGCCACTGCCGATTCAGCGTTGCCGAGGCTGTCTGGGTCGGGTCGCGACTGGAGGAGTTCGAGCCGACCTGGTTCGAGGAGCCGACCGCCCACCAAAAGATCGACAGCGTGGTCGAGGTCGCCCGAAAGCTGACGATCCCGGTCGCGACCGGCGAGAGCCTGACCAGCACCCATCAGTTCGCCGAGCTGCTGGCCCACAATGCCGTCCACATCATCCAGCCGGAGCCGGGCAACCTCGGTGGGATCTGGAAGACGCGTCAGGTCGCGGCGATGGCCGACGCCCACTACGCGGTGATCGCGCCCCACAACGCGCAGGGACCGCTGTCGACGGCATCCTGCATCCAGATCAGCGCCTCGTCCCCGAACCTCCTCGTCCAGGAGCTGTTCGACGAGTTCAACGTGGACTGGGAGCGCGAGATCGTCGATTACCCGGTCGAGCTGGTCGACGGGAAGATCGTCGTCCCTGACCGACCGGGGCTGGGCGTGGACCTGAACTGGACGGAGATCGAGAAGCATCCTTACGAGGTGAGCAACTTCCTGCCGCTATTCGCCACTGGCTGGGAGCGCCGCGAGGGCAGCCGGCCGTCCCCCGCGCCATCGCCGTCGGTGAACGCCGAGGAGCAGTTGGTCAACGACTAGGGCTCGTGGATGCTCGTGCGTGTCGATCGGCGCAACCGGGCGCTGAGGCGACCTGGCTCAGAAGGGACAGGCGAGCATTGGTGGTGGAATCGGCCTCGGTGACCGGGCGCAAAAGCCGCCTGGCCACTCCTGAAACCTCCACGGCGGTGCCTTCCGATGATCGCCATGGTGAGCGGCAACCCCACCCCGGTCATCGAACTGGTGGGCGGCCTGAGCGCCCGGACTCAGGTGATGTCTCTGCTTCCGCACCGCCAACCAATTCCATGCATTTTCCCTGAGACGGGTCGCTTTAGAGTGGTGTTCATGATGGTTGTCCGGTGACGTGATAGCCGCAGTGCCGGTAATACGCCGTCAACTCAGCGGAGGTCAGCCGGTCGAGTGCCG
>JAABUN010003306.1_pt1 | contig 25367 bp, 19 predicted proteins | sample 5559311 | NCBI WGS metagenome assembly JAABUN01 (sample SAMN10711877, study PRJNA513370) | rock metagenome | isolation source: Antarctica rocks | place: Antarctica: Victoria Land, Siegfried Peak sud
CAACACGTGAGTCCGAAGGGTGACGCCGGCAAGGCATCCAGCCCGGCAGGCGCTGGTGTCCCAGCAAGCGCCCAGGGCTTACTGTTCACGGAAGACCTCCCCGTCCTCGACGAGGACGCCGGATACCGCGGCCCCACCGCCTGCAAGGCCGCCGGCATCACCTACCGTCAGCTCGACTACTGGGCCCGCACCGGGCTCGTGGAACCCGCCGTGCGCGGCGCATCCGGCTCCGGCACGCAGCGACTCTACGGCTTCCGCGACATCCTCGTCCTCAAGGTCGTCAAGCGACTGCTCGACACCGGTGTATCCCTCCAGCAGATCCGCACCGCAATCGAGCATCTGCGTGAACGGGGCGTCGAGGACCTCGCCCAGATCACTCTCATGAGCGACGGCGCCAGCGTGTACGAGTGCACCTCCGCGGACGAGGTCATCGACCTCGTGCAGGGCGGACAGGGTGTCTTCGGCATCGCCGTCGGACGTGTCTGGCGTGAGGTCGAGGGCAGCCTCGCCGCTCTCCCCAGCGAGCACGCCCTGCACCAGGAGTTCCCGGGCGACGAGCTCAGCAAGCGCCGCGCCACCCGCAAGATCAGCTAGCGATCAGTCGTTCGGTACCCCCGCGCAACCGGCTCTCCTGACAGCGTCAGCGCCTCGCGCTACGGTCCCGCATCCTCCCGGAATCCACCACGCTCGTCAGCAACTCGTCGAAGTACCCCGCCGCCTGCTGCGCCGAATCGCCGGGCCAGTGGTGCACCGAGTGGGCAGCGCCCTGGATCTGCTGCCAGTCGGCCTGGTCGGGGATGGTCGGGCTGAGGAGCAGATCACCGAACATCTGCTTCATCTCGCGAAGGCGGAACGCGTGCTCGTCCGACGTCGACCGAACCCGGTTGGCCACGATGCCCGCAGCCCTCAGATCGGGCGCAAACTCGCGGCGGAAAAGCTCGAGGGCGCGCATCGTCCGTTCCGTACCCGCGACGGAGAAGAGGGCGGGTTCTGCCACGAGGAGGACCTTTTTACTCGCCGTCCAGGCGATGCGGGTCAGACCGTTGAGCGACGGCGGGCAGTCGATGAGGACGAGGCTGTAGCCTTCGACCCGGGACAGGAGAGAAGCCAGTCGCCGCTGGTCACGGCGTCCGAGGTCCGGCCTGTCATAGATGCCGGAGTACGCAGAACCCATGGCGACGTCGAGCGCCGATGTCCAGGCACCGGACTGCCCAGCGGCAACCGCTACCCAACCGCTCGGAACGGTGTTGGCGGCGAGGTCGGCACGCCGTGCGTTCTTGAGGAGGCGCCCGACGTCGGCCTGGCCGGACGGCCTGACACCGAGACCGGTCGTCGCATCAGCGTGGGGATCGAGGTCGACGACGAGCGTCGGGATGCCTGCCGCCAGCGCGGCCGACGCCAGCCCGAGGGTGACTGAGGTCTTCCCCACGCCGCCTTTGAGGCTGCTGATGCTCACTACCTGCACGTGATGAACCTCTACCTATCTGTGGCCGCCGCCGGGCAGGCGGCTGTCCTGGTGATCCCCGACCAATCATAGGATGACCCCGCGCCGGCCCAATGCGACGACGCGCACGACGACGCACACGACGAGACGGGCGTGGAGGCGGAGAGCCTGCCGTATAGGATCATGCCAGCGTGAAGGCCCCGACCGGCAAGGATGCAGGAGTGCGATGTTCTCGAAGATTCTGGTAGCTAACCGTGGTGAGATCGCCATTCGGGCGTTTCGGGCCGGTCATGAGGTGGGTGCGAAGACGGTGGCCGTGTTCCCGCACGAGGACCGGAATTCGATCCACCGGCAGAAGGCTGATGAGGCCTATCTGATCGGGGAGGAGGGGCACCCGGTCAGGGCGTACCTGGACATCGAGGAGATCATCCGCGTGGCCACCGAGGCCGGTTGCGATGCGATCTACCCGGGGTACGGGTTCCTGTCGGAGAACCCGGGCCTCGCCCGGGCGGCGGCGGAGGCGGGCATCACGTTCGTGGGTCCGCCTGCCGATGTGCTCGAGCTCGCAGGTAACAAGGTCAAGGCGCTCGACGCGGCTCGGAAGGCGGGGATTCCCGTCCTCGCCTCCTCGCAACCGAGTGCGGACGTAGATGAGTTGATCGCGGCGGCGGACGAGATCGGGTTCCCGATCTTCGCGAAGGCCGTGGCCGGTGGCGGCGGGCGGGGGATGCGCCGCGTGGAAACACGCGAGGCCCTGCCGGAGGCGCTCGAGTCGGCGATGCGCGAGGCGGAGTCCGCGTTCGGCGATCCGACGATGTTCCTGGAGCAGGCGGTCCTGCGGCCGCGGCACATCGAGGTGCAGATCCTCGCGGACGCCGAGGGCAATGTCATGCATCTGTTCGAGCGGGACTGCTCGCTGCAGCGCCGGCACCAGAAGGTCATCGAGATCGCGCCGGCGCCGAACCTCGACGAATCGATCCGGCAGGCGCTGCACCGCGATGCGGTGAAGTTCGCCACGGCCCTCGGCTACGTGAACGCCGGGACGGTGGAGTTCCTCGTCGACACGGTCGGCGAGCGGGCGGGCGAGCACGTCTTCATCGAGATGAACCCGCGCATCCAGGTGGAGCACACGGTGACCGAGGAGGTGACCGACGTCGACCTCGTCCAGTCGCAGCTGCGCATCGCGGCGGGCGAGACCCTGGCGGACCTGGGGCTGAGCCAGGACACGGTGAGCCTGCGCGGAGCCGCGCTGCAGAGCCGCATCACCACGGAGGACCCGGCGAACGGGTTCCGGCCCGACGTCGGCCGGATCTCCGCCTACCGCTCGGCCGGTGGCGCGGGAGTCAGGCTCGACGGCGGGACCGTCTACGCGGGTGCCGAGATCAGCCCGCACTTCGACTCGTTGCTCGTCAAACTCACCTGCCGCGGTCGGGATTACCCGGCGGCGGTCACGCGGGCCAGGCGTGCGCTGGCGGAGTTCCGCGTGCGCGGCGTCTCGACGAACATCTCCTTCCTGCAGGCGGTCCTCGACGACCCGGACTTCATCGCGGGCAACGTGACGACGTCGTTCATCGACGAGCGACCGGAACTGCTGACCGCCCGCATCCCGGCGGATCGCGGCACGAAGCTGCTGACCTGGCTCGCCGACGTGACGGTGAACCAGCCCAACGGCGCCCGTCCTGCGCACCTGGACCCGCGCGAGAAGCTGCCGAGCCTTTCCGATGAGCAGCGTGAGGCCCCGCTGCCGGACGGGAGCCGCCAGCGCCTGCTCGAGCTCGGACCGGAAGGATTCGCGCGCGCGCTGCGGGAGCAGACGGCCGTCGCGGTCACCGACACCACGTTCCGCGACGCGCACCAGTCGCTGCTCGCGACCCGCGTGCGGACCCGCGACCTCGCCGCCGCCGGTGCCTCGGTGTCACGCCTGACCCCCGGCCTGCTGTCGATCGAGGCGTGGGGAGGTGCGACGTACGACGTCGCGCTCCGTTTCCTCGGTGAGGATCCGTGGGAGCGCCTGGACGAGCTGCGCCGGGAGGCGCCGAACATCTGCCTGCAGATGCTGCTGCGAGGGCGGAACACCGTCGGGTACACCCCGTACCCGGAAGCGGTGACGACGGCGTTCGTGCAGGAGGCCGCGGCGTCCGGCATCGACATCTTCCGCATCTTCGACGCCCTCAACGACGTGACGCAGATGGAACCCGCCATCCGGGCGGTACGGGCGACCGGCACCGCCGTCGCGGAAGTGGCCCTGTGCTACACCTCCGACATGCTCGATCCGGCCGAGAAGCTCTACACGCTCGAGTACTACCTCGACCTCGCCCAGCGCATGGTCGACGCCGGCGCGCACATCCTCGCCATCAAGGACATGGCGGGCCTGCTCCGTCCGGCAGCCGCGGCGAAGCTCGTGACGGCCCTGCGTGAGCGGTTCGACCTGCCGGTCCACCTCCACACTCATGACACGGCCGGCGGTCAGCTCGCCACGCTGATCTCGGCCGTGGACGCAGGGGTCGACGCCGTCGACGTCGCGAGCGCCGCCCTGGCGGGCACGACGAGCCAGCCGTCCGCTTCGGCTCTCGTCGCGGCCCTCGCCCACACGCCGCGGGACACGGGCCTGGACCTCGGCGCCGTGTGTGCCCTCGAGCCCTACTGGGAGGCCGTGCGGCGCATGTACGCTCCCTTCGAGTCGGGCCTACCCGGACCCACCGGCCGCGTCTACCGGCACGAGATCCCCGGCGGTCAGCTGTCCAACCTCAAGCAGCAGGCCATTGCGCTCGGTCTGGGGGAGCGGTTCGAAGCCATCGAGGACATGTACACCGCCGCGGACCGCATCCTCGGCAGGCTCGTGAAGGTGACCCCGTCCTCGAAGGTCGTCGGCGATCTCGCCCTGGCCCTCGTGGGCAAGAACGCGGACCCCGCCGAGTTCGAGGAGAACCCGCAGGACTTCGACATCCCGGACTCGGTCATCGGGTTCCTCAACGGCGAGCTCGGCAACCCGCCCGGCGGCTGGCCCGAGCCGTTCCGCACCAAGGCATTGCAGGGCAGAGAGTTCAAGCCGCGCGACGCCGAACTCTCCGCCGACGACGGGGCGAAGCTCGCAGGCTCGTCGGAGGACCGCCGCGCCGCGCTCAACACCCTGTTGTTCGCCGGACCGGCCAAGGAGTTCCGGGCTACCCGCGACACCTACGGTGACGTCTCCGTCCTCAGCACCGCGGACTACCTCTACGGCCTGCAGCCGGGCACCGAACACGTCATCGAGCTCGAGAAGGGCGTGCGGCTCATCGCTACGCTCGAAGCGGTATCCGAACCCGATGAGAAGGGCATGCGCACGGTCATGTGCACGCTCAACGGGCAGATGAGGCCCGTTAGTGTGCGCGACAGGAGCGTCGACAGTGACGTCAAGGCCGCGGAGAAAGCCGATCCCGGCACGCCCGGCCACATCGCTGCGCCCTTCGCAGGCTCCGTGACCATCACCCTGTCCGAAGGCGAAGCCGTGAATGCCGGTGATACCGTCGCGACGATCGAGGCCATGAAGATGGAAGCGAGCATCACGACGCCGATCGCGGGCACGGTGCAGCGCGTTGCCTTCGCCGGCGCGGAGCAGGCCCAGGGCGGGGACCTGCTGCTCGTCGTCTCCCCCTCCTGAGGAGGAAGCAGCTAACCTGCCCGTCCGCCGGATGGGCAGGCTACAGTAGGACGTTGGGGAAATGACTACGCCAGCTCCGCGCACGAGGCGGGGCGAGCATCCCGACGATCTGTGAGGAACCATGGCAAGCGACCCGACCGATCCTTCGGCAGGCACTGACGGAGCGGCAGCGGATGCTGCCGGCACGACGACGGCCCCCACGCAGGGCGTCCCGATCGTACCGGGGGTCCCGTTCCTTCCGAGGCAGGGAGCCGACCGTGACTCCGGTGCGGACCGGGACGAGTCGAGAAGCGACGGCGCTATGGCGTCAGATCCCGCTATCTACGCCGACAACGGGTCCGGCACGGGCGAAGCAGAGCCAGGAGCTGACGGCGCGACGACGTCCGACCACGGCGAGGAAGCCCCCAACGCAGATGGAGCAGCCGGGGCCGGCCCGGCGCAGAGCGATGCCGCCGGTCCGCTCGGTACGGGAACCGCGATACCCGGCGAGGGTGATTCCGGTGCCGCCGCCAGTGGTGTGACGGCGCTGACGGGCGATGCGGTGGACGCTCCGAACCGGGTCCACCTCAATGCCTACGCCGTCCCGGTCTCGACCGTTCCGCCGTCGGTGCTGCGGGGTCCCACACGCACGGTCCCGGCGCCTCGTCCCACGGGCGCCAGGTTGAATGCCGCCCGTGCCGGGGACGCGGGCTGGAGGCCTTCGGGTGTACCCGCGAGCAGGACGCCGGCCCGGGCCACGGCGGCCGCGGAGCGAGCAGCAGAAGCGGATGACGCGGCGGTACGCACCAGTCGTCGGGACAAGGACCTGGGGCCGGAACCGGCCTCCGCCCTGACGGCCGACCGGCTGCTGATAGGCGGCGACCGGTCGCCGGTGTCCGGTTGGCGCCGGCTGCTCTACAAGGTCACCTTCGGCGTCGTGAACATGGGCGACTCCGACGCCGTGCGCCTCCACCGCGCCCTCGAGCACCGCATCTCGGTCCGGCTCGGCGGCCGGACACGCTACGTCCCGGTACTCTCCCGCAAGGGTGGGGTGGGCAAGACCACCGTGACCACGTTGCTCGGGATGGCGCTGGCCGACACCCGCGAGGACCGCATCATCGCCATGGATGCCAATCCCGACCGGGGCACGCTCTCCGACCGTTCGCCGGGCCGTGCGGACCACACGGCCCGCCAGCTCGTGCAGAACCGCTACACCATCGACTCGTTCGCTCAGCTAGCCGGCTACGTGACGCGCGACGGCTCCCGCCTCCATGTGCTCGCATCGGACACCGACCCGACCGTCGCGCAGGCGTTCGACGATGCGGACTACCGTGCCGTCACGGACCTCCTCAGCCGCTACTACTCGATCGTTCTGACCGACTCGGGTACCGGCATGGTCCACTCCGTGATGAAGGGCACGCTCGAGAAGGCGGACTCGGTAGTACTCGTCTCGGGCGGCAGCGTCGACGAGGCGAGGCTCGCCTCGGAGACCCTGAGCTGGCTCGAGGCCCACGGGCGGCAGGACCTGGTGGAGAAGGCGATCGTCGTCATCAACCTGTCCTCCGGAAGCGGCACGCAGGTGGACGTCGCGCAGATCGAGCAGCACTTCAGGTCGCGGGTCAACACGGTGGTGCGCATTCCGTACGACCGCCACCTCGCGGAGGGTTCCCGGGTGGACCTGGCGAAGCTGAATCCCGCGACCCGGCGGGCCGTGACCGAGCTGGCGGCGCTCGTGGTGGACCAGCTTGCTTCCTGACCGCCGATAGAATGCCGGGTGTGACTCACTACGACCTCGCGATCATCGGCTCCGGCTCAGGCAACACGCTCATCTCGTCGGAATGGGATGACCGCAAGGTCGTCCTCGTCGAGGGTGGGACCTTCGGCGGTACCTGCCTCAACGTCGGCTGCATCCCCACGAAGATGTTTGTCTATCCGGCGCAGCTGGCCTCCGCGCCGGCGGAAGCGGCACGCCTCGGCGTGGACCTCTCCCTCGACGGAGTGCGGTGGCGGGACATCAGGGAGCGGATCTTCACCAGAATCGACGCCATCTCCGGCGGCGGCAGGGATTATCGCGCGGATGAGCTCGAGAACGTCACCCTCATCGAGGAGTACGTCCGGCTGACGGGTGAGAAGTCCTTCGAGACGCCGTCCGGGGACCTCATCACCGCGGACCAGCTGGTCATCGCCACGGGCTCCAGAGCGGTGCTCCCGGAGATCCCGGGCATCTCGTTGCCCCAGGTCCACACCTCCGACACCGTCATGCGTATCGACGAACTGCCCGCACGCCTCCTGATCGTCGGTGGAGGGTACATCGCCGCCGAGTTCGCCCACGTGTTCGGTTCCTTCGGTACGGAGGTGACCATCGCCGTCAGATCCGGCGGCATGCTGCGCCACCTCGACGAGACAGTGTCCGAGTCGTTCACGGAGCAGGCAGCCCACCAGTGGGACCTCCGGTTGAACACCGATGTCACCGAACTTTCCGCGAACGACGACGGCAGCGTGACCGCGCGCCTGAACGGACCCGGGGGACCGGCCGAACTCGAGGTCGACGTCGTCCTCGTCGCTGTAGGCCGTACACCGAACACGGACCGGCTGGGCGCGGCGGATGCCGGCCTCGACCTGCACGACGACGGCCGCCTCGTCGTCGACGAGTACCAGCGGGTGCTGCGCGGCGGCCGGCCCGTCGAGGGCCTGTGGTCCCTCGGCGATGCAAGCAGCGACTACCAGCTCAAGCACGTCGCGAATCATGAGGCGAAGGTCGTAGCGCACAACCTGCTGCACCCCGAGGCGCAGCGCACCAGCGACCACCGGTTCGTGCCCGCCGCGGTGTTCTCCCACCCGCAGGCGGCCTCCGTCGGCATGACGGAGGAGCAGGCCCTGACCCACGCCGACGCCACGGGGACCCGGATCGTGACGGCCGTACAGCATTACGGCTCGACGGCGTACGGCTGGGCCATGGAGGACACGCTGGGATTCGCGAAGATCATCGCCGAGCAGTCCACCGGGCGCATCCTCGGCGCGCACATCCTCGGCCACGAGGCGTCGATGCTCATCCAGCCGCTCATCCAGGCCATGTCCTTCGGGCTCGACGCACAGACCATGGCCCGGGGACAGTATTGGATCCACCCGGCGCTCACCGAAGTCGTCGAGAACGCACTGCTCAAGCTGAAGACGGAGTGAGCCCGGTCCTCCGTGGAAGTCCGCGGAGGACCCGCCCCAGCTAGACCCTGGCTGAGGAGTAGATGGCCTCGACGACGTCCGAGTAGTCCTTCAGCACCTGCGCGCGCTTGACCTTGAGGGACGGCGTCAGGTGGCCGGTGGTCTCCGTGAAATCGGTCGGGACGATCCGGAACACCTTGATGGCCTCGGCACGGGACACCGTGGTGTTGGCGGAGTCGACGAGCCCCTGGATCTCGGCGAGCACCTTCGGGTGCTCCGCGGCCTCCGCCATCGTAGTGCCGGCCGGCAGCTGGTGCCGCTCGAGCCAGCCAGGGAACGCCTCCTCGTCGAGCGTGATGAGCGCCGAGATGAAGGGGCGATGATCACCGACGACGACGCACTGGGACACGAGGGCGTTGGATCGGATCGCGTCCTCGAGCACGGCAGGGATCACGTTCTTCCCGCTGGCCGTCACGATGATCTCCTTCTTCCGTCCCGTGATGCGCAGGAAGCCGTCCTCGTCCAGCTCGCCGATATCGCCCGTGCGGAACCAGCTGTCGAGGAACTCCTCGTCCGTGAGGTCCGGACGGTTGATATAGCCCTTCATGACGCAGACACCCTTGGCGAGGATCTCGCCGTCGTCCGCGATCTTCACCGCGTTGCCCGGCAGAGGGCGTCCGACCGTGCCGATCTTGATGCGCTTGGGAGTGTTCACCGTCAGCGGTGCCGTTGTCTCCGTCAGGCCGTAGCCCTCGAGCACCATGAGGCCGATGCCGTGGAAGAAGTGTCCGAGCCGATCGCCGAGGGGCGCGCCGCCCGAGACCGCGTGCTGAACGCGCCCGCCCATCGCGGTGCGGATCTTGCCGTAGAGGAGACGGTCGAAGACGGCATGCTTGACCTTGAGACCGAGGGGAATCCCGCCCGCCTGCTCGGCTTTTGACCAGGCGATGGCGACGTCGGCACCAGCGCGAAAAATCTTGCCCCTCCCGCCGTCCTCGGCCTTCAGCATCGAGTTGTTGTACACCTTCTCGAAGACGCGGGGTACGGCCAGGATGAAGGTCGGCTTGTAGCTCTGCAGGTCCGGGAGGAGATTCTTGACGTCCGGGGTGTGGGCAACGGTGGTGCCCGAGGCGACGCACAGCACGGAGATGAAGCGTGCGAAGACGTGCGCGAGGGGGAGGAACATGATCGTCTGGCCGCCCTCTCGTGCCACCTCGGGGAGCGCGGCGGCCGCGTTCTCGGACAGTTCGACGAAGTTCCCGTGGGTCAACTCGCAGCCCTTGGGCTTCCCCGTGGTGCCGGAGGTGTAGATGATCGTGGCGACGTCATCGAGCCCGGCGTAGGCTCGGCGGTCGGACAGCATCTGGTCGTCGGTACCCGCGCCAGCGGTGCGCAGCGTGTCGAGCCCGTTCCCGTCGAACTGCCAGACGTGCTGCAGGGCGTCGAGACCCTCCAGGGCCTCGGCCTCGCGGACCACGTCCTCGTGACGGGCCGCTTCGACGAAAACCCCGACGGCACCGGAGTCGCTGAGGATCCAGGCGACCTGCGCGGGAGACGAGGTCTCGTAGACGGGGACGGACACGGCTCCGGCGAACCAGATGGCGAAGTCGGCCAGCGACCACTCGTAGCGCGTGCGGGCCATGATGGCCACGCGGTCTCCGGCCTGCACACCTGAGGCGATCAGACCCTTGGCGATGTCCTCCACCTGCCGGCGGAACTCCGTGGCCGAGATGTTCTCCCATTCGCCCGATTGACCTTTGACGGCGAAGAGTGCCGGGTTGGACGGTTTCGCCGCCTGACGGATCACGAGGTCCGTCGTATTGGTCTGGCGGGGAACGTCCACGAGGACGGGAACGCTGATGTCGCGCACGATAGCTCCTTTGGTATCACCTCCACCGTGAGGTCGCTCCAGACTATAGCTTCCCCTCCCTGAATTCTGCCCTCCGTGAATTACTGTCCAGTAAGGTACGAATCGGTAACGGTGGCGCTTCACCGCGCCCCGGCACGACGAAGGAAGGACCGCATGCCGACCATGCCTGAGGTTGACGCGCCTCGTGCGCGTCGGCTACGGAGGGAAGCGGGCGTGGCCTGGCGGGGTGACGGACCGCTGTCCGCGCGGGCGGCCCGTGGTCCCTTCCCCAATCCGGCCCGCCGAGGTCTTTCGGTCGGCGTCGACATCGGCGGCACCAAGGTCGCCGCGGGCGTGGTAGACGTTCACGGCAGGATCCTCGCCGAGGCGCGAAGGGCGACGCCGGGCCATGATCCGCGCGCCGTGGAGAGGGTGATCACCGACCTCGTCCGCGAGCTGTCGCGGGACTTCCGGGTCCGTTCCATCGGTATAGGGGCGGCCGGGTGGATGGATCTGACCAACAGTACGGTCCTGTTCAGCCCGCACCTTGCCTGGCGCAACGAGCCGCTCCGGCGGAACCTGGAGAAGCTGCTCCGCCGGCGCGTCACGGTGGTGAACGACGCCGACGCCGCCGCGTGGGCCGAGTGGCGGTTCGGCGCCGGTCGCGGGGAGAGTCGCCTGGTGTGCGTGACTCTCGGTACGGGTATCGGCGGAGCCATGATTATGGGCGGACGCGTCGAGCGCGGACGGCACGGGGTGGCCGGTGAGTTCGGCCACCAGATCATCGTCCCGCAGGGGCACCGCTGCGAGTGCGGCAACCGGGGGTGCTGGGAGCAGTACGCCTCGGGGAACGCCCTGGGACGTGAGGCCCGTGAGCTCGCTGCGGCCAGGTCCCCGGTAGCGAAGGCCATCATCGACGCCGCGCCGGGGGACGGCGCGGCGATCACGGGAGCCCTCGTGACGCGCCTCGCCATGGACGGTGATCCGGCGTCATGCGAACTCGTCGACGACGTCGGGCAATGGCTGGGACTGGGGCTGGCCAATCTGGCTGCGGCCCTCGATCCGGGCACGTTCGTCATCGGCGGCGGCCTCAGCGCGGCGGGCGAGCTCCTGCTCGATCCGGCGCGGCGGGCCTTCGGCCGGAACCTGACCGGCCGGGGCTTTCGGCCGGCCGCGCGGATCGAGCGCGCCGCACTGGGTCCGGAGGCCGGGCTCATCGGAGCCGCCGACCTCTCGCGACTGCTCTCGCGCAGCGGGACCTGAACGGCAGCCGCCACGGCGGCAGCCCCGGCGACCGGGCGGAAGGGCTCAGACCTCCGCGCCGTCGTCTCCGATGTCGCGGTGCTTGGGCAGCTTGGTGATGAGGTAACCGGCACCGGCGAGGAAGAGGGCGAGGACGCCGAGCGTCGCCGCCAGGGGTGCGTCACGCCAGAACATGGCGAAGAGGAGCAGCGTGACCGGTCCGCCAGCCGCACCGATCCAGCCGAGAACCGTCAGCGGGTCGCCCGAGCCGAGCGGCGGGGGTTCGTCCGGCGTGAAGCCCTCGTCCTCCGCGGGCTCATCGGGAGCGGAGTAGTCGCGCGGTCCGGTCGGGCTGAAGGGCTGGTTCCGAAAGATGGCCTCCGCCCGCTCACGATCGGTCGTGCCCGTGCCATCCCTCGTGGCACTTCGCGCCACGGTCCCGTCCGCGCGCGGACCCCCTTGGCCATCCGGTTGCTGTATCGTCGCGTCGGCAGTTCCGCCGTCCCGCTCACGAGGTGGCTCATCGGGCGACTCAGGATCGGTGGAGATCCCTTCCAGCCGCGCGACGAGATCCTGCCAGACGGCGTCATCGGTGGATTCGTTCGGTTCCTGACCTCGGGGGCCCATACGTTGATACCTGCTGTCGCGTTCTGCGGCCCGGGTTCGGAGGAGTCCGCCCGGCATCTCGGAAATCAGAGGGAGTGCTGCCTCAATCGTGGACACAGCGCGGCGCTACGTCAACCGGCGACCTGCGTGTCGGTACCCCTCAATGGCGGCGCGACGTCACTGCCCACGTCGAGGGGTACGGGGCATCATCCGCAGCGACCGCCGAAGCACCCGCCGGACCACCCGCCGACCACCCGCCGACCACCCGCCGGACGACACCGGACGCCCCAGGACAGGGAACCCGGCGGGCTACGCCCTTAGAGTAGGCTTCCACTGAAAAGACGGGCGGCATGCCGATGCCGCACCGTCCATGCAGGGAGGCTGGCAGCGTGTTCTATTGGGTGATGAAGCGGATCATCGTCGGTCCTATCCTGAACCTCCTCTTCCGGCCCTGGGTCAAGGGACTCGACAACATCCCGGCGTCGGGTCCGGCGGTCATCGTCAGCAACCACCTGTCCTTCTCGGACTCGATCTTCCTGCCGATCGTCGTCCCCCGGCCCGTCGTCTTCCTCGCAAAATCGGAGTACTTCACCGGCAAGGGCTTCAAGGGGAGACTGACGGCCCTCTTCTTTCGGCTGTCGAACCAGCTGCCGATGGACCGCTCAGGCGGTGCGGCGTCGTCGTCCTCGCTGACGGCGGGCATGGACATCCTCAACGGCGGCGGCATCCTGGGCATCTACCCCGAGGGCACCCGGAGCCCCGACGGGCGGCTCTACCGCGGCAAGACGGGCGTCGCGAAACTGGTCCTCGCCACCGGCGTGCCGGTGATCCCCGTGGCGATGATCGGGACGGACAAGGTGCAGCCGATCGGCCGCCGCATCCCGAACATCCGCCGTGTCGGCATCATCATCGGGGAGCCCCTCGACTTCGCCCGCTACGGAGGGCTCGAGGACGACCGCTTCATCCAGCGGTCCGTCACCGACGAGATCATGTACGAACTGATGCGGCTTTCCGGACAGGAATACGTCGATGCGTACGCCAGCACGGTCAAGGAGCGCCTCGCGGCCGAGAAGGCTGCCGGACGGAGAACCCCCAAGCCGGGAGCCGACACGCGGAGGGCCGCGGTGAGGATCTCGAGCGACGCCGGCGGACTGGCGACCGGTGCAGTCACCGAGGTCGGCCGGGCGGCGTCGACGGATTCACCCGACAAGCGCCCGGCGACCGGGGAAGCGGACACCGCCACGCGACGGACGACGGGGACGCCAGACGCAGGCTGACCGCGCTGCGGCTGCCGCCGTCGCTGTGTGACATGGCGCGAAGCGGCGATAACGGGCCGAATCGGGGGCCGGAGGCCCAGCCAGTAGAATTCCCGTGTGACTGATTCACTTGCTCCCGTCCTCCCGCGTACCGCGGAACCTGCCTCATCCACCACCGCAGGCCTCGACGCCTGGCGTTCGATGACCGCAACCCAGCAGCCCTCGTGGCAGGATCCTGGAGTCTATTCGGCGTCGGTCAGGGAACTGTCCACCCTTCCGCCGCTCGTGTTCGCCGGTGAGGTCGACGTGCTGCGTGAGCGCCTCGCAGCCGCAGCACAGGGTAAAGCCTTCCTCCTGCAGGGTGGTGACTGCGCGGAGACGTTCGACGGCGCCACCGCCGACAGGATCAGCGCGCGCGTGCGGACGATTCTGCAGATGGCCGTCGTGCTCACCTACGGGGCCTCTTTGCCGGTCATCAAAATGGGACGCATGGCGGGTCAGTTCGCGAAGCCTCGCTCCTCGAACGACGAGACACGCGACGGCGTCACCCTCCCGGCCTATCGGGGTGACATGGTGAACGGGTACGACTTCACCCCGGAAAGCCGCGGCCACGACGCCTCGCGGATGGTGAAGGCGTACCACACGTCGGCTTCCACGCTGAACCTGATCCGCGCGTTCACGCAGGGCGGTTTCGCCGATCTCCGGTTGGTGCACCACTGGAACAAGGGCTTCAGGGCGAATCCGGCGCACTCCCGCTACGAGTCGCTGGCGCGCGAGATCGACCGTGCCGTGCGCTTCATGGACGCGTGCGGCACGGACTTCGAGGCACTGAAGCGCGTGGAGTTCTTCGCGAGCCACGAAGCGCTGCTCCTCGACTACGAGCGCGCCCTGACGCGCATCGACTCGCGCACGTCGCTGCCGTACGACACCTCGGCCCACTTCCTCTGGGTCGGGGAGCGTACCCGCGATATCGACGGGGCGCACGTGGACTTCCTGTCCCGCGTACGGAACCCCATCGGCGTCAAGCTCGGTCCGACGACGTCGGGCGACGACGCCCTGGCCCTCATCGACAAACTCGACCCGAACCGCGAGCCGGGCCGCCTCACCTTCATCACCCGGATGGGAGCGCAGAACATCCGCGAGAAACTGCCGAAGCTCGTGGAGCGCGTCACCGCCTCGGGCGCCCAGGTCCTCTGGGTCACCGACCCGATGCACGGCAACACCGTGACGTCCCCCAACGGCTACAAGACGCGGAACTTCGACGACGTCATCGACGAGGTGCGCGGCTTCTTCGAGGTGCATGACTCACTGAACACCTTCCCCGGAGGGTTGCACGTCGAGATGACCGGCGACGACGTCGCCGAGTGCCTGGGAGGATCCGACCCGATCGACCAGGAGGCGTTCCTGGACCGGTATGAATCGGTCTGCGACCCGCGCCTGAACCACATGCAGTCGCTCGAGATGGCATTCCTCGTCGCCGGGGCACTCTCCAAGGATTGATCCGGACCGTGACCGCGGCTCCCGCAGGGACGATCGCGCCGAAAAGGCGACGCCCCGGTGGCCGCCTTCCGTGTCTCCCGAAGGCGTGCCTATGTGACCGTGATCCGGATCGTCGTGCCCTCGGGCTGCTCGCCCGTCGGACTCTGCCCGGCCACGAGCCCGAGGACGGCGCTGCCGAACGTGTAGTCGACCTGCACGGTGAAGCCCGCTGATTCCAGGGCTGCGACGGCGCGTTCCTCCGTCAGGGAGAAGACGTTGGGGACCTTCACCATCCGCGGACCCCGGGACAGCGTCAGCGTCACGGGCGTTGCGCGCTGCACGTCGACGCCGGAGGGGCTCTGGCTGACGACGGCGCCTGCCGGTACGGTACGGCTGTACTCGCGGGTCCTGATCACCACCGCCTCGAGCCCCGCCTGCTCCACGGCAGCGATTGCTTCCTGCTCGGGGAGCGCGACGACGTCCGGAACCGTGATCGGAGCCGGACCGAGGGACACCACGAGGTCCACGGCCGAGCTGCGTCGACGCTCGGCACCCCGCTCGGGGGTCTGGCGCAGGATTGTCCCAGTGGCCACGGTCTCGTTGTACTCCTCCTCCAGACCTCCGACGTCAAGCCCTGCGGCTCCCAGTTCCGCCGCTGCCTCGACCTGGCTCTTGCCCACGAGGTCGGGGACCGCGAGCAGCTCGGGGCCCCTCGAGACGATGAGTTCGACGGGTTCGAAGCGCCGCACCTCCGATGCTGCGGCCGGGTCGGTCCCGATAACCAGTCCCGCGAGGACTGCCTCGTCGAAGACCTCCTCCGTCGTGAGGGCTGCGAGGCCTTTTTTGTCGAGGGCGGCCCGCGCCTCTGCGAGGGGTACGTTCGCGACGTCGGGGAGGGACACCAGGCCTGCCGGTCCCGCCCCGAAGAACCAGCCCGCGCCGGCGACGAGGCCCGCGAGGAGGATCAGCAGGACCACGAGCAGCCGGACCGAGCGCCGGGCGGTCCTGCCCTGCAGCGTCTTCTGCGGCCGCTGCGCCTGCCGCGCCAGCTACCGCCTGGACAGCGGCCGGGCCGTACTCCCCGCGCTCCTGCCGGCGATGGTCCGCCGTTCGTCGGGATGCCTTCCGCGGTCATCGCGGCCGCCATGCCTGTCCTCCGGGCCGGGGTCGTCGTCGTACCGGCTGTCTCCGCTCCACTCGGTCGCGTCATCGGAGAGCGGCGTGCGCCCGAGGCGCATCGTGTCCAGCGCGGGCGGCGCGGCCGCCCAGTCCTCATACGCCGTCCCCGCCGTGGAGGACGGCGTGCCCGACGGCGGCCTCCCTGGCATCGCGCCGATCACCCGGGTGGCGTTGCGGTCACGGCCGAGGACGCTCGTCCCGTTGTCTCTGTACTCTGTGCCCGACAGGATCCCGGTCCGCCCGGTCGGATCAGTCGAGGGTGCGGAGCCCTCGGGATGACTCCTCCAGCGCGGGCTCGGCAGCGCCCCGGTCCGGGACTCCTCCGACGGAAGGTGGGGTACGACGGCGGCGGTGAGCTGGTCCTGCATCGGCTCGGGATCGGGCACATCCGCAGGCGCGAAATCGAGCTCCTCGTCGCTGAGGGTGGTGCGGATGTGCCGGAGCTCTCCGAGCAGTGCAGCGCCATCCACCGGGCGGTCCTCGGGATCCCTCGACGTGCACCACTGCACGAGTTCATTGATGTCCGCGGCCAGGCCCGGGAGGAGATCCGAGGGCGCGGGAACGTCGGACTGGGCGTGCTGGATGGCTACCTGAACGGGGGTCTCGCCGGTGAAGGGCTGCCTCCCGGTGAGGAGTTCGAAGAGCATCACGCCCGTCGAGTAGATGTCGCTCTGAGGCTCCGCCGGCCGGCCGAGTACCAGTTCCGGTGAGAGGTAGGCGACGGTGCCGACGAGGGTCGCCGTGCCGGTGGTGGCCGAGACGGCGCGCGCGAGGCCGAAATCCGCGATCTTGACCTGCCCGGTATCGGACAGGAGAACGTTCTCCGGTTTGACGTCGCGGTGTATCAGGCCCGCTTCGTGTGCTGCCGCGAGCCCTTCGACGACGGCGTCCAGCAGCATCAGCGCACGGCGGGGGGTGAGCCGGCCGTGCTCGCGCAGGACGTCGCGCAGGGTCCTGCCGGGGACGAACTCCATGACGAGGTAGGCGACGAGCTGGCCGCCGACGTCGTCGACGCCCTGATCCAGGACGCCGACCACGTGGGGATGGGACAGCCGCGCGGCCGACTTCGCTTCCTGCTCGAAGCGGTCGACGAAACCGGGCTCGTCGGCGAGGTGCGGGTACAGCACCTTGAGTGCCACCCGGCGGTCGAGGCGCCGGTCGGTGGCGAGGTACACGGTGGACATCCCGCCGCGCGCGAGCCGCGACTGGACGATGTAGCGTCCGTCGACGGTCGCGCCCTCGAGCGGGTCCTTCCGTTGCTGGTGCACCATTCGATACTAAACGGGCACAGGGAAAGGGGGCGGGACCACCACGCGATCCCACCCCCTTCCCTCGCTCCGGCCCAGGCCGGAGAGGACCTACCGGAAGTTGTTCTGGTGGGCCTTGATGGCTGCGACGTACTGCTTGGTGTCCTCGAACATGCCGTGGGTCTGTACCGAGTACTGGCCCTGGTAGTAGGAGGCGATGGCGATGTCCAGCGAGGGACTGGTGCGTATTAGCGAGCGGATGATCGCGACGCCCGCCGTCGCGTTGTCATAGGGGTCCAGGAGGTTGAGCTTGCGCCCTACGAGGTCGCCGGCCCACTGGCCGGACGACGGGATGACCTGCATGGTGCCGATGGCGTTCGCGGGGGAGACCGCGCGCTGGTCGAATCCTGACTCCTGGTAGGCGAAGGCGAGGGCGAGGCTGGGGTCCACGCCCAGGGAGCGAGCGGTGTCGGCGACGATCTGCTTCATCTCGGCCTGGGAGGGTGCGGGCAGTGAGTTCAGCAGCGCCTTGTTGGCGTTCGCGTCGGCGACGACCTTGTCCGGGTACGTGTGGCCGAGGAACGTCGACGGTACGAGGCCGGTCGGGGCGGGAGCCGGCGCGGGGCCGGGCTGCTGAGCCGTCGGTGGCGTCGCCTGCGTGGTGACGGATCCCGTGAGGGTGAGTTTCTGCCCGGGGTGGATGATCGAGGTCATCGCGAGGTTGTTCGACGTGAGGAGCGCCTCCAGGCCGACGTCATGACGTGCGGCGATGGCGCTCAGAGTGTCGCCTGGCTTGACGACGTAGGTACCGCCGCCGGTGGGGGCAGGAGCGGGGGCCGGTGCGGTTTCACCCGGGGCGGGGGCGGGAGCGCTGCCACCGAGGTCGATCTTCTGTCCCGGGTGGATGATCGAGGTCATCGCGAGGTTGTTCGCCGTCAGGAGGCTTTGGAGGCTGACTCCATTGCGGGAGGCGATGGCTCCGAGGGTGTCGCCCGGCTTGACGATGTAGCTGGAGTCCGACTGCGGGGCGGCCGGTGCCGGAGCTGCCGGGGCGGGCTGGACCGCGGGGTCGGCGCTGCCGGTGAGCTTGATCTTCTGTCCGGGGTAGATGATCGCCCAGGCGTCCATGCGGTTCAGCGTCAGGACGGCGTCCGTTGTCAGCTCGTGCTTTTTCGCGATGGCCCAGATGGTGTCGCCGGGCTTGATGGTGTACTCGCTCGGCACGGTCTGTGCGGCGATCGCGATCTTCTGCGCCGGAACCTGCACCGGGACCTGCACCGGGACGAGGGCGGCGGGCACGACGCCCTTCGAGGGGAGCACCATCCCTGTCTGTCCGAGATACCGGGCGGTTGGAGCCTGCGGGGCGGGTGCCGCCGTCGCCGCTTGGGCGAAGGCGACGGAAGAGAGAATCACTGCAGGTAGTGCGGCGGCGGTCACGGCAACGTTCAGGCCGCGAGCGCTGTCGCCGACGGCCTTCCTGCGGGTGCCGTTCAGCGGTGCGGTCGTTCGCTGGGCAGTCATGTTTCGTTCCTCGTCTGTTGGCGGCTGAGTCCGCGCGGACCATGCACCCCGGGATGATGCTTCCTGACCGGGCACATGCAGGTGCTAATGATGCTGGTGAGTCACGTGTTGATGCTGTTACTTGTGTGACTCCTGTGAACCTACACGAAAAAGGCGTCAGCACAAGGCGCTGGAATAGTAAACAACCCGCAGAACCGGCGTGTCGCGCCTACCCGGCCCGTGTGTCGCACACTCGTTGAGGCAGGGAGAGGCGTCCGGGAGCGGTGCGCACCCCGAGTGGAGTTCGATGGTGGGAGCATGGCACCCTTGAACGGTGAATGAACTTGAACACCTCGTCCCGGCCTGGCTGAACCTCCCCGAGGTGGCCGAGGCGCTCGACCTGCCCATCACGCGAGTGCACTCGCTCATCAGTGACAGGTCACTCGTCAGCGTCCGTGTCGGTGAGCGCAACGTCCGGAGCGTGCCCGCGGACTTCCTGGTCGACGGCGCCGTCCTCGACAGCCTGAGGGGCACCGTGGTGGTTCTCGCGGACTCCGGCTATGGCGACGAGGACATCATCCGCTGGCTGTATACGGAGGATGAGTCCCTTCCAGGGCGTCCCGTCGACGCCCTGCGCGAGGGGCGGAAGACCGAGATCCGCCGTCGTGCCCAGGCAGCCGCCTGGTAGGTCTCGCGGCTGCTACTCCCCGCGGCCCGGCGTGCGGCCGTCCGCGCAGTGCCGGATCACTCCGACGTGGTCAGGCGGTGCGCGTGACCGCCGCTTCGGCCAGCAGGCGGAGTGCCTGCCGCGATACGGGATCGACCGCGAGGTGCTCCAGGGCGGTGAAGGCCTCGTCCGACTTCTCCGCGATGAGGCGCTCGGTATGCGCCAGGGCCCCGCTGTCGACGATCAGGTCCCGAAGAGTGCCCACAGCATCGGCGCCGAGCGAGGTGTCGCCGAGCATAGCGTTGATCCTCGATCGGGAGTCCGCGCCACTCGACGCGAGAGCCCGTGCGATGAGGAAGGTGCGCTTGCCCTCGCGGAGGTCGTCTCCCGCCGGCTTGCCCGTCACCTCCGGGTCGCCGAAGACACCGAGGACGTCGTCGCGCAGCTGGAACGCCTCGCCCAGCGGGAGGGCGAACGCCGAGTAGGCGATGAGCAGGGCCTCATCGGCACCGGCCAGAGCGCCCCCGAGCATGAGCGGGCGCTCCATCGAGTACTTCGCCGACTTGAAGCGCAGGATATTGAGGGCGCGTTCCTCGGCGACCGCAGGCGTCTGGTCCGGCCCGACAGCCTCTTCGAGCAGGTCCAGGTACTGGCCGGCCATCACCTCGGTGCGCATACGGTTGTAGATGGTCCGGGCCGCTGCGCCTGCGGTGTCCGAACACGACGCCGCCAACAACTCGTCGCTGAAGGCGAGGCAGAGGTCGCCCGCGAGGATGGCGGCGGAGACTCCGAACCGTTCCGGGTCGAGGTGCCAGCCGGCCTCGGAATGCCGGGCCGTGAACTGGCGGTGGACGCTCGGACGGCCTCGCCGCGTGTCCGAGCGGTCGATGATGTCGTCATGGATCAGTGCGGCGGCCTGGAAGAACTCGAGGGCCGTCCCTGCGGTGACCGGCGCCGTCGCGTCCGGTGACCCGCCCGCTGCCCGCCACCCCCAGTAACACAGTAGGGCGCGCACTCTCTTGCCGCCGCTCGTGAGGGTGGCGATGCTCGAGATGAGCGGCAGTGACTCGTCGGAGATGGCTGCCAGTACCTGCCGCTGCTCGTCGAGGAACTCCCCAATGGCGCGCGTGAGGGAGAGTCGGAACCGGTCCTGCTCCGCCGCGATGGCGTCGGGAGCGGAGCCGCCCCGGTCTGGGGTGGCGGGTGCGGACGGCATGGATCTCCCGTGCAGTTGGGCCGGTTCGTGGTGCCCCCACTCTAACCGGGTGGTCGCCCGCTCCTGCCGCGCGCCGGGCAGGGGCTGCAGGGGGAATCGGCACCACGACGACGGGGGCACGTTGCCCGCGTTCGGTGTCACTGGCACTGCGTACGATGTGAGCGTGGCACAGGACGAGGGGCAGGGAGCGGTTGAACACGCGGAGTGCCACATCCTGCACATCGACATGGATGCCTTCTACGTCTCGGTGGAACTGCTCGACCATCCTCACCTGCACGGCGTGCCCGTCGTCGTCGGTTCCCCTTCGGGCCGGTCCGTGGTCCTGTCCGCCTCCTATGAGGCGCGTGCTTACGGAGTGCGCTCGGCCATGCCGATGTCCGTCGCCATGCGGCAGTGTCCCACCGCTGTCATCCTCCCTCCGCACCACGGGCGGTACTCGGAGGTCTCGGGACAGGTGATGCGGATCTTCCGCTCTGTCACGCCCGACGTCGAACAGTTGAGTGTCGATGAAGCCTTCCTCGACGTCGCCGGCTCCATCCGCAGGTTGGGCGGCCCCCGGCAGATCGGGGAGCAGGTGCGCGCGGAGATTCGCTCCACGCTCGGTATCACGGCGAGCGTAGGAGCCGCGACCACCAAGTTCGTGGCGAAGATCGCCTCGACGAGGGCCAAGCCCGATGGCCTCCTGCTCATACCGGGCGACCAGACCGTCGCCTACCTCCATACCCTGCCGGTCTCGGCGCTCTGGGGCGTGGGGGCCAAGACGCAGGAAGTCCTCGCCAGGATCGGCATCAGCACCGTCGAGGATGTCGCCCATACACCCGTGGCCACGCTCAGGAGGCTGCTCGGGTCCGCCGGCGAGCACGTGCACCACCTGGCGTGGGGCAGGGATCCCCGGCGCGTCGCTGTGTCCCGGACCGAGAAGAGCATCGGCGCGGAGGAGACGTTCTCGCGGGACATCGATGACTCCGACGTCCTCCGGCGTGAGTTGCTGCGCCTCGCCCACAGGACGGCCACGAGGCTCCGCGCCTCCGGCTACAGGGCCGGGGGAGTCGCCCTCAAGCTCCGCTACTCGGACTTCTCCACCCTGAACCGGTCGAAGAAGCTCGACGAGCCCGTGGACAGCGCCAATGCGCTCTACAGCGCCGCGACGGCGCTTCTTGCCGCGTTGGGAGACCGACCCCAGGCCGTCCGGCTGATCGGACTGCGGGCGGAATCGCTCGGGAGCGGCGGCGACGGCTCCACCCAACTGACGATCGACCGCAGGGACGACAACTGGCGGCTCGCGGAGCGGGCGCTCGACGACGTGAACCGCAAGTTCGGCGACGCAGGCGTAGTCCCGGCCGGCCTCCTCCCTCCGAAGCGGCGGGAGGCCGCGCGTGACCCGTGAGAACCCCGCCATCACGCGGCACAGGGGGTGGATAGCATGCCACAGGAGAGGCGATCAACCCCGCATTGTGACTTTGCACCCACCACGTAGCAAACTAGTCTTGAAGCAGGTAGTCCAACTGTCGTCCAGTACGCAAATCCACCCTCCGGAGCCTGCGGTCCATGACCCCTCCACCGGGAACCTGGTGTGTGTCAGGAACGTTGGTTTGGATGGAGGAACGTTGGTACCCATATCAAGGAGGCGGTCATGGCACTCTCGGAACACGAGCAGAGGTTGCTTGATCAGCTTGAACAGCAGTTGCACGCCGACGATCCCAAGTTCGCGCACTCGATGGCGTCGGACACCCGGAAGTCGATGTCGACCCGGCGTCTGGTCATCGGATCGCTCATCACGATCGCAGGGATCCTCGTCCTGCTTGCAGGCATCGTCTATCAGAACATCTTCATCGGCGTCGCCGGGTTCCTGATCATGGGTGGTGGCGTGTACTTCGCCACCACGAAGTCCAAGCCGGTCGAGACGGGTCAGCCGGTCGGAAAGCCGTCGAAGGCACCGTCGGGTGGGAAGAGCGGCTTCATGTCAAGCCTCGAGGACAAGTGGGACGAGCGGAAGCGCGACCAGTCCTAGCTCCAGCCCGGATCAGCCGTCCCGGTAGCCCGGACCGGTACCACCCAGAGATCGGTACCACCCAGAGAGAGAACCCGCCATGGCGGGTTCTCTCTCCATTTAACCCTCCTCCTGTGCTCATATCCCTCGATGGATCAGCTCCTCCCTCCACTTCGCTCCCCGCGGCACAGCCGGCATCGACAACGCTCGGTGGTGCGCCCGAGCGCCCGCGAAAAGGGGGCGAGAAAGGGCGCGCCGTGACCGATATGCATTGACGGTGGAGAGTTGTGGAGTAAAGTGGGGACCATAGGAGCAAGGCAGCAACGAGCTGGGCTTGGTGGACTCAGAACAGGCGGTCAGGGATGTTCCTCGGAACTCACACCCCCCGTCTCGACGAGAAGGGCAGGCTCATCCTCCCCGCAAGATTCCGCGATGAGTTGAGCGAGGGGCTGGTCCTCACGAGGGGCCAGGAACGTTGCATCTATGTGTTCAGCATGAGTGAGTTCGAAAGTGTTCATGAGCAGATGCGGGCCGCGCCGATCTCGTCACGCCAGGCGAGGGACTACAACCGCGTCTTCCTGTCAGGCGCCTCGGACGAGGTTCCCGACAAGCAGGGCAGGATCACCATCCCGCCGGCCCTCAGGACTTACGCGGGACTGGACCGGGACCTCGCGGTCATCGGAGCCGGGAGCCGTGCGGAGATCTGGGCGGCGGACGCGTGGGACACCTACCTGACGGATAAGGAAACCGCTTTCTCCGAGACGGATGAGGATGCCTTCCCGGGCATCATCTGAACCTGAATCGCAGTACCAGCAGGAGCAGCAGTACCAGCTGAACCAGAACGCACGAATGACAGCGCGGGTGGGCAACGTCTCTTGGATGAGATCTCCAGCCGCCGGACATGATTCGCCACCTGGCTCCACTTCCCCGGAGCCAGGCGACGACCTTCCGGCCGGATGGGGGTCTGATCCAACAGGCGGAACCCCCTCTTCCACAGCCCGCAGGACACGACCGAGACCAGGATGAACTGCAGGAGGGAGAGGGCGAATGGGGGCTGACCGGCCGACGGGCGAGCGCCACATCCCCGTCCTCCGTGATCGGTGCGTCTCCCTCATGGCCCCGTCCGTCGAGGCCGCCGAAGCCGCAGGCCGCCGGGCCGTGGTCGTGGACGCCACCCTCGGGATGGGAGGGCACTCCGAGAGCATGCTCGAGCGCTTCCCCGCCGCCCACCTCGTTGGCATAGACCGCGACACCGAGGCCCTGGAGCTCGCGGGGGAGCGTCTCGCCCCCTATGCCGACCGCACCGACCTCGTCCACGCGGTGTATGACGAACTGCCCGACGTCCTGACGGACCTCGGCATCGACGGCGCGGACGGCATTCTGTTCGACCTCGGCGTCTCCTCCCTGCAGCTCGACGAGCGAGACCGAGGTTTCGCCTACTCCTACGATGCGCCGCTCGACATGCGCATGGACACGAGCCGGGGCATCACGGCGGCCGAGGTCGTCAACTCCTACGCGGAAGTGGACCTCGTCCGCATCATCCGGACGTGGGGCGAGGAGAAGTTCGCCGGGCGGATCGCCTCGTCGATCGTGCGTGCCAGGGACACCGAGCCGTTCCACACCACCACCCAGCTCGTGAACGTCATCCGCAGTGTGGTGCCTGCCGGGGCGGCACGCACGGGAGGGCATCCCGCGAAACGGACGTTCCAGGCCTTGCGCATCGAGGTCAACGAGGAACTGTCGGTCCTGGAGCGCGCTGTACCGGCCGCCATCGACTCCATTCCGATCGGGGGCCGTGTGGTCGCGATGTCGTACCACTCCCTGGAGGACCGCATCGTCAAGAGCGCGTTCACCGCGGGAACGAAGTCCTCGGCACCCGTCGGTTTCCCGGTGGAGCTCGAGGAACACAAGGCATACCTCCGATCCCTGACCCGCGGCACCGAGGCGCCGACAGCGGAGGAGATCGAGGAGAATCCGCGCGCCGCCTCGGCCAGGCTGCGGGCCGTGGAACGTACCAAAGCCGGACCCGTCGACAGGAAGACCACATGAGCCAGGCACTGACTGTCGAGAAGCGACCCGGCGCTGCAGCCTTTTCCGGGGATGGCGCCCTCGCCGTCGCCCCCGGCCGGCTCGCCCGACCGTCGACCCAAGCAGCGACCGGCACCACGCCGAAGCCGCGAACCCCTTTGTCGGTGGTCCCCGCTCGCCCGGCCCGCCGCAGGGTGCCCTTCGCCGTCTTCAGCCTGCTGGTGCTCGGCGCCGCGCTCGCCGCGGTCCTCATGCTCAACATCTCGGTTTCGGGGACGCAGTACGAACTCGTGCAGCTGCGCAGCGAGCAGGTGGCGCTGAGCCAGCAGAACGAGGCCCTCGTGCTCGAGATCGAGGGCAGGGAGGCGCCGCAGAACCTCGCCGCAGCTGCCACGAAACTCGGCATGGTGTCCTCCCCGACCTTCGGGACCATTGAGCTAGATTCGAAGAAGGTGATGGGCACCCCGGAACCTGCGAAGGAAGGCCCCAAGCCCGAGGTCCTGATCGCCGCCCCGAACCTCGTCACCGGTCAGCCAGCCCGGGGGACCGCCCCGCCGTCGGCCGACGGCGTAAGGGAGCCCGCGCCTCTCAAGGCAGCGGTCGAGGCCGGAGCGGACGTCGACGCGGACAGCACGGCGTCGGGTACCATCCCCGGCCCTGAGCAGCTCGGCTCCGACCGGTAGCAGTCTCCGCGTCCGTTCCTGCTGCTACCCGCACTGCTCGTACTGATCGACAAGGACTCCTCCGTGACCCCTGCACGCTCCGGCAGCCCCGACAGTCTCCGTCTGGCCCTCGGATCCACCCGGCTCCGCGTGGGGCTGGCCTTCGTCCTGGTCCTCCTGATGGTCCTCGGCGTACGCCTCTTCCAGCTGCAGGCGCTCGATCT
>JAABUN010003307.1_pt1 | contig 25355 bp, 30 predicted proteins | sample 5559311 | NCBI WGS metagenome assembly JAABUN01 (sample SAMN10711877, study PRJNA513370) | rock metagenome | isolation source: Antarctica rocks | place: Antarctica: Victoria Land, Siegfried Peak sud
CTGACACGCACGCCAGCGCTGGTACCGGCCGGCCCCAACATCACCATCACCCGCGCCTGAGACCGAAGGTCCTGACGCGAATATCGTGCTGCCCCTTGACAACCAGGGCCTCCATATCAGTTAGCGACGGTCAGAGCTGCGTAGCGCCGCCGTCGACGACGAGCTCGGCGCCGGTGGTGTAGGTGGCGTCGAAGGCGAGGAACGCGGCCGCCTTGGCGACCTCCTCGGGGGTGCCGAAACGGTGCATGGGGTTGTCGGCGACCCGCTCGGCCTTGAACTGCTCGGCAGCGTCTGCGCTCATCATGGTCTCCAGGATCCCGGTGTCGATGGGGCCAGGGCTGACGGCGTTGACGCGGATGCCGCGGGGAAGCAGCTCGCGGGATAAGCTGCGGGCCATCGAGCGCAGCGCGGCCTTGCTGGCCGAGTAGACGCTAGTCTCCAGCAGGCCGATGGTGTTGGCGACCGAGGTGGTGAGGACGACGCCGGCGCCGGGGCTCAGCAGCGGGGCGAGCTTCTGCACGGTGAAGTAGGCCCCTCGCACGTTGATCGCGTGCACTTCGTCGAAGGCCTGCTCGGTCGTCGTCGCGAAGGGCGTCAGGGGTGCGATGCCGGCGTTGACGAACAGGGCGTCGACCGCGCCGAGCTCGCTGCTTACCTGGCCTGCCAGCGCCTCCAGGTCGGGCACCGAGGCCACGTCGCTGGTCACTGCCACCGCGTTCTCGCCGAGCCGCTCCCGTGAGCCGTCGAGCGTGGCCTGGGAGCGACCGGTGATCACCACGCGGGCACCACCGTCGACGAGCAGTTGCGCGATCGCGAGCCCGATGCCGCTCCCACCGCCGGTGATTACGGCGCTCTTGCCGGTGTAACCCTGAACAGCGTTCATCGTCTTGTCTCCTCCTGCTCGGTGGTGCGCTTGAGTGCACCCAGCATTCGCCTGCGGGACAGGCGCTTGCGGTGCCGTCTGCGCAGGTTCGACCTGCTCGCGGGGGGGCGACTGGCGTGCGGCCCCTCGGGTCAGATGCGGAGCCCGGCTCCGCCGCCGACGACGATGTTCTCCCCGGTGATGTAGGAGGCGTCGTCGGAAAGCAGGAACGCCACGGTGGTCGCGACCTCGCGAGCCTCTCCCAGGCGCTGGAACGGGATTCCCTCGGCCATGCCCTGCTTGACCGCGTCGATCTGCTCGGGCGGCAGGCCGGTCTTGGCGATGATCGGGGTGTCGATCGATCCGGGGCTGACTGCGTTGACCCGGATCCTGCGCGGCGCGAGCTCGACCGCGAATGACGGGATCATGGCCAGCAGCGCGCCGCGGCTCCCGGCGGCGACGCCAATCCCCGCCGCGCCGCGGGTCGCGCCGATGCCGACGGTGACGACGACCGAGGCCCCGTCGCCCAGCAGCGGCAGCGTCTTCTGCAGGGTGAAGAACTGCCCCTTGGCGTTGACCTGGAACAGCCGGTCCCAGGTGGCCTCGTCGACGGCCTCGATGGGGCCCCCGGCGAAGATCCCGGCGTTGAGGAACAGGCCGGTGAGCTGGCCGAACGCCTCCTCGGCCTGCTGGACCACCCGGGCGGTGTCCTCGAGCGAGGCCGTGTCGGCCCGGACGACGAGGATCTCCTCCGGGAGCTGGGCGCGCGCTGCGGCGACGGAATCGTCGCTGCTGCCGGTGACCATCACACGGACGCCCCGCTCGTGCAGCAGTTCGGCGGTCGCCCGGCCGATGCCGCTGGTCCCGCCGGTGATGAGGACTGATTGTTCGGTCATTACCTGTTCCTTCTCGGAGTGGCGCGGCGAGGGGCTGGTGGCTCAGACGGCGGAGGTGCCGCCGTCGACGGCCAGCTCCACACCGTTGACGTAGGTGGAGTCGTCGGAGGCGAGGAAGAGAGCCACCGACGCGATCTCCTCGGGGCGGCCCATCTGCCCGCGCGGGATCAGCGACTCGAACTGCGCCTTCGTCGCGTCGTCGAACAGCTGCTCCTGGACGGGCGTCGCGATCTGCCCCGGGCTCAGCACGTTGACGCGGATCTTCCGGTCCTTGAGCTCGTAGAGCCACACCCGCGCGTACGCCAGCAGCGCCGCCTTGCTGGCGGCGTAGACGCTCCACCCTGGCCAGCCCTTGACCGACACGATCGAACTGGTCATGAAGATCGACCCGCCGTCGTTGAACAGCGGCAGCGCCTTCTGGACAGTGAAGAGCGTCCCGCGCGTGTTCAGCCCGAAGGTCCGGTCGAAGTGCTCCTCGGTGATCTCACCGAGGTTGTTGGGCTCGCCCGTGCCCGCGCTGGCGTAGAGGACGTCGATGCTGCCCTTCTCCCGCTTGACCGTGTCGAACAGGCGGTCGAGGTCCTCGAGGCTGCTGGCGTCGCCCCGCACGCCGGTCACGTTCCGGCCGATTAGCGCGACGGCCTCGTCCAGGGTCTCCTGCCTGCGGCCGGTGATGAAGACGTACGCACCTTCCTCGACGAACAGCTTGGCGCTGGCCAGCGCCAAGCCGCTCGACCCTCCTGTCACTACGGCGACCTTGCCGTCAAGCTTCCCCATGACTGCTCCTCTGCAATGGTTGATGATCGGGACACCCGGTCTGGCGACCTCCGAGCCGTCGCCGCCGGCGAGGGACATGCTCAGCCGATCGTCACGTGCGCCTTGTCGAAGGCGACGTAGCCGCTGTAGTCCCGCCCCACCCGCTCGAACGAGGCCGGGTAGGGGCGGGGGTAGCTCCACGCGGCGTCGTGGTGGGTCGATCCGTTCGCCGACACGTCGTGGTACTGCGCGTCGCCCTTCCACGGGCAGTTGTAGGGCGTCGCGCTGTCGCTGAACGAGTCGTTCGTGAGCGACGCGGGCGGGAAGTAGTGGTTGCCCTCGATCTCGATCAGGTCCGCGTCGGGTGCGTCGGCGACGACGACCCCGTTGATGGTTGCCTTCATGTCTCTTGTCCTCTCGGAGTACCGGCAGTAGTAACCGCCGTCCTAAGTACACTAAGCGGTCTACTTAAGGTAACAGACTACGACTCACGGGGCAACTAGGTACACCTGGCGTTACCATCGTGCGGTGAACGAGCTGGAGAAGGGTCCGCAGGGCCAGCGCCGAGGCAGGGGGGCGCGGGAGCGCCTCGTCGGTGCAGCGCGACAGCTGTTCCGTGAGCAGGGCATCAACAGCACCGGGATGGACCAGCTCTGCGCGGTCGCGCAGGTGTCCAAGCGCACCGCGTACCAGCACTTCGGCAGCAAGGATGAGCTGATCGCCGGGTACCTGCAGCGGGTCGACCCCGACACGATGCCCGAGGTGTTCGCCCGTACCGACCTGACGGCGCGCGAACGACTGCTCGCGGCGTTCGAGGCTCCGCTGGAGCCTGCACACGCCCTGACGCCCCTGTGCCCGTTCATCGCCGCCGCCGTGGAGATCGCCGACCCCGAGCACCCCGCGCGCGTGCGGGCCAGCGAGTACAAGAAGTCAGTCGCCGCCCGACTATCCGAGGCCGCCCGGGAGGCTGGCGCCGCCGATCCGGAACTGCTCGGGGAGCAGCTGGCGCTGCTGCTCGACGGCGCCTCGGCCCGGACCCGGACCCTTGGCTCTGAGGCCACCCCGACCGCCGCCGCCATCGCGGCCACGCTGATTGAGCACGCCATCCCCCAGAGGCGCCCTGGCCAGAACCAGTGAGGCAATCCAGGTCTTCCTCGCGGCTGCCGGGCTGCCGGGCTGCCGGGTTGCCGGGCTGACGGCGCTCTGCCGTCGTAACCTTCGGTGCTCGGCTGGGTGGGTCGGTCAACTCTCGTCGACGGGCGGCTGCTTCTGGTCGTAGGTCCTGCGGGCGTGCACCCATACTCCGATGAACACCAGGCCGGCGGTCACGGACAGGCGGACCCCTGCAGCGGCGCGCCATCCGACGTGGTCGAGCTCGACGGCCAGCGCGGCGGCCACGAAGCAGGCAGCCTGGACCAGACCGCGCCCACCCAGACGGTGCGGACGTCGAACCGGTCTACCAGCACCCCCAGGGCCGGGGCGAGGAACAGCGGCCGCAGGAGCTCGGCGACGAGACCAGCGTCCCCAGCACCAGGACGACCAGCGACAGCGGCAGACGCACGCGCCCCTCCCCGGCTGCCACCCGGGCACCCTCACAGGGCTCCCTCGTCGGAGCAACCCGGTTACGCAAGGCCCGCTCGGAGCCCGATAACGGTCGTCTGCAAGACCGTCGGACCCGTCCCGGTAGCCGATGGCGGTCTCAGGGGGTCGTAGCAACACCCCACTTGAGAGGTGTTGTCGATGTCGAAGTGGAAGCATGAGCAGCTCCAACGTCAGGAGTGGTTCTGGGAGCAGGTCCGGCGGGGTTCGACCCGGACGGCGGCCTGTGAGGCTGCCGGCGTGGACAGAGCCCAGGGTTACCGGTGGCGGCGGGCAGTGGGCGGGCGGGTCCCGTCGGCGCCGCGAAAGGTCAGCGGCCGCTTCCTGAGTCTGGAGGAACGGCTGCGCATCGCCGACCTGCACCTGACCGGGCACGGAGTCCGCGCCATCGCCGGCGCGCTGGGCCGGGCACCGTCGACGGTCAGCCGGGAGCTGAGCCGAGCAGGCGTGCCCAGCGCCGGGCCGGGCCACCCACGCCCGGCCACGGCCCGCAGGGCATACGCGCCCTACGCCGCGCACCAGCGCGCCGCCGCCCGGGCCCGCCGCCCGAAGGTCGCCAAGCTCGACGACCCCCTGGTCGGGGCCGAGCTGACGGCGTACGTGACCGCGAAGATGGACCTGCGGTGGAGCCCGCAGCAGATCGCGACCTCACTGGTCCGGGCCTACCCCGACCGGGAGGAGCTGCGGGTGTCGCCGGAGACGATCTACCAGTCCCTGTTCGTACAGGGCCGCGGGCACCTACGCGCTGACCTGCACAGACAGCTCCGCAGCGGCCGGGCCCAGCGCCGTCCCCGCACCGTCGCCGCCCGCGGGTCCTGGTCGAAGGTCCCCGGCGCCATCAGCATCAGCGAGCGGCCCGCCGAGGTGGCCGACCGGGCCGTCCCTGGCCACTGGAGGGCGACCTGATCCTGGGGTCGAACTGCCGCTCGGCGATCGCGACCCTGGTCGAACGAGCCACCCGCTACGTCCTGCTGGTCCACCTGCCCGGCGCCCACGACGCCCCCGCGGTCGCGGCCGCCCTGACCACCACGATCCAGACGTTGCCGGCCCACCTAAGACGGTCGCTGACCTGGGACCGGGGCACCGAGCTGGCCCGCCACGCCGACATCACCCTGGCCACCGACATGGCCATCTACTTCTGCGACCCGCACTCACCCTGGCAGCGCGGCTCGAACGAGAACACGGGCTGCTGCGGCAGTACTTCCCCAAAGGCACCGACCTGTCGCTGCACAGCCCCGAGCACCTGGCAGCGGTCGCCGCCGAACTCAACGGCCGGCCCCGGAAGACCCTCGACTGGGACACCCCTGCCGAGGCGATGAACCGCCTACTGTCAGACCCCGACCGTCCAACCGTTGCGACGACTCCCTGAGACCGCCGATCTTCTGCGGGACAGCACTTCGCTGGCGACGTCGTTGTCCAGGTGTCCGTGAGTCTGCGACGCTTCTGTTGCGCCTTTGAGCCCTGGCGGCAACGCGCACGCCGAGCCCCGCTGGTACTTCGCGACAATGTTTGAACACGCCCTCGCCACCGTCGTGCCGTACCGATGCTCGAAGGTTGAACCTTTGAGGCGGCTCACAGCAGGGTGGCTGGTCGCGCGTGTGCGGGCAGCACTCGGCTGTCCGGCCTAGGCAGACCTCACGTTCCCTGGACGCGTTTCGACGACGAGGTAACGGAACAGGCCGTTACGGCCATCGCGTTGCGAGTAGTCCCGCCAGACCAACTCGTAGCGTCCGATCAGTTTGCGAGTATTCGCAGGGAAGTCACCAGCGCCCCACAGCAGCGTGCCAGCCAGAGTCCGTCCGTCGTGGATCCGAAAGGCCTGGTCGCGCGTGTCCCGTCCCGGGCGCGGCGGGCTGGACCAGAGGGATGGATCGTTGGTCAACAGCACAGCGAGGCCGTTGTGTTCCGGACCGACTGCGAACCTCTCTAGACGTTCAATGTCGAAGACGAAGTTTCGTCGAGCGAGATCGGTCGCGGCGTGGGCTCTCAGGTCAAACTGCTCGGGTGGGTCACCAGCGGAGCCGCTCCATTGGCGGGTCCAGTACTTGAACTCGATCGCCGTTTGGCCATCGGAACCGATGGCGAGCATGTCGAGGTACTCGCGTGCGTCATGCTGACGAACCTCCAGGCGAACATTGAGGGTTGCGTCCGCCTCCCAGCATGCTCGCGCGAAGGCGTGCTGGAAGTCGGCCTCGGAGTGGAACACCGGCCGATCGACCGCAAGGTGCTCGAGCAGGGCGCGGATCGGGACGCGTCCTGCCACGAGGGGTTGAGGTGGCTGGGCTGTCATGCCCCGCACCCTGCCCGTTTCGTCGAGTTTCAGCATGGGTCTCGTCGTACCCCGGTCATGCCGTGTCCGAGCTCTGGCAGAGCCAGTCCATCGACGGCTGCTCCCGAAGACCGATCGCGAAATGGGATCCCTGCTCGACGATCACCCGGTGCCTGTCAGGGGCCGTCTCGCCGGTCCTTCGGAGGCCGGGGGCGGGCCTTCGTCACGTCGAGGTGTCTGGCTGATCCAGGAGTCGTCTCAGCATCGCGACGGCTGTCGAATTTCTGGCGAGACACAACGCGGTGGTCATGTAGCCGCCTCTACAGGGTGAGACGGTGCATGGCGCAGCGTTCATAGAGGTGTTGGACCGGGGGCGTGGGTGTTGGACGAGGACGATTTCCGTGTGCTGGTGCACCAGGAGTCCGCAGGCCTGCTGAGGCTGGCGTACAGCATCTGCGGTCGCCTTCCAGCCGCGGAGGACGCTGTTCAGATAGCTCTCGAGCGTGCGTTCGCGTCGTGGCACCTAGGGATGCGCTGATTTTCTCGGTAGTCCGGGGCGGCGTCTGGCCTGGCGGGGGGCATCGCGAAATGATGTGGTGTGCGCAGCGAGCAGCCTAGTTTCACCGACATCGAGTACGGCAACCGTCGACGGGTCTCCCGGCGGGAGCAGTTCCTGGAGACGATGGACGCGACGATTCCGTGGGCGTCGTGGGTCGGGCTGGTCGAGCCCCACTACTACTCCAGCGAGAAGGGCAAGAAGGGCCGCAAGGCCAAGCCGATCGAGACGATGCTGCGGATGTATCTGCTGCAGGTGTGGTTCTCGCTGTCGGATGAGGGCGTGGAGGACGCGATCTACGACTCCTACGCGATGCGCAGGTTCATGGGTCTGGACTTCACGCTGGAGCAGGTCCCCGACGCGACCACGCTGCTGCACTTCCGTCACCTGCTGGAGAAGCACGAGCTCGGCGAGGAGCTGTTCGAGTCCCAGAACCGGATCTTCACCGAGCAGGGGTGGATCATGCGCGGCGGCTCCATCGTCGATGCCACGATCATCGCCGCGCCGTCCTCGACGAAGAACGCCACCGGCAGGCGGGACCCTGAGATGCATCAGACCAGGAAGGGCAACCAGTGGTACTTCGGCATGAAGGCCCACATCGGCGTTGATGCCGGCACCGGGTACGTCCACTCGCTGACCGCGACCGCGGCGAACGTGCACGACCTGGACGAGGCGGTCAACTTGGCCCGTGAGGACGACGAGGTCGTCTACACCGACGCCGGCTACCAGGGAGTCCAGAAGCGGCCTGAGATCGCCGAGCACGAGCACCTGTCTGGAGTCCGGTGGCGGGTCGCGGCCCGCAAAGGGGTGTTGAAGAGGATGACCGAGCACGACCGCGCCGTGCAGTCACGCCAGGCGTCGGTGCGCGCCAAGGTCGAGCACCCGTTCTTGAGCGTCAAGCGCGACTTCGGGTTCACCAAGGCCCGCTACCGCGGGATCGCGAAGAACCTCAACCAGCTCCACGTGTTGTTCGCCTCGGCGAACTGGCTGATGCGGGCCCGTGCCGTCGCCCTCGCGGGGTGACGGCAGGGCGCCAGCCTGCCCCAGAACCGTCCAGACGGGCCCCGAACCCGGGCTCCGGGGCAGGCCAGGCAGACCCGGCAGGGCCTACCCGCGGACTCCAGAGCCGAACCGCGACAAGTCAGGCCCGCTACGGCCACAGATCAGCGCATCCCTAGTGCGCGTGGCCGAGGACCGGCCGGCCTACCGGCGACGGATGGTCATCCGGGAGGCGGTCAAGGAGGCGCGACGCGGCGCCCGTTACAGCCACCTCGAGGAGGTGGCCCCCCCGCCGGTGGTGCTAGCGACGGGACAACTGGAGGACCGGATGGACCTCGCCCAGGCCTTGCGTGCGCTTACACCAAAGCAGCGCGCGGTGGTGGTCCTGCGGTACCTGGAAGACCAGTCCGTGCAGGAGGTGGCCCGGACGCTGAGGGTGAGCGAGGGCACTGTGAAGCGGCAGTGCTTCGACGCCATCCGCCGACTGCGGCCGCTACTGCATCACAGCACGGCCACATCACTCGCCGACACCACCACGAGGAGGAACCATGCTTGAGCGCGAGCACCTTGAGTACGACGTCGTGCAGCTGGTTCGGCAAGCTGACTCACGGACGACGTACGCCTGGACTCTGGACGTGGAACGGGCGGTCTCCGGCGGTGCGGCACGGCGTCGACGGGCCCGTATGGCGCTCCGCGCCGCTGGAGCAAGCCTGGCCGTCGCAACCCTCGTTGTCGTGACTGCCGTAGTCGGTGCTGGCCTCGGTACGAGCGAGATAGTCATCGCTGGGGACGTCGACGAGGTGCCCCTCACCATCTCTGCGCTGGCGGACAGCGTCCCCGGCGAGGACCTGGATCCCCCGATCGTGGACAGCTTCCTCGGGGAGAGCTATCGAGGGGTGCTGGTCCACGAGGACCAAGCGTCTCGACCACTTCAGGTCTGGCTGTTGACAACTACTGACGGAGACGTCTGCACCGCGCAGATGTCCGCTGACGGGAGCGGTAGCCAGGGTGAATGCCTGCCTCGGTCGAGGATGCTGACAGAGGGAGTCGTGTCAGTGAGTGAGGGTCCCGCGGGCTCGGACTTCACGATGACGGTCGTCCTCCCAGACGGCTACACGACTGCCAGAGTCGGCGACACGTCCTACGTCGTCGACAACAACGTGGCCGTGATCCGAACACAAGCGGTCCCAGAAGGGGTGCTAGAGGTCGACGGACCAGGTGTGCCCTCAGTCCGCTGGTCGACCACCGACTTCTGGGGCCCGTCGTGGGGTTGAGCGGCTGGTCCAGGTGACCCGAGGCAAGCGCAGTCCTGTTGCACCACCCCCTGGGACTCGACCCCGTCACCGGCTGCCGATCCTCTTGCGGACAGGTTTGTAGGGTCGCCCGGTGGACGTGCAGATCAGACTGGTCACCGAGGACGACGCCGCCCCGCTGACCGACCTGCTTCGGCGTAACCGCGGGTTCCTGGCCCCGTGGGAGCCCCACCGCGAGGACGCCTTCTTCACCGAGGACGCCCAGCTCGACCAACTACGAACGGTCTTGGCCCGCCACGAGGCCGGCACTGCCATGCCCCTCCTGATCAACGTTGATCAGCGACTTGCCGGGCGCATCACCGTCAACGACATCGTCCGCGGTGCCTTTCAGTCCGCCCACCTCGGCTACTGGGTTGACCAGGCCCCCGGCGGTCGCGGCGTGGCCACCGCGGCCGTGGCCACCGCGGTCCGCCTGGCCTTCGACGACCTCGGCCTGCACCGGTTGCAGGCCGACACTCTCGAGCACAACGCTGCCTCACGGGCGGTGTTGGTCCGTAACGGCTTCACCGAGATCGGTCGCGCCCCGCGCTACCTGCGCATCGCCGGCCGATGGCAGGACCACGTCCTGCACCAACTGCTCAACGAGCCTTCGCCGGCGTCCGCGTTTGAGCGATGACCCACCTGCCCATCGGCGACCGGGACACCTCGGTCCGAGGCTCACCACCTGCTCAGTCGAACCTGGCGGGTGCTGATACGGGCGTGCAGGTGCATGTCGTGCCAGCCGTCCGCGTGTAAGCCTCGCTGCACGGCGGTGCCCTCGACCAGGTAGCCAGCCTTCGTCGCCACTCGACAGGACGCGACGTTGCGGCTGGAGTGGTCCAGCTCCGCGCGGTGCACCCCTAGCTCGAAGGCCCACTCGGTAACCGCAGTCAACGCCGCGGTGGCCACGCCTCTGCCGCGGGCAGCCGGCAGTACCCAGTAGGACAGCTCCACCCATGCCTCATGCAGGTCGATCCGGCGCAAGCTCACCTGTCCGGCCACCTGCCCCTCGACCTGCAAGGCCCAGCCCGCGCCGGTCTCCTGCGCCCACCGATCCGACCAGTGCGTCACCCACGCCTCGGCCTCGGCCTCGGCCTCGGCCTCGTCCTCGTCCATCGTGCGGGCGTGCCATCGCTGGATATCGGGATCGTTGTAGGCAGCGACTACCGCGCCAGCATCGGCGTTGGTCCACGGCCGCAGCAGTACGACGGAGGCGTCGAGTACCGGCTGCTCAAGGCGCGCGAAGCTGCCGGCGGGTAGGACCGGCGAAGTGACAATCGGCACAGCAACATCCTCCACGTTCCAGGCACGGCTGCCTGCGACGACGGCGACGGTTCTGTCGGTGCCCGAGGCGAAACCCGGCTAGTGATCGTGTATCGGCGACAAGATCACGGCCGCGTGGTCACAACGTGGCGATGAGCCGTTGCAGGGTACGTCGAGCCAGCCGGAAGAAGATCGGGTTGGTGTGCTGGTAGTAGTGCAGCGCGCCGATGGCCATCTCGAACGCCCACCCCCGGCCACGCTGCCAGGCGGTCTCGTCCAGCCCCATCGCGTCCCGGAAAGAGGATCGCTCCGGTTCGTCGAACACGACCCACGCCGGCTGCAGGTCAGAGGCGGGGTCCCCGACGACCGGTTCGGCGACGTCGATGATGCCGCTGAGCCTGCCGTTGATGGTGAGGAAGTTCCCCGGCATGGCGTCGCCGTTGATGCTCGTCGGAGGCCCCGGGTGCGCGGGTGCGGCGAGGGCGCTCTCCCACACCCTTGTCGCCGCGCCCCGGTCGAGGAGGTGCGCGCTGCGCCGGATGGAGGTGCGGACCCACTCGGTGTCCACCAGCGGGCGACCACCCCGCCCCGTGCCGCTCCAGCCGCCGTCGGTCTGAAGCGACCGCTGCGCGAGGAGCACCTGGGCCAGGTCCACCGCCAGGGTGCCGAGGTCGCATGTGCCGACGTCGTCCTCCAGGACGCGGTCCAACGACCGACCCTCCAGCCAGGTCCACAAGGACCAGACGCCGTCGTACCCGTCGAACGGCTCGCCGATACCGACGAGGCGGGGAACCTCGACAGGCAGCCGCTCGTCCAGGATGCGGGCGTAGCGGCCCTCGTCCTGCACGCGCGCTGCTGCCTCGGGACCTGCCACAGGTACGAGCGGCACCCGGGCGAGCAGGGTCGAGCCGACGCGGAACGGGGCGATCACGGTGCCCGCCGACGGGACCGCGAGGACCGGGTCCGCCGTCAGCTTCGGGAACTGTCTGGCCACCGCCGCGGCAAGCGCAGCCGTCGTGACCGTCACCTGCCCTGCGTGCATCACACCGCCCCACTCGCCATCTACCGGCCCCGCCGGCTTGTCGACCCGCCCTACCTTGCCGCCGTCGGGGCGTCGCCACGAACGGACTCCGGACAGGGTCAGCTCGTGGGGTCCCAGTCGACGATCTTCAACCGGACACCGAGCGGGCAACGCGCCACCCCGCAGCCGATCCACGTTACCCACGGCTGTCGGTCGTCAGCCAAGAACTCCGAGAACTTCCGTCAGCGACTTGATCGTGGGCGTGTACTCGTTTGAGTTAAGGGCTCGGCGGTCAAGCCAGACGCCTCGAAGGCCGGCCGCCGTGGCCGCCTGTGCGTCGATGTCCAGCCGATCGCCGACGTAGGCGACCGTCGCGGGATCGACTGCCAGCCGGTCGCAGGCGAGCGTGAAGGCCTCTGGGCCAGGCTTGGCCGCACCCAACGAGCTCGAGGCGAAGACCCCCTCGAAGTACTGGTCCAGGTGGGTACGACGTAACTTGTCTTCCTGCTGCATCTGGTCACCGTTGCTGAGCACAGCAAGGCGCACATGGGGCAGAGAGTTTAGGCACGGAGCCACGTCGTCGAAGGCGCGCCACGCTGCCTCGTAGTGCTCCAGGTAGTCCTCGAAAGTCCGGTCCAACGCCGCCTCGCTCAGATGATCGGCGCGCAGGCCGAGGTGCGGCAGAAACTCACGCAGCCGACGCCGACGCTGTTCTTGGAAGGTGATCTCCTGGGCGCGGAAGGCCGGGAAGTGTCGCTCAGCGATGTCGTTCCACAGCCCGACCAGCCGGTCGAGGCCCTGCTCCTCAGTCGCCAGCTGCTGGTCAGTTAGCCAACCGATCAGTCCCTGACGGGAAGCGCCGTCGTGATCTAGGAGCGTGCCGTCGAGGTCGAACAGCACGACGGCAGGTAGAGGCACTCGTCGAGGCTAACCCCCTCGCCTGGACCACTGTGTTCGGTAGCCGATCGTCAGTTGGGCGAGCGACTTCAGCGCCTGCCGATGGGTGCTTGGAACCGCAGGAGGTAACCGTCCGGGTCACTGACCAGGAACTGGCGCACGCCGGCCTCACCCCCGGCAACGCGGTACCACCGCTCCTCCGGGTTCATGAACAACGCCCAGTCCGCATGGCGCAATGAGGTCAAGAGCGGCTCGAGGTCCGTAACGGTGATCTGGAAGTGGATGCCCCGCCCCAGCGGTGCCTGTAACGGGCCGGTCCACCAGTTTCGACCGACTCCCGCCTGCTCAAGCATGACGTGGGCGCTGTCGCGCACGAGATACGCGAAGCCCTCCTCCAGCCGGTGGTACAGAACGCCGAAGTCACACAGCCCGCACCAGAAGTCCATGCTTTTCACCACGTCACGGACGAGGAACTCGGGAACAAGCGCTGGCTCAACACCGTCATCGGTCATCGGCCCATCGTGTCCTGTGTCGCCGTCGTGTCGCCCGTCATGAGCCAGCGTCGAATCTGGACGCGAATCAGCACACGCGGTCCCTCGGTGACGTGGTCGGTGATGTCCCAGCCGCCGTACTTGCTGGCGAAGCCGTTGGTCACGTCGCTGGGGTAGGCGTCGCGGTGGAGTGCCGCCGCGCCCTCGGCGACCACGGGCCGGTCTCCGTCTGAAAGGGCGAGGCTGACTCTGTGGTCATGCTCCAGGTTGGCCACCTTGACGTTGCGGGAGGCGCTGGATATCCACCAGGCATCACCCGAGAACCAGAACCACACCGGCGTGAGGTGAGGAGAGCCGTCGGGGCGGAGTGTGCACAGCCACACCACGCGCTCGGCAGTCAGTCGCTGCAGATCAGACGTCGTGGGGGCGCGCACCCCTGTGGCTAGCAGGGCAAACCATCCGCAGCCGGAAGGCTCGCTCGTCTGCGAACGGCGTGCGTAAGCCGACTGTCTGCCGGCCGACCGACCGGACGATCTTGTCCGACAGCCGACCGGCTACCGGGGCAAGCCGCCGTCGGACGCCGTCTTCGACGCCGAACCCGGCCGCAGGGCGCACCCTGGGGCCGATCCGGTGGGGGATCGGCTATCGGGACGACGGGGCAGGAAGAGAGGTGCTCACTCGTGTGGCCCGCTACGCATGAGTGAGTGCAGCTGATCGGTGGCCTCTTGGGCGTCGTAGCCCAGAGAACGCGCTGCAGCGGCGTATGCCATCGCGGCGCGGGCCAGCGCCGCCGATCGATCGGATCCACCCGGGACGGCGTGCGCGCGGGCGGACGGGTCGGCTACCGACGTCCCCTTCTTGCCGGCGGTGACGACCAGCCCCTCTCGCTCCAGCGCTTGGTAGGCGCGAGCGACGGCTCCGTTCGACACCCCGAGGTGTCCGGCCAGTTGTCGGATAGGGGGCAGGTTGTTGCCCGGCGGCAACGCGCCGACGAGGATGACCTGCGCAATCTGGGAACGGATCTGCTCGTACTGCGGCGTCGGTGATCGAGTGTCGAGCTCGATGTCCATCGGCCCTCACCCCGACGCTGGAGTCGGGGTCGGCTGGCGTGGGGTTGCGGTCCAGAAGGGCCGCAACAGAGCCAGCACGATGACCACCAGGCCGGCCACCACCACGGTCATGGCGACCCCGGCCACGACGTGGAGCTGCCCGAGCGAGAGGGATCCCATGCTGCTCAGATACCAGGGAAGGGTGCTAATCACGCCACCCGCCAGCACGAGCTGCCCGCCCAGAAGGGACGCGGCGATCCGCGACCACGACAGCCGACGGAAGGCGGCATCCGCGTCCCCGTCCGGCGTGAGCAGCACCTGCCGTGTGTACGTGCGGCGCCACGCCAAGCGAGTCAGCCCGAGCAGGCCGACGGACGCCACTGCAAGAACCGGCAGAAGGTACCGCTCGTAGTCCGGCAGGACAGGCTGGTCCGCCAGGATCCCGCCCCACCCCTGCGTGCCGAACTCGCGTGACGCCACAGGGCCGATGTACGACAAGGACGCGACGGCGGCGAACCCCAGCACCGCCAGCCCCACGGCCACGCCGACCCGAAGCGCGAGCAGGGCCCGGTGCGGGGCCGCCACTGGCTCGAGCGAGGCTCGGCGTGAGTTGCCGCCACCCCCAGGAGCCGTCAGCGCCACGATGATCGCGAAGGCCACGGCGACAGCGGGAGCCACCACCTTGAGCTGCACCATGAACCCGACCACCGTCACCACCAACCAGACGACCCCCGCGATCAGCGAGAACCGGACGCCGGCCTCCCGAACGGCTAGGAACGTCTGGTCCTCGTTGCTGGCGACGTCGGCCAGCCAGCGCGCGATCGCGCGCTGCGGCACTGGTATCAGAAGGAGCCCCAGCGCCAGCACCCCGACAGCGGTCCCACCCCAGACCAAGATCTCGAACACGGCGCCTCCAAAAGTCTGTACCTATGTACCCGTACGTAGATACAAACATCGATGCCTCGTCACGTCAACACCCACTGCCACCGCGTCACCCGTGTGCACTCCTCCGGGCCACTGCCCTCCCGCCGGCGGTGCACAACGCCCGGCAGGCGAGGCCGCGGGCCACGCCACGGCGTGCCGAAGGAGGATCGGCTGTGGGACGGCCGCCGAGCCTGTGACCGGTCTGCCGTCGGCTGCTGAGACAGCGGTGAACGTCGAGGTCGAGGCATGCTGGGTCGGTGCACAGACCAGGGCAGCTGGCCGTCCAGTTCGACCGGTCCGGAGTGTGATGGGCGGGCCACGGCGTCGTGGTCGTCCGCGAGGGCACTCATCACCCTGGAGTGGATCGGTGCGAGGACTACTGGTCCTGGCCCTCCTTGCTGGCGTGTGGTGCGCTCACGAGTACTTCGTCAGTCGACAACTCGACGTGCATGCCGCGGAAACACGCGGGGTCGTCGAGGTCAACGAGGACCGCTCTCCGAACTTGCTCGCTGAGTACTTGGTCTCGGGGGTGAGCTACGACAGCAGAACAAGCCGCTACGCCGAGGAGCAAGCTGGGGACAGGATCGAGATTGTCTATGACGCCACGTCGCCGTCCCGCTTCCAGACCGGCGACTTCGTGGAGTGGCAAGGGCAGTACTTCGGGGCCCAGCTGCTGCTGACGGCGACCATCGCATTCACGGTTTGGGCGCTTGCCCTCATGGGGTATGGCTACCGCCGTGCCTGAGTTTTGAATGGTGCTGGAGGACGGCCTACCAGCGTCCCGAGCAACCGCCGGCGGGTCCACATGGACGACGCCGCTTCATCCCGCAGGGAGGGTCAGCTTGGGAGTCCCTCGACGGTGCCGTCCTGTACCTGGTCCGAGACGCGTTCGACGACGCGACGTCGACGCTTCAGCCACCCTCGCGACGCCGTGCGGCCGCCTTCCTGGCCGCCACCCGCGCCAGCACGGCCTCCACGGTCTCCGGCTCAGGAGCGTTGTGCCGGTCCCACCGCTCGGCCCAGGTCGTGGCGTACCACTCGTCTCGCACGAGGTACAACAGGCCCGCGCCCAGGCCGACGAACAGGGCGAAGTTCCACGGCCAGGTCCACAGCTGCCCGGCAGTCTCGATGGGGTGCGGGAACACGTAGTCGGGTCCCACGTCGGTGCGCAGCACCCGGATGACGTCACCAACCTCCTCCTCAACAGTGGGGCAGGTCGCCTCCGAGAACTCGTCGGGGTAGCCCTGCCGGGGCGTGAGCGTCCGGTAAGTGACGACCTCGGCTGGCTCCTCGAAGAGGCCCAGCCGGTCGCACGTCACCGTGACCGTCTCCGAGGTCTCGATGGACACCACTTCGGCGTCCTCGACGGGCACGTCCTGGTAGCCGTAGTAGTCCAGGCTCGACATGCCGACCAGGAACAGCCACGCCACCATCGCCCAGCAGACACCGCGGACCCAGAACAGGTCAGACGCGTCAGCCAGACGCCACCAGGCCCGGCGGAGCGCACTCGGCTCACCGAACCAGACCTGGCGACGCTCCCGACGTCTCGTCTCCAGGAGCGCCCGCTTTCGCGCGCGATGCATGGACCAGCCACCCACGGTGCGACCAGGCTCCGGCGCAGACGCGTCGGGTGGCGCGGAGTCGCTGTCGTCCATGGCGCTCATGGTGCCTTCTCGGCGCTCATGGGCACTGCTGTTTAGCGCGGCGCCACCTCGACCGACACGCCCTTAAGGCAGCCACGGCTGGGCTGCCACCCGCGATCAGAGGTGGCGCGTGGCCCCGAACCCGGGGGGTCCCGTAGACGATCGTCAACCGGCCCAATGTCTCCGCAGGACGTGTGACACCAAGCGTCCTCGAGCGGTGAGAATCGACTCGTGCTCACGCTCGAGAACATCTTCCCCCCGTTCGGGCTGCGCATCGCCGTCGGTGACGTCGAGCTGCGCGTTCTGCGTGACAACGACCTCCCCGAGCTGGTGGACCTCGTCCGAGCCGGTGTCCAGGCTCCGGACCAGCCCATGCCCTTCCTGCGGGACTGGCACCACCAGCCCTTCGGCCCGGGGTCACCCGACGGCTTCCCCACGACCTCGCTGGCGTGGTGGTGGACCCAGCGAGCCCAGTTCACGGCCGACGACTGGCGTCTGGCGCTGACCGTGCGCCGAGGCGGCAAGCTCGTCGGCATGCAGGACCTCCACGCCCAGGACTTCGCCCAAACCCGGCACGTCGCAAGCGGCTCCTGGCTCGGCCTGGCGCACCAGGGGCGCGGCACGGGCACCCTGATGCGGCAGCTCGTGGTCGGCTTCGCCTTCGACGAGCTCGGCGCCCTCGAGTGCAGTTCGGGGTACATCGCGGGCAACCACGCCTCGGCAGCCGTGAGCCGCAAGACCGGCTACGTGGACAACGGCCGGCACCGGATCGTGCAGCACACGACCACCGGGAAGGTCGGGGTCGAGGAGCAGCGCGTGGTCGTCACGCCGTCCACCTACGTCCGCCCGGACGGCGACGTGGTCGTCTCCGGCGCCGACGCGGTGCGCCGCTTCCTCGCGATCGAGCGCTGAGCAGCGGTTCCAAGGCCGTGCGACTACCGAGGCAGACTGCGCACCGATGCCGTCGAACCCCGGATCGGTGACCGGTGACGTCACCCGGGCGCCGCGCAGGCATTGAGTGTCGGCGTGCGGTGGAGTCACCGCCAAGGCGCTGCGTGATCGCAGCGTCGTCGTCAATAACCCTGAGCGACGTGACCTCGCGCCCGGGGTCAGGGTCCGCGCTTCCACCCTCGTTGGCGTTCCATTCCGGCCATGAGACCGGGGGGCCACGTGGCGATGAAGAATTGAACGTTGACGTCCCACCAACTGCTGTCCTCGACGAAGGACACGGCGACAGCGTTCTCCACTTCGTCGTCCCCTGTGGACAACGCCCCGTCCAGCATGGTCAAGCATCGCTGCACGACGTCAGCCTGGTTCTGCTTCCAAGCCTCAAGTGCGAACAGGAGGAGGTCTGAGACCAGCGGATGCAGCAGAGCCTCGCCGAAGTTGTCGTCCAGGTGCTCCGAGACCAGGCTCGCCGCCTCCGGCAGCTCCTGAACGACTCGGACCACCAACGCCCCTGTCGTCATCACCGTCGCCACGGAGACACAGTACGAAGAGCGGCTCGGCGGCGAGACATGTTGGGCGTCGAGTACCGGCGCTTCGGGGTCGGCGGCCGCCAGTCCTCGGCTGGGCAAGGAGTTCACAAGGGATGGCCTGCTGCATCATGCGCTAGCCCTCGTGGGGCGAAGGCGGTGCGAGCCGGGCCTTAGTGCGAAGCCGCGGTTGTCGTGGGGCCGCTCACGGTCGCACCAGTTCGCGGAGCCCGGGGGGCGGCTGAATGATCTCGACGAGCCAGGGGCCGTCGACGTCGGCGCGGCTCAGGAGCAGCCGGTAGGTGCCGACGTCGGTCGGGACGTCGATGTCGGCCAGCCGCGCGGTCCCTTCCTCCACGAGCACGCCGGGGCCGCTGACCTCGGTCACGGGGATCTCGGCGGGGTCCACCCCGACGTGGGCAGTCTGCGCGGCCGGGGACAGCAGCGGGGCGAGGTCGGACCCCCAACGGTCTGCATCCAGGGACGGTCGCGCGAACAGCGTCATCGCCTGCTCCGCGGTCTGCACCGCAGCAGCGCGGGACTCCTCGTCCCAGGTCGGGCGCAGCTCAGGTTCGGGCTGATCGGCGTCCTGATCCGTCTCGGCCACCGATGGTGCCGCCTGCTGCGGGCCGCCGGCCTCCTCGAGGGGCGGAGGTTCCGCATCAGATGCCATGGGCGGGCACGGTGGTGGTTCCCCGGGGTCCCAGGACTCCCAGCACGTATACACAACGAGCTCCGATTCCGGCGCGGCTCCGGCATCCGGGTCCGCCGCCGCGCAACCGGCCAGCGTCAGTGCGTAGGCGGTCACCAGGAACGACGCACCCGCCGTTCGTCGTCCTCGCGCCCCCACGACGCCCCCCTCGTTGATCACACGCGGCAAGTCGCGTGCCCCGCCCGTGACTGGTTCTCGTACGCGCTACTTCACGAGGCCCACGACAACATGATCATGCACCCCGAGACTGCCAGCTGGTCAAGGGTGAGCTGTCCCTGGGCGGGGTGTCCCGGCAGTCGACCGCCTGCCGGTGCCCGCGTGGCCATCGGCGCCGGCGTCGTCGACGGCTGCCTCGCCGTCCCGCAGGGGATCGGTTCTCGGACATGCTCTGCTGCCTCGCTGGCATGCTGGTGCAGTGCCGGATACTGCCGCTGTCGAATGGTTCGACCGGCCGAGGGGTGAACCGGTAGAGCTGCTGGAGCCGTCACCACGGTGGGCGGAGCTGGCCACAGAGTGGAGGACCTCGATTCGCCGGGCACTGGTTCCACTGCAACCGCGGATCGAGCATGTCGGCTCCACCGCGGTACCCGGACTCATCGCCAAGGCGGTGATAGATCTGCAGGTGTCGGTGCCTGACGTGGCTGACGAACCTGCGTACCGGTTCGGTCTGGAGTCTCTCGGCCTGGTGCTGCGGGCTCGTGAGCCAGAGCACTGCTTCTTCCGCCCGCCTGCGCAGGAACCGCGGGTCGCGCACGTCCACGTCTGCACTCAGGGGTCGGACTGGGAACGTGACGTCCTGCTCTTCCGCGATCAGCTCCGCGCCCGCTCTGACCTTACGGCCGCCTACGCTTGCCTCAAACAGGACCTTGCACGGCGGGTCGGCGATGACCGCGCGGCCTACAACGCAGGTAAGGCCAGCTTCATCCTGAGTGTCGTGAGATCAGCCGACTAGTGGTCCGTCGGTGAATTGGTTTGGCGGGTCAGTGCTGCTCGGCCTCGTTGGACTTTGGCGATGATGTCCTCGGCGGTGGCTTTCCAGATGAAGGGCTTGGGGTCGCTGTTCCAGTGAGCCGCCCAGGTGCTGATCTCGGCTTCGAGCTGGGGGACGCTGGTGAAGATCCCGCGCCGGAGCAGTCGTTCGGTGAGCTCTTTGAACCAGCGCTCGACCAGGTTGGTCCAGGAGCTGGAGGTCGGCGTGAAGTGAAGGTGCCAGCGACGTCGGTCCTTGTGCGCGAGCCACTTGGTGATCTCCGGTGCCTTGTGCGCGGACAGGTTGTCCAGCACGACATGGACAGCCAGGCCACGAGGGACCGTGGCGTCGATCTGCTTGAAGAAGCGCAGCACGTCCTTGGCGGTGTGGCCCTTCTGGCAGTGCGTGAGGACCTCGCCGGTGGCGAGGTTCATCGCGGCGAACAGGTCCGTGGTGCCGTGCCGCTTGTAGTCGTGAGTCATCGTGCCGGACCGACCCGGGACCAGCGGCAAGCTGGGTTGGGTGCGGTCCATCGCCTGGCACTGGGTCTTCTCGTCGAAGCTGAACACCACCGCCCGCTTGGGTGGATGCAGGTACAACCCGACGACGTCGACGAGCTTGGCTTCGAAGTTCGGGTCGTTGCTGAGCTTGAACGTGTTGATCCGCCAGGGCTTGAGGCTGTGATCGGCCCAGACCTTGGCGATGGTGTCCTTGCCGACCCCGAACCGCCTGGCCAGCGATCGGGTGGTCCAGTGCGTCCCGCCGTCCTCAGGCCGCTCCTTGCAGGTCACCCGGACGATCTCAGCGACGGTCCCTTCGCTCAGGCTCGACTTGCGACCTCGCCCCTTGGCGATCACCCCGACGCCGGCGACACCCTGCTCGGCGAATCGCATCCGCCACGCGCGCACGGTGTCGACCTTCACCGACGCACGCCGAGCGACCTCGGCGTTGGCCACCCCGTCGGCGCAGGACAGCAACGCCTGCGACTGCACGACCATTCGGTGCGGCAAGGACGTCGATCGGGTCATCCGTTTCAACTCGACCCGCTGCTCGTCGCTCATCACAAGGGCAGGTGCGGTCACCACAGGCATGACCGTAGTATCGCCCAACTATTTAACCGACACTGAAGGCCATGCCGGTCAAATCACAGACGGACCACTAGTGCCCGTAGCCGGAGGTTCGCTCACCCGATTCTCCATCCTTTGCGGGAGGGCCTTTTGCCGTCGCTGATGACGTCCTTGCCGCTTGCCCAGCGACCTGACTGACGGTCTTGTCGGCGCTGGGTCCGTTGGGTTTGCCTTGGGCGGACACCTTCTTGGTGTCCGTGCCGCGACGTGCCCCGTGGTGGGGCAGGTTGTGGCGAACTGTGATGGGTAGCCTCGTCTGGTGTCTTCCCACATGGCGCCGGTGGCGTCGGCGCCCCTTGAGCCGCTGGACAAGGACGAAGACGTGATGTTGACGTTCTGCCTACAGAAGTTCGACGCCCTGACCTCGATCATCGCTTCCTTGGACACCGAGGCCGTCAACTGGCGCCCGGATCACCCCGGCGCCAACTCCCTGGCCGCGGTGCTCGCACACTGCTGAGACACGCCCTAGCCCGGCCACGGCACACCGCTTCGTGGCCCAGGCCACGCTGCTCACCACCGAGGCGGCGAGTGTTCTCGCGGAGCGGTTCGCCCGTCCGTTGGGCTACACGATCGCCACCAGGGAGACGGTCGTCCGGCTCGACCTGGGCTCGGTCGAGCTACCAAGGGCTGACGTGCCCCCCGGGTACACCGTGGCCACCTTCGTCGACGGTGTACCCGAGAAGCTGCGCGGGGAGGTCGGGCGCATCAAGGGCCTGGTCGACTCGGAGGCCCCGAACGGGGACCTCGGTTGGGTGAAGAGCCCGATCTCGCCGGCGCAGTACCTCAAGGAGATCGAGCTCGCGGCGGCACAAGGTCGAAAGGTCATCGAGTCGGTCGCTCTCGCCCCGGACGGAGCGGTCGCCGCCTGGACGTGCCTGCTCGTCAGTTCGGACCCGCGGCGACCCGCCGCCACCGAAGGCACTCTGGTACTGCGGGAGCACCGCGGCCGCCGGCTCGGTGCCACCGTGAAGTCCGCCTGCCTCGCAGCCGCCAGGGAGCACGGCGCGGTCACCGTGAAGACGAGCAGTGATGACGCCAACGTGAGGATGCAGTCGCTCAACGCCGCTCTCGGCTTCGTCGCCGTCGAACACAAGATCCTCGTGCAGAAGACACAGCGTCTGGGCCACGCCGACCGGCAAGCAGCAGCCGACGGCAATCTCGGCTGATCAACCTCTGGCCCGGCCCGGCCCGGCCCGGCCCGGCCCGGCCCGGCCCGGCCTGGCCCGGCCTGGCATCGGCAGAGTTCTCCGGTGAACGATCGCTCAGCGGACCGAGAAGGCGCTGCCGTTAAGGCAGCTCGTTGTGTCGTCCGGGTGAAGGGTCCAAGCTCGCGCCAGGAGCAGCCACCCACGCCCGGGTGCGTACGGGAGGTCACGCACCTCGACGTCGAGGAACCCCGCTTCCGTGAGCGACCGACGCAACGCCTCCTCGCCACGGAACCGCAAGGTCGAGGTAGACACGATTCGCTCACCGTCGGCAAGGAACACCTTGGGAGCCACGAACGTCACGAGCTCGCCGTCGACCGCCGTGACTTCGGTCCAGTCCTCCACCGCCCCCTCGGTCTCGACGTTCACGACCCGGTGGGTGAGCGCCTTGGTCCACCGCTCCCATGCGCGGTCGGCCGGTTTCCGGCTTTCGAACGCCAGGTGGCCTCCGGGACGGAGGCAGGAGTGCACGGCTCGCAGGGTCGCGAGCCACTCGTCGTCCTCGAGAAAGACTTGCGCCACGTTCGCAGTCATCGTGGCGAGGTCGTAGCGCACCTGGCGGGACGGGGCGGCGGCCATGTCCGGCGCCGTGGCCACCGCCCACTCGACCTGCCAAGCGCCCGCCTTCGTGTGCGGGCGACTTCGAGGGACGCAGTCGCGGGGTCCAACGCCATGACCTCGAGCCCCAGGTCCGCTAGGCGGAGGGCCAGCGTCCCGGTCCCGCATCCGACATCGAGCACCGAAGCGGCGCGCAGCTCTTGCACCAGGTCGACATACGTATCGAGGTCGCTGCGATCCGGGTCCAGGGAGTCGTAGACGCCAGCAAGCCGGGGTTGGGCGAAGACGGCATCAGGCACACGTCGAGGCTAGTTCCGCGTGGCGCACTGATCGTTCCGGGAGCCGGATTTGCTGATGGGATCCCCAGCTGGCGCGTGCGTCCAGGTGGACGCTTCTGGGATCAGTTCGTGGCGTGGCACAACGCGCCGTGCCGGTTGAACCCTCTTCAGGGTGAGGCGGTGCACGGTGCAGCGTCACGCACGACGATCGGACCGGGGGCTGTGGATGTCGGATGAGGAAGAGTTCCGGGTGCTGGTGCGCCAGGAATCCTCGCGGCTGGTGAGGCTGGCATACGGCGTCTGCGGTCGGTGGCCCGCCGCTGAGGACGCGGTCCAGACCGCGCTGGAACGGGCCTACGCCTCCTGGCATCTGGTCCGGGTCGCGGAGGACCGGCCGGCCTATCTGCGGCGCATGGTCATCAGGGAGGCCATCAAGGAGGCACGACGCGGCGCCCGATACAGCACGCTGGAGGACGCGACGCCCCCGGAGGGCACGACCCCGGCGGTGCAGTCAGACGATCGGATCGACCTCGCGCAGGCGTTGAAGGCCCTGACGCCGAAGCAGCGGGCGGTCGTGGTGCTGCGCTACCTGGACGACCAGTCCGTCGCGCAGGTGGCCCGCACGCTGCGGGTGAGCGAGGGCACCGTGAAACGCCAGTGCTACGACGCGGTCCGCACCCTGCGCCCGCTGCTGCACCCCACCTCGACCGAGGGTTCCCCCGAGGGTTTCGCCGAGACCATCACCAGGAGACGAGATGCGTGACACCGAGCAGGACGCTCACTCCGAGCACGCTGTCGCTCAGCTGCTGCAGCGGGCCGACGCCGGGACCAGCTACACCTGGGCCCCGGACCTCGAGCGCGCCGTGTCCCGAGGGACCACGCGGCGCCGCCGGGCACGCGCCACGGTCAGCACCGCAGGAACGGCATTGGCGGTGGTGACCCTTGTCGCCGGCACCGCAGTGGTCAGCGACGGACTCCGCAGCAGCGACACCGTGATCGCAGCGCAGGTCGAGGACGTTCCCCTGACGATCTCGGCCCTGGACGCCAGCGTCCCCATCGAGGACCTCGACTCGAGCTTCCTCGAGATACTCCCCGAGGAAAACCTACGAGGGGTGATGGTCTACGACGACCCGGACTACCCCTCCTACCGGGTCTGGCTCCTCAGCACCCCGGACGGCGACGTGTGCGTGGCCGGGGGGTCCTCCCACACCGGTGCCGGGAGTGGCGGGGAGTGCCTACCTCGCGCGCAGATGCTGACCGAGGGCGTGGTGTCCGCCAGCGTCTGGCCCGACGGGACGTTCGACATGGACGTCGTCTTGCCGGACGGCTACACCACCGCACGGGTCAACGGCCAGATGTTCGACGTCATCGACAACGTGGCCGTGATCTTGACCGACGAGGTCCCAGCCGGTGTGTTGGAGGTTGATGGCCCCGGCGTACCGGCCGTCCAGTGGCCCGTCACCGACTTCTGGGGGCTGTCACCCGAGGCATGGGGCACCGGTTAGGCCACTGCCGGCAGAACGAACTCCCCCGGTAGCCGATCCCCAGCTGACGTTCGCCATCCGGGGATGCCGGCAGGGGTTGTCGTTAGGGCCTCTCTGATCGGAGTGTTCGACCGTCGTGGCAGGCGCCCCACTCTTTGTATTTGTAGACGAGGGCGATGGGAGCAACTTTCCCAGGGCCGGCGCTGCTGGAGCTCCTCCAGATGATCAAGCATGCTCATCGACGACCCAGTTCGTGGACGGAGCCCATCGTCGGTCCTGCCCGCGACGGCACCGAGAGCAGTCTCTCGAGGGCGGTTAGCAGGAGAGGCTCGTCGGCGCACCGTCCTGGTATTTTGTTGTCGACATTCGCCGACTGGCACGCGCTGGGCCTCTGGAGGAATCAGCATGTCACTCTTTGTCATCGTTCACGGCGCATGGGGATCGCCCGCCGAGATGGAGCCCGTCCGCTCCTCGCTGGTCGCAGCAGGCCACGAGATGACTGCCGTCGACCTGCCCTGCACCTCGCCCGACGCGACCCTCGCCGACTACGTAGACGTCGTCGATGCGGCGATCCCGAGCGATCGGTCTGACGTCGTCCTGGTCGGCCATTCGTTCGGAGGTTTCACCGTCTCCAGCGCCGCTGCGAACCGACCGGACGTTCCGCTCGTCTATGTCGCTGCCGTGATTCCGCAGCCCGGAACTTCGTTGGTCGATTTGTTCATCGGACACGACCCGTTCGCCGAGGAGGCAGACCTCGACACGGCCCTCGCTGGGTTCGGAGGCATGGTCACGGCCGCAGAACCGGGCTGCTGTGCACTCGACATCGAGGCGCTAGTCAGCGACGTCGACCCAGCCGAACAGGACGCCACACGGGACTACCTCCACGCCACGCAGCGATCGCAGGGCATTGCCGCCATGCGCGAGCTGTGGCGCGGAACCCTGCCGGCAGATCGGTCGATCACCTACGTCCTGACCACCGCCGACACGCTCATCTCCACCGACGACCAACGAACGATGGCCGGAACGGTC
>JAABUN010003308.1_pt1 | contig 25352 bp, 17 predicted proteins | sample 5559311 | NCBI WGS metagenome assembly JAABUN01 (sample SAMN10711877, study PRJNA513370) | rock metagenome | isolation source: Antarctica rocks | place: Antarctica: Victoria Land, Siegfried Peak sud
GTAGCTGTCTCAAAACTTGGCGCGGGGGAGTTTCTAGGACTTTGATTTTAAGACGGATTTTAGGACACTTTTGTGTCCAGAAAACGCGATACCAGGCCGTGTCCCGAAAGTGTCCAGAAAACGAAGGGACTTTGTTGGCGAAGTCAGAAACAGCTACATAATGGACTATGTTGCGACCTCAAGCTATCGAAGCAATCCCGGCGGACACTACCCGCATAGCCAAAGCTGCCTTTAGAAAAGACACAACCGTGATGCAGCTGCGTGACGCGTTCGGAAGAGACTGTAAAGTCGTGCTGGGGTGCATACATAGACTGTGTTATTATACATTACAATTGGCCTGCAAAAGGATCAAAGCCTTAAGACCTTCCTGAAGCAACATGGGGATTTTATTTGTAGGCCGGGTTTAGCGACACTCCTAATCATTTACCGTCCTCTTGGAAACCGTCATAAAGCTAGATTTCCCCCAGCCGGAATACAATATTATTCGTGCTATACAGCAACCCCAGCACAACTTTACAGTCTCGAGCTACGCGCTTTGCGGGAACTCGCGCGCAACCACGCCCAGACGCCCTATGTCTTTACGACCGAGCGCAAAGGGCCGTTAACCGCTTCGACGTTTCGCAAAATCGTGGCACGGGCTGGCAGGGAGGCAGCTTTTCCCTTCTCAGTACATCCACATATGCTCAGGCACGCAACCGGCTACAAGCTCGCCAACGACGGTCGTGAGACGCGTGCCATTCAGCTCTACCTGGGGTATAAGAACATCCAGCACACCGTGCGCTACACCGAACTTTCAGGTGAACAGTTCAAAAACTTCTGGCACGACTGAAGATTGAATGTCTAGGTGAATACTTCCAGATGGCCCTTCATTGCAGCTACGCTACCTTTGGGCCTCTAGGCCGAAAAGCGAACGAACTTAAACGCGAGCTCGTCACCTTGCTGGAAAGAATTGTGACGCGCATCAAGGAGTGAGACAGGTACAGCTGTAGCGTTATCTGCCACGGGGCTTACGGTGCCCTATGTCATCGGGGACGGTCCCCCCCGCCTACAGGTCGTTATCTCACCCGATCTTCTGGGTGGGTCAGAACAACTGGATCATCGAGGCGGGTGCATGAGGTGGAGGAGTGCATACACCGTTCCATTTCGTTGGTTTCGCACATCTACACTTCCTGCTCAGCTTCCCGTTTTAGCCGCGTCCCTTATCATCCTGCTCTTTCATATACTCGAGGCTCCCCTAAACGCGTCACGTTCAACACCTCCCCCAGGTCTCGCCACGCTTCCTGACCCCCGTGCGCCTTTACCCGCAGCTTTAGTGCCGGGTTGGGCAGGTAATATCCTGTTGACACCCTCACCCACAACTTCCGCGCAGGAGTATAGCTGCTGTCGACCTCAGCTCGAGCCAGGACATGGTTGAAGTAGCTGCGCTTGCGCCGGACCTCACGCACCACACTTTCAGGGAAATGCTCCAAGTTGCGACGCAGGTGGTCGACAAAAAACCCTCTGCGCCGCCTTTGAAGCGCGGGGGCGTCGCTGACGCTCGAGCCCAAGGTTTTGAGCCCTGTCAGCATCGCCATGAACAGATAGAACTCACCCATGTGCGCCTCGAGCCGGACGAGACGTCCGTCCACCTGGAGATCGAGAAAGGTGGGAGCGACCCGCTCGTAGATCGCGCCGAACGGGCCAGCGGCATACTCAGGGTCGTCAAAGGCGCGGTTCAGCGCAACCATGGCAGCGTTGTGCCCATAGTGATCGACCGCATGAGGGTCGGCGCTGCGAGCGAGCAAGTCGTCAACGAGCGGCAGATTACCCGCGTAGGCGGCCAGCATCAGGGGCGTGGCGTTTACGGGGCTGCGAAAGTCCGTGCCGTAGGCGTCACACTCCCAGAGAACCTGTTTGGAACTGGCTTGGGTGTAATTCGACAGGAACCGGTTCACCACCTGCTTGCGGAGGCTGCGCCGCTGCTGCGCAGGGGCGTTTAAAGGTGCCGCAGCAGGCATGAAGTTGGCCTCTTGGAGGCGGCCTAACAGCCGACTCTGCTGGTGCCACACGGCGTAGTCAACCAGGCTGCGCCGGGCCTTGGTCGCAGGGTTGGGGTCGAAGGCTTTTGCCTCGAGCTGCCGTACCGCTTTCTCGTCCCATACCACCCACGGCACAGGCTTCACCTTGAGGAGGGTTTTGCGGATGGCGTCGGCTTGCTCGTATTTACCTTGTTGTTCAAGTCTGACGGCTTCGCGCTCCCAGTCGGCGCGGCTCGAGCGCTGAGCCTCAATGGGGCGCTGTTCGCTGCCCGCCCTAACATCCAGCAGCCGGAGCAGCGGATGCTCTACGTCCGACTCGATAAGGATGACGCGCTGCACCGCACGGGTGAGGGCGACGTAGAGCGCGTTGACGTAAAACTTGTAGATCTCCAGCGACTTATCAGATTTGTCCTTGGCGCGCCGGTACTCGAGGTCCTGATGGAGCAGGTCTTCGGGGCTCACCCCCGCACAGATGTCCTGAAAAGTCGCTCGGTTGTTTGACACGACGTTGTAGAGAATGGTGGTGGGGTACTCTAGGCCTTTGGCTTCGTGGACACTGAAGAGCAGGGGCGTCCGAAAAGCTTTTCTGGCCTCAGCTTTATCCTCGTCGCGCAGTACCAGAACAGCGACCTCTGCCGAGGCTCGAGTCTTTTCGTCGAGATCGCGCTTCAAACTGTCTTTGTCGGGCAAGACCTCGACCGCACCGGCAGCGCGGGCCACAGGCTCGACCAGGAAGTTGCTCTCGCGGTCGATGGACCCGAAGCGAGCGTGCTTGATCTTGAGCAGGGAGTTGGCGGCGCGGGTAATCTCAGGGGCGTTCCTGAAGTTCATCCGCAGCACCGAGAGCGTCTGCTGTTCTGCCAAGGCAGGGTCGTGCCAGAAGAGGCTCTTCACCGCCGACCAGGAGAAGAAGTTGGGATGGACGATCTGGTTGGCGTCCCCGCAGAGGAGAAACTGCCCCGGATGCTTCAGCGTCCGGAGGATGAGGGCAAGCTGGACGTTGGTCAGGTCCTGCACCTCATCCACCACGATGAAGTCGAAGGTGGGCTGCGCCAGCGGTTGCCACTCGAACGAGACCTGGTTGACGTCGAAGAGCCCCTCGTCTTTAAGCCAGGCGCGGTACTTTTCAAAGAGGGCGTAGACAGCCTCGCGTTCGGGGGCAGCGTAGATAGACTGGCGCACGCCCAGCTCCAGGTAAGCATCCCGGCTCAGGTTGCCTTCGGCGCGGCTGCTCAGGACGCCACGAAATTCCTCGAAAACCTGATGCGCGTCGGTGAAGCGGTACCCCTGTCGGTGACGCTCGAACCAGGAACGAAAGGCCGAGAAGCCGACCTCATGATCTTTGGGAATCCGTAGGGTTTCTAAGAATTCTCTGTACGACAAGAACAGTGGCTCCTGTTCGGGGTTCTCGAAGCCGTGGGCGAAGTAGAGGTTCCGGGCGCTCTGGGCCAGATAAGCCGAGTGGGTGACGAAGAGAACTTGACCACTCTGGCGGCGGAGCTTCTCGAGGGTCAGCACCGTCTTGCCTGAGCCTGCCGAGCCGACCAGGATAAGCGGGGGCGGGGTGGTGTAGACGGCTTCCTGGGTATCGTCGAAAGAGATCACCTTGTCGAGCAGGTGGAAGTGACTGCGTTTGGGGTTGAGGTAGGGTACGGGAGTAGCTCCCTCGGTTACGGCTTCTTGGGTGGCGGCCACGATTTTGCTCTCATCTACTGCGGCACCGCGCAAAAAGCGCGACTTGTCGTAACGGTGATTGCGGATGACCTCGAGTGCCAGGCACACCGTCTCCCCCTCGTAATGCACGAAGTTCAGGAGCAGGCGGTTGGTGTCATCGAGCTTGGCGCGGTAGAGGTCGCTCGACTCGAGCTTCTTGACGTCGGCGCTGCGAAAATCGTCTCGTTCGATGGCCTTACGCACTTTGGTGAACTGCTTGCCGACCGTAGCGGTGTCGAGGTCGACGTAGCTGAGGACCTTCATAAGGTCAGTTTACCCGGAGCCGTCCAGCAGCAACGTAAACCTCACAGCCGCCTTGGCCGCTAACGCGCTTAACACCTGCCAGCACCCGTTGCTCGGATCGAACCGCGCTGAGGACATCCTTCTTGCGACGCTAGTCCGCCGAACCGGCACGTCTTCGCCGCGCAGCTCGTGTTGTGGCAACAGCGCGGCGACAACCAGCGCGGCGGCGGCGGTCACGGCCGTCCACATAAAGACCTGACTCAGCCCGGTGGCGAGCGCACTCCGCAGCGTTTGCAGCAGCGCGTCGAACACGTCCGGGTTGGCGACGGCTTCGACCTGCCGCCTAGTGCGGGCGAGGAAACTGTAAAGTTGTGCTGGGGTTGCTGTATAGCACGAATAATATTGTATTCCGGCTGGGGGAAATCTAGCTTTATGACGGTTTCCAAGAGGACGGTAAATGATTAGGAGTGTCGCTAAACCCGGCCTACAAATAAAATCCCCATGTTGCTTCAGGAAGGTCTTAAGGCTTTGATCCTTTTGCAGGCCAATTGTAATGTATAATAACACAGTCTATGTATGCACCCCAGCACGACTTTACAGTCTCCTTTCAGTGCATAGGTCGTTTAATTTCCTACGCCGCGCAGCTTGCATCTGTCGCTAGTGTTTCACGCCTCGACATCAGCTTCCTCACATTCACTTACGGTCTAAATCAAGTTCTAATGGCTACTTAAACCGACGAGTTGACAAGTTACCAATAAGCATAGTAGTTTATCTATACAAAGCCGGAAAGGTTCACCTCATGCGTAGACGAATACTTCATATATCCGGGTCGGAGGCGCGCATCTACCTCTCTGCCTTGGCATCTGAAAACCGTCTGGCGATTATGGAAATACTCGGTGACAAAATCCTCAATATTCAGCAAATCTCCGACGAACTCGAGCTGAGCCAGCCGACGGTCACTAGCCACGTCCAGCGCCTCGAGGAGGCCGGGCTCATTGCGACGAACTTCAAGCGCGGACAGCGCGGCACCCAAAAGGCGTGCTCGAGTCTATTCGACGAGATCACGCTTGTGGTTACACCCGAGCCGCGCGAACCGCGAGGACACAGCCTCGAGCTGACCATGCCGCTCGGCGCTTACACCAACCACGAGGTCAGCCCGACCTGCGGGCTGGCGTACAGCGGCTCTATCATCGGTCTTTTGGACAACCCAGAAACCTTTTATTTTCCCGAGCGCATGAAAGCCGACATGCTCTGGTTCGCCAAGGGATATGTTGAGTACACCTTCGCCCGCTCTCTGCCCCCGAGAACAGCCGCAACGAGGATCGACTTTTCCGCCGAGGTGTGTAGTGAAGTAGCCGGTTGGGATAACCAGTGGGCTTCCGACATTACTGTCTGGGTCAATGAGGTCGAGATCGGCACCTGGACCTGTCCGGGCGATTTCGGTGGCGAACGCGGACGGCTGAACCCTAGCTGGTGGCAGGACCGCTACTCGCAGTTCGGTCTCCTAAAAAACTGGATGGTCGATGAGAGCGGCAGTTATATCGATGGCGTCAAGCTTTCTGATGTGACGATTATTGACCTCGGTATAGACGGCAGTCCCATCCGGCTGCGACTCGGTAACAAACCGGAAGCCAGGAACAGGGGTGGCGTCACGCTGTTCGGTGAAAAGTTCGGCAATTACGAGCAGAACCTGGTATTGCGAATTACCTATGAGCCCGATTCCGATGATCGTAAAACCGTTTCTCGAGAAAGGAGCAGCCGAAAGGGACAAGAAACCGTAGCCGCGAAATAGGCCCTAAGCCACCCACTTTTCAGGAGGTCCAGTCGTGAAACGAATCATCGTCTCTCTCGCTCTACTCGCAAGTTTTGCCCTCGCGCAAGATGTCACGCTCGACGTCATCGGCTTTCGCGTGCCACCCAACGAGGTTGGCACACCGCTCGACCAGGCTTACAAAGATTTTATTGCCCAGTTCGAGGCCGAAAATCCTGGTGTCAAGGTCAATGCTCTTGAGTCACCCCCGGATTTCGACACCTACATTCTGACTGCACTAGCCTCGAACACTGCGCCGGACGTGTGGAGTCAAGACGGCAGCAGCCTCGCCAAGATCGCCGGTTCGGGACAGCTTCTCGACATCCAGCGCTGCGCTGAAGCCGTCCCGACCTTTGACTTTGACAGGTTCTTCCCGACCGCACTCGAGCTGCACCAGAGCACCGGGGAAGGCGCGACTTACGGGGTTCCAAACGACTTTACGCCGATGGTCATGTATTACAATCCGGTGTCGTTCGAGAAGGCGGGGGTTGAGATTCCGAGTGAAGCAAACCTGACCTGGGACGCCTTTTTAGAGATTACTCAGCGCCTCACGCTCGACGCCGAAGGTCGCAATGCGCTCGACCCCGCGTTCGACCCGGACAACATCGAACAGTACGGTTTTCGCGTGCGCCAGTTTCCCTTCGAGTGGGTGTACTGGCTGTGGGGAAACGGCACCGACGTCTTATCTCCGGATGGCGCGACCGCGAGCGGTTACTTGGATTCTTCCGAATCGCTCGAGACGATTGCTTTTTTACGTGACCTGGTGACCGAGTACCACGTGTCGCCCACACTCAGCGCGCTCGACGCGCTCCAGACCGACCTCGGCTTCCTGGAACTTTTCCTCCAGGGTACGGTGGCGATGTTTCCGCGCGGTCACTGGGAGCTGGTCGGACTGCGTAGCAGCGCCGAGTACGACCCTTCCCGCGTTGCGGTCATGGGAAACCCCTACAAGACCGAACCTGCCACCGTCATCTACGAGTCGGGCTTCGTAATTCCAGCCAGCATCGCGGATGAAAAGCTCAAGGCTGCTTGCACGTTCGTCGACGCCGCCACCAGCGCGGTGTACCAAGACACGAAAGCGCTGACGGGTATCGCTATCTCGGGCAATGAGAGCGTAGCCCAGAGCGCTATTGCAGAAGCTGCCCAGCCCGAAGTCGAGCAGGCTTTTTTCGACCAGGTGCAGTACGCGCGCCCGCCCTACGGTGCTAAGTATGAAAACTATCCGGCGGTGGAAACTGTGCTCGAGTCCATGATGGAGCAAATTTTGAATGGTGCTGACATCGAGGGTACGGTAGCTGACGCCGTACGTGAGATCAACCGCGAGCTTTCACGCTGAATAGGGACGCAGGGCGGCCTTCTTCCCGCCCTGCCGTAGCCTTATGACCGAACAAAATATGTCCAAAACACCGATCACGCGTTCACAAAAGTCTCTTTGGACTCGCTTTTGGGGACCCTGGAACCAGCGCGAGGGCTATACCTTTATCCTTCCGTCCTTCATTCATCTGGCACTCTTTTTTCTAATTCCGCTCGGCTTCAGTTTGTGGCTTTCGTTTCACGACTGGCGTGGGCTCAACATCAGCAATCCGCCCTTTATCGGGCTGGACAACTACGCGTTTATGCTGGGTGACCGCCGCTGGTGGAACGCCGTCGTCAACACTTTTTATTACACCTTCGTGTCCGTCCCCATCGGTATGGCCGTCAGCCTCGGCATCGCGCTGCTGATGAACCTGAAAATTCCCGGAGTCTATCTGTTCCGCGCCATCTTTTTTATCCCCGTCATCACCTCGTGGGTCGCCGTGTCGGTGGTATGGCTGTGGTTGCTGGACGGCAACTTGGGCCTGCTCAACTATGGGCTGTCCCTGGTGGGTATCGACGGGCCGGACTGGCTCGCGAACCCCCGCACCGCCATGCTGGCGCTCATCATCATCGCTACCTGGAAGGGCGCGGGCTTTCAGATGATCATCTGGCTCGCAGGCTTACAGGGCGTCCCCAGAGAGACCTATGAAGCGGCCATTGTAGACGGGGCCACGCGCCTCCAGCGTTTCTGGTACGTGACGCTTCCCCTGCTCGCTCCCACCACGTTTTTCTTGCTGATTACGGGCGTCATCGGCTCGTTTCAGGTGTTTACGCCGGTCTTCGTGCTCACCAAGGGTGGGCCGCTGGGCAGTACCGATGTCGCCGTGTTCCGCATCTATGAGCGAGCCTTCGTTAACTTCGACTTCGGCTACGCTTCCGCTCTCGCCTGGGTTCTGTTTGCCTTTATCTTTATCGCTACGCTGATTCAACTCGCCTACATGCGCCGCAACTTGGGAAGGACTTACGGACGGTGACTTACGCGCGCAAAAAAAACCCTTATACAGGCGTGCTCCGAATTCTCGGCCTCGCTACCCTGTGCGCTCTCGCGCTGATGATGATGGCCCCGTTTTTGTGGATGCTTCTGACGAGCCTCAAAACGCAGCAAGAAGCCTTTCAATACCCGCCGACCTTTTTGCCCGAAGTGCCCCAGTGGCGCAATTACGTCCAACTGTTCACGCAAGTCCCCTTTGCGCGGTATTTTATAAACACTACCATCGTTACGCTGACCGTCGTGACCGGGCAGGTGGTCATCTCGTCCCTCGCCGCTTACGCCTTCGCGCGCCTTAAGTTCATGGGACGCGACACGATCTTTTTATTCTACCTGGCGACCATGATGGTGCCTTTTCAAATCACCCTCATCCCGCTCTATCTGCTCGTCTTTCAGCTCGGCTGGGTAAATACTTACTGGGGCCTCATCGCTCCGGGCCTCTCGAGCGCCTACGGCATCTTTTTGTTGCGCCAGGCATTTCTGACCCTTCCGGAAGAACTCTCTGACGCTGCCCGCATCGACGGGGCCAGTGAGTTCGGCATCTACTGGCGCATCTTTTTGCCGCTGAACGGTCCGGCCCTGGCGACGCTCGGGGTGTTCGCTTTTTTGGGTACCTGGACCGACCTGCTCTGGCCGCTTTTAATCGTTCGGGACGAGCGCCTGCGTACGCTCGAGCTAGGGTTGGCCTATTTCAACTCCGCCGTTCCTCAGTTCGTCCAGCCCAACTGGCCCCTGTTGATGGCCGCCGCCGTCGTCGTGATGCTGCCTATCATCGTGGTGTATCTTTTCACGCAGCGCTACTTTGTTGAGGGCATCGCGGTCTCGGGCGTCAAAGGATAATTTCGTGAGTATCCCCCTCGACCACTACACGCCCCACGGCTACCTCGACAATCCCTACCACACCCGTAACTTAAACCCCAGCGGCGTCATCCGCTCGACCTCGGGCATCGGCTTCGCCTGGCACTACCCGGCGCTCCCGCGCGGCTACGGGTACCGAGAAATCTATAATGCCTCGCTGAACGTAGCACTTAGCGTCGGAGAAAAGACGTATCACGCTCACCCGGACTTTATCGGTCTTTATGCGGACATCCATACTAAAAACATTTTTCGCTACCGGTGGGCTTTGGACGATTTGGAGGTGAGGGCTACGTTCTGGCGTGTCGGCGAACACGCGCTCGTTTGTCGAGCCGAACTCGCCTCGAGTACCCCACAACCCGTCCGGCTTACCGCGTTCACGCGCTATACCCGCCATCTCGGGGCGGCGGGCGTTTGGGGCGAGTCGGGCCTGGTGGGTCTAAAGAGCGGTGAGTGCATGGTTGTGCAAGGCTTTGAGGACGGCGAGGCGTTCGTTCTCGGCGCGGGCCTCGAGCCTGCCCATGTAGGTGCCGCGGCCGAGCTGACGGACGAGTTCCTACGCTGTCCAAGCATGGACAATGCTCACATCGTTGTGACAGGCCGAAAAGGGGAGAGCGTTACCCTCTGTGGTGTTACGTGTTACGACCTCGAGGTGACGCCTGAGCGTTTTACCCGGCTCGACGTCGTTTTGGCTCGCGCCTTGCGGCGTGACCTCGCTATAAAGGCGCATGGGGAAGCCATGTCAGCACGTTCCACTGCGCTCACCGCCGTACGGCGCGAGGATGAAGCGTTTTGGGCGCACGCGCCCAACCTCTGTGGCGACTGGCCGGAGCACTGGCGGCGCGGCTTCGTCACTGACTTTGAAACGTTGCGCATGATGGTGAAAGCGCCCCTTGGGATTTACCAGCACCCCTGGGACGCTATGCAGGTTCACGCGCCGCGCGTGGTGTTGGCCGAGGCTGCCATTGACGCCCTACTGCTCGCTTATGCCGATTTGGGCGTGGCGAAGGCCATGCTGCTCGGGACTTTTCTCGACGCGCCCGCGGAAAACGTGCCTTGCTCGCGGGAGGACGGCAGCTACAACATGGTCGGGGCCAACGGATCCGAGTGCGGCACCGCGCCGGAGTGGGGCTATCCGACCGAAGTCGCAGCGTTTCTCTACGACCTGGCCCCGGACGAGGCGTGGTTAGAGGCTGTTTATCCTGGTCTCAAAGCTTTTCTGGAATGGTGGCTCGAGCACCGCAGCGACGAGGATGGCTACCTGGTTTACGACAATTCTTGGGAATCGGGTCAAGACCTCTCGTCCCGCTTCGGGCCGCAGAAAGAGGGTGGGGGTAGCACCATTCGCATGGTTCGCCCCGTCGACCTGCAAGCGGCGATGGCGAGCGCCTGCTGCACCATGCGCCGCTTTGCCGTGATTTTGGGACGGGACGTAGAGCGGGATCTATGGCGCGCGCGTGCCCACACCTTTCGTGAGCACACAGAAAGCCTCTGGCACGAGAATAGCTACCGCGACTTCGATGCGCGGGTCGGCTGGTCCGACGTGTGGGACGTGATGCAACTCGCCCCGGTCGCGCTTGGCTTGGCAGGACAGGAGCAAATCGACACACTGCGCTTAAAAATTCGTGAACTTGCCGACGACGCCTACCTCTGGCCAATGTTCGTTTGGACAGCCACAGACGCCGCGCTCGAGGCAGGTGAACCGGCCGTGGCCGCAGACATTGCCAGCGCCACCATTGACCGGGCGTACCGCTGTTGGGACAGCCGCGACTACAGCGAAGAGGGGCGCTTGCCCGGCGTGACCTGCGAGTATTGGGGTCTGGACAACCGCTGCGGCGCTGAGGGCTACGGGTGGGGCGCTTTCGGGGTACACCTCGTCATTCGCACGCTGATAGGCTTCGAGCCGAAAGGAACCGGTTTTACGCTGACCCCCAACCTGCCGAAGTCCTTTCTGCAACGCGGCACCCGCTACGGCATCGATAACCTCCGCGTCGGCACTGCGCGTTTGGAGGTCGCTTATATCGTGACCGAAGGCGGACTCGAGGTCGCCATCACTTCAAATAATCCTATCTCGGAGGCGGGTGGCGAGCCGGATGTACAGCTTAGCTTGCTCACTTCGAACCACAAGACGCACCGTTTCGAGTTCGGTATGTCGAGGACACGATGACCGACGTCCTCGAGCTTCTGCGCCGTACCGACAAGTGGTTTCTGGGTCAGGCTCCCGGCCTGATTCACGCGCCCCCCGCCCCGGTTTGGCTCGAGTATCCCGGCTTCTGGGACGCGGCGCACTACCTGCATATTCCGCTCGAGCCCGTTTTCACCTACACGTTGCTCGACGAAGATCTCCGCCCGATTCCCCTCCGATTTAGGGAGCGCAACTGGCGACCGGACAGACTCGAGGTCGCCTTTGACGCCGAAGGGTTCCGCGTTCAGGAGACGCGCACCTGTGGCCCGAGCGACGTTTTGTCGAGCGTCGTCGAGGTTTGCAATTTAACTGCAAAGACGCGGTCTCTGACGCTGCTGGTTTGGACAGCGCAGCCCGTGACCGATACTACGCTCGAGGATGCAGGCCAGCGTAAGAACAGCGGTTTCATTCGGCGGGAGGTCGCTGGCCAGAGAGACACGAAGCTCCCCCTCACCCTCGCGCTCGGCCTTGCCGGAGCGCGCAGCTGCAACCTCCAGCTCTCAGAAGTCACCGCCAACCAGCCGCATTTCCACCTCACGCCGTACTACGAAACGCTTACAAAACAGGGTTTGGATAATGCCACGGTCCTCAGCGGCGTCAACAAGACGGGTCTGGTGTACGCAGCCCTCGAGCGTCCTCTCGACCTTCCTGCGAAGGGGCAGGTAACGGTGAATGTGGCAGCTGCGGTGGCTCCCGAAACACAGCTCGCCGTCAGCCAACTCGACGAGGCTTTAGCGAGCGATATGCCCGCTCTCAGCGAAAAGGCTTGGCGCAACTTTTTCGAAGGCGTCCCGCAGTTCGCCTGCTCCGACCCACACCTCACGACCTATTACTGGTACCGCTGGTACGGCCTCAGGCTCAATCTGCTGACCACCGAACTCGGCAACTACAGCGCGCCTGCGGTCGCCGAGGGTATCGGCTACTTCCGTGTGCCCATCTCCTACTCTGCGCAGTGCCACATGCTCGAGACGCGCTGGCTGCACGACCCGAGCGTCGCCACAGGCAGCTTTCTTAACTTCGCTCGCAACCAGCGCGAGGACGGCTCGTTACCCGGGCATATCCACGTCGATTACGTTGCGGAAGAGGGCATCTACCACGCGGACTGGGGTCGGCGTTTGTTGGACGTGCACCGGGTTCACCCCGATTTCGCCTTTCTCGAAGAGGCTTACCCTGCCCTGAAACGCTACGCCGAATACTTCTACCGCGAGCGCGACCCGCAGGGTACGGGACTTTACGACCTCGTCAACCAGTGGGAATCCGGCCAGGAGTACATGAGCCGCTACGTCTGGGTCGATGATACGGGTGACGCATGGAGGGCAATGAAACGCCGCCTCAAGGGGCTTGACGCCAGTATTTATATTTATCGGCTTGAGCGTGCACTCGCCGAGATGAGCCAGCTTCTCAGCAAGGGTGAGGAAGGCGTCTGGAGGGAGCGCGCCGAGCGGACCAAGCGGGCTATCCTAGAGCACTGCTGGGACGAGGACCTACAGGCCTTCGTCGACGTGTCGCCCGAGCTCGAGCGCTCCGGGCTCGTCTTCGCGATCAGCTTCTACCCGTTCTTCACGGACCTCGTGTCCGAAGAACACCTCCCCTCCCTGGAGCGGCACCTCTTCAACCCAGAGGAGTTCTGGACCGAGTACCCGGTTCCGGCGAGCCCCAAGACCGACCCGCAGTACTCCGCTATCCCAGCCTGGAAGGGCAAGCGGACTAACTGCCCCTGGAACGGCCGAACCTGGCCCATGACGAACAGCCATGTCGCGGAGGCAATCGTCGGCGCGTCACGTTTCGATCCAGCACTGAGGGAAAGAGCCGCGCAGTTCATCACAAAGTTTGTCAAGCTGATGTTCTTTGATGGCGACGTGACGCGACCCAACTGCTTCGAGCACTACAACCCCGAGACCGGCAAGGCCAGCGTCTACCGGGGGATCGACGATTATCAGCACTCCTGGGTCGCTGACCTTCTCATTAAGTATGCCGCTGGCGTCCAGCCGGAGGCTGGCAAGGTCGTGGTTGATCCCTTTCCCTTTGGGTTAGAGCGTTTCGAGCTCCGGGATACAAGGGTCAAAGGCCACCGCATCGATGTCATCCTTGATGAGCACGGTTTCCGCGTGTTGCTCGACGGCACCGAGGTCCACGCCAGCGCGCAACTGGAGAGAGTGGAGCTGCCGATCTAGCCCCTAGCCCCTTGCAGGTACTGCACCCAGCAGTTCAGGAGATAGGCAGCGGCCATGTTGCGCTTGATGCCTACGGGCTGCTTGCCCAATCCTCCTTCGAAACGCAGGCTGCTAATGATTAGGCGGCCTTCACCCAGAGGGAGCTCGGCAGCGTAGTCGTGAACCGCCATGGTGCGGGCGTCGAGTCGCCTGAGGATGGGCTGGCAACCAGGCACCCTAGTCGTATCGAGCGCCAGATCGGTGGCCATGCCGTAGAACTGTAGGTCCGTCCAGCCCTCGTGCGGAAAACCCCCCCAGGCAGGATGTGGTTCGATGAGCTTGACTGCCTCCCGCCAGAAGGGCACAAGAATGGAATCGAAGGGTTCATAGCGCTTGCCCCCTCTTGCCAGCAGGATGGTTCGGCCGCCCCCATGCACGAACGCTTCGATCTCCTTGTTCCAAGTTGTGGTGAGTAACACGTTGGAAGGGCTTGTGCCCGCCGTGACGGCAGCAAGGTCAGCCAGACCCTCGAGGCGGTTTTCAGGGTCGATAAGCGCGAAAGGCTGTATGTCCTGCCAGGGCTCGTCCGGAAAGCACCACAGAGGCCAGGTGTTGCGGGTGCATACCTCCCCAAGCGTGAGCTCTGCTGCTAGGCTTATGCTGACCGGCCTTGAGCCCTGCGGCATGGTGAACTCCACAATGGCGATTTCGCGGACTTCGCCAACGGATAGTTCGACCTCCGCTGTGCCGGTCGCCAGCTCTTCGTCCTCGTCTAGTACGCTCCAGGTGAGCTTGCCGGGACCCCTTGCCGCGCTGTAGTTGGAGGCGATGAGGTGGGGGCGAACCCGAGCGCCCGCAGGATAGGAAAAGGTGTCCCAGTAGGCGGCCCGGTCACCACCGTTCAGCCACGCGCGGCGCTTGTCCCAGCCAAGCGCGAGCATCAGGTCATCGTTGAAAGCCCTGAACGCCTCGGGCGGAAACTTATCCGATCCTGTGTCGTCCCACATCCCTGCCGTACTGATGGGCGTGTCGCGTTCACCCGTGATCACATAGCCAGAAATCTCTCGATAGGTCCTCACCGTCTCGAGCGTAAACTTGCGGTGCAAGAGGGCCTGGTGGTTCGAGATGCGCTCGAGTTCCCCGGTGCGCGCTTTAAAGCCGTTCGCATCCAGGTGCTCGTCTTGGAACGGCACATCAAACTGCCAGCGGGCCCCCTGTGGGTTGACTGCCCGGTCGGACGAGGCCCACCACGGCATGGCACCCCCTGCAGCAAGCCTGACGAGATCGCGGAAGGTGTCAAGGTCACAGAACTCGCCGAACACCCAAGGCTGTACGGGGCGCCAACGCGGCGTGAAGTAGTCAATCAACTCGCCGAAGAACTGGATATCACTATAGAAGTGGTAGTCATAGTAGTCCGCAAACTCGTTCAGAAGCCCACCGTAGGCTTCACCTGAGCCACTGTTGTCGCGTACAAGCGCCTCGCCGGTAAGGCTTTTTACCTGGTGATACAAGGGCTCCAAGATCTTCGCGCCTACCTCGCGGTTCAGCTCGCAGCCCAGGCTATAAATTATCAGCGATGGGTGCTGCCGCACCTGGCGGATAATCCGCTCGTACTCCCTAGGCGTCTGCTCACGGAAGAACGGCGTGACCTTGGGAAGCCACATGGGCAGCTCAAGCCATAGCAGCATTCCCAGCTCGTCTGCCAGCTCGAAGTAGTAAGCAGGGGGCACCCAGAGGCAGAGCTTGACACCGTTGTAGCCTAGTGCCTTAAGGCGAAGTAGGTCCGCTCTGACCTGCTCCGGCCCTGGGTTGCTGTGGAGCGCGTCCATGTACCAGCCCCAGGAAAGCGCCATCCTTGGGTAGATCGGTCGGCCGTTGAAGTACAGGGTGGTGTCCCGCGCTTCGAAGGAGCGAAATCCGAAACGCCAGGTGCGGACGATCTCGTCGCCGATCACCAACCGCGCCTTGTAGAGCGCTGGATCGGTCGTACTCCACGGGCGCGCACCCGCCACCTTTCCTTCGAGCCTCAGCTCACGCCCCTCACCGGACAGCCTCGCAACGACGTCACCTTTAGGGGACAGGACCTCCAGAACGCAAACCGCCGCCTGCGACAGCTTTACCTCCGCAGTAAACCGACCGTCAGCTGCAGATTGGAGAAACGCGTCCTCCACGGCGACGCTACTGCGCGCTTCAAGCCACACGTCTTGCCAGATCCCGCCGAACAAGTGTCCCCAGACATAGGGCAGAAACCCTGCCAGGGTCTCCTTGAGTGGAAAGTGTCCCCGCACCGACTCCGAGTCGGGACCCTTCACTAAGCTTGCCGGCTTCTCGACCTCGACCTGTAGGGTCGCGGACACTCCCGGCTCCAGCGCCTCCGTGACGTCAACTTCAAACGCATCCCAGGTTCCAGTGTGCCGCCCGACTTCTCGGTCGCCTACAGAGACAACGGCGTGGTAACTCACCCCCTCAAAGCGTAGCCACAACCGCTTGCCGGCCATTTTCTCGGGCACTATGAGCTCGCGCTGGTAGATAAAAGGGCCTGGTGCATCCTTCGGGACGCCGGTAGATTCCCAGCACCCTGGCACAAGAATGCTGCGCGCCCCGCCATCTACAAGAAGCGTCCAATTACCATTTAGCGATAACTTCATCGACTCTCCCCCGTTCGGTGAACCAGCGCCCAGATCGAGCGGCGCGCGTCGAGGTCGCGGTTCACCTTGCGGCCCTCGATCAGGTCGAGATAAAGCGTGGCGACTTCGAAAGGCCGAAGCGTGAGCTCCACCGTGCTGTGCTCTCCTTGCTGCGTAACGCTCAAAGTTTCTTGTACTTCGCCCAGCAAATTGGTCTTGTGCGCCGTCGCAACCTTGTCACGAAACTCAAGTGTGACCGGCGCCTGGTCCCCGTTGAACTCAACTAAGCGCAGCATGTAGGGGTACCCCATCCCTTTACCGGCGTAGCTCGCAAAGTCCCGTCCCGCGTCTTCAGTCTCGCGGTAAAAGGCCGTCATCGTGACGTCCGTCCCTATAACCGAGATAGGTGCGAAGGTGCTAGGCAGGTCGCCTCCCGTCCCTTCCGTCTGGGCGGCAATGGCCGGGCGCGTAAACTCTTGGGCGAGACGCCAGCGCTCCTGGTGGGCGATAGTCGCGTGTGGGACAAGTCGCGTGCGCACGTCGAACTCCGACACGAAGTAGTCCTCGTCCCAGGGGTCGTAGAGGGTCAAGATAACGTCAACCCTGGGGCCGCGCCGCTGCATGGCCTGACTGCCGTCGTGCAGGAGGAGCAGGCCTCTGTCACCCTCGGTCAGATCGAGCAGCTGAAGCGCCGTCAACGGGTTTTCCACCGTCTCAAAAACCTGCGGCGAGGTCATCCAGTCACCTGTCGGGTATTTCCGCTGGTAGGTTCCATCGGCCAGAATGGTACTGACGCCGTAGGGGTGGTCGTGAATCAGCTCGATGGTGTCACTTGCGATGCCCAGAGACGTCCGGAGTGCTCCCGCGAAGCCCGCGTCCGGTCGTGGGAGATCTCTAGCACGGTAAGTGACATCCACGGCCTCGAGCTCCGCAGCCAGCTCGACCTCAACTATCACAACAGCCCCCTCCCGCCCACGCCGCTCTATCACAATGACGGAGACTGTAAAGTTGTGCTGGGGTAGCTGTATAGAGCGGATAATGTTGTAATTCGTCTGACAAGGTCTAGCTTTTATAATGGTTTCCAATAGGACAGTAAATGATTAAGGACTTCACTAAACTCGTCCTGAAAGTAAAACCTCGCTTTGTTTCAAGAAGGTCTTAAGGCTTTGATCCTCCTACGGACCAACCCTACTGCATAACAACACCCTCTATGTATGCACCCCAGCACAACTTTGCAGTCTCAACTGAAGAGCTCGACGTCTTCTGGTTTCCCGAACAACACATCCTGATCACCTTCCGCGACGAACCCGTCACTTACCTCGAGGCAGTGTGGCGAGAAGTGAACAGCTTTTCGGGGCGCACGCCGATGGACATCCTCTACGGTTTGTTGCAGCGCGGCACCGACACCTTCTTTAGCTACTTGGACGAACTCGAAGACCGCACCGAGGAGCTCGAGCAGCGCCTGTTCGACCGCCAAGTTCAAACACGGGCCGAAGCGGCTGCTGGGCGCGCCCAAGCGCTTTACCAGGAGATCTTCGCGCTCAGGCGCACGATGATCGCAATCCGCAAAAGTGTCTCGAGCGCCCGCGAGGATGTCTCGCAGTTCGCGCGCCACGCTGCCGAACTCTCACCCGAGGGAGGTGTCTATCTGCGCGACGTTGCCGACCACCTCGCCCGGGTCTACGGCGGTCTCGACGCCGCGCGCGAGGTGCTCAGCGGGCTCTTAGAGGTGTACTTGAGCGTGGAGAACCAGCGGCTTAACGAGGTTATCCGAACGTTGACGACGGTCTCGACCATCTTCTTGCCGCTGACGTTTCTAGCAGGCGTGTGGGGGATGAATTTCGAGCACGAGCCGGAGTTTGGCTGGCGTTACGGCTATCTCTTCGCCTGGGCGTGTTTTATCCTGATCAGCGGGCTGCTGCTCTGGTACTTTAAGCGCAAACGGTGGTGGTAGCGCACGGCTCCCGACAGCAAAAGGGGTACGACCCGAGTCCCTTTGGACGCGCTAAAAAACCTTAATGTTTATAACGATAAATAGCGTGTTAGCGTAACTCTCGAGCCCGTTCGGGCTTTTCACTCTCGAGCCGCTTCAAATAATTCTTGACCGTGTTGACCGCCAACCCGGTCTCCCGGCTCATCCGCCCCTGTGAATACCCCTCGGCTTTCATCCTTAGCAGTTGAGGTGCGTAAGCTGTAAACCCATCGGGTCGGCCTAAGGTCTTCCCTTCTTTTCTCACGCGAGCAAGCCCCGCTTTCGTCCGCGTGCTGATCTTGGTGGCCTCGAGCTGCGCGAAGTACGACAACACGCCCAAGAGGATATGCGCGACGAGTTCGTTGTCCGAATCTAAAAACGGTTCGGTCAACGATTTGAACTTGACCCCGTAACCGTCGAGCTGTTGCAGGTACGCAATCGTCTTGGTAATCCCCTCGCGGCTAAAGCGGTCGAGACTCCAGAAGAGCACCAGGTCGAAACGGCGGTAGGCCGCGTCCTTAAAGAGCTGGGCGAAGTCGCTGCGTTCGCGTTTGCCTTTACGCCCCGATTCGACATCGACATATTCTTTGGTAATTCGCCAGCCCTGCTGCTCGCAGAATGCCCGGAGTTGTAAGAGTTGATTTTCGGTCTCTTGGTTCAGGGTCGAGACGCGGAGGTAGATGCCGACACGCTGGCCGGACTTGGTCGAGGTCATGCTCAACCCTATCAACAAACGACCGTTTTTTGATATACCATCTGAGGTGAACGAGGGTGAGTGCTAGACGAGGTTTTTGAAGACAGAAAAGATACCCCTTTTTTGATAGGGCGTTACAACCTACTTCATTTAGTGCGAAGGGTTTTTTGGAGCTAGCGTCAAGTTGGATTAAGAGGCGTTACTGCTGATAAGAGAGGCTGCTAGCAGCGCTCGAGTGTACTCATGCTGCGGCGCGTCGAAAATCCTCTGGGCCGGACCCGCCTCGAGCGAGGTGCCAACAACCGATTCCACGGTGCTATGACCCTTGGGATCCTAGGGACCATAAAAGCTTGAAAAACTCACGGACTATGGAACGTTATGAACTTGTCGCATGTAGGAGGCGTAACACCCCTGCTTCGCCGCTAGCTTGAGGACCAGAGCGGCATGTCGTACCTATAATTCGTTGGCTAACGAACCATATGCACAGTACACACGCGTAATTCGGCTTAGTAGCGCACGCTAGCGGTAGATCGGTGTGCGGTTTTAGACAAGCGAACCTTCGGGAGACCTCATAGATAGTAAAAGTCGGGGGCAGCCTTCATGAATAAAGCTGTGGACTGTCGCTTGAGCCCTATAGGTGACTGTCAGGTTACCCATGAGTCACAAAAACCGCCAGTAACCTATGAGTCACCCCGAGCGTCACCCTGAAATCGCCAGCTAAACACAGCTTGTTTCTATATCTCGTCATCAGCCTCGCCGTATTCACAACTCTGCAAACATACTTCGGTTACGATGGAACTATATGAGTAGTCAGCTCGACCTTGCCGCCGTTGCGCGTCTGGTTGGTGATCCCGCCCGGCTAAAGATGCTCGCCGCCTTGCTGAGCGCAGGTGAGCTGTCCGCAGGAGAACTGGCGGCAGTTGCGGGCGTCTCTCCGCAAACAGCCAGTGCCCACCTTGGTAAGTTGCAGCAGGGTGGCCTGATCACGCGCGTTTACGGAACTCGCGGGACTTACGGTGTTTACGGGGCCAGGCACCGGGTATTCCGCTTGCTCGATGGTGAGGTGGCTGGAGTGGTGGGTGCGCTTTTGTCACTCGCTACCGCCGAGCCGGTAGTGCCGCGCGTGGACGCTAGGCAAGAGGCGACGGTCTGTTACGGTCACCTCGGGGGAACGTTAGGGCACGCTCTGCTCGAGGCGTTGCTCGACCAGAAGTTGCTCGAGCCTGTCGCTCGCTCGCTCCACGATTACAAGGTTACAGCTGAAGGTGCAGGGGTGCTGAGCCGGTTCGGTATCGACTTGACCGGGTTGCAAAAACAGCGCCGACACTTCGCCAGGCGGTGCTTGAACACCCCCGAAGCCAAGGCGCATCTCTCGGGCTCTCTAGCTGAGGCGCTCCTGAAAGGGCTGCTCGAGCGTGGCTGGGTCGTGCAGGCTGAAGCCGAGGGCCGGATCCTGGCGGTGACGGAGGCAGGTAGAGACGGCCTTGCAAGTCATTTCGCAATGCGCCTGTAGGCGGCCCGGTCTATTGCAGCGACTGTGGGCGGCACCTCCCCTACTCAGGTCCGCTCACTTCACCGCTGACACTGCCACCGAGACTGCAAAGTTGTGCTGGGGTGCATACATAGAGGGTGTTATTATGCAGTAAGGTTGGTCCGTAGGAGGATCAAAGCCTTAAGACCTTCTTGAAACAAAGCGAGGTTTTACTTTCAGGACGAGTTTAGTGAAGTCCTTAATCATTTACTGTCCTATTGGAAACCATTATAAAAGCTAAATCTTGTCAGACGAATTACAACATTATCCGCTCTATACAGCTACCCCAGCACAACTTTACAGTCTCCCTATTATCGTTAAAAGACGTACAAATTCTCGAAAAAGAGTGAACTACCAGCGTTTCAGAGGTTTTTGAATGCCCGAAGTGCTGTATTTGCGCCCCTGACATGGAAGTAACTCCGAACTCAGGTTAACTAGCTACGGAAGCCTTAATCCTCCCCAAATTAGAAGTCTGTCACAACACCTTACTCATAAACCTTAAAGTATCCCAACGTCAAGGGATAAAGCGTCCCGATGTCAAGGGATATGTTGAAAACAAGAGTGAATAAGTGAGTATTTTGAAGAACTTTTAAATCTAGAAAACGAAGGGACTTTGTTGGCGAAGTCTATAAGTTGGACGTTCGACTGTAGAAACTCGACCAACGTTAAACGCTTTCAACGGGATTTGTCTGATGAATTGACCTCAACAAAATCCCGGTTTCTACGTCTATCTGACTTCGCCAACAAAGTCCGAAGGTTTTTCGGACAGTGCACACAGAGTCATCTCTGGTCAATCACCCGGTAATGCACGCGCGAGATTCACGAGTTCGGCGAGGTCATTGACGGACTGGCACAAAAGGTCATGGCCCCGATCCGGGATGAATGTTCCACTTACGCCACCATGTGACCTTCCACGCTAGGGAGGCGTCAATCGGATGGAGGGTGGTTGGTGCTTGATGTCGATCACCAATCGGGTCGGGTGCTTCAGCTCGAGGACCCGGTAGTGGTTCGGCGATGAGACGCCTAGCACCCACGTCACCGCGCCCTCGAAGTCGCAGGTGTTTTGCACCTCTTTGACGATTGGAAGGTCTACCACCCGCCCCCGGTAAGCTACGGTGGAGTGTCCTTGGTCGTCGTGCGCTTGTGTGGCGTCGAAACTGACGCTGAGCCAACCGTCCCCTGCCAGCCAAACCGCCTCGCCGGAGCCGCAGCTATAGGTAGGCTTGTCGACGTATTCGATGTGGTAGCCGGGCATTGACCCGTGCCTGAACTCGAACACGGTTCTGTCATAGCCGACGTGCTGTCCCAGCCTTACGTCCTCTAGAACCACCGACTGCTCAGTTTGGTGCTGTTTCTCTACAATACCCGCCGTCCCCTCAAACGTACCCGCCCCGAAAGCGATAGGCAGTGTTGAAGCGGTCAGGGATGCGAACAGGCACAACATCTGTCTCATCGGCCCGCTCCTACTCTTGTTCGTCGTGACTTCACACTATTTACTGCTGGGGGTTGTTGACGCTGAACGATTCCAGGCCACCCCTAACGACATCAGGCGATCTATATGTTTGGAATCAGCTCGGTTATCGGATGGTCTTCTTTAACAGCAGAAATAACGATTCGTATTGTGCCGAAGTAACAAACCAAAAAGAAGCTGCGTGTCCCTAGTCTTTTCCCACTCCGTCGGTTCCCCTTAGGGGATACTCGCTCGAGCCTCCAGTGGCCTAGAGAGCCGCAGCTTCAAGGTGTGGGTCTCGGATAACGCCACCTCCTTTGGCTAGCAGCATAGGCTTCGCAGTCACGTGACGACGAAACTCCCCTGCGTTCTTTTGATACAACCTCTTGCGTCCGTCAATGCGCGCCAGAAAAGCTTACAGTTAGAGAGTTGCACTCTAGAAGCCCGTGTGATCTGCAAACGCCATGACTTTTAAGGGGTACGGCTTCAGACCTCGAGTAGTTACTGATAGGGCAAGCCTAAACGAGCACAAAAGAACGCGGAGCATGTCCAGGCTAGCGTGATGAAGACCTAGCGTTCGAAGAACCTTCGCATGCCGCCGCTGACGTCGTAGTGGCTGATGATCTCGGCAGCGGGACCGCGCTTGACGAACCTGAACACGTCGCTGAAAGGTGGTGCCTCGTAGACGCTCAGGGTGCCGTCGTCCTCTTTCTCCACCCGGATGTCCATACCGTACGCCCGGCCGTTATACCTGGTTTTGGGTCCGTTCACAAAAATATGATGGCACAGCCTGTAGACGGGAGAAAGCACACGAAACACCCCGCACTCCGGTCTGGGAAGGTGCGGGGTGGCGTTGACCCAGCTAATGGCTGGAAAAACAGGGTAGCAAAAAGTGTATGCAGCGCGCCGAGTCCATACAGACGCTGAAACGGTGTATCCAGTTAGCTCTTCATGACTGCTTGAAAGCCACTACCCGGCATCCTCGCCTTCAGGAGGCACGACCACCGTCTGGATATGGGGGTATTCCGTGATGATGTCGTCGTACTCCCCTAGCGCTGCCTCGAACTCCGCCCGGCGCTCGACCAGCAGCTGCAACCCTTCGGGCGACGGCGTCAGGTAAAGGTCCCTGCTTTCGGGCTCGACCTCGAAATGGAGATCTTGAAGGGTCACCAAGAGGGCGTCGTAGCGCTCCTTCAGCGGGCTTTCCTTGACCACGAGACGGTAGCTGATGCGGTCCGTCGCCATAACCCCTCCCTGTCAGGCTCGAGCGCTGCCCACCGCTTCGAGTAGTTTCGGCGCGTCCATACCAGCCCGGTTGACCTTGGGGCTGACCGGATAGATCTCTAGCCCCTCCGCCGGATAAGGGAGCAACAGTTCGGTTAGGTCGGCGATGTCCGGGGTGCTCCGGTCGAGCCAGAGATCGTAGTGGTCGTAGTCGAGCACCACCGGCATCCGGTCGTGCAGCCAGCTCAGCTCCGCAGGTGCAGCTGTGGTCAGGATCGTACAGCTCACCAGCCGCTGCTCTCCCTCGCCCCGCCAGACGTCAAACAGCCCAGCGAAGGCGAACGGCTCACCCGTCTCGAGCCTCAGGTAATAGGGCTGCTTCTTTCCCTCGTCGCGTTTCCATTCAAACCAGCCGCTCGCCGGGATGAGACAGCGACCGCGGATGAAGGCGTCGCGGAAGGCCGGCTTCTGTAGCACTGTCTCGCTACGGGCGTTGAACAGCGGCGTCTCGGTGGTGCCCTTCTTGCTCCAGTGCGGTACCAGACCCCAGCGAGCACTTCCTACCTGCCGGCACTCGTCGGCGTTGGAGAAGATGAACTTGATCCGCTCGGTCGGCGCGAGGTTGTAACGAGGCAGCAGAGAGCCGAAGTCCACCTTGAAGTGCTCCTCGAGCACCTCTCTATCGTGGTGAAGGGTATAGCGGCCGCACACCTTACGAGTTTGTCTGTGCCAGTTGGCAAAAAGAACCCAGCCGCTTTAGACTAGACCCTCACCACCACACCTTGGGACTGTACACCTAGCTCAGGGCTGTTATTCGTTATTGCCACGTCTTAGCCGAGTCGTTGTTTAAGCAATCCTTTGGCACGCTCCGCCATCTGCTGGTGGTGCTGCTGAATTTCCCTGAAGAAGTCGGCTAATTCATTATCACCGCTCTGCTCGGCATCATTGACGTACTGTTGATGTGTCGAAGCAGCTTCAAGGGCGTGATAGAGCACGCTTACCAAGTTATAAGTTTTGTCGCTAGCTCCGGTATTTGTTCCTTGTTGTGACATAAATTCCCCTTTCCAATACACCTTAGCCTCGAATACTTTGATTGATTGTGGGAAGGGTCAAGTTCTTTCATTTTTAAGCTTCGCCTTTTTGCCCAAAACGTTCTTTTTCGACACTAGCCACCTTTGGGTGTCGAAGAATCACTCGGAGAACGCTCTACATTGACCCCGCTAATGTGCCGATGCCTACGTTTCGCTTTTTGCCAGTGGGCGTACAAAGGGCATGAAGGGGGCCAGTATGAACCGTATTGCAGAGATGTTGCAGACACACCCGCGCACGCCTCAGGTCGATATGGCAGCTCTTGCCGCCTGTGTTGAGGAGTGCTTTCACTGTGCTCAAGCCTGCGCAAGCTGCGCCGACGCTTGCCTCGGTGAAGAAAACGTTTCGAACCAGATTAGTTGCATCCGAAGCTGCCAGGACTGCTCCGACGTGTGTATCGTCACCGGGACGCTGTTGTCGAGACTCACGGAGGCGAACTGGCAGCTGCTCCGTGCCCAGGTTGAAGCGTGTCGTACCGCCTGTAGCTCTTGTGCCCAAGAGTGTGAAGCTCATGCCCAACACATGGAACACTGCCGGATCTGTGGTGAGGTGTGCCGGAGCTGTGAAAGCGCCTGTAACGACCTGTTGAACGCCATGCCGAGCTAGACCGCTAGCATCAAGGCTTGAAGGCTGCGGCCCGCGCTAGAATGAGACGCAAGCCCTTTCGTTTTGTGCGTAGCTGATGCTTCAGTTAGTTTTAGGAGGGCTCCTGTTGCTCCCTCGTCTCGGAAACCTTTATTTTTGAGACACTAAAAGGAATGGGCTTTGCAGGCTGGGCTTTTCACAACCGGCTGCCCGGCAGCGTTGCGCCCTATTGAGGCGTCATCACGCCTTTTCGTCGGTACCTTCTCGCCGCCTGGCCCAGTTGCCGTAGAGCTTGGTGAAGGGCGTGGCGGTAACGCCGTAGGCCACAACGGACGCAAAGATGATCAAACTGGCGGCGATCCACACCTCCCCACGACCCGTCTCGCGTTCGGCTACAAGAGCATAGAAGAGCGCTGCCACACCTATCGGGCCAAACCAGCCGGTGAACATAACGTCGGCTTTAGACCTGAGCGGGCGCAGCAGCGGACTTAACGCCACCATCATGGGCAGCCGCCTTAGGAGCAACGTCCCCACGGCTAAGGCGAAGCCTGCCCAACCTAGTTCACGCCACCCCTGCCAGGGCAGCGCCATGCCAAATAGGACAAATACGGGCAGGGTGAAGAGCCGGTTGATGCTCTCCTGCACCTTTTGGTCCTGGTGCTCACCTTGCCGCTCAGCGGTGAGATTAAAACCTATGCCAGCCGCAAACACCGCCAAGATGCCATCGGTCCCCATGAGCTTGGCACCCCCCAGTACAGCAGCCGAGAGAGCTACGGTGATGGTCAAGAGCGAGGTTTCCTCGAGGTAGTGTCTGGTGCTCGACCACCGCTCCACACGGCCTGCCAGATAACCGATGAAG
>JAABUN010003309.1_pt1 | contig 25352 bp, 22 predicted proteins | sample 5559311 | NCBI WGS metagenome assembly JAABUN01 (sample SAMN10711877, study PRJNA513370) | rock metagenome | isolation source: Antarctica rocks | place: Antarctica: Victoria Land, Siegfried Peak sud
ACCGACCACGAGGTTCAGCTCATCGCTGATAAGCTCAACCACAGGCCCAGGAAAACGCTCGGTTTTCAAACGCCGCAGCAGGTCTACGAGCAGTTAACCAACGTTGCACTTACTACTTGAATCCAAGCTCCGGCATTCGCTGGAGCTTCGATCATGGACTCAGAGTCATCGTTGATCTGCACGTCCTGCGCTCCCACCACTTCAATCAAGCCAAGACGCGCACCCTGTGGAGCGACCCGAAAGAGCAAGCCAAAATGGTCGATATGTGGCGCCAGCTCAGCCTCGAACTTCGGCAATATCCGCTCGACAAGGTCGCCTACGAAATCATGAATGAGCCTGCCGCCAATAATACGGAGGACTGGAACAAACTCATGAATCGCGCGATCGTCGAAATCCGTAAAAACGAACCCCAACGCATTCTCGTGCTCGGTTCCCGCTACGGTAACCAGGTCAAAACTTTCTCCGAACTCGCTATTCCTCTCGGCGATCCAAACCTCATACTTAGCTTCCACTACTACGCTCCTCTCCTCGTCACCCATTACAAAGCTCCCTGGTCAGCCAGTGGCGGTTACACCGGCCCCATCAATTATCCTGGCCAGACCGTAGACCCGCAGGAATACGAGAAAATCACCGATCCCGCGCTGCTCAAGGCCGTGAAGGATCGCAACGGTTACTACGACCGCGATGTCATGGCCCGCGAGATTCTTCCGATGGTCGAGCTGGGCGAGAAGCTCGGACTGCGCATCCACTGCGGCGAGTTCGGCTGCTACGCCAACACACCGGTCGATATGCACCAACGCTGGTATCGCGACCTCATGAGCATATTCCGCGAACACAACATCGCCTGGTCTCATTGGGAGTGGAAAAGCGGCTTCGCCATCGTGAACAAGGATCTCTCCCCCAAGGCCGAGTATCTCGACATCCTGATGGATCGTGAGCGCCTCGAATGAACAATATCCGCCCCTCCTCGACGCGATGTGCGAATTGAACCAGCGCGTTTACCACCTCGCCGATTGTTTCGCTAACCTTCCCTGATCCTACAACAGTAAACTTTTCAATCAACCCTTATGGATTTTCCTCTTTCCTCCACCTATATCGCTAACGAACCCGAACTCGGTCTTTTTGACGGACAAAACGACGTGGGCGATGTTAAGCGCTCTGGCGCTTCAAAATATGATGCCGTAACGCAAAGCTATACCGTCACTGGAGCTGGCACCAATATGTGGCTGCACAGCGACGAGTTTCACTTCCTCTGGAAAAAAATGAAGGGTGACTTCATCCTCACGACGCAGGCGCGTTTTTTAGGGGAAGGAGTGAATGCTCATCGCAAACTGGGCTGGATTGTGCGCACGAGTCTGGACGCGGACGCCGCGCACATTAACGCGGTTGTGCATGGCGACGGCCTCACCTCGCTGCAATTTCGCCGCACGATGGGCGCCACTACGGAGCAGTCGAAATCGGCTTTGACGGGCGCAGATGTCATTCAACTGGAGCGCCAGGGGCACACCTATATTTTGTCGGTTGCGAAATTTGGCGAGCCGTTCGTCGTTCACCAAGTCGAGAACCTGGATTTGGGCGACGAGGTTTACATCGGCCTGTTCGTCTGTTCTCACGAAGAAGATGTGGTTGAAACCGCTGTTTTTGAAAACGTGCGCATCGTGGCACCGGCAGGCGCTGGATTTATTCGCTACCGCGATTACCTGGGCAGCCATCTCGAAATACTGGAAGTCCAAAGCGGAGAGCGCCGCATCGTTTATTCGTCGCCGAATTGTATCGAAGCTCCCAACTGGACGCCCGATAACAAGGCGCTCATTTATAACAGCCGGGGACAGCTTTATCGTTTCGATTTGGCGATGGGCACGCCTGAACTCATCAATACCGGTTTCGCGACGCGCAATAACAACGACCACGTCCTGTCTTTCGATGGTAAAAGCCTGGGGATTAGTCATCATAACGGAGTCGAAGGCCAGGGCTCCACGGTTTATATTCTGCCCGTCGAGGGTGGCGAGCCCCGGCAAATCACACCGCTGGCTCCCTCTTATCTACACGGTTGGTCGCCCGATGGCGAAACTCTGGTTTACACCGGCAAACGGGGCGATAGCCTCGACATTTACAAAATTCCGGTTCGAGGCGGCGAAGAAACGCGCCTCACCAACACGCTCGGTCTCGAAGATGGTTCGGAATTCTCTCCGGATGGGGAATGGATTTATTTCAACTCTTCGCGCAGCGGCAAGATGCAACTGTGGCGCATGAAACCCGATGGAGCCGATCAACAGCAACTCACCAGCGACGCTTACAACAACTGGTTTCCTCACGTCTCACCCGATGGAAAATGGCTTCTCTTCCTGAGCTACGAACTGGATGTCAAGGCCGAAGAGCATCCTTATTACCAACGCGTCATGCTGCGCCTAATGCCCGCCCATGGCGGAGCCCCCAGGGTCGCCGCTTACCTTTATGGCGGGCAAGGCACGATCAATGTGCCTTCGTGGTCGCCCGACAGCCGATACGCAGCTTTCGTCAGTAATGGTGGCGGGATTTAAAGCTATCTCACGAAGGGGGTGACATATTGAGTCTGATGCCACGCCAGGCGACTTCACCTCATCGTTGACCCTTTTTACCGTTGTGTGCTTCTTAACCCAGAGATTTAGCGGCCAGCGGCTGACACATCATTGGACTTCCCCCGCTATTTCGGCATCGTCGGCGACTTGCAGCAAGTCTTCGTCGGCTTCACGCAATTGGCGCGCGCCTCGTCGGGCGTTTCGCCCTGACTGACGACATCCAATTCGGGGCAAGTGGCGAGGAACATTTCGGATCCATCGGACAACTCGTCGCGCTGAATAATGGCGTTTAAGTGCATGATTCTATTTTAGTATCCATGAAGAAACGCGCGATGTCAGACGACGTAGAACTGCGCGATGCGGCGGGTGTAACCGTCGCGCACGGCCACTTCAACGCCTCGCTGATGGAGCCGGTTTAGCGTCGCGGCAAACGCGAAACGGCCCGCTTTCCGATGAGGAAAGCGGGCCGCTTTGTGTGGGTATCTCAGTTCCTTTTTGTAATTTGTTTCTCCAGTTCGGCTTGCAAAGCTTCCGAGAGACGCGCAAATAGCGCATCACACAAATGCTCATCGGCGGGTGAGAATGTATGAAAATTTTCCGGTTTAATGCTTCCCACATAATCCTCTTTTTTTGTAGGAGTTGGATAGCGACCTGCCCAGACTGAATACATTTCCAATCACTTGAGCAAATTTTCTTCTTCTTTGCTGAGATTTGTGACAACCTTGGCCAAATGGACAAGACCATGTCCTCCTCGGTGAGACTTCCAGCACTTCAATCTTTCCTCGGCTGATAATGCTGGTGTTTGAGCTCTGAAGTCGGGACACTTTTCAACTTGAGCGTGGAAACCCCGCCGAACTGTCATTCTGAGCGGAGAGCGACGCAGTCGCGCGCAGTCGAAGAATCCACGCTTGCGACACGGTGACAGCATTGCTTGAAATGTGTTGGCGAAAATGGATTCTTCGACTGCGCGCGACTGCGTCGCTCTCCGCTCAGAATGACAGTTCGGCGGGGGGTTCCACGCTTAGAATCAAATGTGTCCCGACATCAGGTTTGAGCTATGTGCATACCTTTAATCAGATTCTCAAAAGATAATCCCATCAACATCAAGAGGGATTGAAAGAAGGCGAGTTTCTTTTCATGACGCTCCTCTAAGTTTCGAGAATGAGCTGCTTCGTTCAATCCGCTAAGGATAGCTTCCGCCGATATTTTAAGCCACTTGGCTTGTTGAAGCCAATTTTGGGGCTTTTGGCTGAGCGATTCGTAATTTGTTTCTTCAATGCTTTTGGACATACATTTTGCCATCCCAATAAAGAATTCGCTAACCCAAGCGCGCCGACAGTTCGGCTTCCAACGCTTCGCGCAAGTCGTCTTGCGAAATCGTCTCGAAGACTTCCGACGCGAACGCGCGAATTAGGATATTGCGCGCCGTCCGTTCGGGCACGCCGCGCGCGCGTAGGTAGAACAACGCTTCCTCGTCCAATTGGCCGATGGTGGCGCCGTGCGTGCATTTCACGTCGTCAGCGAAGATTTCGAGCTGCGGTTTGGCATCAATCTGCGCGTCGCGCGACAAGAGCAGGGTGCGGTTTGATTGCTTGGCGTCGGTCTTTTGCGCATCCTCGCGCACGAAGATTTTGCCGTTGAATACGCCAACGGAATGGTCGTCCAAAACGTGCGCGTAGTTCTCGTGCGAATCGCAGTGCGGCATCGCGTGATCCATCACCGTATGGTTATCAACGTGCTGCGAACCGCGCCCGACGACCAAACCGTTGAGCGTGATTTCGCTGTTTTCGGCGGCCAAAACCGCGTTGGAGTTGTTGCGCACGATGCGCCCGCCGAAGTTAAGACAGTGCGAACTCGCGGTGACATCAGCCGCGCTCCACAGTTGAAAGGTGCCGATGTGAAAGGCTTTTTCGCCTTCGCGCTGCACTTTGATATGCTCCAACTGCGCGCCCTGCGCGGTCTCAACTTCGGTGATGGCGTTGCAAAAATAAACGCCCTCGTCCGCCGCCGCATAAGTTTCAACGATGTGAGCGCTCGAATTTTCGCCCAACACGATGAGGTTGCGCGGGTGCGTCACCGTCTCGCCTTTGCCGCTCGAAATGAAGGTTAGGTGAATCGAATCGTCTAACTTCACGCCGCCTTGCAGATGAATCAGGGCGCCGTCCTGCGCGAACGCCGTATTGAGCGCGGCGAAGGTCTCGTTTTCCCAGTCGAGATGACGACCGAAATAGGTCTGCAACAGTTCGCCGTCTTCTGCAAAGGCTTGCGCCATTGGTTTAATCGTGGCGCCATCGGGCAAATCGCCAATGCTGGAAAGTTCGGGCGCGAAATGGCCATTGACAAAGGTCAGACGATGACCTTTGAGTTCGCCAAACGGCAGTTTGGCGGCGATCTGTGGCGCGTTGCCGTTGAGGTCGGGCCGGAAAATTGGCGTCGCCGCGAGATTGGCGACCGGCGTCACGTCGGTATATTTCCATTCCTCGTCGCGCACTGTCGGGAAGCCTAATTTCTTGAAAGCATCCATCGCGGCGCGGCGCTTTTCGCCCAGCCAGGAGGGGGCGGGATGATCAATTTGAAAGTCGGTAAAAGCCGAGGCGTAATGCTCGACAGCGCTCTGGGTCACGGGGGAAGCCATAATTTGTAGTAGAGTATAGACGCCGTAAAGAGGCCGGAGAACCGCCGTTTAAGGTGACTCAGGAATAACTCTTGGCGCGAAACCGCGAGCCAGCGAGATTTGCCGTTGTAAAGACGACGTAAAGACGACGATTTATCGCGTCTAAAACGTAAGGTTTGCTTCAACGTTTCGCAAGACGCGACGTTTTAGACGCGATAAATCGTCGTCTCTACATGGTGCCCTGAAACAGCTCTTTCTGTCGCTTATCTTCCGTTCCATCCACCAAACGAATCGTCAAATCGGACGAATTTTTGACAGCAAAAACTGGCACTCCCGCCGCGCGGTCGGCTTTGATGCGGAAGAACTCGGCACCATTCACGTCGCTCAGCACGATTGGCGGGCGCGCATCGTCGGTAAGCGTGTGCAACTGAATGTTATCGAGGGTCAAACCCTTGATGTGGCGCAGATAAAAACCGTAGGCGGGCATCGCGCCGAACGAGGCCGGTTCGGGATAAGTGTTCGCCCTGTCCGGCGGCTCGATAGCCGCTTGCTCTGCCGTGCCGCCGCCCTGAAACCAGATTTGGATATTGCTCAGCGAAACGTCTTCGATGGGATGATCGGGCACGCCGGTAATCAAAACGCACGATTTGGGATCGACGTTATAGGCCACGATGTTGGAGATATTGATGCGGCGCAATTTGCCAATCGGAACGCCTTCCGGCCCACGCATACGGCGGCCCAGAAACATAAAGATCGGCGAATTGCCGGTGTCACGCATGGTGATATTGCTAATCGAAACGTCTTCCAACAAACCGCCATCAACGGTTTCGAGGGCTAATCCGCGACACTTCTCGAAGACGCAGTTGGAAATCGTAATATTCTTGAAGCCGCCGTTTGATTCGGTGCCGAACTTGATGCGGCCCGTCGGACGACCGCCGGTCGCCTTTTTGGGATCGTAAACGCGCGTGCCGTCCAACATCGTGCCCTCGACGTAGCCGCTGACATAGCAGTTGGAGATGGTGACGTTTTCCGGCGCGCGCGCTTCGTTGAGGGCATAAGAGCTTTTCAGGCAGATGCCGTCGTCAATCGGCGTGTTGACGCTACAATTGGAGACGCGCACGTTGCGACAACAGTCAATATCTATCCCATCGCGGTTGGTGTCAATCTTCAAATTATCGAGGACGAGATTATCCACGCCGGTCAAAAGCATCGCGAACCAACCACCGTGCCGAATGATGATGTCCTTGATATTGACGTTGTGGCAACTCTTGAGGGCAATCGCCTTGTTCGCCGTGCCCTGAATCTTGGGCGCTTTATCGCCCAATCCGTCCACCAGACCTTTGCCGTAAATTTCGCCAGGCCCATCAATGGTGACGTTCTCCAAATCCTCGCCCCAGATCAGACTGTTACGTCCGTGACTATGCCCGAAATCCTGATATTCCTTGAAATCGTTCTTTTCGGGATCATCATAACGCCGCGTTTCGGTGCGCTCGGCAGCCTCAACTACGGCGCCCGCATCAAGGTGCAAACGGATGTTGCTTTCGAGACGAATCGAAAGCGAAATGTAAGTTCCGGCGGGCACGCGCACCGTGCCGCCACCGGCTTTTGATGCCGCTTCAATCGCTCGATTGATGGCGTCGGAGTCGAGAGTTACGCTATCGCCGCGCGCGCCGAAAGCGCGCACATTATATTCGCCGTTGGCGGGGAGGGCAGCGGGTGGCAGCGTGTTTTGAGCGTAGGTGACGGAAGCCAACAGACCGCCACCTGCGAGGAAACTCACCGTGAGAGCAGTAAATAGCAGAGATTTCGAGTGGTGGTTTTTCATGAAACTATCTGGTTTAAAACAAAAAGCCCTGTCTGAATTGAGGCCAGACAGGGCTTTCCTTTTACCACAAACACAGAATTCTGTGTGCGTTATGAATAACAAATTTTCAACTTAAACGCCTGCGCCCGCAACGCTGGCACCCGCATATTCGGCGATAATTTCGTCGTAGCCGGTTTTATCCAACTCTTGCGCCAACTCTTTGCCGCCCGATTTGATGATCTGGCCCTGATACAACACATGAACGAAATCGGGCACGATATATTCCAGCAACCGCTGATAATGCGTGATAACGAGGGCCGATTTCTCCGGCGAACGTTGCGCGTTGACGCCGTTGGCGACGATGCGAAGCGCGTCAATGTCGAGGCCGGAATCGGTCTCGTCCAAGACCGCCATCTTCGGTTCGAGCAAAGCCATCTGAAACACTTCCGAGCGTTTCTTTTCGCCGCCCGAAAAGCCTTCGTTGACGCTACGCTTGAGCAGGTTATCGGGCAATTCGACCAACTTCGATTTCTCTTTGACGGCTTTTAAGAATTCCATCGCGCTCATCTCGTCCTGACCTTTGTGCTTGCGAATGCCGTTAATCGCCGCGCGCAAAAAGACCTGCGTGTTGACGCCAGGAATCTCGACCGGATATTGGAAGGCCAGAAACAGACCTTCTCCCGCGCGTTCTTCGGGTTTCATCTCGAGCAAATCTGCGCCCTCGAAGGTAACTTCGCCTTCGGTGACTTCGTATTCTTCGCGACCGGCCAAAACCGAAGCGAGCGTAGATTTGCCCGAACCGTTCGGCCCCATAATCGCGTGAACTTCGCCAGGATGGATGGTCAGGTTGATGCCGCGCAGAATCTCTTTATCTTCTATGCGCGCGTGTAAATTTTTAATTTCAAGTAGTGACATGGTTTTCTTCTAAACAACTTATCTCACATAGAGACGCGGAGCCCCAGAGAAATCAAAGAAATTGAAACCAATCAGAACAACCAGTTTTTAAATCTCTTCACTCTCTCTGCGTCTCCGCGTGCCAATTTAAAACGTCTTAACCAACCGAACCTTCCAGCGAGATTCCCAGCAGTTTCTGCGCTTCGACCGCGAACTCCATCGGCAACTCTTTGAAGACCTCTTTGCAGAAGCCGTTGACGATCATCGAGACCGCGTCTTCGGTTCCGATGCCGCGCTGATTGCAATAGAAAATCTGGTCTTCGCCGACCTTCGAGGTCGAGGCTTCGTGTTCGATTTTCGCTGTCGGGTTACGCACTTCGATATACGGAAACGTATGCGCGCCGCAACGGTCGCCGATCAAAAGGCTATCGCATTGCGAGAAGTTGCGCGCGTTTTCGGCGCCCTTCAGCACCTTCACCAAGCCGCGATACGAGTTCTGGCCGCGCCCCGCCGAGATGCCTTTGCTGACGATGGTCGAACGCGTGTTTTTGCCGATGTGAATCATCTTGGTTCCGGTGTCGGCCAACTGCGCGTTATTGGTAACGGCGACAGAATAGAACTCGCCAATCGAGTTATCGCCCTGCAAAATCACGCCAGGATATTTCCAGGTGATGGCGCTACCGGTTTCGACCTGCGTCCACGAAATCTTGCTCGATTCGCCGCGACAGGCGCCGCGCTTGGTCACGAAGTTATAGATGCCGCCTTTGCCGTTTTTGTCGCCAGGATACCAGTTCTGGACGGTCGAATACTTGATATTGGCGCGATCCAACGCGACCAACTCGACGACTGCCGCGTGCAACTGATTGGTGTCGAACTTGGGCGCCGTGCAACCTTCGAGATACGAGACTTGCGCGTCGTCTTCGCAGATAATCAAAGTGCGCTCGAACTGTCCCGTATCCTGCGTGTTGATGCGAAAATAAGTCGAAAGCTCCATCGGGCACTTGACGCCTTTGGGGATGAAAACGAACGAACCATCGGAAAACACCGCCGAGTTCAAGGCCGCGAAATAGTTATCAGTCGCTGGAACAACGGAGCCGAGATATTTCTTAACGAGTTCGGGATGTTCCTGCACGGCTTCGGAGAACGAGCAGAAAATCACGCCGACTTCGCGCAGTGCGCCTTTGAAGGTCGTGGTCACCGAAACCGAATCGAAGACGGCATCAACCGCGACGCCCGCCAACAGTTTCTGCTCTTCGAGCGGAATGCCCAACTTTTTGTAAGTTTCGAGCAATTGCGGATCAACCTGATCCAGTGAGTCCAATAAAACTTTGGGTTTGGGCGCCGAATAGTAGATGATATTCTGGTAATCGACGGCGGGATATTGGGCGTTGGCCCAGTGCGGCTCTTCCATTTTGAGCCAATTGCGATAGGCTTTGAGGCGCCAATCGAGCAACCATTGCGGCTCATTTTTCTTGGCCGAGATGGTGCGCACGGTCTCTTCGGAGAGGCCGCGCCCGATATTTTCGGATTCGATATCGGTCACGAATCCGGCCTGATACTCCTGAACTTCCAAATCTTGCGCTAATTGTGCTTCGGTAATCATTTTGGGGTGGGTGTCTCGCGACGGTTGAGCGTTGCAAAAACGCAACCATCTATAGACGGCACAAGCCGCCCATCGCTCCCGATGGAGTGTGGGGAATGCTTGTGGCATCCATTAGTTATCCGAGCGGCTGAGTCGGATATATCAGGATACAAAAAGTTCAGTTTTGTAGCGCCTCCCGCAACATCGCTTCGATTTGATCGGCGGGCAATTTGTCGGCGAGAAATTCTTTGAGGATTACTGCTGATTCGAGTTTATCGTGATGCGAAGGCATGGAAAACGGCGGAGCCGTAAGCGTCATTTTATATTGGCTTCCCACGAAGTTGCCGCGCCAATTCTCGCCCCATTCGTCAGCAGACGCCCACTTTTTCCATTGTTTCTCTTCAAACATTTTCTCTAAATTTGTATCTTCGTTTGCACGTTTCCATTTGACTCCAATGAATCCAAATTGGTATCGGGCAAGAAATCTGACATAGCCAAACAAACCTCTATCTCCGTAGCCATAATTAGAAAAAATGTCCTCAATGTGCCCTTGAGCAAATGCGCTATGACTCGAACATTTCCATTGAAGTGGTCGCCCTGAAAAGAATTTGAGCGTCTTTGGCTCTAACAAGAGCTGCGCTGCACTTCGGATGACGCTTATCATTTTATCTTTGCCGCCTCCCGCCCAATGCGGCGGCACCGTTTGAAAGTGTTCTGGATTTACGGCGCGGTTTAGAAAGTGTGATTTTGTCTCTCGCACGATCAAGCTCGTTCGGGCGCGAAAGTTATTGCCGTCCCATAACGGCAGATTTGTGGGTGCTGGAGAAGGGAATTCCTGCCAATCTTTGGCTGAAAATTCTGTAACCCAGCCGCTTCCATTTGGGCGTAGAATCAAAATGAATTGACCTGTCGCAAATGTGTGAGGCCACCTTTGATGGCGCGTTAGCAATGCTCCATAATTCTCGCGCTCTACGTGCTCTTCCCAAATTGCGGTGAGCCGCTCCGCATCTTGGGAGAGCGTCATATCGAAAAGCTGCGGCACTGCGAAAGCTGCGGGCTTTCTACCTTCGCCGAAATAAATCACGCTATCGCGCATTTTGAGCCACAACTCGCGCTCTTTGCCCGCGAAAATGTGACGTGTGAACGCGTGCGGATTCGGGTCGAAATCGGCGCCAGGATATTCCCAAGGCGCGATGGCATAGACGGTTCTCATGCGTTTTCGGCGTCATCCGCGCCCACGAGTGAGGCCAACATTTCAGCGCCCACCTGCGTTTCTGCGGGGTGTGCCGCGCCGTCCTTGCGAACGAAACGCGACAAATCGAGCGCGCGCGTTTGGCTGACATCGGCGCACGAAAGTTTGCTCAAGCCGCTTTCGTCGCTGTCGCCGACTTCGACCCGCCAGAAAGCCGTTTCGTCGCGTTGCGGCACATAATTCATAATCGGCGCACACAACCGCAAGCCGCTTTCGCCGACATTGGCGCGTTCCAAAACCAAAACAGGCCGCGTATCGCTGTCGCTGCGTTTGCGGCTCTGGGTTTCTTTGCCGCGCGTCGGCTCCAAATCGACGCGCCAGATTTCGCCTCGCTTCGGATTAACTGTGGGCGCTCTCATCGCGCATTTTCCTCGTCGCGTTCAACAAATGGTTCGCTGTCCAACGCGCGCCAATCGCTCAAGTCTTCCTGCGGCCCCGCATAATTCGCCTGATGCTCGGCAGCCACGCGCTCGACAATCGCGCGCGTGGCTGCATCGGCGTGCAGCAACTGCCCAAGCGCGGTATTGCGTCTCTGTCGGTCACGGCTGCGTATTTCGGCCAAAATTGCGTCGGCCTTCTGCTGCGCGCCATCCGAATTGGGTGATGGCGAACTTTCGCCCAACGCCGATTCGGGCACGCGCCACACGCGGCCACGTTTGACGCCGCGCAACGCGCCGCGCTTGAGTTGGCGTTGAACTGTAAGCGGCGAGAGTTGCAAGCGTGCGGCGGTTTGTTCGACAGTGAGAAACATTTCGGGCATGCTTTAATGTTATCATAGGTCGGTAGGGGTCGCTTCAGTTTGTCTGGAGATTCCAACTCTAATTTTTCTCGCACCAAAAAAGGCCGAACCGCAACTCAATGCGATACGGCCTTTTTATTCTGTCTTCAACTAATCCTCGTTATGTCGATCCGCCAGCGCCGTGCCGCCCAGTGTTAAAGCGAAATCTTCGGTCTCGACGGTCTCTTTGCGCGCCAGAATCACCGCTCGTTCGACAGCGTTGATTAGCTCGCGAATATTACCAGGCCACGAATACTCTTTCAAACCCTTCTCGGCTTTGGGCGCCAGACCTTTAATCGGTTTGCCCATTTTGTCGGCGATGATGCCCAGATAATGATTGACGAGCGGCAGAATCTCTTCTTGCCGTTCGCGCAGAGGCGGCAGAAATATCGGGATGACTTGCAAACGATAATACAAATCTTCGCGGAATTCGCCGTCCTTGACGCGCTGCTGCAACTTCTGGTTGGTCGCGGCGACCACGCGAACGTTGACCTTTACGCTGGTGTTGCCGCCGACGCGACGCACTTCGCTGTCCTGCAAAACGCGCAACAATTTCACCTGCGTCGAAAGCATCATCTCGCCGATTTCGTCGAGAAACAGGGTGCCGCCGTCGGCTTCCTCGAACAAACCTTTCTTGTTCTGGTGTGCGCCGGTGAAGGCGCCTTTGACGTGGCCGAACAGTTCGGATTCGAGCAAGTTTTCGGGCAGGGCGCCACAGTTAATCGGAATAAACGGGCCGTCTTTGCGCTTGGAGTTTTGATGCAGGGCGCGCGCGATGAGCTCTTTGCCGGTTCCGCTTTCGCCCTGCACTAAAACGGTGGCGTCGGTCGGCGCGACGCGCGCGACCATCTCCAAAACCTCGTGCATCGCCTGAGACGAAGCGACGATATTGCCCGGGTCGAAATTGGTTTCTTTAGCGACGACCGAGCGCAAACGCGCGACTTCCGACTTCAACTGCTGGCGTTCCTGCGCGCGTTCGAGGGCGAGCATCAGCTCTTCGGTGTCAATCGGTTTGGTGAGGTAATCAATGGCGCCAGCTTTCATGGCGGCAACGGCGGTTTCGATGGAGCCGTAACCGGTCAGCATGATGACCTCGGTTTGCGGATTGGCGTCTTTGGCGGCGCCCAACACTTCCATGCCCGAAATTTTGTCGAGCTTGAGGTCAGTGATGACGACGTCGAAATCGTTTTTGTTAATCTTTTCGATGGCTGCATCGCCGGTGCCCGCCTGCGCCAAGGTGTGACCGGCGCCTTTCAAAAGCGCCGTCAACGTCAGGCGCATAGAGGATTGATCGTCTACGAGTAAAATGTGAGCCATTGGGGGAATCAAAATGGGCGCGGTGCAACGGCGCCAACGCGCGAAGAATGACGCTTTTCATCGCCGCTTGTGAAAGAGGGAGAGCGAAAAGCGTTTACCTTTATATTTTAGCTTACCAAAGAGGGCGAAACATACCAGAAGGGTTTTGCCTTGAAAACTGCGATAACGGGACAATGATCGAGTAAATCCGTTGGAAGTGACACAACTCAGATTGTTTCGATAGCTCACAATCCAATATTTATCGGTGCCTGTTGGTTTGAGCTTTATTTTGTAGAGACGCCGACTTGTCGCGTCTAAAGTGTTAGATTTGCCGTTACGTTCTGGCAAGCGTTATCTTTTTAGATACGACAAGTTAGACACGACAAGTCGGTGTCTCTACGAATCGCAAGCGGCGTTACCCATTTAACGCATGTTCAATTTGCGATTCGCTCTCGACCTGCGTTGCCATTGGCAGACACAGCCGCAAGCGCGCGCCTTTGCCGCCCGCTTCTATGGTGATGTCGCCGCCCATCGCCAACAGGGTGATGCGCGCGATAGAAAGGCCCAATCCGGTCGCCGCCGGTTTGGTCGAGAAGAACGGTTGAAACGCGTGCTGCACAATATCGGTGTGCAGTTCGCCGCCAGAATCTTCGATGAGAACGCAGCCTTGATCGTCGTCTTCTTCCGACCACATTTGCAGCAGACCGCCTTCTTTGAGCGCTTGTTCGGCATTTTCTAAAACGTGGCGCAACGCCGCCTCGGTTTGCGCCGAATCGCCATTCACCATGACGGGACGCTCCATGCGTTTGTAAATTTCAACGTCTTGAAAGGCGCCGTCGCGATGCAAAGCGGCGGCGACCTGGCACACCAGCGCGCCCAGATCGAACGTCTCGACTTGCGGTTTCGGCGGTTTGACGAAGTGCGAGAACTCGGTCAGGATACGGTTCATGCGGCGCGCCTCTTTTTGGATGACTTCCAAAAGCATGACGGTTTCCTCGTCGGCGTCGGGCCCGCCCTGCACCAGGCTGGACGCCGTTAAAACTGCGGACAAAGGGTTGCGCAGTTCGTGAACCAAACCGCGCATGAGCGCCTGAACGTCAATTTCGTAAGGGTCGGAGTGTGATGAGGGCAGCATAAGGAAAGGCTGAAGGATGAAGGATGAAGGATGAAAGGAGATTGCGGTGAGTAGAGCTTTGTGGGCATCGCTCGCCGTTCTTAGCCTTTATCCTTCAGCCTTTATTCTTTCGTCAGTTGTCGTAGCGTCGCCGTTGTGCGGCGGGCGGAATCTTTAAAGCTTCGCGATATTTGGTGACGGTTCGTCGGGCGATTTCTATGCCTTTCTTGGAAAGCTCTGCCGAAATTTGTTCGTCCGAGAAAGGTTTGCGCGGGTTTTCGGTCGCCAACAAATCTTTGATAACTTCCTTCACGCTCAGTGAGGCATCGAAGAAAACTTCGCAGCCGACGACTTCGCCGTTGGGCAGTTGGGCATATTTGCCCGAAACCGCGCGACCAACGGTTGATTCGTGCAAGCCCAGATGATGAGCCACGCTCAATCGCGTTAACGGTTTGAGCGAGTGCAAACCGTCTTCCAAAAACGCGCCCTGTTCGCGCGCGACCGCCTCGATAATCAGTTTCAACGTCTTGCGGCGCTGATTGAGATTGTCGATAAATTCGCGCGCCCGCGTCAGATAAACCTGGACGTGTTCGCGGTCGTTGCTCGAATAACCCGCCGGGTCTTTGCGCATGGCGTCCCACAGTTGCCGGTAAACCGCGTTGACGCGCAAGCCCAGACTGCGCGACTCGATGACTTCGACGGTGTATTCGCCCGGTTTGCCCGAAATCGGTTTAATTTCGACATCGGGCCGCACGCGTCCGGCCCCGCCGTTGGCGCCGGATTCCCACGAGGGCCGGAACTGTCGGCCAGGGTAGGGCGTGAGTTCGGTGCGAATGAAGTCGGCGCCTTCCTGCACGCGCTCGACGCTCGTCTTCAACTTGCGCGCGATGTCTTCATAAGAGTGGCGCGCCATCGGCTGCCAGTAATCGTCAATCAGCTTGAGGGCCAACTGCGCGACATCCGATTTGGCGCCCTTCTCGCGATGGAGCAGTTGCAAACGCAAGCACTCGCGCAACGTGCGCGCGCCCACGCCCGCCGGTTCGAGGTTCTGAATCTCGACCAACACTTCCTCGACCTTTTCGAGCGGAATATCCAGGCCTTCGGACAAGGTTTCCAGGTCGGTATCGAGATAGCCGTCGTCGTTGATGCAGCCGATAATGTGTTCGCCCAGCGCGCGATTTTCGTCGGTGCAGGACAATCGCCACAACCACTGCAAATGCGCGGTCAGCGTTTCGGTCGCCGAAAGGCGCGCCATCACGTCGAAGCCGTCGTCGTCGCCGGTGTAGGTCGGCTTTTCCATCGGCGCGGCCTCGATGGACACGTCCAAAATCTGGTCGCGCTCCTGTTCGGTTTCGGCCTGTTCTTCGTCTTCGCGGGTGAGTTTGTAGCCGCACTCGCGACAGACGGCGGCGGGCATCAGAGCGCCGCAAGCCGGGCAGGTGCGTTCGGCGGAAATATCCAGCGCCGGATTATCTTCGAGTTCAAAGTTGATCGCCTGGTCGAGGTTGACGTTGGGCTGTTGGAGCAGTTCGTAAAACGCGATCATTTTGGGGTTGAGCGTCTGCTCTTGCCCCTGCGTCATTCCCATGTTTTGGGCCATAGTATTTGGGTGGTGAGTTGTGGGTGGTGGGTTATGAGTTGGGAGTTACCAAGATTTGTAACCCATAACTCACCACCCATAACTCACAACTCGAATGTTAGACTTTGCGATTGATGAAAATCGATCCGTTCAAGAGCGACGAATCCACCATTACTCCGCCCTCTGCGGGCGCGGCGTTGGTGCGATTGTCGCAGGTCATCGGTGCGCTTCACCGTTCGCCTTACTCAAATAGTGTGCCAGAAAATGGCGAAACCTTGGCACGCCCCCTGATTAGCGCCCGCGAATCGCTTTATAAAGCCATCGAGAGCGGCGAAAATGTTGGCACGCCTTTTTCTGATGCACAGAAATCGCTGCAAGAACTCTTCGCCCATTTCGCGCAAGCGGGCGCCGACGACGCCGATGCTCAGGCCGAAGCGTTGTCAGGCTTGGGCTTTCCCGATCCGCGTTTGCTGGCCGATTCGCGCGTGGCGGCGATTGATGTTTCGACCGTGCTCGTCACGCATTTTAAGCCGGTCAAGCAAGTTTTTACCACGCTTGCCTTCGATGAAGCGCACGGCGCGACGGCTTACTGGCTTCACGAGAAAAAGTTCGTCGATGGCGAGCCTTATGTGGACGCGGTTATCGAAAATTGGGCGCCACAGTTCACGCGCATTCGGATGCCGGTCGGCAAACATATTCTGATTATCGAAAGCCGCGACTCGTCATATTCGGTGATGTCAGAGGAGTTCGAAATTACGGTGCCGAAGATTTAAGGCGTGCAATTTATCAACAGCACTCGGAGCGGGAGCGACGCGGCCAAATTATAGATTTTTGGAGATCATAATTTGGCCGCGTCGCTCCCGCTCCGAGTGCTGTTGACAACTCACTCAATATATTTTTATGAAAAAGTGAGTTTGCAACGTTTTCCACCCCTATTATTTAAAAAGATTGAAATATGTCGCAGTGCCCAGATAAATTAGGAGTTACGCAGTTGAGTTTGCGACCGCGAACCGCGCGCGTAAGCAAGCGGGCCATAACGCTCACGACACAGTTGAAGTCTGCTTGCCACTCTGACAGCCCGCTTGCTTACGCGCGCGGTTCACGGTCGCAAACTCAACTGCGTAACTCCTATAAATTTACAGAAAATTGACTTGCAGAAATAAATCGCGATAGTTATAATAATTGAGGTCTCCGAAATCGGTAAAGCGACAAGTCTTCACAGGCCAAATTCTGATCCGCGATTTAATTTTTTGGGTCGCGTCTGCGTTGCTGAAAAGCCTTTTACCCATTGTCAGGAATTAATCCCATGCAAAAAGCAACTCTTCGCAATCGGCGCTCACAATCGGCGCTCGCAATCGGCGCTCGCAATCGGCGCTCACAATCGGCGCTCGCAATCGGCGCTCGCAATCGGCGCGTTAGTGTGCCTTAGCTACGTTACCCGCGCTCGCGCTGATTATGCGCCCACAAGCACAAGCTGGAACCACATTTCGTCCACGGCTTCCGCTTCGGTTTCAACAAACGCCCAGTGGGATCAACATTCCGGCCCCAGGCCGGTCGTAGAAAGAAAATGGCTCTGGAGAGGGAATGGCATTCCCACTGTTGCCACAGTGCAACTCGACTTCACGGCCTCTGTGGGCGCTGCATCCATGTTTCCTGATCCCAACACTACCGGGGAGTGTGGATGTTCTGCTTCTGGTGGATTCGATGCCGACGGCTTCAATCCGCAATACATCTTCGCCGAAACAAGTGAGGCTTCTCCTCAAGATCCATCGGCGGATGCTTACACCAAAAACGTGACTCGGACTAAAGCTGAAGAAGGAAGCCAAATGATCTTCGAGAGGGCTTATGTCTACGCCTCCAACTTTGCCGTCTCGGATGTTTCCGCCGAAGCTGGTGCCACGACAAGCGAGCTGACCAACTTCTCGCTGCTACAATAACGCAACTCCGATATTTCGAGACTTCGCCAGTTTTGGGCGAAGTCTCGTTTGCGCATCATCATGAAAATCACTTTCTGTGTGGCGGCTGCGCTGGCTTGTGTTCTGACGCACCCAACTTTCGCCCAAAACAAGTTTCCCCTTTACCGCCCAGGCAACGTGACTATGGAAGAGGTGACGGCGCCTCAACTGCAACAAGCCACGACGAACCAGCAACTCACTGCTTTGGCGCGCGCCGCCAATATCGATCTGTGGGCCGATGCGACGTTCTTCTCGGATGAACCCAAAGCGGTGGCTTTGCCGACAGAGGGGAAATTGCTCGATTTGCTGAGGTTCGTGGGCAATACCGACGACCTTTCGCTGCGTCAAAACGATACACGAACCTTTCTCGCCTGGCGCGAACCGGAGATCATATCAACCGCGCGCGCTCTGGTTACTGAAGAGCAGTCGCAACAAGCGGCATTGGCGCAACAGACCAAAGAGACGCCGCAGACGCGCAATTTAAGCCCGCGCGAGCAATCTTTTCAGGCTCTCGATATAGTGACGGGAGCTGCTAATCTCAGTGGCAAAAGGGCCGGACTGATGCTGGCGGATTACCTTCAGAAATCCTACAATTGGGACGGCCAGTCAGAAAACCTGAACGCCGAATTTTCTCTGTCGCAGTTGCCCGCCGAAAGCGCGCAATACATCTTGGAAACGGCTTACGCTGGATCGCGCGAGTCCGCAGCGAACAGCAGAAAATCCTGGGATGACAATGCGCCCTGGCTATCGGACGACCTGTGGAGCAGAGCCGAAATCGGCTATTTCGCGCCGCCCGATGGCCCGCCAGTCGTCGCCGTTCATAGCACCGCCAACGGCAAAGATTTCTTCTCGACTTTAGAATGGCCCATCGTATTGCCCGATGTCGTCTGGCGCCCGACCGATGCCAAAACTCTGCCGCGCGCCGCCGAAACGCAGGCGGCCTTGCAAACGATGACGCCCGCAGTGCTGGGGCGCGACAATGCTCTCGATGGGCCAGTGACGCTGGAAGTCAGCTCGGTTTCTCTCGACGCGATATTGGTCGAACTGCAAAAGCAAAGTGGCGTCACATTGACCGCGACGCCTGGCCTGCTCGCCGACCGAAAAATTACCGCGCACGCTTCGCAGATGCCGCTCCACGACGCGATGAACGCGCTGTCGGAGCTTTACGGGATCACCTGGGCCAAAGAAGCCAATGGCGGCTATCGCGCCCAGGCCGGACTTTCGGCGGCGCAAGTCGACGCGCTTCAAGTCGGCGACCCGCAGTTGTTTCGCCCCTGGAAAAATGCCATAACAGCCGAGGGCGCGCCCGCCGGAGCGAAAACGCCCACAAAAGTGGATTTGATGGCCGAGTTGAGCAAGGCGGGCGTCGAAGCAGAGCAGTTGAGACGGCCCCAAGGCGTCAAATTATCCGCTTTGCCCGCAGCATTGCAAAGCCTGATTCGTCGCAACCTCGAAGAAGAATTCGCCTCAGGATTAATATATTACTACCAGAAATCCTTTCTCAGCCGCAACCAACTGCCCGACATAAAACAGGCCGTGACCACAATTCGAGTCAAACCAACCGATGTTCGTGGAACTGAAGGTGTGGGAGCTTTGACCTTTTCTACAGGGCCAGCTTTGGTCGCCGAAGTTACCGTAGATGGCGACAAAATCGCCACGTTTGGGGTTTATGGAAAGCAGATTCGCCAGCAGCAAACAGCCGAAATCCGGCGCTACGAGAAAGCGGAGCAACGCATAAACGAACGAGAGGACGATACGGAGCGACCGCGATGAATTCCACTGCGCTTCGGGCGCGACACGGTCACGCCTCGCGAACCGGTTTTACGCTGATAGAAATTTTGGTCGTCATAGCCATTATCGGCTTGCTGGCGGCATTGATTTTTCCGGTTTTTAACAGCGCCAGAAACTCTTCGCGCCGCACCGCGTGTGCCTCCAATCTGCACCAAATCGGTCTGGCCGTTCAGATGTATGCTCAGGACGCGCGCAACCAGTTTCCCCCGTTCTACGCGGATTTACTATCGGAGAAGTATTGTTGTTGGGCCACGCAGATTTATCCTTACACGCGCTCTACTGCCGTCTTCAAATGCCCGTCCTTCGCTTATGGAGAATTTAAGCTCGATTGTCCCGCTCCGGTAAAAACAGGCGATAAAACTTTCCCCCTTGAAACCTGGCGCGGAAGCTACGATCTTAATCTCTTTCCTATTCGCGGAGGCAGAAGCGTCAACGCGATCCGCAATCCCACCGAAACCATTCTTTTGTGCGACGGAATGGGCAGTCAACAGAGCTTTGGCATCGAAGACAAAACAATCGGCAACTCTCCCGTGAGCGTCCGCGATTTCAGAGTGTTGGGCAATCGCCACGATAACGGTATTAACGTCTGCTTTGTGGATGGGCACGTCAAGTGGATGAAGAACGAAGAGTTGCTCGATGTCAAATGGTGGCAGGCGCGCTAACCATTCATCCATTGGGCCGTCAGAAGAGTTCGATTTCGAAGCGCCGAAACTTGAAATCGTCTCTCCCGCTCTGAATTCTGTTTCACTGCACCCAAGTCTGATCAAAATCAAACCTTTGCTACTCTGGTCACCAATTCTCATTTGCTGCCTCGCCATGAGCGCGGTTCCGGCCCGCGCCGCCGATGTCGCCAAATGGGTTGATCCGTTTATCGCGCGAAGGGCGCCACTTATCATAGGACGTTAGTGTCTGCAACGTCATGTCTCTGTGGAAATTCGAGGGAATTCCTTGCATAAACGGGTATTAACGGGGGAAACTCTCCATTCCCTTTTCGCGTCTCCCCTTTATGGCCTCCACTTCTGCTCCCCCACGCGTCGCGGATGCCGCCGCGTCCTCTGCTCCCACGCTTTTCGATGACACCGCGCCCGACGCGATCGCTCAGGATGCTATCGCGGCTCTGGCCGCCACCGAATATCACGTCGCCGATACCGACGAATCCGGCGCCGATTCGCCGCGCGCGCGCGTCAAAGCTCTGGTCGAAAAAACGCGCGCCGCTCGTCCGCAAACCGACGCCGAACTTTTGGCGCGCGCCTACGCCTTCGCCGACGAAAAGCACGCTGGACAGATGCGCAAATCGGGCGAGCCTTACATCGAACATCCCGTCGCCGTCGCTGGAATTCTGGCAGAACTCGGCATGGACGATGTCACCATCGCCGCCGGTTTGCTTCACGATGTGCCCGAAGATTGCAACGTCTCCTACGAAGAGATGCAGGAACGTTTCGGCGCTGATGTCGCGCAACTTGTGGAAGGCGTCACCAAGCTCAAGCATATTCGCTTCGATACCAAAGCCGATAAGCAGGCCGGCAATCTGCGCAAACTGTTTCTGGCGATGTCGGGCGATGTGCGCGTAATTATCGTCAAGCTCGCCGACCGTTTGCATAATATGCGCACGCTCGATCCGTTCGAGCCGCGCAAGAAAATCGAAATCAGCGAAGAAACGCTCTACATCTTCGCGCCCATCGCGCACCGCCTGGGCATCTGGCGCGTGAAGTGGGAACTCGAAGACCGCGCCTTCAAATATCTCGAACCCGACGTCTATAAACAGATTTATTCGCTGGTTTCGGGCACGCGTTCGCACCGCACCGCGCAGGTCAAGGGCGCCATCGAAACTCTGACCAAACGGTTGGCCGACGAAGGCATTCAGGCCGAAGTGACCGGACGGCCCAAGCATTTTTATTCGATTTACCAGAAGATGCTCAAGCAGGGACTCAAATTCGACGCGATTCACGATTTGATCGCGCTGCGCGTCGTCACGCCTTCTGTGCCCGATTGTTATCACGCTCTGGGCGTGGTTCACGCTTTATGGATGCAGGTGCCCGAAATGTTTTTCGATTACATCGCCAAACCCAAGCCGAACAATTATCAGTCGCTGCACACCAAAGTTTTGCACGACGACGGCGAATTATTGGAAGTGCAAATCCGCACTTTGGAAATGCACCGCAACGCCGAATATGGCATCGCGGCGCACTGGCGTTATAAGGCTGATCAGCCCGCCGCCAAAGCGTTTGGCGACCGCTTGCGTTGGCTGCGTCCGGTTTTGGAAATGCAGCAGGAATCGCTGGGCGATAATCAGGGGTATCTGGAAGGTTTGAAGATGGATTTGGCGGCGGAACAGGTGTTTTGTTTCACGCCGCACGGCGACGTAATTTATCTGCCCAACGGTTCGACGCCCGTAGATTTCGCTTATCGCGTTCACTCCGAAGTCGGCGATAAATGCACCGGCGCCAAGGTCAACGGGCGCATCGTGCCGCTCAATTATAAGCTGCACAACGGCGATATTTGCGAGATCGTGACCTCGCGCAACAGCAAAGGCCCCAAGCGTGGCTGGCTCGATTTCGCGACCACGCCGCACGCCAAATCGCGCATCAAAGGGCATCTGCGGCGTTTGGATTTCGATATTAATTATCGTCAGGGCTTGCAACGACTGGAGAAAGCCGCGCGCAGTGAGCGGCTGAAGTTGGGCAATCTCGCCGAGAATCCGGCCATCGAAACTATCGCACTGGCGATGGGACAAAAAGGCGCGGCGGAGTTGGTGGCGGCGATTGGTTACGGCGAGTATTCGGGCGAAAATGTGCTGAACCGGATTCGCACCGAACTCGAAGCCGAAGCTCGCACCTGCGACGGCGCCGAAGAGGTTTCGGGCGCCGCCACCACGCTCTTGCAAAAGCGGCCCAAAATCGAGCCGCAGGAAGAGCAGACGCAGGGCGAAATCGCGTTCGGCGAGAAGCAAGAGATCGAGTTAGACCCGACGATGGCCGAGGGTTTATCGTATCATCTGGCGCGTTGCTGCGCGCCAATTCACGGCGACGATGTGAGCGGCTACGTCACGCGCGGACGCGGCATTTCGGTGCATCGCGCCGACTGCTCTAATCTGCGCCACTATCGCAGTCGCGAACCCGACCGCATTTCGCCCGCCGTGTGGGGCGGCGAAAGCGCCAAACCGTATCAGGCTCTGATTGGCGTCGAATGCACCGACCGTAGCGGATTATTGGCCGACGTTACCGTTTTAATCGCGGGCAAAGGTGTCAATATCAACGCGGTGAATACTTATCCGTTAAAGCACGGGCGCGCTCGGTTAAATTTCGCGGTGACTATCGGCGATTCCATTCAATTGGATGATTTAATGCGTGTCGTCCAGGGCGTCGAAGGTGTTATTGATGTGCATCGCGTTTAATTTCGATTAGCCGCAAAGGGCACGAAGAAGACTCCAAGGGGCACAAAGAACAAGCAATAATAAAATTTTAGTTCTTTTAGATTTATTTTCTTTATTCTTCTTGGTGCCCCTTGGAGTCTTCTTCGTGCCCTTTGTGGCTAATTTTTCCATTGCGCTAATTTCATCGTCAGGTCAAACTTGAGCCAGCTTTCGTCAAGGAGTTCAAGTTTTATGGATATTTCCGACATTCTCTTCTCGTTTGGGCCTGGCTTGCTGGGCATTGTGGCGTTTACATATTTGGGGATGCCGATTCTGATTAAGTTTTCCAATGTCGTGCAGGGCGCGCCGACGTTGGAGCGCATGGATCCGGCCAATTGGCCGCCCGCCGTCGCGCAGGAGATGCGGCGCCATGAGCACGATTTGTATAATATGGGATTCGAGATTTCCGAGCGTTTCTCGATGACCGGCGCGACAACGAATGTCGCCAATTTGCTGACGATGTTCATTGACCGCAAGAGCGGCGACAAGGCGATGCTGACGGCGATTTGGGGTCAGGTCAACGGCGTGTGGAAGTTGAACACGATTTATCTGGAGTTCTCGACGCGCTTTCGCGACGGTCGCTGTTTCGATACGATGAACTCGCAGGTGCCGATGGGCACCTTCCAACGCGGCCCACAAGACGTGAAAACGCAGGTGCCACAGGTCAAAGAAGCGCGCGAACTGTATCGCGTGCATCTTTATGTAATGCGCAAACACGGTGCGACTGGCGGCGCGACCGAAAAGGTAACGTTTCCGCCCGGCGGTGCCGAGAATTATCTGCGCCGCATTTGGCGCGAGAGCCACGATGAACAGGTCGGTTTCGGGCGCTTCAATTATAATAAGGCCAAAGACGTTTTTACGCCAACCTGGAAAGGCGCCTACCTGATGACCTGGCGATTATTGTGGCCGGTCTCGCGAATTATTCGCGCCAAAATGAACCGCAACGCGCAAGTCTTAGTCGCCGAGATGCGTCAGAGCGCGGGCGAAACCGGCGGCGCGGCATTGGCGGGTAGTCCCGTCGGTTGATTTTTGTTGCGTGCTATGGGCAGAGATACCGACTTGGATATCCAATCCCAAGCGTCAGAGAAGCCATGATAAGGTAGATTCTAAATCGTCAACTTCCGCGTCCGTGTCTTCATGGAGAATCAAGTGCAGAAAAATATCATCGCTCTGGGCGCGCTTTTTGTCGTGGGCTACTCGTCGAATCTCGATGTTGGCACCAACACCCCAATTATGCCAGTCGCGTCTGCCGGAAGAGTGGGGCAGACCATCGGCGCCCAATCGAAGCCGCGAACCAACTCGCTGTTGACGGCTCCTCTGGTGAAACCTGCGCCAGCTCTGACAATTTTGCTGCCCGATGAAACTCCGATTGCGCGCGGACATTGGCCAAATACTCTCGGTGGGCTGGCTTATCCGCCGGTGACGGAGTTTGAGAAAGCCAAAGGCGGGGCTTTGGTGTGGCGTTTGCAATTAACCCGCGAAGAGCGCGCCCAAATGAGGGGAGATACCAACAACTGGATCGGCATCAAGCCTGCGACGGGCCGCGTCGTCGCGATGATGAATCCCTGATATTTGTCGCACTCTGAACTCTGCGCTGCGTCGTGCGTCTGTTTACAGTTGATTTTCAGGAATCGCCATGAACTTGCGCCCCCTTCTTTCTCTTCGCCTTCGCCGCACCCATTCGCCGCGTGCCGTGGCCTCGTCGCGTCGGGCGTTTTTGCGCCTGGCGACAGTGGTGGGCGCGCTGGTTTTGGCGACCACTCTGACCGCCAGCGTTGCCTTCGCGCAAACTCTGGGGCGCGCCACCAGCGATTTTCCCAATCTGCGGCCCAACAAAACTGAGACCGCCTTTGGTCGCCTGGCCGCCGACGCTTTGCGCGCGGCGGGCAAAGCCGATGTCGCCTTAATCAACGCGGGCGCGCTGCGGCCTGGCACGCTCGAAAGCGGCGCTATCGAACGCAATGACCTGGTAAACCTGCTGGCGTTTGGCGAAGATAAAGTTGTCTCGGTCGTGCTGACGGGCGCTCAATTGCGCGCCGCTCTGGAGCGCGCGGCCAGCGTTTATCCGACGGCTTCGCCCGCGTTTTTGCAGGTCGCGGGCATAAGCGCCACCATTAATCCCGATGCCGCCGTCGGCTCGCGCGTCAGTCGCATCAACGTTGGCGGACGCGCCCTGGACGATGCCAAAACTTATCGCGCCGCAATGCCGGTTTCGCTCGCGCAGGGCGCGGCGGGCTACTTCAATATCTGGAACGGCGCGCAAAGCTCGCCCACCGATGTGCAGTTGATAGACGCGTTAGGCGGTTATATTCGCGGACAAAAAGAAGTCGCGCCCGAAACGCAAACGCGTTTTGGCCCAGCGTAGCTACAAAACAATTTCAGCCACCAAGGACACCAAAAACACACAAAGGGCACAAAGAGGTCGAGAAAATTAGAAGCAAAAGAACTCACGATCATTTGTAGGAGTTACGCAGTTGTCCCCGCCTGTCATTCTGAGCGCAGAGAGGCACGAACGGAGTCGAAGAATCTATTGCGTTGTAGTCGTCGTTCGTTGAAGCCGTCAGGTCATGGATTCTTCGACTTCGTTCGTGCCTCTCTGCGCTCAGAATGACAGACGCAACTGCGTAATACCAAGTCCGGCTTCTGAGTTCATGAACCGCGCGCGTAAGCAAGCGGGCCATAACGCTCAGGGCAACGTTGAACTGTTCTCGCAATTACAACGG
>JAABUN010003310.1_pt1 | contig 25350 bp, 24 predicted proteins | sample 5559311 | NCBI WGS metagenome assembly JAABUN01 (sample SAMN10711877, study PRJNA513370) | rock metagenome | isolation source: Antarctica rocks | place: Antarctica: Victoria Land, Siegfried Peak sud
GCGCCACATGGAACGCCGCCGATACCGCCATCTTCCCTAAAACCGTTCTACTACAGGAGGGGGGGAGAACGGTGTCGGCATCGAGGCGTGCGGCAAAGGCCCGGTACGCGCCGTGGTTCTGCTTCTCTCCTGTACTCAGGTGAGGGGGGCGGGGGGCAAGGTTCCCTGATCCGCGTATACCAATGCTTCGCGCAGGCGGTCGTTGCCGCGCCCGACGTGGTCGCGCATCGCGGCGGCGGTGGCCTCGGCGTCGCGGGCGGCGAGGGCGGCGATGATGGCACCGTGTTCGTCGTGGTTGGTGGTGGCGAGGCCGAGGGTGCTGTATCGCCGCCCCCGGTACGGCTCAAGCCGGTCCCACAAATCGGTGAGTAGGGCGGCGGTGATCGGCAGGGCGGAAGCGTCGTAGATGCCGATGTGGAAAGCGCGTTCGAGGGCGCGGTAACGGGGCAGGTCGTCCGCCGCCGCCGCCCCGTCGAGGGCGGCGTTCGTCTCGCGCAGGCGGGCAAGGGCGGCGGGCGCGACCTGCGCCGCCGCCGCCCGCATGGCGATCTCCTCCAACGCCCCCCGGATGGCGACGATCTCATCCAGACGGGCGCGGCTCAACTCCGCGACGGTGGCCTCCTTGTGCGGCGTCACCATCACGAAGCCCTCGCTCGCCAGCCGCTTCAGGGCGTTCGCCACCGTGATGCGCGACACGCCGAGTTCCGTCGCCAGCCGCATCCCCACGAGTTTTGCCCCCGGTGCGAGCGTGCCGCTCGTCACCCCCTCCCGGAGGCGCATGTACGTCCGCTCCTCCAGCGTGCGATGCCCATCGAGCGGCGCGAGGGACGCGACGAACCGCCACGACGCGAGGACGCGGAGGAAGAGAAACCGAATGAACCACAAAGACACAAAGGCACAAAGAGGATGAGACGTATCGTGTTCCTTCGTGTCCTTTGTGTCTTTGTGGTTCGTTTTCGTTCCGCTTGGTGTCTTGGCGTTTTGAGAGGCGGAGAAAACCGGCGAAACGAACCACAAAGACACAAAAACACAAAGGGGATGAAACGTGTTGTGTATCCTTTGTGTCTTTGTGTCTTTGTGGTTCGTTTGCCGATTCTTTTCCCGGTTCAATTCAGACCTCGACTTCGGGGAAGCGGGTGTGCCAATCGGTAGCACCCTCGTAGGCGGCGGCGACGCGCAGGGCGGTGGCGTCGTCCCAGCGGGCAGAGACGATTTGCAGGCCGATGGGCAGCCCCCCGGCGGTGAAGCCGCACGGCAGCGACACGGCGGGCATCCCCGTGAGGTTGAAGGGGTTCGTGGTGCGCGTCAGCACGTCGGGGGCAAAGAACTCGGCACCGTTCAGCGTCACATTCTGCCCCTCGATGCGCGTGGCGGCGACGGCGGTGGCGGGCAGGAGCAGGGCGTCGTACCGCGCCGTGTGCGACACCCGCCCCACGAGCGCGTTCATCTGCCGAATGGCGCCGTCGCGCACCGCGAGGGCGGCGGCGAACTCGGCGGCGGAAAGGTCGGTGCGGCGCGTGAGGCGACCGCGCACGTCCTCCCCGAACTCCTCCGGGCGCGTGGCGAGGGCGTCGGCGTGGACGTGCCGCGCCTCCGCGAGGATGATGTCCGCCACCGCCGCCCGCCACGGCCCCATGTCGGGAAAGTCGGCAAGGGGGATGTCGTCGTCCACCGTCGCGCCGAGGGTACGGAAGACCGCGAACGCCGCTTCCACGGCCCGTGCGACTTCGCCGTCCACGCGGTCGAAGAAGCCGGAGCGCGGCACACCGAGCCGCAACCCGCGCACGCCGTCGCCCGCGCCGAGCGTCGCGGTGTAGTCCGGCACCGGCACGGGCGAGGTGCGCGGGTCGGCGGGATCGTACCCCGCGATGGCGTGCAGCATGAGGGCGGCGTCCGCGACGGTGCGCGTCAGCGGGCCGGGATGGTCGAGCGTGAACGAGAGGGGCCAGACCCCGGCGGCGGAGACGCGCCCGTACGTTGGCTTGATGCCGACGACGCCGCAGAGGGACGCGGGGATGCGGATACTGCCGCCCGTATCCGTTCCCATCGCTGCCGCCGCCATGCCCGCCGCCACCGCCGCCGCCGAGCCGCCGCTGCTGCCGCCGGGGATGCGGTCGGTGTCCCACGGGTTGCGCGTGGGGCCGGTGTGCGGGTTGTTCGTGGTGACACCGAAAGCAAATTCGTGCGTGTTCGTCTTGCCGAGCAGGATCGCGCCCGCCTCGCGCAATCTGCGTGTCACGGTGCTATCGGCGTTCGCCACCGCACCGCGCCGGATGCGCGACCCCGCTTCCGTGGGCAAGCCCACCACGTCGAACAGGTCTTTGAGGGCGACGGGAATGCCGTGCAGCGGCCCGCGCCGCTCGCCACGGGCGGCCGTCATCGCCGCCTCCGCCGCCCGCGCTTCCGCCCGCGCCGCGTCTGCGGTCACGAGGACGTACGCATTGAGGCGGGGGTTCAGGGCGGCGATGCGGGCGAGGTACGCCTCGGTTAGTTCCACGGGCGAGAGGTCGCCCCGTGCGATGCGCCCTGCCGCCTCCGTGATGCTCATGCGCGTCAGTGCCGTGTCCGCCGTCGCCATATCGCCCGCCCTTCCCCACGCCCCCCATTGCCGTCCATCGGGTCAGTCTACACGATGCACGAAAGGATTCACCACAGAGACACCGAGGACACTGAGGGGGAAGCAGGGAGCGAACGACGTGTGTTCGATATCGGCTCTGTCTCTCCTCGGTGTGCTTTGTGTCTCTGTGGTGCATCCTTCCGGCGCGTTCACTCGTCCAGCAGCGACGGTTGCACATCCCCCGGCTTGGCGCGGGCGGCGCGTTGGAAAGTGCCGATGTTGTGGCGTCCGCCGGGGATATCCGCCGCCTTGCCTTCGAGCAACTCCGCCACGGTGAGGAGTTGCAGGCGGCGCACGGGTTTGTAGTGGCCCGCCGTGTACGCTCCCGCCTCCGCCGCTTCTTCGATCATCGGTTTCGTGGGCGGGGAGAGCGTGAGGAAGACGCCCAATTCCGCCTTCTCGCGCTCCATCGTGCCGCGCAGGTCGCGGATGTCCACCACCGAGATGTTCTTGCCGCTCTTGACCGAGACCACGGCGCGGCGCGTCTTGCGCGTCTCGTCGTCGGTGAAGACGATCAGGCCGTCGCGCCCCTTGTCCGCGCCCTTCTTCTGCGCCCCTTCCCACGGGCGGGCGTCCACGAGCGACAACGCCCAGTACTCGAACCCCTCGCGGTCGTTCAGGGCGAGATCGTGCGCCCCGCCGAGGTCTTCCGGCTCCCCGACCACCCGATAGTCGGTTCGCGCTTTGAGGGCGTAGCGGTTCGCCAAGCGCACCTTGATGAGGTTGACCGCGAGGTGCGTCACGTCTATGCCGAGCCACCGCCGCCCCAACTCCTGCGCCGCGTCTATCGCCGTGCCGCAGCCGCAGAACGGGTCAAGCACCATATCGCCGGGGTTGCTGCTTGCCGCAATGATGCGCTTCAGCAGCGCGACGGGCTTCTGCGTCGGGTAGCCGAGGCGTTCGACGTTTACCCCTTGTAGGGATGGAATGTCATTCCACTGGTCTTGAACCGGCACACCCTTAGATTCATCCAAGTACTTTTTCTGTCGCACGTAGCCAGTCTTTGAGTAATAGAGACGCCCTTCTGCTTCCAATCGCTCCATCGTTGCTTGGTTGTATCGCCACGCCCTTGTGTGGCCCTTCCATTCAAAGACGGGATTTCCTTTCGCCTCACCACCCGGCCCCGTAAGAGGCGTCGTCATGAACCGTCGCCCGGTTTCTGGCTCAACAGTTCGATACTGCGTTTGTACATACTCCTCAGACAATGGCGTGAAGACTTGATTCCAAACCGCAGCGATACTTCTGGTATAGAACAGGAGCGTATCGTGTACACGACCAAAATGACGCGAACCTTGTCCAACGTCGTTATGAATACCGTAACGACGCCATATTATTTCGTTCTTGAAATTCTCCGGGCCGAAGATGGTGTCGAGGACGATCTTGAGGTAGTGCGAGGCGGTGGGATCGCAGTGCAGGTAGAGGCTGCCCGTGGGTTTCAAAACGCGGTGCAGGGCGAGCAGGCGCGGCGTCATCATCGCAAGGTACGCCATCATCTCGCTCGCGCCGAGCAGGTCGTGCAGGGCTTCGAGGGCGCGACGCACGCGGTCGGGGGTGTGCTGTGCGGGTCGTTCACCGCCGCGTCGTAGGTGTCGCGGGCGGCGGCCCAATTCCATGTGTCCTCGAAGGCACGGATGCTGGCGGGAGCCTGCGCCCCGTGTTCGTCCTTGAACAGCACATTGTACGAGCGGTTCGAGTTGAAGGGCGGGTCGAGACAGATCAAATCCACGCTCGCGGGGGCGATGTACGGCTGCCCCTGCCCGTCGTGGCCCGCGAGGATTTTCAGGTTGTCGCCGAAAAAGAGCGTGTTCTCCACGGGCGGGCCTCCTGTCATCGGGGAAATCGTGGCGCGAGTATAGCATGGGGAGGCCCACCCCCGGTCCCCTCCCCTGCGGGGGAGGGGGTGACGCAGGGCAAGGTTCGTACTGCCCCATACGCCTCGATCTTGCCGTACGCTCCCCCTCCCCCGCAGGGGAGGGGGCCGGGGGGTAGGCGCATTTCGACCCCTCTCACCCGACATTGTGAAATGGTAGGCAATCGCCCCTGCGTTTGTTACACTTATCACAATCTGGCACGGAAGCGGCGCAGCGGCGCACATCCCCACATCCCTTATCACACATCCGACGAAAGCGAGACGACGCATGACGGAGACGCGGATAGTCATTCTCGGTGGCGGCTTCGGCGGCGTGACGGCGGCCCGCGAGGTGACGCGCACGGCGAAGGAGGCGGGGCAGCGCGTGCGCGTCACGCTCGTGGATCGCCGCAATTACACGCTGTTCACGCCGATGCTGCCGGAGGTCGGCACGGGGCTGCTCGACGGACGGCACCTCTCCCGCAGCCTACGCGACGCCACACGCGGCGACGATGTGCGGGTGATGCGGGCGAGCGTCACGGGCCTCGACGCGACGGCCCGCGTCGTCGCCACCGATGCGGGGCCGGTGCCGTACGACCAACTGGTGATCGCACTGGGGGCGACGACGAATTTCTTCGGCATGGCGGATGTGGAGGCGGTCGCGCTCACGTTCAAGGACTTGCCGGACGCCGCCCGCTTCCACGACCGCGTGTTGGCGATGCTCGGCACCGCCGACCGCGAGCCGGACGCGGCGGTGCGGCGGGAACTGCTCGGTTTCGTTGTCGCGGGGGGTGGCCTCACGGGGGTGGAACTGGCGGCGGAACTGGCGGACTTCCTCACCGACGCGATGCGCCGCGAGCACCCCCGCTTGCGGCGCGACGAGGCGCAGATTACGCTGATCGAGGCGATGCCCGCCCTGCTTCCGGGCATGAAACCGGCGGTACAGGAGCGGGTGCGGGTGCGTCTGGAGGCGAAGGGCGTGCGCGTGCTGCTCGGTCAGCCCGTGACGGGGGCCGACGACCGCGCCGTGACGACCGAAGCCGCCGGGGCGATCTGCGCCCGCACGCTCGTCTGGACGGCGGGCATCGCCGCGAACCCGCTGCTGGCGCAGTTCCCCTTCGAGCGCGGGCGCGGCGGGCGCATCCTCTGCGACGCCACGACGCAAATTACCGGGTGGCCCGGTCACTACGCCCTCGGCGACTGCGCCCATGTGACGAGCACGCTGACGCAGAAGCCGTACGCGCAGTCGGCGCAGATCGCGGAGCGGGAGGCGAAGCACCTCGCGGCGAATATTGTGCGCGGCCTGCGCGGGGAGCCGCTCGCGCCGTTCGTGTACGACCCCGTGGGCGTGCTGATCTCGCTCGGCAACGGCGAGAGCATCGTGGACACGCCGCGCTTCACGCTCGGCGGGCTGCCCGGTTTCCTTGCGTGGAAGGGCGTTTATCTGGCGAAACTGCCGGGGTGGCGCAACCGCGCCGGGGTGCTGTCGCGCTGGCTGACCGGGGCGGTGCGCGGACGCGACACGACGCGGCACGACCCCGCAACCGCGCCGAAGTCGCCCGCTCCTGTCCCCGTTGCCGCCGGAAAGTAGGGGCCGCTCTATGCCGACCGTCACCGTCAATGCCTTCGGTTCGCTGCGCGACACGTACCTCGCGGGGGCGGAGGACGTGCAGATCGCGTTGCCGGAGGGGGCGCGGGTGGACGACCTTCGCGCCCATCTCGGCATGGCCCGCGCCGAGGCGTGGCTGACCGCCGTGAACGACGTGGCCCTGCTCTCCGACGAAGACCCGGAGCTTGCGGACGGCGACCTCGTGGAGTTCTTCCTGCCCGTGAGCGGCGGCTGAACGCGGCGCGGCGCGTGCGCTATACTGGCGGCACAACCACCGACGAGCGAGGAGGCCGCACTATGCTGACCGAGTACATTCAGGCCGCGATGCGCCGTGCGAACTACGAACTGCTCGAAGACGGTACATTTTTCGCCACCATCCCCGACTTTCCCGGCTTGTGGGCATACGACGCGCACACGCTGGAAGGGTGCCGCGACGAACTGCAAAGCACATTGGAAGATTGGATGCTCATCGGCTTCCGGCACGGCGATCCGCTCTCAGTTGTGGGGGTGAAATCATGCTAACGGAGTACATTCAGGCGGTGATGCGCCACGCAACATACGAGCGATTCGACGAAGACAATTCCATTTTTGGCTCGATAGACGCTCCCGGTTTCGAGGGCGTATGGGCGAACGAGGCGACACATGAAGCGTGCGAAGCAGAACTGCAAAGCGTGCTGGAAGACTGGATTCTGCTCGGCGTCCGCCTTCACCACACGCTTCCCGTAATTGCGGGTATCAGTCTGAATGCTCCGGCGGTGGCGTAAATGCCAGCGCATAGCCCGACGAAGCGGCGCGTGCTTGTCGCTGCGCTGCGGAAGTTCGGGTTTGCGGAACCGCGTAAGGAGGGCAAGCACTGGTACATGCAGCGTGGCGAGCAACGCCTCACCATCCCAGACGACCACCGGGAAGATATTTCCGTCTCGCTGCTGGCGCAAATCCTTACGCGGGCGAATATCAGCCGCGACGAGTGGGAGCGGCTGTAACGCCGCCCCCACTCCCCTGATACCACCCGTAACAACTACGCCCGCCCGTGTTCCGCGAGCCAGCGTTCGGCGTCGTCTTCGGGGCGGTAGCCGAGTTTCTGCATCGTCTCGGTGATGTCCCAGTGCCGCCCGCCGTTCTGCGAGATGGCGTAGAAACTGCCCCAGAGCAGGTCGCTCTCAATCGCCCGCCACGTCACCTGCGCCCCGTCTCGCGGCGAGAGCCACATCCAGCGGGCGATGTCGTCGTGCGGTTCCGGCAGGAACCAGCCGATCTTCAGGCAGATGACGCTCAGGCCGTACTGGTCGCTGTAGAACCGCCCCAACGCCTCCCCGAACACCTTCGAGACGCCGTAGAGCGAGTCCGGGCGCACGGGCTGATGGGCGTAGATCGGCCATTGTTGGTCGCGGTCGTACATCCCCATCGTGTGATTCGTGCTGGCGAAGACGATCTTGCGGCAGCCCGCCCGCCGCGCCGCCTCGTAGATGTTGTAGGTGCCGATGATGTTGTCGTCGCGGGCGCTTTCCCATGCCGTGCTCGTGCTCGCATTCGCCGCCAGATGCACCACGGCGTCTATCCCTTCGAGCATCGGGGCCACGGCGTCGTAGTCCGCGATGTTCGCCTGCACGAGGTCGTCCGTGGGCGGGTTCTCCGGCTTCGTGTTGTTGTAGTGCAGCCGCAGGTCGTAGCGGTTCTTCAGTGAGTTGGCGAGCGACGCGCCGATGCGCCCCGCCGCCCCCGTGATCAGTACGCGCTTTTTTGCTGTCGCCGTCATCGCGTCGCCTCCCCTCGCGCCGTCTGCACGCTGCCCGCGTACACGCGCTCTACCGTCTCGCGGGCGGCGGCGAGTGCCGCGTGCGCCTCCACCAACGCCGCGTCATCCGCCGCCGTGAGGCGCAACCGCTCGCGGTAGTGCGCCACCCGCGTCTCCAACTCCCGCAAGGTCGTCTGCACGGGGCCGAGCAGTGCCTCCGCCCCGTGCGCACCGAGATGATACTTCGGCATGTCCGCCACGTTCGCCACGTCCGTCATCGCCTTCGCCCTCCTGTTACACTCCCGACACACGCAACGTGTACTCTTACCATAGTGCTTCGCCACTCGCACGCATGTCCGGTTCCGGCGCGGATACGTACATGGGAACAGCACACACGGCGACGGCGCACCGGGGGCAACGACCCACGCAACGAGCGGAGAACGAACGACATGACGGCAAACTTCTCGGCATCGCCCCGCGCATGGCAGCAGCGCGTCGCCCGCACACTCACGAATGTGCTCGCCCCCGTGCCGGTGGGCATCCTCGCGCTCGTGCTGATCGCGGGGCGGTACACGGCGTCGGCGCGTAGTGCCTTCGCGTGGGTGGCAGTGAGCGTGCTGCTCGTCACGCTCGTGCCGCTCGCGTACATCGTCTACCTGCTGCGACGGGGCGAAGTGACCGACCTGCACCTGAACCGCCGCGAACAACGCCCGCGCATCATTCTCGTGTCGCTGGTGTCGTGGGCCGTGGCCCTCGCGGTGCTGATCGGTTTTCGCGCCCCGTGGCAACTGGTCGCCTTTCTCGCGGCGGGGTTGCTCGCGTTCGTGGTGTCGGGGGCGATCACGCTCCGTTGGAAGATCAGCTTCCACACCGGCGTGGCGAGCGGTGTCGTCGCCGTGCTGACGCTGATCTTCGGGGTGGGAACGCTCGTGACGCTGCCGCTTCTGGCCGTGCTCGCGTGGGCGCGGGTGGAACTGCGTGACCACACGGCGGCGCAGGTGATCGCGGGTGTCCTCGTGGGCGGCGGCGTCAGCGGCGGCGCGTACTCGCTGCTCACGGGTCTGGTGCGGTAAATGCACCCACCCCCCGGCCCCCTCTCCGTCAAGCGGAGAGGGGGAGAACTGTACGAACATCCGAGCTATCCCGATAGGCTCTACACCCCCCGTAGTTCTCCCCCTCTCCACTTGACGGAGAGGGGGCCGGGGGGTGGGTGCATTTCCCGCGTTGCGCACCGCCCCCGCAACCGCTACACTGCGTCTTCGCGGGGGGCGCGTGCCGCCGCACGGGGGAGAGTGGAGCGGCGAGATGGCGACGCAACTGTACATCGGCACCGAGCGGGGGATGTTCACCGTACACGAGGGGCGGCGCGGCTGGTCGCGGCAGCGCGGCGTACTCGACGGACGGCGCGTGGTCGCCCTCGACTACAACCACACGCAGACGAATCTCGTCTACATTGCCGTGGATCACGAGGGCATCTACTCGTCGCAGGACGCGGGCGAGTCCACGATTTTCCGGCAGGGGGGGGATGCGCACTGCCTCTACGTGCGCCGCGACGCCCCGAAGATCATCTATGCGGGCATGGATCGCGCCCTCTTGTGGGCGAGCGGCGACGGCGGGGCGAAGTGGAGCCGCCTCGACAGCCTGCGCGAGTTGTGGGGCGACCCCGAAGAACTCGCCCGCCAGAACCGCCCCGGCGGTGTGGTGCGGGGCGTGATCGGAGAACCAGGCAACCGCTACGGCGTGTTCGCGGGTATTGACCCCGAAGGTCTCGCCCTCAGCCCCGACGACGGGCATATCTGGAACTTCGTGCCGGGTTCGCCCACGGGGGTGCGCGGCCTCGCCGGTAGCCCCGCGAACGCGAGCCTCCTCGCCGCCGCCACGGACGGCGGCATCGCCGTGTCGCTCGACGGCGGCGGCGCGTGGGAGTACCGCAACGACGGCCTGCCGAGCGGCCCCGCCGCGTGGGTCAGCGCGACGTATGCCGGCCTGTTCGCAAGCTCCGGTGGGCAGCTCTACCGCACCGGCGGGGAAGTCGGCGGCTGGCACGCCGTTCGCGCCGCGAACGCCGACACAATGTGTCCCGTGGGCGGCGACGACAACGACCGTGGCACGAGTGCCGGGTTGTTCTACGGCACGCGGGAGGGCATCGTCTTTCGCAGCCGGGACGGCGGCGAGACGTGGGGCGAGACGCTCAGCGGCCTGCCGCCAATCACCTGCCTCGCCGTGACGCGGGACTAGGAGACCTTACCCCCCGGCCCCCTCTCCGTCAAGCGGAGAGGGGGTGACGTATCGCAACAGATGAGGCCACCCGGTGCTTTCGGGTGGCCTCGATGTTTGTGTGCTTGCCCCCCCTCTCCGCTTGACGGAGAGGGGCCGGGGGGTGAGGTCTCCCGTTACTCCGCCCGCTGTGTGGCGTAGAAACGTACGCTGAAGACGCAGACGAGCAGCGTGATGAGCGAGTAGATCATCGTCAGGCCGGGGTTGTCCGCGAACAGCGAGGCGGTGGCAAAGGCCACGCTCACGCCCGCCGTGATGGCGAGCATCCACATCGTGTGGCGCACGCTCCACGTCGTGACGCTGCTCGCCGCGAACCGCGTGTCGTCTCGCTGCATCTCCATGTCGCTCGTTCCCCCTCGGATATGTAGTGCCTGCTCCCGTTGCTCTCCCCTAAAGCAAGTTGTGTACCACGAGCGACGCATAGCCCGCTCGTCTCATAGGCATAGCCCCACCCTATGACCGGGGGGGAGGATAGTAGGAGCAACCGCCGTTTTCGTTGTACGCCCGCACAACGGATGGTATGATCGGGAGACGCATAAAACCGCGACAAGGAGACGAGGAAGCAATGAGCGACACGGACTTCGTGATTCGCGTCGGCGGCGAATCCGGCGACGGCATGGTCACGATTGGCGACATCATCACGGCAGCGGCGGCGGAGCAGGGCGCGTGGGCATACACCTTCCGCACGTACCCGGCGGAGATTCGCGGTGGCCCCGTGCTTTTCCAGTTGCGCACGGACACCACGCAGGTGCTCTCCATCGGCGACCAGGTGGATGTGCTCGTCACCCTCAACAAAGAGGCGTGGACGCTGCACCACAACGACCTGCGGCCCGATGGCGTGGTGCTCTACGATCCGTCGGAGTACGTGCCGCCCGTGTGGTTCACCGGCACGAAGTACGAGGTTCCCGCCGTGGAACTCGCCAACAAGGCGGGGGCGAAGCGCGGCAAGAACATCGTCATCATCGGAGCCATCGCGCAGTTGTTCGGCATCGAGCGCGAAACAGCGCGGGAGGTGATCGCCAAGAAGCTCGGTAAGCGAGCCGAACTGCTGCAAGGCAACCTCGCCTCGTTCGACGCGGGCTACGCGCACGCCGAGACGCTTATCAAGGGCGACCGCTTCAATTTCCACTTCCCTGAGGAGCGCGGCACGGGCGGGCGGCTCATCATGAGCGGCAACGACGCCATCGTTGCCGGTGCGTTGCGGGCCGGGTTGCGCTTCTACGCGGGCTACCCGATCACCCCCGCGACCGACATCATGGAGCGGCTGGCAACCGAACTGCCGCCCGTGAACGGTGCGCTCTTGCAGAGCGAGGACGAGATTGCCGCCATTAACGCCTGCCTCGGTGCCTCGTGGGCGGGCGTCAAGAGCATGACCGCCACCGCCGGCCCCGGCCTCTCGCTGATGACCGAAGCTCTGGGCCTCGCCAGCATGGCGGAAATCCCTATCGTGGTTGTGGACGCGCAACGCGGCGGCCCAAGCACGGGGATGCCCACGAAGATGGAGCAGAGCGACCTCAACCTCGCCCTCTACGGGGCGCACGGCGACACGCCGCGCATGGTCGTCGCTCCTTCCGAGGTGGCGGATTGCCTGCCGACCACGGTACTCGCGTTCAACCTCGCGGAGCGGTACCAGATGCCCGTGCTGCTCCTGAGCGATCAGTCGCTGTCGCACCGCACCGAGAGCGTGCCGCGCCCCGATCTCGAAAATGTCGAGGTCTGGGAGCGCATTACGCCGGAGAATGTCGGCAACTACCCGCAGTTCAACGGCGTGAGCCACACGAACGGCGCGAACGGCAACGGCAACGGCAATGGCGTGACCGTGCATGGCGAAGGCATGACCGACACCGGCAGCGGCACCGAGTGGCGCACCGGCCTCACCGAGGAGGAGGGCGGCGACCCCGTGTACGTGCGCAACGCCGTGGCGATCAACTCCTACGGCATTGACCTCACGCATGTCGGCGTGGATCGCGTGCCGCCGGACGACAAGTACGTGCGCTACGAGATCACCGAGAGCGGCATCTCGCCGATGAGCTTTCCGGGGATGCGCGGCGACCGCCGCTACGTCTCCACGGGCATCGAGCACGACCGGCTCGCCGACCCGAACTATACCCCGGAGTACCACACGCTGATGACGCACAAGCGGTTCCGCAAGCTGGAAACCGCCCTGCACGATGTGGGCGAGTCGGTGATTCGCCGCTACGGGGCGGAGAACCCGGACGTACTCGTGATCGCGTGGGGCAGCACGAGCGGCCCCGCCCGCGAGGCCGTGGAACGCGCCGTGGCGGACGGGCAGAGCGTCGGCCTGCTGGTGCCGATCCTGCTGTGGCCTTTGCAGAAGACGATTGGCGAGGCGATGCACGCCGCGAAGCGCGTGATTGTTCCGGAGGCGAACCACACGGGTCAGTTTGCCCGCCTCTTGCGTGCCGAGTTCGGCGGCAACCGCGACATCACGATTGAGGTACACAAGTACACCGGCCTGCCCTTCACGGCGGGCGAGGTTCACGAGGCCGTTCGGGAGGCTGTTGCCTCCGTAGAAAGTAACAAGTAACAGATACGAAGGGCAAGGCTTGTTCCTGTTACCTGTCACCTGTTACTCGTCACGCTTCGAAGGAGATACACATGGTTGCGACGGCACCGATCCCGACACCGGAGAAGAACACCGCGTACTACCGCTCCGACCTGCGCCCGATCTGGTGCGCGGGCTGCGGCGACTTCGGCGTGTTGTCCGCATTCTACGAATCGCTCGCCGCGCAGGAGATTGACCGGGACGATCTCGTGATCGTCAGCGGCATCGGTTGCTCGTCGCGCATCCCCGGTTTCGTGGACGCTTACGGCTTCCACGGCGTCCACGGGCGCAGCCTGCCCGTGGCGACGGGCGTGAAGCTGGCGCGGCCCGATCTCACCGTGGTCGCGTTCGGCGGCGACGGCGACTACTTCAGCATCGGGGCGGGCCATCTCCCCCACGCCGCCCGCCGCAACCTCGACCTCACCGCCATCGTGATGGACAATCAGATCTACGGCCTCACGAAGGGGCAAATCTCGCCCACCTCGCCGCAGACGATGCGCACGAAGACCACGCCCTACGGGGCGCACGACCTGCCGATCAACCCCATCGGCTATGCCCTGATGTACGGGGCGACGTTCGTGGCACGGGCCTTCTCGGCGCAGCGGCAGGTGATGAACCGCATCTTCACCCGCGCCATGCAGCACAAGGGCTTCTCGTTCGTGCAGGTGATGTCGCCCTGCGTCACCTTCCACGACACGTACAAGACCTACAAGGACATCACGCAGCCGATGCCGGAGTCGCACGATGCTAGCGACCGCGAAGCGGCGATGCACCTCGCCATGAGCGAGGAGAAGCTGAGCCTGGGCATCTTCTACGAGGGCGAGACGATGGAGCCGCCGGGCGACTACATTGACCTGCCGTACGTGGACGTGAAGCAGGCCGACCCGAACGACCGCCTGCACGCCTACCTCGACAAATTCAAGTAGGCTTCCCCGCATACGCACGCCTGTATGAGAGGCGACGACGCCCCGCTTCCTTCGTGAAGCGGGGCGTCGCTCGTTCCCATATCTGCATCTGACACCAAGCGTGGGTGAAGGTAGCGTAGGGGCGGTTCGTGAACCGCCCTCTTCCCGCGCCACGGTGCGTACCGTCGGCATCGTGCCATGCGGGCAGGGCGGTTCACGAACCGCCCCTACGCACCGGCCCCGCATTGCCGCCACTTCCACCCGCGTTTGGTATGAGAGCACCGCCCACTACCACGTTGCATCCCGACTACGGCGCGAGGCGGGCGGAGATGGCCTCATCGAGCAGGAAGGTCACGGTGCCATGCGTGGGCAGCACGCCCTGCGAGGGGTATTCCGCCGCGTTCGCCTCGCCTTGCAGCACCTCGCGCAGGGCGTCGGCCTTGTCGGCACCGCCCGCGAGGAACAGCACCCGCGCCGCCGCGTTCAGGGCCGGGTAGGTGAGCGTCAGCCGCCACGTCTCCAGCTTGGCGACGTAGTTCGGGGTGACGACATCCGCGTAGTTGTCGAGAGCGGCGGTGTGCGGAAAAAGCGAGGCGGTGTGACCGTCCGGCCCCATGCCGAGCAGCACGAGATCGAAGCGCGGCATCTGCCCCGCCTCTAACGCGAACGTCTCGCGGATGGCCCGCTCGTACGCGGTGGCGGCTTCGAGCGGGTCGCGCTCCCCCTCCATCCGGTGAACCTGCGCGGGCGGGATCGGCAGGGCGTCGAGCATTGCCCCCTTCGCCATGCGGTAGTTGCTCTGCGGGTCGTCGGGCGGCACGGTGCGCTCGTCCCCGAAGAAGACGTGAACCGATCCCCACGCGACACGACCCCGAAACGGCTCCGCCGCGAGCAGGCGGTACAACCGCTCCGGCGTGGAACCGCCCGCGAGGGCCACAGTGAAGCGGCCCCGTGCGGTGATCGCCTCGGTCGCCGCCGCCGCGAACCGCTCCGCCGCCTCCCGCGCTATCGCGTCCGTATCGGGCAACACGCGAACTTCGCGCCCCGCCGCGTTTGCAATCGTCCGTCCGCTCACGTCAACCTCCTTCGGGAAGAAGAATGTGGAGGGCGGGCCGATAAAGATTGGCAACTGAATCGAGTAGCAGTGGGATGGTGCTCTCAGCCCGTCGTCCGGGGATAACGGGCTGAGAGCACCATCCCACTGTTACCCCAACAGGTCGTTAACCTTCATTAGCCCGCCACATCAGGGCTGATACTCCCGACCGGGCGGGCCGAACCTTGCCCTCCACGGTCGCGGTCGCGCTCACCGTTCGCCCGTGTTGCTGCCGACGAGCCGCACCACGAGATCGAGGGCTTGGTCGTAGATAGTGTCGCGGCGCACGCTCGCCACCACGTCGCAGACCATATCGCCCGCGCCGCGTATCTCCATCGGCAGGGCGTGCTCGTCGGTTTGCTGCCCGTTCTGGGTGATAACGGCGCGGAACTGCCCCGGCGCGGCCCCGCGTTCGAGGTGGAACGACACCGCGCCCTCCTCGGTCTCGCCTTCGAGATGAACCGACAGCAGATCGCCGTTCGGCACGGCATCGGTAATGCGTCCCGTCGCCTCCACGATCACGGGGGCGTCGTTATGGCGCAACACGAAAAGCGACTGTCGCCCTACGCGGCGCAAATCCGGCACCGCCTGCCAACCGAGCCGCGCCGCGAGCCAGCCGCCGTAGAGCAGTGCCTCCATCGGGTTTGTGGCTTTGTCCGGTGCGACCGCGAAAGCCACGGAGACGCGCTGCAACCCGTCGAGGGCGGGGCGAAAGGCGGGGGCGTCGAAGAACTGCGCCGTCGCCTCGCGCCATGTCATCAGCCGCACCCACGCGAGATCGTTGAAGGTGACGGCGGAATACTGGTCGCCCGCGAGGTGGTGCAGCCGCTCCACGGTGGAGACGGGGTGCGTGAACTGCGCCGAATCCACGATCAACTGGTCGCTCGCGTTCATCAGCCCGTCGAAGAGCGGGTGTCCGAACGGCACGTCGCCGAGCCAGAAGAGCGACACGGGGATGTCGGGGATGAGCAACGGCGTGACCAGACCGGGGAGTTGGCGCACCGCCTCCCCCCCGGCGTGCAGCACGATCTCTTCCGAGGCGATGCTCACAGGGCTGTCGGCAAAGTCGTCGCCGGTGCCGACCGAGGCACCGAGGGCGGTGTCGCCGAGGGGATCGGCCTCCATCACCAGAGCGCGGGAGGGGTAGCAGACGCAGACCTGCGCCCCCACGTTGCGGGCCGTCTCCGCGTATGCGGGGCCGTTCGCACAGACGAGCAGGTTGAGGATGTAGGCCCGCATCCCCGTGTCGTTCTGCTGCATGTGCAACTGCGAGATAGCGTCCTCGATCTCGCGGTAATCTACGGGCCGCAACATGGCACCGCCCGTCGCTGCCGCATCCTGATGCCCGTTCCCCTCGACCATGCCGCGCCTCCCGTCACCGTGCCATCAGAACGAACCGCCAAGACGCCAAGACGCCAAGATCACGAGGGGATCGTCAAAAGATATGCCACCACATGCGCATTTCCTTTCCTCCTCTTGGCGTCTTTGTGGTTCACCCTTTCCCCTACCGGGCGCGGAGGCGACGCCATGTGCGCCCGTCGCGGGCCATGAACTCGTGCGCCTGATCCGGCCCCCACGACCCCGCATCGTAGTTGGGGAACATCGGCGGCGGCGACATCGCCCACCCATTCATCACAGCGGTAATGAGCGACCACGCGACTTCGGTCTCGTCGCGCCGCGTGAACAGTGCCGCGTCGCCGAGCATACAATCGAGCAGCAGCCGCTCGTAGGCCTCCGGCGGCTCGACGCCGAAGTACGTACCGTACTTGAAGTCCATGTTCACGGCGCGAATCTGCACCGTCGGCCCCGGCACCTTCGAGCCGAACTTGAGCGAGATGCCCTCGTCGGGCTGGATTTGCAACGCGAGCACATTCGGCTCCAGTTGCTCGCCCGCCTGCCCGAAGAGCATCTGCGGGGCGGGCTTGAACTGGATAGCGACCTCGGTGACGCGCTTCGGCAGTGCCTTGCCCGTGCGCAGGTAGAAGGGGACGCCCGCCCACCGCCAGTTGTCTATGAACAGTTTCAGGGCCACGAAGGTCTCGGTGGTGCTGTGCGGGTCCACGCCCTTCTCGTCGCGGTAGGAGGGGATCGCGTGGCTGCCCGCCCCGCCGGAGTCGTATTGCCCGCGCACCGTGAACTTGTTCACGTCCTCCGGGTGGATGGGGCGGATCGCTTGCAGCAGCTTCACCTTCTCGTCGCGCACGCCCGTCGCGTCGTTCGACACGGGCGGCTCCATGCACGTCAGCGCGAGCAGTTGCAACATGTGGTTCTCCACCATGTCGCGCAATGCCCCGCTCTCCTCGTAGTAGCCGCCGCGCCCCTCGACGCCGATGCTCTCCGCCACGGTGATCTGCACATGATCCACGTATTGGCGGTTCCAGATCGGCTCGAAGATGCCGTTGGCGAAACGGAAAACGAGGATGTTCTGCACCGTCTCCTTGCCGAGGTAGTGGTCAATGCGGAAAATCTGCCGCTCCGAGAAGACATTGCTCAACTGGTCGTTCAGTTCGCGTGCGCTCTCGAGGTCGTGACCGAACGGCTTCTCCACGATGATCCGCTGCCACGGCCCTTCGTCGCGCCCCCCCGGCCCCGCCCGCTGCACGAGGCCGTGTTCCTGCAACTGCCGTGCGATTTCGGCGTAGTTCGACGGGGCGGTGGCGAGGTAGAAGACGCGGTTGCCCAGCGTGCCGCGCTCGCGGTCTATCTGCTCCAGCAGTTCGCGCAGCCGCTCGTAGCCGTCGGAATCGTGGAACTCGGTCTCGTGGTAGTGGATGCCCTGTGCGAAGTTCTCCCACACGGCTTCCTGCACGGGGCGCACGCGGGAGAACTCGTTGATGCCGCCCTTCATCTGCTCGCGGAAGGCGTCGGTGCCGATGGGCCGCCGCGCCACGCCGACCACGGCGAAGTTCGGGGGCAACAGCCGCTCCCGCGTGAGGTTATACAGTGCCGGTACTAACTTGCGGCGCGTGAGGTCGCCGGACGCGCCGAAGATCACCATCACGCAGGGTTCCGGCGTGCGTTGCAGGCGCAACCCCTCGCGCAGGGGATTGACAAGGGTGCTTTGCGTCGCCATCCGGCGGCTCTCCTTTATACGTTCCAGCTTCCGAGTACCACGTCCCAGGTCAGGAAGAGTGTTCCAGGTGCTGTGCCGGGAGATACACATTCGCACTCCTGACACCCGGAGATTGAAACCTGAAACTTTTATTCGGTCTTCACGGCGTGTCCCCCGAACTGCTTGCGCAGGGCGGCGACCACCTGATCGGAGAAGTCTTCCTTCTCGCGGCTGCGGAAACGCTGGATGAGCGAGAGCGTGATGACCGGGGCGGGTACGTCGAGGTCCATCGCGGTCTGCACCGTCCAGCGGCCCTCGCCGGAGTCCTCCACGTAGCCCCGGATGCTGTCGAGGTGCGCGTCCTCCGCGAAGGCGCGTTCCGCGAGTTCGAGGAGCCACGAGCGCACCACGCTCCCCTGCTGCCAGAGTTGCGAAATCTTGTGCAGGTCGAAGTCGAACTGGCTCTTCTCCATGATGGCGAAGCCCTCGCCGTACGCCTGCAACATGCCGTACTCGATGCCGTTATGCACCATCTTGACGAAGTGACCGGCCCCGTGCGACCCCATCAGGCCGTAGCCGTTCGGCGGGGCCAGCGTCTTGAACAGCGGTTCGAGACGCTCGAACACCTCCTGTTCGCCGCCGATCATCAGGCAGTAGCCGACTTCCAGCCCCCAGATGCCGCCGGAGGTGCCGCAGTCCATGTAGTGCATCCCCGCCGCCTTGACCTTCTCGGCGCGGCGGATCGTGTCTCGCCAGTTCGAGTTGCCACCGTCAATGATCACGTCGTCGGGATCGAGCAGGGTGAGCAGGTGGTCAATCTGATCCTCGGTGGCCTGCCCGCTCGGCACCATGATCCAGACGGCGCGGGGCCGTTCGAGCATCGGGATCAGCTCCTCGATGGTCTTCGCGCCCTCGGCCCCGTACTGCGTCACCTCTTCGGTCTTTGCGAAGGTGCGGTTCCACGCCACCACGCGGTGTTCTTCGAGCCGCAACCGCCGCACCATGTTGAACCCCATGCGCCCCAATCCCAGAAAGCCAAGTTCCACGGCACGCTCCTTTGTCGCGTCGCAGCGAGCAACGAGCGACGAGCGGCGAGCAAATAGCGGATGCATTCGCTCGCGGCTCGCGGCTCGCGGCTCGCGGCTTGTTTAGTCCGCCACGGCGGGCTGCTGCACCGCCGCCGTTGCCGCCGCCGTCAACTCCCGCAGGGCCGTGTCCATGTCGCCGTGCAGGGTGACGCGGATGGCCCGCCGCCCGTGCTCCTGCAACGATTGCAGGTCGCCCAACGCCTGCGCCGCCTTCAGCACGCCGAACGAGTACGGCGAGCCGGGGATTTCCTCGTCGCGGGCCTCGTTCGCCAGCACGACCTGCAAAAAGATGCCGGTGTTCGGCCCGCCCTTGTGCAACTGGCCCGTGCTGTGCAGGAAGCGCGGCCCGAAACCCACCGTGGTCGCCGCCCGCTTCGCGTCGCGCACCGCCGTGCGAATGACGAGAAAGGCATTCACCGAGGCGGGGGTGCGCGGGACGTACGCGGCGATGTCGAAGTAGTCGCCCGGTTGCAGCGTGTCGAAGAACGCGGCGAGCACGTCCTCGGCACCGCTCCCCGACACCCCCTCGCCCGCGATGCCGAGGCTCCCGGAGGTGATCGCGGCGGCGGGGTCGGGCAATTTGCCCGTGGCCTCGTACTCCTTCAGGAGTCGGCTTGTGTTGTCCTTGCTCTCCTGCACATTCGGCTCGTCGAAGGGGTCAATGCCCATCACGCCGCCCGTCACCGCCGTGGCGAATTCCCAGAGGAACATCTGCCCGCCGAGGTCGTACGGGTCGCGCAGGTCATACGTCACGACCGGGTGGCCCGCCGCCTTGAGCCGCTCCACCGCCGCGTCCTGCGACGTGTCCCCCGCGAGGCGCAGGTAGGCGAAGAAGCGGTCGTCCCCGTAGGCGACGGGCGCACCGACCGGCTCGCCCTCCACCGGCACGAGTCCCTTGCCTTCCTTGCCTGTGCTCTCCGCGATCAGTTGCTCCACCCAGTAGCCGTAGGTCGCCACGGGGGCGGAGGGGATGAACGTCACCTTGTCGCGCCCCGCGAGGCCGAGTTCGCCCATCGCGGTGCCGAGGGCGAGGCCGGGGTTCTCCTTCGCCGCCACGTCGGGGCCGCACCGCTTCGCCATCTCCGCCGCACTCGCCAGCAACTTCCCGATGTCCGCCCCGATCAGGGCGGCGGGGACGAGGCCGAAGTACGACAGCGACGAGTACCGCCCGCCGATGTCGGCGCGGTTGAGGAACGTGCGCCGGAAGTTGTCCTCCTTCGCCAGCGATTCGAGGCTGCTACCGGGGTCGGTGATCGCCACGAAATTCTCGCCCGCCTTGTCGCCGCCCTTGACCGCCTTGACGCGCTCCCACATGTGGCGGAAGAACGACATCGTCTCGGTGGTGCCGCCGCTCTTGGTGGAGATCACGAACAGCGTCTTCGCGGGGTCGCTCCGCTCGTCCAGCGAACGCACCGTGGCGGGGTCGGTGGTGTCGAGTACCGCGAGGTCGAGGTAGCCCGACGCCACGCCGTAGGTGGTGCGGAAGACCTCCGGGGCGAGGCTGCTGCCGCCCATGCCGCAGAGCACCGCGTGCGTGAAGCCCGCCGCCCGCACCTCGTCCGCGAAGGCGCGGAGGTTCGGCGCGTCGGCCTGCATCTCCGCGACCACGGGGAGCCAACCGAGGCGGTTGACGATCTTCTTGCCCGTGGCGGCGTCGCTCTTCCACACCGTGGGATCGAAGTCCCAGATGCGCCCCCCCCAGTTCTCCGTGGCAAAGCGCGTCAGGGTGGCATCCACCGCGCTCTGCCCATCAGCTAAAAAAGCGGCCTGCGATTCTTTGCCCGCTGCGGCCTTGAACTGCTCGACCTTCTTGCCCACATCACCCACCACGGCCTCGAACGAGTCCGCGAACTGTTTGATGCCGGCGTCCTGCAAGTCCTGCGTCACCTTCGCCATGTCAATACCCACGGCCTCAAGCTCGGAGAGGGCGTGCGACACGCTCGCGTAGTCCTCCTCGACGGTGTTACCGCGCACGATGCCGTGGTCGCGCATCGCGGTGATGGTGGGCGGCCCCATCGTGTCCACGGTGTCGGGGCCGATCAGCTCCTCGGCGTAGAGCACGTCGCGGTAGGCGGGGTTCTTCGCCCCGGTGCTTGCCCAGAGGGGCCGCTGCACCTTCGCGCCCTTCGCCGCCAACGCCTCCCAGCGCGGGCCGCTGAAGGTCTCGCGGAAGACGTGATACGCCTCCTTCGCGTTGGCAATCGCCGCCTTGCCGAGCAAGGGGCGGAGCCGCGCCTCGTCGCCGCCGGCCTTGATCTTGTCTTCGAGCATCTTGTCTATCATCACGTCCACGCGGCTGACGAAGAACGAGCCGACCGACGCGATGTGGTCAATGGGCTTGCCCGTCGCGGTGCGGGCTTCGAGCGCACTGATGTACGCCTCCATCACCTCGCGGTACGACTCGATGGAGAAGATCAGCGTGACGTTGACGTTGATCCCCTCGAACAGTGCCTGCTTGATCGCGGGGATGCTCTCCGGGGCGGCGGGAATCTTCACCATCACATTCGGGCGGTCAACGATTTTCCAGAGCGTGCGGGCCTCCGCAATCGTGCGCTCGGTGTCGTGCGCGAGTGCGGGCGAGACCTCGATGGAGACGTAGCCGTCGGCCCCATTCGTGCGCTCGAACAGGGGGGCGAACACGTCGCAGCAGGCGCGAATGTCGGTGGTGGTGAGAACCTCATACACCTCGTCGGTGTTCTTGCCCGCCGCCACGAGTTCGCGCATCTGGTCGTCGTACGTCTCGCGCCCGACGATGGCCTCCTTGAAGAAGTTCGGGTTGCTGGTCTGCCCGACCACGCCATCCTCGTCAATCAGCCGCTGCAACTCGCCGCTGCGGTAGAGGTCGCGGCTCACGTTGTCGTACCACACGCTCTGCCCGTACTGGGCGATCTGCGTCAACGGGTTCTGTGCCATCGGTGCCTCCTGTCTCCTTCGGGCGAATTCCGCGTCTCCGGTGTCATCGCAATTCTACTACCGCGAACGTGGTCGGTAGCTATTAGCCGCCAGCCGTTCGCACAATGCGAACCCCGCCGCACCACCGGCATCAACCTGCTGACAGCTACCGGCTACGTCCTCGGCGGCACGAGCAGTGTATAGTACTGCTCCTGCCGCGCAATTCCCCGTGCGTAGACCGCGTGCGCCGCCATGTCGGGATGCACGGTGTCGCGCACGCTCACGGGTAGCGCGTCCCATGATGGTATCGCACCCAATTGTTCGAGGGCGATGAGCGCACTACCCCGGCTCGTCGCCTCGTCCTCGTCGCTCACGCGCAGGGGGACACCGAGGGCGTCCGCCGCGATCTGCATCCACAGGGGGTTTTTGAGGAACGCCGTGCCGCTGACGATCACGTCCTGTGCGTCGGGAAAGCCGCGCACGAGCAGCCGGTGGATGAGCACGAGGCGGTACGTCATCGCTTCCAGCCACGCACGGGCGATCTCGGTGGCGGCGGTGTCGAGGCGCATCCCGATAGTGCTGGCGCGGGCGTCGGCGTTGTAGTTCGGGCTGCGCTCCCCCGCGAGGAAGGGCAGGACCGTGAGGCCGTGACCGTCCGGCGGCACGGCGGCGATCTCGCGCATCGCGGCGTCGTCGTTCTCGATGCGCAGCCGATCACCGAGCCATGCCCACGCATTGCCGCCGTTGCTCTCCGCCCCGCCGACCACGATGTGCCGCCCGTCCACGCGATACGCCCACAAGCCCGACGGTACCTGCACGGCCTCGGTACGCAGCACGACGCGCATTGCGGTACTCGTCCCCGCATTGACGGCGATGCGCCCGCCATTCGTGCCGCCGCTGCCGAGGTTGCTCGCCGCCCCGTCGCCGAGCGAGGGGTACCACGGCACGCGGGCGAGGGCGGGCCACCGCGCCGCATATTCCCCCCACAGCCCCACATACGGCGTGTCCACATCCACGAGCGGCGAGAGCTGGTCGCGCTCCACGGGCAGGGCGGCGAGCAGTTCGTCGTCCCACACCTTGCCGTTGAGATTGAGCAGGCCGCTCCCGGAGGCCATCGAGAGCGAGCAGGCCCGCACCCCGAACAGCTTGAGATGGAAGTACTCCGCGAAACTCATCCAGTGGCGCACGCGGCGCACCGTCTCCGGCTCGGTCTCCGCGAACCAGACGAGTTTCGCGGGCAGGTACATCGTGTGTAGGTAGCAGCCCGTACGGCGATGGATCGCCTCCTCGTCGAGTTGCTGGCGCAGTTGCATCGTGGCGCGGGTGTTGCGCGTGTCCGCCCATGTGATTACCGGGGTGATCGCCCGCCCGCCGTCGTCCACACCGATCAGGTTGTGCCAGAAGGTGTCGGAGGCCACCGCCGCGATGTCGCCCGCAAGCCCGACCGCCTCTGCCTTCGCCAACGCCCCCTCGATGGCGGCTGCGGTGCGCCCCACGAGGGCGTCCGCGTCGCAGAAGACACCACCGTCCGCCGTGGTCTCCATCTCGTGCGCGATCTGCGCCGACATGCCCGCTACCGACCGCGCCCCGGCGTCGTAGAGCACCGCCCGCACGCTGCTCGTCCCCACGTCGAACGTGAGCACGAAAGGACGCTCCGCCTCCCCGACCGCGATGCTCGTCACGCCGCCCTCCCGTATGCCCGTAGTCTGTAGCCCGTAACCCGTGTACCGAATGTTCGCGGCAGTATAGCGTAGTCGGCGGCGGGTAGTCGGCAGTCGGCAGTCGGCAGTGAGATGCGAAACCTTGCGGATCGCACAGTGCTGCATCTGATTCTCTACCGACTGCCGACTGCCGACCGCCGACCGCCATTTGACCGTACGGCACGGCGGGTGTACGCTCCTCTGGATTGAATGCGATGACTATAGCCAAGATTGAGGACAGACACAGATGGCGGATGTGAGCGACCACGCTCCGCGACGGCCGGCGTACGACGCACGGGCGACGGAGAACGTGACCGTGAGCGACGAGGCGATAGATACTCCCATTGCACCTATGGCCCCCGTGGAGGGGGAAGACGCGCCCGCACGGAGTCGGCGCGGCAACGGCTGGTGGGAGATCGTGGAGACGCTGCTCGTGGCCCTGCTGCTGTTCTTCGGGATGCGACAGATCGTGCCGAGCGTCGAGGTGGACGGCCTGAGCATGACGCCGAGCCTCACGAACCACCAGCGGCTGCTCGTGAACCGCCTCGCCTACACGTGGTTCGACATGAATGGCGAGCAACGTCACCTGTTCCGCCCGCCGCAGCGCGGCGACATCGTGGTCATCAACCCGCCGCCGCGCCCCATCGAGGGCTTCTGGGACTCCTTCCGCAACCAGTTCTCGGTGCGCGGCCCGCGTGACGAGCCGTACATCAAGCGCATCATCGGCCTGCCGGGGGATCGCATCCGCGTTGGCGAAGGCCGGGTATACATCAACGGCACGCCGATCACCGAGGACTACATCAAGGACGCCCCTGACTACACCTACCCGCCCCCCGGCTCCACGAGTGCGCTCCCCGTTGCCCCGGACGGTTCGCTCATCCTCGGTGACGATCAGTACTTCGTACTGGGCGACAACCGCCGCGCCAGCTCCGACAGCCACTACTTCGGCCCGATCACGAGCGGGCGCATCATTGGCAAGGCGTGGGTCTCCATCTGGCCGTGGGACAACGCGGGCTATCTGCCACATAAGACCTACTCAAATCTGGGCTAATCCTCCGGTGCGTGCATACAACACCTGTCCCAGACAGCGGAAATAGCGGGCGATGGCCCGCTATTTCCGCTGTCTGGGACAGGTGTTGTATGCACTTTATATATGTGCGTTCAGTTAACAATGGCAAAGGCCGTTGCTGTGGCACGACCCGATTAACTACCAAACTACAACGTAACGGATAGTTCGAGGGAACGAACTTCTGCATAAAAAACCTACGTCGGGAACATATAGGAAGGTAAAAATTGGTGTTTTCGTCAAATAGTCAGGATGTGGGTTGTTTCAACTCACCCTTCATTTGAAGTGGCATCGTTGCTGCGTAGTCTCTAACCGGGTCTGGTAGATAGCTTGGTACCGGTTGATCCGGTTCCAGACAAGAAGGAGACAGAGATGAAACTTCGCTTCACTGCACTGACCACACTCGTAGGCTTGCTGACCCTGATGCTGGTTGCCCCAGTGGCAGCACAGCCACCGACGCAGAACAATGGTGCTGCGGGCGTTGTCGCTGCCGTCGTGGGACTGAACAACACGCTGACCGGGGGCCAAGTCGGGTTGGTCAACATTGACCGTTCCCTGAACAACCTGACGGCCCTGAACAACGTGCTGAACAACAGCCCGATTCTGAGCAACAACAACGTCCTGAACGGCAGCCCGATCCTCAACGACTCAGCGAACAACCTCGTCACCATCCAAGACATCCTGAACAACTCGCTCAACGGCATCCAGATTCTCAATGACAACAACATCGAGATCGGACAGGTGCTTGGTGTTGCGGTACTCAGTGGCGGTGGGATTGCCGTCTTTGTCTAAGTAGGTAGCCAATCGAACTTGGACGACTGCACGCCGGAGATGCGAAGCACATCCGCCGGGGTGCGGGCGTCCAGCCACGCCACGGCCCGCTGCACCAACTCGTCCACGT